>FWPV01001991.1_pt1 | contig 43348 bp, 39 predicted proteins | sample 2228371 | NCBI WGS metagenome assembly FWPV01 (sample SAMEA103939776, study PRJEB20133) | metagenome
AGCCAGCTGGTTCTGCCAGCCCGCGCGAAGCGCGGGCTGGCAACTAAAATTCTGGGTCTGGGTTTTCTCTAAAATAGGTTAGGATTTCGTTCAATAGATGGGTGGAGATGATACTGGAATTTACTACAATCGGCTCGGGCGAAAAAATTTTTTTGCAGCTCTTAAAAAATGCCGAAAGAAGATAAGTATTGGGCGCGGAACAAAACTTGTCCCTCAATATTTTAACGCTGGCCTAATTTCTTATCAATCGCTTTACGACACGATAAACCCAGACGGGGACTATAACATTTTTCCTTTCCACGAATATTTTAACCGCCTGAAACTGTCTAAAAAGCAACTTTTTCGAGAATACTCTAGTATCAAAAAACCAACACTGGTAGTCTACGGAGAAAAAGATGAGTTTTGCAACCACAAAGTTGAAGATATATTAGCTCTTCTGCGGCAAAAGGCAGGCAGTCCACAAAAGTTCACTTTTGTTCTCATTCCGGAGGCAGATCACGGTTTTAGCGGTAAGGAATCAGAACTTACCCATACAATTATCAACTGGCTGCAAAAACAAAAATAATCCAAAAACTCACTTCGCTTTGCAAACTGAAACAATACAGGTATAATACATAAATAAGTGCGGAGTAGTGTACGGCGCACAAAAGGCTCATAACCTTTTAGATTGGGTTCGATTCCCAACTCCGCAACCAAATATGAAGAATTTTCTACTCTCGGTTGTTATTCCCGTTCATAATGAGGAAAAAAATATCACCGCCTTGCTTAAACGGCTTGAGCCGATAATTAAAAAATATAAATATGAGCTTATTTTTGTTGATGATGGCTCAAAAGACAACACTTTAGCCGAACTCAAACGGGCTAGCTCGGGGAAAGAAAATATTAAAATTTTATCTTTCACCAGAAATTTTGGCCATCAGACAGCTCTGTCTTGCGGTTATGAATATGCTAAAGGAGACTGTGTTATAACCATAGACGCCGACTTACAAGATCCTCCCGAGCTTATCCCCAAACTCATTGAAAAATGGCAGCAGGGCGCACAAATAGTTTATGCCAAGAGAAGAAAACGCCAAGACAGCTCTTTTAAACGAATTACAGCGCATCTTTTTTACAGACTAATCAATTTTTTGTCGGACACTCCTATTCCAACCGATATCGGCGATTTTCGTCTCCATGACAAAACTGTAAATGACTACTTAAAGAGTTTGCCCGAACATAATAAGTTTTTGCGCGGGCTAGTTGCCTGGCCAGGATTTTCCGAGGCTCAAGTTGAATTTGACCGTGAAAAGCGATTTGCTGGACAAACCCACTACACTCTGTCAAAAATGCTGGAATTTGCGCTTGACGGAATTACTTCTTTCTCAACTAAACCGCTAAGAATTGCAACTTATGTCGGCTTTCTCACTTCTTTTATTGGAGCGCTTGGAATAATTTATGCAGTCTATCGCCGGCTGTTTTTACCCCACGAATATTGGGTTACCGGTTGGACAACTTTAGTAGTTGCCATTCTTTTTATCGGCGGCACGCAGCTTATTACTATAGGCATAATCGGCGAGTACATCGGCAAAGTATATAAAGAGGTGCAAAACCGACCACAATACCTGCTCAAAGAAAAAATAAATGTCTAAAACTAAATCGGTCTTTTTTGCTAAACTCAAGACACTTATTCAAAACAAATTTAGAGGACAAAAGCTGGTTTTAGTTGGCGGATGTTTTGATATCCTCCACTATGGACATATAAAGTTTCTGCAGGCGGCGAAAAAACAAGGAGATTTGCTTGTGGTTGCACTCGAGTCAGATGGGTTCATTAAGAAACATAAATACCGCAAGCCAATTCACAATCAAAAACAACGGCAACAAATTTTAACACAGCTTAAGTTTGTTGACTTGGTAATTGCCCTGCCTTATCTATCATCTTATTCAGATTATCTTCGCCTAGTGCAGACCATTAAACCAAAAGTTATTGCAGTAACCGCCGCCGATCCGCAGTTGCACAACAAGCAAAAACAAGCTCAAAAAGTTGGCGCAACAGTCAAAATAAAACAAAAAATTATCTCCGGTTTTTCAACCAGTAATATTTTAGAAAAACTTGGACTAGAATAGCCTGTTTTGACTTTTTATTAAAAACGCACCAAGCAATAAAGTAATCAAAAGCTTGCAGATTACATCATTTTCTGTCAAAATAAGAATAATGAATATAATTAGTATTCTCCACGATAAAATCCACTATATAAAAGTTACTAAGCCTCTTTTTGGCAAAACAAAAACCACACACGCCATTATTGATATTCCTGTCCAAGAGGCAGAAAAATTCAACCTCGATGTTTGGGCAGTATACCTTAAAAACGCCCTTTTGCAGAGCGGAGTTGTCAAGTTTAAACCGCAAAAAGCAAAACTTATTCTTGCACAGCGCTTTTGGGAGTTTGCCAGAATAGAAATTCCGGCCGATATTCAAGAAGCTGCTACCAGTCAATTTTTAAACAGCCGGCTTAAAGCTATGTACGCCAATCTTGGTGCGGTCAGTCTACAAAAATTCTTTATTATAGAACATCGCGGCAAGAAAATTGCCAATACCTTTTCGTTATCTGTTGATACTTTCAATAACCTCAAAACTCTTTTGTCTTTTTACGAAATATCGGCAGAGGAGATTTATCCAGAGGCCATACTGATTTTTCAACTTTTTGAGCATACGCTTAATAAAACCAAAGATGAACCAATTCTCTATATTGATTACAACAAACACAACAGTTATGGGCTTTTATACGACAGTATTGGCTTAAAAGAAGCAACTATTTTTAACTTCAACTCCAGCCAAATCAAAACAGAGTTGTCAAAAATTGCCAAAAAGTACGACCAAAAAATAGCCCGTCTGGTTTTAGGCGGAGAAAAATCTAAAGAAATCCGCCAAGACACCTTTACTAAAGAAACCGGCCTCTGGACCAACCCTTTAATTAAAATACTTCAAACCTCCTCCTACAGCAAAATAGCCGGTAAGTATGAACTGCAAGAAAAACCCTTACTGTTTTCCAGAGAATTGTCCTTGTTGAAAAACATCGAAGACAAAACCCAAAAAAACATTGCGGTTATACCACAACAACAACGCAGACTTATCCTTTCGTCTTTTGTCTTTAATAAACGTGAGCGCCCTGCAAAAATCTGGAACTTTGCAAAATATTTTGTATTCTTGGCCTTCTCATTTGGAATTACTTTTTTCTTATTGACCTTAACTATAAAAAAAACCAAGAGTGTAAACTTTAAAAAACTCACTAACTCATTAAAGCTTGTTAACCCCCCTACCCCCACTCTAAAACCCAGACCAACACAAACTCCAACCCCCTCTCCTAAACTAACCGTTGCCAAAGAAGATTTGGTCTTAGAAATTCAAAATGGTTCCGGCGTTGTCGGACAAGCAGCTAAACTACAGTCTTATCTAGAAGACAAGGACTTCAATATCGAATCTGTTGACAATGCCGATTCGTTTGATTATACAAATACGGTTATCATTGCTAAAAACAAAGCTATTTTCGAACTTCTCAAACAAACTCTTGCTGAGCTTGGAGCAAACAAGGCCGTCTTTGAACAAACCACCTCCGAAAAAGTTACGATAATTATCGGCAAAGACTTAAAACTTCCTTAAGTCTCCAAATAAAGATATGGCCAACGACTTGCTGGTTGAAAAATATTTTTCTCTACAAAAAAAATTTAATTTAGACGAAAAACAGCAACGCTTAAACAAACTGCAAGAACAAATTAAAGACCCGCAATTATGGAAAGATCCTGCCTTTGCTAAAGACATACTTAAAGAAGAAAACCGACTGCGCAAACAAATAGAAGATTTTGAAATGATGGAGCTTTTTTATCTTGATCAAGACTATAAGAACCTCGAAATCTTAATCAAACGCTATGAAGATGTGCTTTTGTTTTCAGACAAATATGATGACAAAAACGCCATTTTTGCTATCCACGCCGGCCAAGGAGGGGTTGAGGCAATGGATTGGGCGGCAATGCTGCTTCGCATGTATAGCAAATATTTTGAGAATAAAGGCTGGCGACAAGAACTCGTTGACCAAATCTCCGGAGAAGAAGCCGGAATAAAAAGCGTTATTTTAAATGTCTATGGAGACTATGTTTTTGGCCACTTAAAATCAGAAGCCGGAGTACATCGTCTAGTACGCCAGTCGCCTTTTAACGCCAACAATCTTCGGCAAACATCTTTTGCCTTAGTTGAAGTTCTGCCTATCCTTGAGGAGAAACAGGTTGATATTAAAGAGGAAGACTTAGACTGGCAGTTCTTCCGAAGCGGAGGGCACGGAGGACAAAACGTTAACAAGGTCGAAACTGCAGTCCGACTTATCCACAAACCAACCAAAATTGTCGTTACCTGCCAACAGGAACGCCAACAACAACAAAATAGAAATTTTGCCCTGCAGATTTTGCGAGGCAAACTCTGGCAGCTTGAAGAAGAAAAAAGACGACAAGAAACCGGCCAATTCAAAAAAAACAAAATAGCTAGTTGGGGCTTGCAAATACGCTCTTACGTGTTACACCCTTATAAACTCGTCAAGGACTTGCGAACCAACTTTGAAAGCAAACAACCAGACCAAGTCTTAGACGGTAAAATAGATGAATTTATTCACGCTTATTTGCTAAAATTTTCTTAAAAGTTTACAATAAAATTTATGACAGAAGAGCTTATTCATAAATTAGAATTAGAGCAAAACAATCACCGAAAAAAAGCAATTTCAATAAATTATGCTGCCTATTTAGTCTTCGTTTTAGTTGCTCTTCTTGGTATAGGCTCTGGTTATTTGGCTTCGCGTCTTCTGTCTAAAGGCTCCTCGTCAGGAAAACAAACAACCCAAGTTATCCTTGGCAAAAAAAATTACGGCACTAAAAACACCAAGCTTTTTCCGGACACAACAGAAGGAGTAATTAAAAAAGGCGGGATTGACGGTGAGGGAACGCATCATTTGGAACGAAAGGGCGGTCCATCACAAAATGTCTATTTAACTTCCTCGGTAATTGACCTTAACCAATTTATCAATAAAAGGGTAAAAGTCTGGGGGAAAACTTATGCTGCGGAGAAAGCAGGGTGGCTGATGGATGTTGGTTACCTTGAGCTTAAATAAATATGATTCGTTTTGAGCATGTCTATAAAAACTTCCATGCCGGAAACTTCTCTTTAGAAGATATTAACTTTGAAATGGAGAGGGGTGAGTTTGTGTTTTTAATCGGACCCTCGGGCGCCGGCAAAACCACTATTCTCAAACTAATATTAAGAGAATATTTACCAAATCAAGGCAATGTTTATATTGATAATGAACTGGTTTCAAGCTCTAAATTCAAAAAAATAGAGTCTTTACGGCAAAAAATCGGCACGGTATTTCAGGACTTTAAAATAGTCTATGACAAAAATGTTTTGGAAAATATCTTGCTGTCCTTGTCTATTTTAAAAGTCAAAAATGCCAAAGAAGAGGCCTTAAAAAGCTTAAAAAAAGTTGGTTTGGAGGAAAAAACTCTGTTTTTTCCGCTACAGTTGTCTGCCGGAGAGTTACAAAGACTGTCTATCGCCAGAGCTGTAGCCGGAGGCAGAAGTATTGTTTTAGCCGACGAGCCAACCGGCAACCTTGACCCAATTACTACTTGGGAAATTGTTAGATTATTCCGCCATATCCACGACAAGAAGACTACCATTCTTTTTGCTACTCACAATAACGATATTGTTAATACATTAAAAAAAAGAGTTATTGTTCTTAAACACGGTAAAATTATTAAAGACAGTTATGAAGGCAACTACAATCTAGACAAATGAACAGTACACTAAACTCACTAAGAAGAACGCCTTACCAAACACTAGGCATTTTGTTTGCCTTAAGTTTTTCTTTTTTAATTCTGCTGATTTTCTCTTCCACAATACTTTTATTAACCAAGGTTATTGGTTACATTGAGACTCAACCTCAAGTAACGGTCTATTTTTTGAAAACCACACCCAAATCAGAAATCTTTCGACTACGAGAAGAGCTTTTACAAACTAATAAAGTCAGAGAGGTTAAATATATTTCTCAAGAACAGGCTCTTCAAATTTACAAAGAGCTTAATAAAAACGAACCATTGCTTCTGGAAATGGTCAGCAAAGATGCTCTGCCGGCGTCTCTCGAAGTATATACCTTAAAGCCGGAATATTTACAAGATATTGCCGAGCTTGCCAAAAAAGAAGCCGGAGTAGAAGAGGTTGCCTATCAACAAGATGTGGTTGATAACTTAATAAAAATCACCAATTCAATTAAAATCTCGGCAGCTGCATTTTTAACTGCCCAGTTTTTGGTTGTGTTTTTTGTCATTTTTACTACCTTAACTTTCAAAATTATGGTTAGGCGCGAAGAAATTGAAATTCTGCGATTGTTGGGGGCATCTCGTCGCTTCATTACTCGGCCGTTATTAAAAGAAAATTTATTAATCAATCTCATTGCTTCAATTATTAGTTCCGCAGTTTTTATCGGTGGTTATTTTTCTTTGCAACCCAAACTTAACTCGTTTCTGATTGGTATCCCCTCTTTAACACTGTATGAAAACCCGTCGTTTACTATCAATATTTGGCCACCCAATTTGTATTTTTTTGCCATCCTTACCGGTTTAACTTATATTGTCGGTTATATTTTGATATCCTTCACTACTTACTTGGCGGCTTCAAAATACATCAAATAAAATAGGTTAAAATTGAAATATGTTAAGACGACTTGTAGTCTGGTTAATATTGTTGGCTGTATTACTATTGACTTCTTTTGCGCATCCCGGGCTTGCCGCCGAATGCAAACAAACAAACTCTAAAGACCCCAACGAGCTGCAAGAAATAATCAATGCCTGTAACCTGCAGCTGCAAGCCTTAAGCGAAAAACGCAACACTTTGGCTAACCAAATAAAATATTTCGACACCCAAATTTATGTCACTCAACTCGAGATAAACAGAAATGAGGAGAAAATAGCAGAGTTGAAAAAAGAAATAGAAAATTTAACCTCTCGCATCGGTGAGATTGATCTGACGCTTGACAAGATTGGTGAAATTGTTAATAAAAAAATCAGAGAAATCTACAAAAAACAAAAAACCAGCTTTCTCTATACTTTTATAAACGCCGGCAGCCTCCCACAGTTTTTGCGCTCGGTTTACTACCTGCAAAAATCGCAAAAAAACGACCGCGAGCTTCTTCTGAAACTACAAAACACCAAAGTGACTTATAAAGAACAAAAGGGCTTGAGAGAGGAAAAGGAAGAAGAATTAAAACAAGTAACTCTAAAGTTGGGCAGCTATAAAAATGAGCTGGCTTCACAACAACAAGAAAAACGCAACCTCTTAGACATAACTAAAAATGATGAACAAAGATATCAACAACTTTTAATTGCAGCTCAAACAGAACTCTCACAGATTCAACAAGCAGCAACAGTCTTACAGCAAATCGGACAATCTGTACAAGTAAAGCGTGGTCAAACAATAGGCACGCAGGGCAATACAGGATATTCTTTTGGCGACCATCTGCATTTCGGAGTATACCGTTATAATTCAATAGATCAAATCAGTAATTCAAATTGGTATTACAACAATTGGGTGGACCCAGCAATAGTGTTGTCTCCAAGATCGGTTAGGTGGGATACTGGTTGCGAAACAAGCGAAACAAAAACCGTCGGCAGCGGAAGTTTTGACTGGCCAATGAACCCAACTGCCATTTCTCAAGGATCCGGCTACACCTGTTATTCAAATCTATTCTACAACGGCAATCCTCACCCGGCTTGGGATATGTGGGGCCCGGCTGGTTCTCCTGTCTATGCGGTTGATGACGGGACTGCTTATTTTTGCCGAAATTGTCTTGGTGACGGAGGAAACGGTGCCTTTATATTTCATTCCAACGGCTATATGACTCTTTACTGGCATCTGCAGTAATTTTTGTTGCTTATAACCCGTTGTCTCAATAATAAAATTCTCCTAGGATAAAAGCAGTGAAAAAATTTGTTTATTTTGTCGCCTGCTTGCTAGTTTTTTTATTAATTGTAAGCAAAAATGTCTTTGCTGACCTTAAAATCAATGAAATTTATCCCGCTCCGACAAACAACGAAGCTGAATGGGTTGAGTTGTATAACGACAGTCAACAAATTATAGATTTAAGCCAATATAAACTTAGTGATCTAACTAACAAAAGTCTAAAATTCTCACAGACACAAGTAGATATTTTTGGCTTTGTCATAGCCACCTCCTCTTCTGTGTTGAATAACGACACTGACACTGTTTTTCTGAAAAACACAGCCGGAGAAATTGTTGATGTCGCCACTTACTCCGGTAACTTTGACTCAACCAAAACCTTCGCCAGCTGTCCTGATGGAAGCCACAACTGGCTGTTAACCACTTTTATAACCAAAAATACATCAAACAACGGCAATTGCCCAAGCCCAACACCCACGCCTGTTCAAGACCAAACCCCAACTCCCGCCCCAAGCCTTACACCAACTCCACAACCCACAATAACGCCAACTGCAATTAGTTTGGAACCGCAAACTATAGGCAATATATTTTTATCAGAGGTATTGCCTAATCCCGAGGACGGCAATGAATGGGTTGAGCTTTATAATAACAACTCTTATGAAGTTATTCTCACAGACTGGTATATTGATGACGCTCCTGATTCTGGCTCTGCTCCCAAAAAATTCAGTTTAACTTTATCTCCTCTGTCTTACGCAACTATCGAATTATCCTCTGCTATATTTAATAACAGCGGCGACACAGTCAGGCTTTTACAACCCGATAAATCCGAACTTGAATCTTTTGAATATACATCAACCACCAAAGGCAAAAGCTTTTCTAAACAGGGATACGCAAGAGACACAAACTGGTGTTTAACGACTCCAAGCAAAAATTTGCCGAACAATTCCTGTGAACAAACTATTCAACCAATCAACAACACCACAACCGTCTCTATAAGTCCAACAAATATAAACAGCTCCTCATCAAACCAAACCAGCTTTTATCAACCACAAAACCTAAAAGAACCGCAACAGCTCAAAATCAGGCTACAGACAACAAGATTAAAACCGACCAAAACAACCTCTGTGCTCGGCGAAACAACAAATAAAGACATTACAGGCTTTTTGCAAACAAGCAAACATTACTTTTGGTTTCTAAAAATAACTTTTTCTTTCAACTTGCTGCTGTCTTTTTGCACGCTTTGTTATATGATATATATCTACCATGATTTCTTTAAAGAAGTCTTTAAAGAAGCGCTCTCTTTCGGCCGCTAAACTGTTTTTCACCTCAATTTTACCACTTGTTCTATGGATGCTTTTTATCTTTCTCTTGTCTAACCGGCAAAAAATCGCTTTTACCAAAAACTATACTGTATCTTTCGTCATCTTCAAAACCCTACATCTTATCGAATACGCCATTCTGTATTGTCTCTGGCTTAGATTTTTTCATCTTATCGGCACAAAACAAAAATATTTTGCCGCCTTTTTGTGCACTTTCTTCTACGGTCTCTCTGACGAACTACATCAGTCTTTTATTTTTGGCAGAGAAGGCAAGTTTAGAGACGCTCTCGTTGATGCTCTGGGAGGCATACTTGCCTGGGTATTAACAATCAAAAATAAAAATCTGCGCAAGTTGGTCTTTTTTAAATAGATAGGCTGTTTGTTATATAATCTCTATATGCCGCTCAAAATCAAAAAAATTCTTACCCACCTCTTTTTTCCTCATGACAGCAACAATTGGAAAGCAAAATATCTTCACCACGACTTTCTCACCTATTTAATTGCCATTTTGTTGCTTATTAACTTAAGCTTTAAATTCATCCTCAAAAATGTTGATACTAGCATTCTCGGCGTAACAACAAATCTGTCGGTAGATGAACTTTTAAACTATACTAATGCTGAACGGCTAAAATACGGGCTGCAGCCGCTAAAATTAAACACTAAACTAATGCTTGCCGCTCAAGACAAAGCTATGGATATGTTTAGCAAAAACTACTGGGCACATTTTGCTCCGGATGGAACTTCTCCGTGGTATTTTTTTGATAAAAATAATTACCGCTACAGCGCTGCCGGCGAGAATTTAGCTAAGGATTTTACTAATAGCGAAGATGTTGTCCGGGCTTGGATGAATTCCGAACGCCATCGCGAAAACATCCTCAAACCAGATTACCAAGAAATCGGCTTTGCAATTTCCGAGGGGACATTGCTTGGGCAACCCACAGTCTTAATTGTTCAACTGTTTGGCCAACCGGAAATACAACTGGCAGACTACAGTCCTCCACAAAAAAACAAACCAAGTACTCAAGAACTACAAACTGTACAACTAGCCAAATTAAATATTCAATCACAAACTATACAAAAAAATCCGGTTTTAGACTTAAGACTTATTCAGAAAGAAATAGTTTTTCTAATTTTAAGTGGTTTAATCTTTGCCCTAGCGGTGGATTTGTATTTTATGGAAAAAAAACAACTATTTCGTATCTCCGGCAAACGAGTAGCTCACCTTGTTTTTATTCTATTTATCATTTTTGGCATCCTGTTTAGCAGTTCTGGCACCATCTTATGATCAACGAGTTGAAAAAACACTCACTCGACTACTTTCTCTTATTTGCCTATTCACTGATTAGTCTGGTTTTTCTTTTGACAGAAAGTATTGTTCAAAAACGTTGGACAATTATTTTCCTTTATGGAATCTACTATTTTATTTGGGCAATTTTTCACCAATCAAGCATCAAAAGAATATCTGTTCCCATTGTGTTAGAATACTTATTGTTTATTAGCTTGGCATTAGTCGCCTTAAAAGTTGCCTTTTTTCCGAGCCTATGAAAGGAATAATTTTAGCCGGAGGACTAGCAACTCGTCTCTACCCTCTAACTTATGCTACTAATAAACATCTGCTGCCGGTTTATGATAAACCAATGATTTATTATCCTATTCAAACCTTGGTTAAGGCGGGAATTAAAGATATTCTCATTGTTGTTTCCGGGCCACACTCCGGGCACTTTATTAATGTCCTGAAAAATGGTGAGGAGCTCGGGGTCAAGCACTTTGAATATGCGTATCAAGATAACCCAAAAGGAGGTATCGCAGACGCTTTGTCTCTGGCCGAAGACTTTGCCGACGGCGGGCCAATAACGGTAATTTTGGGTGACAATACTACTGACGCCGACATATCTCAACCGGTAAAAGAATTCAAAGATGGAGCGGTAATTTTCTTAAAGCAGGTTCCTGATCCAAAACGTTTTGGTGTACCTAAATTTGATGAAACAGACAAAAGCAAAATTGTCGAAATCATTGAGAAACCGCAAGAACCTCCCTCCAATTTTGCAGTAACCGGACTGTACATATATGATGATAAAGTTTTTAACTATATCCGCAATTGCAAACCATCTAACCGTGGTGAGCTTGAGATAACTGATGTCAATAACTTCTATATCAAAGAAAATAAACTCAAATGGTCAGAGTTAAACGGTTACTGGCTGGACGCCGGCACATTTGATACTTTATTAATTGCCAACCTATACTGGGCCAAGAAAGCTGGTCAACAAAATTTGAATAAGTTTTTAAACTACGTTAAATTTTAATGACTACGCTTTTGGTAACCGGCGGCGCCGGTTTTATCGGCAGTAACTTTATTTTATACTGGCTAGAAAAATACCCCAAAGACAAAATTATTAACTTGGATAAACTAACCTACGCCGGCAACCTAGAAAATCTGCAATCGGTGGAAAATAATCCAAACTATAAATTTGTTCGTGGCGACATCTGTGATTCAGAAATCGTAAGTCAACTAGTCTCCAAAGTTGACATCATCGTCCATTTTGCCGCAGAATCACATGTTGACCGCTCAATTATAAATCCGGCACCATTCATAAAAACCAACGTTGAGGGGACTTATGTGCTTCTACAAGCGGCTCTTAAGCACAAAATCAAACGTTTTCATCACATTTCAACCGACGAAGTGTTTGGCACGCTGGAGTTAAATTCAAAACAAAAGTTTAATCTCTTGTCTCCCTATAATCCCCGTAGTCCCTATTCTGCTTCAAAAGCGGCTTCAGATCACTTAGTGCGTAGTTACTATTATACTTATGATTTGCCGATAACTATCTCTAACTGTTCGAATAATTTTGGCCCATATCACTTACCGGAAAAATTTATTCCGCTTTGTATTACCAACCTCATTGAAAATAAAAAAATCCCAATTTACGGTGATGGATTGTATGTTCGCGACTGGTTATATGTCGAAGACCACTGCCGGGCAATCGACTTAATTTTACACAAAGGCCGAGTTGGTCAAACCTACTTAATCGGCGGCTTAACCGAAGACATTTCTAACCTTGAAGTGGCAAAAAGGATTTTAAAAATTATGAATAAAGACGAGACATATCTGGAGTTTATCAAAGACCGACCCGGACATGATCGCCGCTATGCTATTGATTGGAGTAAGACTCAACAAGAACTCGGCTGGCAACCACAATATAATTTTGACCAAGCGCTGGCAAAAACTGTGGAATGGTATCAAAAAAATCAAAGCTGGTGGAAAAAAGTTAAAAGCGGAGAATACAAAAAATATTATCAACAGCAGTATGGAAACTAAGAGGGTTGCAATCACCGGCTCCAGCGGCTTGGTTGGCTCCCGAATAGTTGAGCTTTTAAAAGACGATTTTTACTTTATTAAACTCTCCAGTAAAGAATTTGATATTACCAATCAAAAACAAGTAAACAGCATATTGTCAAAACTCGATTTTGATATTTTTTTACACTCGGCTGCTTATACCAAGGTTGATGAAGCAGAAAGAGAAAAGAAGCTTGTTTATAAAATTAATGTTGATGGTACACGCAATGTTTTTAACGCCGTGCAACAACTAAATAAAAAATTTATTTATATTTCAACCGATTTTGTTTTTGACGGCAGAAACCCTCCTTACTTTGAAGACTCACTAGCCAATCCCATCTCAGAATACGGTCGCAGTAAATACGAGGGAGAAAAAATAGTTGCGGGTCGGGGAATGATCGTCCGCATATCTTATCCGTATAGAATCGGCTTTGAGCAGAAAAAAGATTTTGTCAGAACTATTTTTGAGCGCTTACAGCAAAAACAAATATTAAATGCAGTAAATGACTCTTTAATTACTCCAACCTTCGTTGATGACATTGCTTACGGATTAAAATATCTCTTGCAAAACTATACCCCGGAAATATTCCATTTAGTTGGCGCAGACAGCCTCTCTCCTTATGCAGCTTGTAACTTAGTTGCGCAAACTTTTACCCTTGATAAAAAACTCATAAAACCAATAACTTATCAAAAGTACTTTCAAGGCAAAGCTAAAAGACCACAATACTCTGAAATTAAAAGCAAAAAAAACAATTTCTATAAAATGACAAACTTTGCTACCGGATTAAATTTAATTATGAACAATTACCGGTAGCGCTTTTTTGCCTTTGTCTTCTACTAAAACCATCTCGGTTGCCTGATAAATAACCAACGAGGCAAGTGTCGCAAATCTTCTTTCTACTCCCAAAGCTTCAGCTTGCTCTACCGCAATTGGTAAATCTAAATTAAAAGCTTGCTGAGCGCTTCTATTTGCCTCTCGAGTATCAAAAGTAACTCCTTCTTTTAGATTAATAAACACTGCTTGTTCTGCATGGTCTGCCTCAAGATTTTGTGTCGTATAGGCTATGCCTTGCTGCCTACAAACTTCCTCGGCAGCGCTTATTAAAGATTCACCGGTTAAATGAACTTTTCCAATATCGTACTTAACCAACCTGTCTATAATCTCATTAAGAAATACTTCAAGATCAACAGCCCCCGTTTCAGAAAAACCTGCTATGTTTAGCAAAATAGTTTTTTGTTCTGGGGTCATTTGATTGACCGCTGACAAAAGTCTTTGCATAATTTCTTGCCTTGAATCTCTAATTTTTGTCAAAATGTCTTTAACTCTGTCCGCAGCACCACAATCAGACCTTCCTTCTTCTTCTTTTCGGTGCGCACCTCTGTGAAAACCAATAGTAAATCCCCTACTTGCCAACTGTGGTAAGCTTTCACTCAACAGCTCATCATTCAAGGGTCTATCATAAAAAAAAGCTGCAAGATAAATTGGATGCAACGACCCTCCCAACATTTGTACCCATTTTTCGTAATTTGAATCAGCTCGCCCATCAACACATCCAACCGGATCGCGTTTTGGATCGACTTCAGTCTCATAAAAAGTAGGTTTGGTTTGAGTTTCTTGATTATCAACCATTTTTTTATTTATTAATAACTAATAAAAAAATAATAAAGCGACAAATTTTATATCAAAACTCATATTGTAACAAAATTTTATATAATTTGTCTCTATGATTATTACTTTTATCGGTCACGGGTATGTTGGACTCGTGACCGCCTGTGTTTTTGCCGACTTTGGCAACAAAGTTTGGGTAATCGGCCACACACCTGAAAAAATCGCCAAACTCAAAAAGGGAAAACCGCTGATTTACGAACCCGGACTGGAGGAGCTTCTCAAAAAAAATATCCGGACGGGCAGAATACACTTTACTCTAGATTATTCTCCGGCAATTTCCGAATCAGATGTGGTTTTTATCACTGTTGGCACACCTCCGAAAGATAATGGTGAGGCCGATTTGTCTTCAGTTTTTTCAGTTGCAAAAAAAATAGCCAAACATCTCAAAAAAGGCTTTACTGTAGTTTCTTGCAAAAGCACTGTACCGGTTGGAACAAACAAACAAGTAGAAACTATTATTAATCAACACAAACCAAAAGGAGCAAAATTTGCAGTTGCCTCATGTCCAGAATTTTTAAGAGAAGGAACAGCTCTTTATGATACTCTAAATCCTGATAGAATAGTAATTGGTTCAGAGTCTAAACAAGCAGTTGAGCTTTTGTTAACTTTACACCAGTCTATAAACGGCAAAAGAATTATTACCGACTTGGCATCCGCAGAACTTATTAAGTATGCATCAAATTCTATTCTGGCAACCAAAATTTCATTTGCCAACCTTGTCTCTTTTTTTTGTGAACAAACAGGAGCAGATGTTGAAGCAGTATTAGATGCGGTTGGGCTGGACAAAAGAATTGGCAGAAGTTTTTTGTATCCCGGAGTTGGTTATGGTGGCTCATGCTTCCCCAAAGATGTTAAGGCCCTGATGCAAAGTGGGCAAAAATTATCGGTTGATACACTGCTTCTGCAGGCAGTTGATAAAATCAACGCTCAAGCAAGAGAAAATTTTATCCGCAAATTACTCAAACATATATCCGGAAAACATATTGCTGTTTGGGGTTTATCATTCAAACCAAATACCGATGATATCAGAGAAGCTCCCTCTTTATATATCATACAAGCATTGCTGCACAATAAGTTCAAAGTTGTCGTTTATGATCCGGCCGCAATTGAAAATGTTAAAAAGCTATTTGGCAACAAAATCAAGTATGGCCAAAATCCTTATGAGACAGTACGACAGGCTGATGCTTTGTGTATTCTTACCGAATGGAATGAGTTTAAGCAAATTGACCTAAACAAAATAAAAAAACTAATGACTAAGCCGCTAATTTTTGACGGCAGAAATATTTACGATCCACAAATGTTAAAAAAACTTGGTTTTAATTATTATTCAACCGGCAGACGTCCAGTATAAATAACAAATGAACATTCTGATTACCGGAGGCGCAGGATTTATCGGTTCAAACCTAGCCGCATATTTATTGCAAAAAAAACACCGGGTTTGGGCGGTGGATAACTTTATCACCGGAAGTAAACAAAATATCCGCTCCCTATTAAATAACCACTTGTTTTCTTTCCTTGACGCCGATGTTATAAAAAATAACTATCTAGAAAAGTTTAAAAATATAAAGTTTGATTTGGTGTACCATCTTGCTTCTCCGGCAAGTCCTGCGCAGTACGAGAAATATCCGCTGGAAACGCTTTTGGTTAACTCTGTTGGTACCAAAAACCTACTCGACTTTGTTAAAAGTCAACAAAACACTAAATTTGTTTTTGCCTCAACCTCTGAAGTCTATGGTGACCCGCTAGAGCACCCACAAAAAGAAACTTATTGGGGAAATGTAAACTCCTACGGCCCGCGCTCTTGTTATGATGAGAGTAAGCGATTTGGTGAAAGTCTATGCTATACCTATTTCCATAAATACAGCCTTAATATCACAATAGTACGGATTTTTAACACCTATGGACCGAATATGGAACAACACGACGGCAGAGTTATCTCCAACTTTATTCTTCAAGCCTTAACTGCAAAGCCGATAACAATCTATGGGGACGGAAAACAAACCCGTTCGTTTTGTTATGTGGCGGATATGATTTCAGCACTCTGGTTCGTTGCTAACAAAAAGGTAAGCGGAGAGATAATTAATCTCGGACAAGACAAAGAAACCTCTATCATCGACATAGCCAAATTAATTAAATCCTTAACCGGCTCCAGCTCGAAAATCGTTTTTAAACCTTTACCAGCTGATGACCCAAAAAGAAGAAGACCGGACATAAGTAAAGCCAAAAAACTCTTAGGATGGCGACCACAAACTGAACTTAAACAGGGCTTGAAACTGACCATTAATTACTTTAGCCAACGATTCTTTTTATGAAAAAAGCAACTATTGTCCTGCCCACCTATAACGAAGCCGGCAATATTCAAGAACTGCTAACAGAAGTAATACAAACAATAAAAAGTATTCAGAACTGGGACATTGATGTATTGGTTGTTGATGACGAGTCTCCGGACGGCACTGCAGATATAGTAAAAAAATTTCAACAAAAATATAAAAATATTTATTTGGTTACCGGCAAAAAACAAGGATTGGGTAAAGCCTACATTAGGGGATTTGAGTTCGCGCTTGCCCAGCTTAAGCCCTATGTGTTGATAGAAATGGATGCTGACTTGTCCCACAGTCCAAAACTCTTGCCTAAGATGCTTAAAAAAATTGAACATGGAGCTGATATGGTTATTGGCGCACGCTATATTAAAGGAGGCTCAATTCCCAAAGACTGGGGTCTGCATCGAAAAATCTTTTCGTTATTTGGCAACTTTTTTGTCCGCTTTGGTTTTATGAACCCAACTATTCATGACTGGACCAATGGTTATCGGGCTATAAAAAGCTGGATAATCCAACAGATTTTACCACAAATGGGTAAATACAGCGGCTATGTCTTCCAAATAGCTCTTTTAGATAAGGCGCTTAAAAAAGGCGCAATAATTAAAGAAATTCCCTGTAATTTTAAGGACAGAAAAAAAGGCGTGTCAAAAATAAACGCTCTGGAATATATTATGAATATTATTAGTTATATTTTTCACAATTCTTCTTTCCTTAAATTTTTTATCGTTGGGATCGTCGGATTTGTAATCGATTTTGCTTTTGCATATTTGCTGATAAATTATCTGAGAATATATAAACCTCTGGCTAATGTTTTAAGTGCAGAAATAGCCGTTATGTCTAATTTTCTTTTGAATAATTACTGGAGTTTTGCCCACAAAAAAATTAAAGGAGGATTACTTGGCTACATTAAAAAATTTGTTGTTTTTAACGCGGTTTCGTCTGGTTCTTTAGTTATTCAGGGCGTTGGTATGTGGGCTGCACTTCTTACTTTTGGTGACAAACCTCTTAACATTTTGACTGTTGCAGTAATTAACTCGTGGATTGTTTACAAAGTTTTTATTATTGCTTTTGTGATTATTCCCTATTCATATTTTATGTATAACCGATTCGTCTGGAAAAAAACTACTGGAACATCCCCCACTCGGTAATTGGTGCCTGATTATAAACAATAAAGTTCCAGGCATAAAAGTATAGAGCCGGCAAAAGAATTAACAGCACTAAAACAACCTTTTTTGAAGTAAAAAACTTCTCAAAACTGATTAAAGCAAACGGCAGCATCGGCAAACTGTATCTAGCTATATCTTTATGTTGTACAGATATTATAGACAAAAAATAAATTAAAACAAAATAGAACACTGGACGAAGTTTTTCTTGTTTATATAAATTGAACAAAGTTAAAGTATAGAAAAAATAAATAAAATAAACATCTTCAAGCCAAGCCGTTCCTACCCAAACTCCGCTATGGTTAAAAACTTGAAACGGAGGAAACAGTAAATGAATATTGTCTCCGGAATTAAAATAAGCAAAAAAATCATTATATTGTTTGCCATAAAACCAAAATAAGCCAATAAGTGCAAGCGGGATAAGCGCTATTCCAAACCAAGTAAGTTTTATCTTGCCGCTCTTCAACATTTGCTCTAAAAAATACCCAACAAAAGCAACAAACAACAGTATCCCCGGACTTCTAGTCAAAACCGCTAAAGCACCAATTAAACCAGCTAACCAATATTTTTCTCTCAAAAATAAATACATCGACAACAATATAAAAAACATAAAAATTGTTTCAGGCGCTGCCACCGAACGAACTACGAAAAATCTTGGAGTAAAAAATAGAGCTACAGTTGCCAAGACTAGCGGTTTTTTGCTAAGCTGCAACCTTTTTAACAAAAAATATAAAAAACTGCCATAGGCCGCAGCAAAAATAACCGGCCACAACAACATCGCCTTTAGATATCCAACGAAATAAGCAGCCAATCTAATCAGCGCCGGATATAAAGGATAATGCGCAGCAAAGTATTTAGCCGATACAGAAAATGGCAGCTCCTTTAAGGAAAAGTCTTGAAAGTTATAAAAAGTTTTGGCTACTATCACATACAACAAACCATCCCAATGTTTGTATAATTCCAGCATATTTACCTTTGCCGGAAATGCTACATAACCAACATTTTCTAATCTTAATAAAAATGGCAACCACAATATCAAAGTACTTAGAAAAGAAGTTGCAGTTATAATAAAATAAGGGAATATGCCTCTCTTCATAAAAAATATTGTAGCAAAAGCAAAAACGTTTTTTTCCTACAATAAATTCGTGTTTGTTGTCTTTTCTGCTGCGATACTGTTGCGACTGTACAAGCTTACCCAACACACCATATTCTTAGGTGATCAAGGTCGAGATGCAATTATCATTAGAAGAATACTTACACTTGAACACTTTCCGGCAATCGGCGCCCCAACTTCAATTGGACAAGTCTATTTAGGGCCTTTTTATTATTATTTTATTGCTCCCTTTCTGCTTTTTTTTAACTTCAATCCGGTCGGACTCTCTTTTGGAGTTGCAATTTTGTCTATAGTCGCTGCTTTTATCAGCTATCTCTTGGTCAAAAAAAATTTGAACAGAGAAACAGCCTTAATTTTTCTAATTTTGCTTGGCTTTTCTTTTGTTAATATTCAACTTTCCCGTTTCTCTTGGAATCCAAATCTTTTGCCTGCTTTTGCTTTCTTTACTATATTTTTTTTCTACAAAACTCTTTGTGAAAAAAAACTTCTGTTTCCTCTTTTGTTTGGAGCTTTTTTTGCATTTTCCTTCCAACTCCACTATTTAGCAGCGCTTTTGCTGCCGGCTTTTTTAATTCTTACTATACTCTCTTTAGCAAAAGGGTTTTCTTTGATTATTAGACTTGCAGTGGCGGTTGCCGGTTTTTTATTTTTTTCTACACCACTTCTCATTTTTGACCTTCGCCACAACTTCTTAAACTCCACTAATTTTCTCAAACTATTTCGACAACAAAATGTCGTTTCTTCAAATAACTATGTATCGCGCATAGTTGAAGTAACAACCAGTTTTATAAACCATTTTTTGGCAGTTGATTTTCCGCCGACTCTTGCCGTTTTTATCTTAATAGTCTTGTTTATTTTTGGTTTTGTAATAATAAAAAAAAGGGGGGGTCTTTTCTTCTCTGTGTTTTTCACCGCTTTTTATGTTTTTATCTTAGCTTTTGCGCTTTTGGACAGTCCAAGATATGAACACTATTTTGGCCCGGCAAGTTATAGTTTTTTTATTATTGTTGCTTATCTTTCTTCAGTGTTAACTAAAAACAAGGCATACTTAGCAAAGGTCCCTGTTTTCATTCTGATTGCATTTTATCTGCTTTTTAACCTTAAAAAAGCCGCTGCATTCTTTCGTCCGGGGAACCAACAGATAAAGCATGCACAACAGATAGCAAATTTAATATATACACAAATTCGCGCCACCCCCTATCAATTAGTCGCTATTCCACAAAATGAAACCGAAACCGAATATAGATATTTCTTAGAGTTAACAGATAAAAAACCTCTGCCTGATAATACCTTGCAAGAGCCGCAAGAATTGTTTGTAATCTGTAAACAAAAACCTTGTAATGTGTTGGGACACCCACAATGGCAAATCGCCAGTTTTTCCAACGCAAAAATTGTTAAAATATGGAACGTCGATAACTTAAAAATCTATAAACTGATACACAAAAAATGAAAATGTCTATTTCTGTCGTCCTGCCTATTTATAATGAAGAGCTTAATTTGCAAAAAGGAGTCCTAGACAAAGTTATCAATTACGCTAAAGACAAAAAAAATATAGTCGAGATTTTAATAGTTGATGACGGCTCAACCGACAAAAGAGTAGAGGTGGTCAAAAAAAACTATCTTGGTAAATATCCAAAAATAAAATTGTTGAAAAAACAACATTCCGGCAAAGCCTACACGTTAATTGAAGGAATAAAACAGGCAAAAGGACAATTCGTGCTGTTCTCCGACATCGATTTGGCAACTCCAATAGAAGAGGCAGATCGGTTAATTCAGGCGGCAAAAGAAGGATTTGAAATAGTTATCGGATCCCGCAATACCCAACGTGAGGGAGCTCCGTTTAGTCGCAAAATTATGGCTTTGGGATTTATCTACATTCGCAATCTGCTCATCGGCCTTAAAGGAATAAAAGATACCCAATGTGGCTTCAAAATGTTTCAAAAAAAAGCGGCATTAAATATTATTAGTCGGCTCAAAGTATTTCGAAGAGAAAAGACGATTAAAGGCTCCTCGGTGAGCGCTGGTTTTGATTTAGAATTTCTGTTCTTAGCCAAAAAATACGGTTATAAAATAAAAGAAGTTCCGGTTGATTGGCGGCATGTAGAAACAAAAAATGTAAATTTTGTGAAAGACTCTTTAGAAACATTAAAAGATATCCTTAAAATCAAATTTTATGATGTCGGCAAACAATACTAGAAGCCGTAAATATGAATTGCTGCTTGGATTATTGTTCTTTTTGTTAGCATTTTTCTTTCGCATCTACAACATACCGCGGTTTATCTCCTATCATCAAGACCAAGTGCGTGACCTTTTATTTATCAAACAGCACTTTGACAGCCGTCAGCTAATTCTGCTTGGACCAAAAGCTTCGGTGGGCAATTTTTTCCTACCCCCTTTTTGGTATTTTTTAATGAGTGCTGCTTATTTCGTTTGGAAAGATCCCTTAAGCCCGGCAATTATGACTGCTTTTCTGTCAAGTTTAACTGCTCCATTTATCTATTTTTTGGCCGGGCATTTTTTAAATCAAAAAGTGGCTGTCCTTTCTGCAATTATTTTTAGTCTTTCCCATCTTTCAATTGAATATTCTCGTTTCTCTTGGAATCCAAACCCCATCCCTCTTTTTGTCATCCTTGCCTTTTTTTTCTTCTTACAATATCAGCAACAAAAAAAACCACAACAGTTAGTTGTTGCTGTAGCTGCAGCTAATTTGGCCACGCAACTTCACTTTGAAGGAGGCGTGCTGTTAATGTTTCTTTTAGTTGCATTTGTAGTCATTTACAGTCAGGAAAAAAATATCAGGCTTTTTTTCTATAGATTGGCTGTTTTTATTCTTACTAACACAATTTTATTATCTCCATATTTTTACTATGAAATTACCCACGGCTTTGCCAATAGCAAGGGGATAGTTGAGTTTCTTACCAACCAGTCAACCACTCTTAAATTCTTTGGCATACCTTTTTTTGTCAAATATTTACTTTTACAGTTTCCCGTGGTTTTGTCGCGTATTTTGCTCTTTAACAATTATTATTTAGGGGCGCTGTTTCTTGTTTTTTTAAGCCTGTTGTCTTTACTGGTGCTTTGGCACAGCTATAAAACTCGGCAAAAAACAGCTGATTTTTGGCTATCGCTGTTTTTCTTTATCAGTCTTGCCCTGTTGTTTTTTTATAAAAACTCGCTGATTGATTACTATTTACTTTTTATCCTGCCGGTAATTATTATTTTATTTGTCAGCTTGGCAGTCAGTAAATTGCGATCTTTAGGACAACTGATTGTGATAATAATGATTGTCGCTTCGCTTTTAACCTCCCCCACCTTTGGCAAGACTGATGACACTTATCTGGCAATAAAAGACAAGGTTGAAAAACTCTCACAATATAAAAATTACTGTTTAACCTATTACATTTTTCCAGAAACTTTTATTGAAAATAAATTCAGATACTTGTTTTCACTAAATAAATATCCGCCCAAAGAAAATATGAGCTGTTTGCCGATGTTTTATCTATGTGAAGGAGCACTTTGTGATGCGCACAAAACTATTCATCAAACACTGGTTAATGCAGACCTTCTCTATCCGCCCGACGCAAGCGGTGTGTATATTTACAAGAAGCCGCAAGAGAGCGCGGCAAATTAGTATAATAAACTCAAATGTTTGATTATCAACAAATCTTAAGGTTTTTTAGAAAAGAATTTGTTAAAAAAGACTGGCTGATAGTCTTTGGTCTTATTGGAATGTATTTAGCTACTCGTCTGATTAATCTTACTTTACTGCCAATTTTCACCGATGAGGCAATATATATTCATTGGTCTAAACTTGCATGGAAAGATGCAAGCTGGAGATTTGTTTCTTTAACTGACGGCAAACAGCCTCTACACACTTGGGGAATGATTCCGCTGCTAAAACTCTTTCGCGATCCGCTGTTTGCTGGACGAATGTTTTCGGTTTTAAGCGGATTTTTCACTCTTTTAGGGTTAGTTATACTTTTGAGAGTATTGTGGAATAAAAAAGCTGCTTATCTTGGCGCTTTTATTTACATTTTTACTCCCTACTATCTTTTTTTTGACCGGCTGGCGTTAATTGACTCTGGGGTAACTGCCTTTGCAGTTTGGATACTATTATTTTCACTTCTCCTAGTTAAACAGTTAAGGCTTGATTTTGCACTTATGTTTGGCATTTTGGCCGGTCTTGGGACACTTGCCAAATCAACCGTTCGTCTGTTTTTTTTACCAAGCCTGTATTTGCCTTTTATCTACTTTTTTAACTTCAAAACTAAACGAATCAATCTCATTAAAATTATTAACTTTCTACTGCTGTTTGCTGTTGTTGCTGGCCTTAGCCTCGTTATTTACAACATCCAGCGGCTCTCGCCTTTTTTGCATTTTGTTGAAGAAAAAAATAAAACTTTTGTTTTAACTTTACCACAATTTTTACAAAAACCACTGGAGGTTCTGTCTCATAATTTAAAAGCTATTCCCTACTATTTAGCCAACAATACCGGCTGGTTGCTTATATTTTTCGGTTTATGGGGTCTGTTGCTACTGATAAAACAAGATATCCACTTGGGTCTATATCTTGTAGCTTGGTTTTTAACTTTGTTTCTGCCTATAGCTATGTTTGCTAAAGTCTTATCTTCCCGCTACATTATTTTTTTAAGCCTGCCGTTTGTCTTGGGATTTGTTTATCTTCTACAAAGGCGACAAAGAATTGCCAATATCTTGTTGCTGGCTTTTTTTCTTTCAGTTGCCTATTTTAACTTTACTATTTTATTTAATCCAGCCAAAATTCCTCTGCCACCGGTTGACCGCGGCCAATATTTAGAAGACTGGCCAGCTGGTCATGGCACACGGCAAATCGTTGAATTGCTCAAGCCAATTGCGGAAAAACACCAAACTTATGTTTTCACAGAAGGCACTTTCGGCCTCCTGCCTTATGCGTTAGACATCTATTTTAGTTATGACCCAAAATACAATATTAACTTTATGGATAGGTGGCCACTCAAAGAAAAAGACATTATTGAGGCTAAAAAACTGGCTAAAACCAATCCTGTTTACTTTGTTTTTCATCAACGAGAAAACTTTCCGTCAGAGTGGGGGTTAAAGCTTATTAAAAAATATCCCCGCTACAGTAATCGGTCTTTTGTTTATCTCTTTACCGTCAACAAATGAAAAAGTTAATTTTGTTTATAGTTTTGTTGTTGGTTGTTGTTCTCTTGGGTAAAAATCTTTGGCCGGGCAAACAGATGTTTGATTTTCACGACCAAACCCAAGCTCCTCGCTTGTCTGAATTTGTGCTCAACTTAAAAAATAATATTATCCCGCCTCGTATGGCGCCAAATTTTTCATTTAAGCTCGGATATCCTGTTTTCAATTTTTATGCTCCCACTGCTTATTGGATTAGCGCAGCAATAAATATTTTTGGTTTTGACATTGCCGACTCTATAAAACTATCTTTTTTATTGGCGCTTTTAGTCGCTTTTGTGGCGATGTACAAATACTTGCGGGCATTTTTTAATTTTTTGCCGGCGCTTTTGGGTGCAGTTTTATATATTGCTTCTCCCTATCTTGCGGTTGATATTTTTGTACGTGGAAATTTAGGAGAAGTGTGGTTCTTTGCACTTTTACCTTGGTCTTTACACCTTTTACACAAAAACTCCAGCAATAATTCTGTCCTCTTGTTTGTTATAACCAGCTTCATTTTCTCGGCAACTTTAACCGTACACAATGTTTTTTCTCTGTTGTTTTTACCGCTTGCAGTTGTCTACTCATTGCTTTTGAAAAAAAGCAAAAGAAACCTAGGTGCCATATTTACGGCCTGTCTTTTAGCCGCCTACTTCCTAATTCCAGCCGTTTTAGAACTTAAGTACACGAGAGCCTCGCAAATCGCACGCACTACCGCTTTTCAAGACCATTTTTTATGTTGGTGGCAAATTTGGAAAACAAAAATTTGGGGGTATGGCGGCTCTGTCCCGGGCTGTGAATTTGATGGAATGTCTTTTAAGCTTGGCAAAATTCAGCTTTTATTATCCTTGTTTGGGGCAATTGTTTTATTAAAAAAGCTAATTTTTCACAAACACTCTTATAAAAAGCATAAACCCCATCTGTTCATCTTATTTTTAACTCTTGCCAGTTTATTTTTAAGCACTTACAGCTCTGTTTTTGTTTGGCAAAAGCTGACTTTTTTATCTCTGTTTCAGTTCCCCTGGCGCTTTCTCTTATTGGCTCTTTTCGGCACAGCTTTCTTTGCTGCTTACTTCTGCGCCGCAATAAATTCTGCTCTTTTAAAACCGGTGATTTTAACCATCTTGTTTGCCGCTTTGCTTGTCAATGCTAAATACTTTAAGGGAGCAACAATCAACAAACAAAATTTTCTCAACAACTATTTGAGTGAATTTTATATTACTCAACATGCTGTTTATAAAATTCCGGAATACCTACCTAAGCAAGTAAATTACAAATACTGGTTAAGCCTTGATAAAAAAATCTCTTTTGCTCCGGCTTTTAGCTTAGATGGGCAAAAAATAGAAATTATCAAAAATGATTATTTCGAAAAAGTTTTGCAAACCCGCTCACAAAATACAGTTATCAATCTGCACTACTTTCCCTATTGGGGGATATATCTTAATGACAAACCATACCGCCCCTCTTACTTCGATAAACTGGGACGCGTACTTATCAAGACAAACGACCAGACTGCAAAGAAAATTACTGTTAAATATACAGAAACCCCGCTTGAAAAAACCGCCAATATTATTACCGTTATCACTGCACTTTTGTTGTTTGCTTTCTTGACCAAGAAAAAATTATGGAAAAAGGTCGTAAAAATTATCAGCTGAAAAGAAGAAGTTTTATTAGCGCTTTGGTGTTATTCGTCCAAAGCGGAGCTATTCAGGTGATGGGTTTTGTTGCCAATCTGATTTTAACTATACTTCTTGCTCCGGATGTATTTGGTTTGTATTACACGGTATTGGCTATTATGGCCGTATTAAACTATTTCTCCGATATTGGTCTGGCTGCTTCTTTAATTCAAAAGGACCACATCGATAACGACGATCTCTACTCTTCTTTCACCGTCCAACAAATTTTAATTGTCTCAATATGTATTGTTGGTTATTTATTAACTTCATATGTAAGGTCGTTTTATAAACTTACTCAAGCCGGGGTATTCCTCTATTGGGCGCTACTTTTGGCTTTTTTCTTGTCTTCATTAAAAACAATTCCAACTATTCTCTTGGAAAGAAAGGTAAATTTCGTCCCCTTAAGTGTTGTGCAAATAATTGAAAATTTTGTTTTTTACTTAAGCGCAGTTTTGTTTTCCCTTTTGAACTTTGGCATTCATTCTTTTACCATTGCCGCCTTATTGCGAGCAGGGGTTGGACTTGTGGCTATATATATCGTCTCCCCTTGGTTGCCCAAGTTAACTATTAACTGGAAACGGCTCAAACAGTTGTTGTCTTTTGGAATTCCTTTTCAAACTAACTCATTGTTGGCGCTTATTAAAGACGAGCTGGTTACCATATATCTTGGTAAACTTTTAGGATTTACCCAGCTTGGGTTTGTTGGCTGGGCAAAAAAATGGTCGGCTGCCCCACAGCAATTGGTAATGACTAACTTTATTCGTGTCTCTTTTCCGATGTTTTCTCGACTCAAAAATGATAAGCAAACTTTAAAAAAGAGTGTTGAAAAACTGTTATATTTTATGAGCCTGATACTTTTCCCTGCATTGCTTGGTCTTATTTTTACTATTCCAATCCTTATTGAACTTATCCCAAAATACAACAAGTGGGCACCTGCTTTATTTTCTCTTTATGTTTTCTCTCTCTCGGCTATTTTGTCTTCCTTGTCAACTCCGCTAACCAACCTGTTAAACGCTATCGGCCAAGTAAGGCTATCCCTAGTCCTAATGCTCATTTGGACCGCCCTAACTTGGATTTTAATTCCTTTATATATCAGCCGTTTCGGCTACAATGGAGTCGCACTCGCCATTTTCACAATTTCTTTAACTTCTCTTTTTGTTGTTTATCTGGCAAAAAGATATGTCAAATTTAACTTCTTTTCTTCGATAAAAACCCCGTTTTTAGCCAGTTTGTTTATGGCGGCTGTTTTGTATTTTCTGCCCCCGGTGTTTACACAAAAGCTTTTTCAACTCATCTTGGTTATAGTTGTTGGCTTCTCCTCTTATGCACTCTCTCTTATCATTCTTACCAAAATGCGTATCATCAGCGAGCTGTCCAGTTTGGTAAAATTACTAAATAGCGATGGCTAAAATAAGTGCAGTTGTCGTCAACAGAAATGAAGCAAAGCAACTTGATAAGTGTCTTTCTTCTTTACACGGTTTTGCCAACGAGATTGTGGTTATAGATCTTGACAGCTGCGATAACTCCAAACATATAGCTAAAAAACACCAAGCAAAGGTAATCTCTCAACAACCGGTACCTATAGTTGAACACATCCGCCAACAAAGTCTTAAATATGCAACCCACAACTACGTGTTTATTATTGATCCGGATGAAGTTGCCCCTCCTAAGCTGAAGACTGAATTAAAACTTGTTCTTCAAGATGAACCAGACTATATTGAAATCCCGCGCAAAAACATTGTTTTTAATAAATGGATTAAATATAGCCGTTGGTGGCCAGATTATCAAGTGCGGCTGTTTAAAAAAAATAAAGTTTCTTGGCCTAAAGAAATCCATAGTCAACCAGTTTTAGAAGGACAAGGGTATACACTTCCAGCCAAAGAAGAATTTGCGCTTATTCACCATAATTATCAAAACCTAACAGAATATTTTCAAAAAAACATCCGCTATGCTCAAAGCGAGGCTCTTTATTATCTGCAAAATAAAAAAACCCTAACCCTAAAAGAAACCGTGAGGCGTTCAACAGCCGAGTTTATCAGCCGCTTTTTTGCCGGACATGGTTTTAAAGACGGCACACATGGTTTGGTTTTATCTGTCTTACAATTTTTTTATTATTTTCTCGTCTATTTTTTCTACTGGGAGGCTGGTAATTATAAACCAGAAATTGAGGAAACAGAATTGATAAATCAAGCCTCAAACTTATTTAGTCGCACAACAAAAGAGCTAATTCATTGGAAAAACGAAATTGGCAAAGCGTCTGTAAAAGAAAGAATTGTGCAAAAATTGCTGTAAATTAAATGCTCATTTTTATCCTCTTTATCTCTTTGCTCAACAGACTGCTGTTTTTGTTTTGGGGCATGCCCTCACTTACTTTTGATGAGGCTGATTTTTATTATAACGCTTATCTTTTAACCAAAACCGGATCAGAGATTTTCGGACAAAAGTTTTTTCTAACCTCGGGTATCTTATTTGCTGCCCCAAGTGTGCCGATATATATAAGCTCGCTTTTTTGGAATATTTTTCCCAAAACCATCTTTTTTGCCCGTCTGCCATTTGCGCTTATCAACTCGCTTACTCCGGTAGTCTTCTATCTGTTGGTTTTAAATTTGGGAGGGAACAAAGTTTTGGCAGCACTTACAGCACTAGTGTTAAGTTCGTCTTCTTGGTTCAGCCACTTGTCGGCAACCGCTGGGTTTGATGCTCCCTTATCTTTGCTTTTTATAGTGTTTGGTTTTTATATTTTGAGCCTGCGTTCAAAGAGCAGATTAAAAATCTTAACAGCTATCATAAGTTGGTTTTTGGCTTTTAACTCATATATGGGAATAAGGGCGGTTTTTCTGCCAACTATTTTACTTTTCATCTTTATCTCAAACTATCAAAAAAAACTAGTTTGGAAAAATCTTGTAAAATCCGCCATTTTTGCCTCAATTTTATTTTGTGTTTTTTTAGGCTTGTCGTTAATTGCTCCAAACAGCCAGATGTTTAAAAATCGGGCGGCTATGGAAATTAATTTTTTAAATCGGCAAAAAATAACCGGGGACGTTTGGTATGCCCGTCATAGTGCACAAGGCAACAGCTTTATCAAAACTTTATTATTCAACAAATTTACACTCTCAATGGGCGATTTTTTAGATAAATATTTTGAATCTTTTAATCTAAGAACTTTGTTTATTAAGGGCGATCCGCATCCGATTTATGGTACATATGTTACCGGTCAGTTCCCGTTTATAGCTTTTGTTTTTTTCATTATTGGTCTGCTAACTTTTAGAAAAACTCTCTCTTTTAAATTACAACTATTTCTTCTGTTGTTATTTGTTTCAGGATTATCAACCGCCCTGTCGGTAAACTATCCAACAATTGCTCTAAGAGCAATTGTATTGCTTTTACCCTACAGCCTGCTTATTGCCAGCGGAATTTATTTTGTTATTAACAAATATCAACATAGGCTTTTGTTCCTAACTATAGCTGGTGTATATTTAGCTGCTTTTTTTCACTTTTTTCTTATTTATCAAACCAAAATCAAAGTTTTAAGCTCGGAACAATGGCATTTGAGCGATAGACTACTGGTTGAAAAAATTGCTAAGTATAGAGGGCCGGTCCGCGTTTTTACCAACGAACCAAAAGAGCTTTTCCTCTTATATAATTTCTATAACCAAACCAACCCAGTATTTGCCAAACAAGAATTGCAAAGTGGGAATAATTTATACCGCTTGGAAAAACTAACAATCAGCGACAACTGCCCAGAACGCAGCAACTATCAACCAGACAAAAACACACTTGTTTTGATTAAATACCAATATTGTGAGACACCAGATTGGAATAAGTATTTGCCGATTGAGTTGTTAACCAGTAAAGAGGGAAATAACACTACCCTATATTATGTTGTCAAAACAAAACCAGCTCAATCAACTCTATAAATTGTTGCCTCTGCATTGTCAAAAATTTTGATAACTCCAATTTGTTGTGGTTTATACCCAAACCGCTGATAAACCGGATGAGATTTGGTTAAATAAAGATATTTAATCTTATTGCTAATAATAAATTTTCGCGCCTGTTGCGCTGAAAAAGCACGGTTAAAAAAATTATCGACCAAGTCTGCTCTTGTCTGATAATCTATACCCAAAATCTCTAATACATGGGTATCATTAATGAAAGTCTGTTTTCCGGAAAAAGCCGCCACATAGGCGTTGTCGGAAAATCTGGCCATCTTAGTAATTGGCTGCCACTTCGCTATTGAGTATTTATACGGATAAGTCAGTACTACACCATCTGGCTGCTGTTTTAAAAAGGCCAGCGCCCTAAGCTCTTCGTTGGCTATATAAGAAATGCCTACGTCGGCACTAAACTCTTTTATTGTTGCTAAAGAACTGGGAATAGTCAAAATTATCAACAGTACAACAATCACAATTTTGGCAAACAATCGCCTGTTTATTAATATTTTATAAACAGCCTCGGCGGCTAAAAGTGAAGCAAAAAACAGCGAGTAATAAAAAAACTGAATAGTATTCCACCACATTCCCCGCTGCACTAATAAAGAAGAACAGGCAATTGCAACAATTATGCCAACAAAAAGCAGCGAGTGATAAACAGCAGCCTGTTTTTTAAACAGCAAATACAAGTAATAAATCACCCCAATAATTCTTGTTCCAAATGAAAACAGCATAAAAAGAACAAAAGTCAGCCCTTCAATAAAAATAAGCCTCGGTCCTATTCCCGAATTTTGCAACACATACCTTGCGTTAGCAAGCCCTGGCAGATAAAATAGATTTTTTTCTTCAATGAACGGATGTATGTTTGCCAGAAAACGAAACTCAAAAATACTGTCGGTTTTATTAAATGAGGGTTGATAAATCAACAAAACAACCACTGCCAACAAAACTAAGTTGAATAAAACCGACTTTAATACAAAAATAAAGTCTCTTTTTCTCAAAAAAAACAGCAATAGATAAAATAAAAACATCGCCTCTAAAATTATTCCAGCATAAAACTTAACCGCCAAAGCAAACGCTGTTAATACCGACAAATACAAACTTTGTTTGAGACTCAAATTCTTTTTTGCTATAGCCAAAAACCACAGAACAAAAATTAGACTGCCGGTATATTGTAAGTTGGTTAACATCAACCCCGGCGGCATTGCCAACAGTGAATGACTATTCCAAATTGTTCCTTCATGCCACAAGGTTAATAAATAACTAAAGCTGCCGCTGAAAAAAATAAAAAACAACAACCAAAACCACAAACCATCCGTTGCCTCTTTTTTATTAACCAATTTTCGGCTAAACCAAATCAGCAAAAAAATCAATACAATCGGCACAAGCTTGAAAAAAACAAACAAAGACGACAAGTTAAACAACCTACTAATTGCAAAAACAAATAGATCTAAAACATAATTGTAGCCTCGTAAAACCTCTCCGGCAAATACCGGCAAGCGCGGAGGGAGGGTCTTGAGAGCACTCTCGACTAAACTTATATGCCAGATACTGTCATGTCCGTGCGCCCCCCAAAAAAACAATCCACAGCGCTCTCCCAAACAACGAACCTCGCCACTTCTTGCTATCACCAAGAGCTGGCTAAGAAAGATAATAACCAGAAAAGTTATTTTTTGTATCATATAGTTGTGACGAAACTTGCTTTATTAACTACTAATTATAAGCAAAACCAACTTACTAATGAATTTCTTTCACAGCTGTCTCAAAATAAACAAATCAAAGACGTCTTAGTTGTTGTTGCCGACTTATCCGATAAAAGAGAAAAAACACCAATAAAAACTATTTTGCCAAATCAACTGCTTGTCCGTGGCCCTAACCGCGGTTATGCCTATGGCATAAATTTAGGTGTAAAAGAAGCTCTACAGCGGGGAGCGTCCTTATTTTGTGTCATTAACAATGACACTGTTATAAAACCTGATTTCATCACTTCTGTTTTTGCATCTTTTAGAAACTACGATGCCTTTGGCGGCAAAATTTATTACGCTCCCGGCTTTGAATATCATCAAAATCGTTATCAAAAAAGCGAGCTTGGCCGGGTAATTTGGTATGCCGGCGGCATTATTGACTGGAACAATGTTTATGCTGTTCACCGCGGCGTTGATCAGGTTGATAGAGGACAATATAATCAACCGGAGACTACCGACTTTATTACTGGTTGTTTATTTTGCTTCAATAAAAAAGTTTTTACAAAAGTGGGGTTTTGGGATGAAAAATATTTTCTTTACTTCGAAGATACAGATTACTCAGTAAGAATTAAGCGGGCTGGATTTGAGCTTGTTTATAATCCGGAGGTAATGCTGTGGCATAAAAGCGGTCAGTCAACCGAGGGCGCAGCTTCGCCACTGCAACAAAAATGGCTAAGAAGCTCACGTTTGCGTTTCGGCCTAAAGTTTGCTCCGCTTAAAACCAAGTTACATCTTATAAAGAATACAATTTTAACGAGTAATTATTGAGTAAGTTTCATTTTGTTCTAAAAGCTTATAGTTTATACCCTGCTTTTGCAATTCATTAAGCTCCCAACTTCTGGTAACTACGACAAAATTTTTCTCTCCCGACTCCAAAAAATTCGCCAACTCTTTATTTGGGTGCCCCAAACTCAATAAAGTTGTCACCTCTTTGCCAGAATAAAAACGGGCTACCGGATAAAAATCATCATCTAAATAAATTCGTTTTTTATAGTTTGCCAGACGTTTTGAAATATCAACATCAGGCGGAACATAACGCGAACCCGGAATTATTTCCGAATACAAGGTTTTCACCTGAACAATCGTCACAATCAAAAAACTTGATAAATATAAAAACGAAATTGCTGCCTTTTTGGTAAAAAATGAAAAAAAATTAAACAATTTAATTTGCTTAATTATCCATTTGCCAATTTTTCTACTAAGAATAGCCAGTTCATATACCCCGCCGGCTGTAAGTAAAGACAGTGGTAAATAAACCGGAATTAAATGCCAAATATGAGTTTGATTAGTGGTTAAAAACGGATATAAAACAATAAAATTCCACAAAAGTAGCAACAAGTAATTCTTGCGCAGAAAGTTGAAAGTCAAAATTATTGTCCCCAAGCCAAAGAACCAGAGGTAATACCATTTTCTTACTCCCATATGCAAATAAAAAAGCGGTAAATATGTCTCAAGATGAAAATATGAAGCCAGTTTTTTATTCCTTACCCCAACATCCAGAAAGTGTTGTTGGTAAAAATCCGGGTATTTGCGAAAATGCAAAATATACCACGGCGCAACAAACAATAAAAAAGCAACCACGCCCAAAATAAGCCATTTATAATTTTTTTTAAAAAGCAAGATTTGCCTAAAAATTAAAAATACTATTAATATTGCTGCCGATAAACCAGCAATTGCCTTAGATAAAACAAGGGCGGCAAAACTCAACATCGTCAGCGGAAAATATTTAAAGTTTTGTTGCGCTTTTATTGCCAAAAACACAGTTAAAGCATAGAAAAAAACAAATACTGCATCCAAATTACCCGAGCGAACCCGAACTACATACCAAGCGCTTGTCCCCAAAACAACAGCCGCAACTACCCCAGCTAGTTTGTTTTTAAAAAGGACTTTGCCGGTATAGTAAACCACCAACAAAGTCAACAATCCAAGAAGCGCCGACGGAAAACGAACTGCAAACTCATTAACCCCAAACAGCAATAAAGAAACTCCCATTAACCAAAATCCCATTGGGGGATGATCGTAATAACCCCTACCATTCCACTGCAAATCCAACCAGTCGCCGCTTTTTAACATATTGCGTGCCACAGTTGCATACCATGCCTCATCCCAGTTGGTTAAAGGAAGAAATCCCAATCTATAGAAAAAGAAAAATGCAAACAGCAGAAGAACTAGATATATTAAAATATTATCTACTATATGAAAAAACAACTTCTTCATAAAAAGCAAAAAATCTCCGTCTTTATTTTTCCTTTACTTGTGTTTATCCTCTTTATATTCTGTTATTTTAGATTAAAGCCTATTTACTTTCAAACCGTACCCTACACTTATGATCAGGGCCGAGACTTTCTAAAAGCCCAAGAGATTGTACGTGATAAAAATCCTACTTTTATCGGTCCAACCACCGGAATTATGGGACTTTTTCACGGCGCTTGGTGGTATTACCTTCTGTCTGTTCCCTACGCGCTTGGCAGCGGCGCGCCGATTGCTTTTTATTACTCTATGTTTTTGTTTGCACTGGCATCATACCTTGTGCTACTCCTGATTTTTTTCAAAGAACTTGACCAAGCAACCACAATTTTTATCGCTCTTTTTATAGCGGTGTCTCCTTATTTTATTCGCTTGGCATTTTTCGCCAGCAACGACACACTGGCGCCATTTTTTATTACTCTGCTTCTTTTGTCTTTGTTTTCCTACTTTAAAACTCAAAAACCTGTCTTTTCATTTCTAACCTTTTTGTCTTTAACTTTAGTAATGGAGTTTGAGGTTGCTTTCGGCATATTTCTAATTCCACTGTTTTTATTAGCCCTCCTGATTAACGGTCAGCTTGGGATTATTTTCAAAAACTGGAGACTTAATCTTTTGGGATTTATAATCCCCATACTGCCGCGCCTATTGTTTGAAGTTAAACATAGCTTTCAACAAACCAGAGCAGCCTATCAATATATTATTCGCCCACAAACTTTACAAATGCAGCCGCTGCGTTTTCGCTTTACCGACCGACTAACCCTGTTTGCTGACTACTTCAAACAAATGTTTGTTGACCACAGCGAAAAATTGGCACTGGTGTTTTTTGTCTTTATTCTCTTAAGTCTAGTTTTCAACTACAAAAAACTCCCTGACAATATCGGCAAAACTTTTAACTTCGTTTTAACCTTGCTTGTCTTGCTTTTTTTTTCGTCTCTCTTGTATAAAGGGTTTTTTTGGGCTAATTATTATCAGGGTCTGCAAATATTTTTCTTGTGGGTTATTGCTTTGTTGTTTTTTGTCAACAACCAAACTTTTTTAGGCAAACTTTTTAACTTTATTGTCTTTATAGTACTTTTAGGCTCAATTTTCTTCACGTTAAAACAATCCAAATCAGTAAAGGCGCAAAACATTGGTCTTAAAAAACATACTAAAATTGTTGAATTTCTCTACTCACAAGTTAAAACCAACGACTTTTGCGTCAAAATTTATACTCCACCAGTTATCCCCTACACTTACAACTACTTATTTAGTTACTATTCACAACACCACGGCGTCAAATATCCAAAAGATGAGTTTGTGCAAAATCGCTGCTATTTTATAATCGAATCTGATGATTATAAAGAACGGGCTGAAAAATGGAGAGCAGCAAATATCCCCATACCGGCTAAACTTCTGAATACTAAAAAAATCGGCGATGTAAAACTTGAGCTATGGCAAAAATAACTGTAGTCATTCACACCTACAACGAAGCAGAAAACATTAAAGACTGTATAGAGTCAGCTAAACTCTTAACTCAAGATATTGTGGTTGTTGACATGCGCTCAAGCGACAATACGCTCGCTGTGGCACAAAAGCTTGGCGTAAAAACTTATACCTTTGCCTACTCTCATTACGTAGAACCTGCGCGTAATTTCGGTATTGAAAAAGCCAGAGGCGAGTGGGTATTTCTGTTGGATGCAGACGAGAGACTAACTAAAGAACTCTCGCAGGAAATTGTCAAAACTCTTCACCAAACAAACTATACCCACTTCAAAGTCCCACGCAAGAATATCTTTGCCGGTAAAAAATGGCTGAAACACGGCGGCTGGTGGAAAGATGAACAAATTCGCCTGATTAAAAAATCAGCGTTTATAGACTGGCCAAAAGAAATCCATTCCACACCGAAAATAACAGGAGAGCTTGGTTTTTTAAAGACACCCTTTTTACACAATTTTCACCCCAATTTAGAAAATATGGTTGAGAAAACCGCAGTTTATGAAAACATTGAGGCAGAACTTTTATATAAGGCCGGCAGGAGCGTTAATACTCTGACTTTTTTTCGCAAGTTTTTCGGAGAGCTCTACCGCCGTCTAATTAAACATAAGGGCTTTCTAGACGGTCCTTACGGGGTAATTGAATCCGTCTATCAAGCATATAGCAAAACAATTACTTGGCTCTTGGTGTACGAAAAACAGCAAAGTCGGTATAATTAAGCCTATATGCAGATAGCTTTTTACAGCCCCTACCTTGATACCTTAGGTGGCGGAGAAAAATATCTTTTAGACATCGCGCTTGCCCTGCAACAACTTGGCTATAAAACTGTGCTTTTCTGGAAAAACCAGCAAATAAAAAATCTGCTACTTGACCGCTATGGTGAACAATACAATTTTGTTGATGTAGACACTAGTTGGCACACTTTGGGTTTTTTGGGCCGGGTTAATAAAACTCGACAGTTTAAGGCTTTTTTTTATCATCCTGACGGCAGCTATTTTTTTTCGTTGGCTGCTAAAAACTTTGCGCTTTTACAGGTTCCTGATAAAAATCTTTTACCAAAAGAGGGGGGGTTAAACTATCTGAAAGCCCGCTCATGGACGCCGATCTTTAATTCTCACTTTACTAAACGCTTCTTTCTAAAATACTTAAAACCACGCCGCTACTTTGTTCTTTATCCAACTATTTCCGAAGAATTTTTTGCTACCAACTTAATTGCTAAAGAAAAAATTATTCTTTCTGTCGGCCGTTTTTTCTCACATCTGCACTCAAAACGACAAGATGTTTTAATCAAAAGCTTCCTCTGGGCAAAAACAAAATATAAAGAGTTTTCCGACTATAGACTGGTGCTTTTGGGCAATCTTAAACCGGAAGACAATAAATATTTTGCTCAATTGCAAAAACTTTCCGCATCCGACCCAAACATTATTATTCACGCAAACGCTCCTTTCTCAACTGTCTTGTCTTATTATCAAAAAGCAAGCTTTTACTGGCACGCTGCCGGCTACAAAATTGCGGAAACTAAACAACCGGAAAAAGCAGAACACTTTGGTATCTCCTTGCTTGAAGCAATGGCTTGTGGCGCAATTCCCCTTGCTTATAGAGCAGGCGGCCCAAAAGAGATAATTTTGCATCAAAAAACCGGCTACCTATTTGATAGCAAGGCCAAGTTGATAAACTATACCTATAAATTGATTAAAAATGAGAAATTACAACAACAGCTTGCGGCCGCCGCAAAAAAGCGTGCACAAGAAAAATTTGGCTTCAACAGCTTCCAGCAAAAATTAAAACAAATTTTATGAAAAAACTAATCTCGGTTATTATTCCGGTTTACCGCAATACCAGCCTGTTTCTAGAAAATTTGACAAAAAACAGGCGCTTTTTGAAAAGCTGTGAATTGATTGTGGTTAACGACGACCCAAATACTAACTTAACAAACAAGGTGCAAAAAATTGTTCCAACTGCCAGAGTGATTAATAACCACAGTAACCTTGGTTTTGGCCAAAGCGTCAATATAGGGGCAGAAAAAGCCTCCGGAGAGTACTTGCTGCTGTTAAACTCTGATGTTATTTTGCTTGACTGTTCTTTTGAAAAAGCTTTTCGCTTGTTCACCAAACACAAAAATTTATTTGCAGTTTCTTTTGCGCAAATTGAGGGCAAACATATAGTCGGTGCAAACACTGCCGAATTTAAAGGCGGACTACTTATCCACAAACCAATTACAGCAAACAAAATTCAAGCTAACTTATGGGCAGAGGGGGGAGCTATGCTCACTCGAAAAAGCATTTTTGACAAACTGGGCGGTTTTGATCCTTTATTCTCCCCCTTCTACTGGGAGGATATAGACTTGTCTTACCGCGCTTGGAAAAGCGGCTATATAGTTCTGTTTCACCCGCAAGTAAAAGTCATCCATAAACACGAGTCAACTATTGGCAGATATTTTGAAAAGAAGGAGGTCTTAAAAATCGCCTACCGCAATCAGTTTATCTTTCATTGGAAAAACATCACCGATTTTAGGCTTTCATGGCTACATGTTTTGTCTTTACCCAAAATACTTATCGGAGCAGTTAGCAAAAAAAACTTAAGTTTAATTCAGGGTTTTGCCAGAGCGCTGACTTTTTGGCCGGAAATATTGCAAAAACGAGAGAAACAGTTACAATACTTTAGCCTAACCGATCAAGAGGTTTTGTCCAAACTCAAACATGAAACCTAAAATAAATAAATTTTCCTTTTTTCTCCTTTTGACGATAATTGCTGTGTCTGTCTTTTTACACTTTTTTAAACTTGAAACAACTCCCCCTTGTTTTAATGCCGATGAGGCCGCTTATGGCTACAACGCCTATTCGGTTTTAAAAACCGGTAAGGACGAGTTCGGTAACCCGTCGCCTCTTTTGCGTCTTAAGTCTTTTGGCGACTACAAGTTGCCACTCTATACTTATTTAAGCGTTCCTTTTGTTAAATTCTTGGGCCTGACCGAATTTGCCATCCGGCTGCCGAATATGATTTTTGCCATACTTTTGCCTTGGTCAATGTATTTTCTTGCTAAGGCGCTTTTTGAAAAAGAACGAACAGCGCTTTTGGCGGCAACTCTTACTGCTGTCTCACCCTGGATAAATATTCTTTCCCGTCACGCCCATGAAGTAGTAACCGCAACTTTCTTTTTAACCACCAGCTTTGCTTGTCTTGTCTCGTTTGTCAAAGGTAGGCACAGAACAATTTTTGGCCTGTTATTTGCGCTTTTTTTATCACTTTCTTTGTATACTTACCACATCTCTAGACTGTTTTTCTTGTTTTTCAGTCTTATCTTTGTCTATTACTCTTATCGCAGACGTATCGTTTTCAGAAAGGTCTTTTTAATCTTTACGTTTCTTGCTATTTTTGCTTTGCCGTTTTTATATGCTGAGATTACCCACCCACCAACCAGAATCTCTCACCTTTTAATTATCAACAACCCGGGTATTGCCTTAAAAACACAAGAGCTAAAAACCGAACAATTTTATTCACCATTTAGCCAAAAAATATTTATCACTATTGATGAAATCTTCCGGCGCTATGTCACTTATTTTTCGCCCGAGTTTTTGGTTTATAAAGGTGATACCAATAGCCGATTTGGCTTTGAAACCATGCACCCTTTGACTCCGATAGAGTACTTTCTGTTTTTCGTCGGGTTGTTTTTCTTGTTTAAGAAAATACCCAAACAAGCGGGAATGCTACTTTCATTGCTTCTTCTGTCTCCACTCCCTGCGGCTCTTACCTGGCAAGAGTATGCTTTAACCCGCGCTTATTTTATGATTATCCCCATCTTATTATTTGTCTCCTTTGGCACTGAAAAATTTTTGGCACAAAAAATTCCGTTTAAAAAAACCGTTGTCGGAATAGTTATATTTCTGTTTTTAGTCTATAACGTTCGCTCTTGGGCATTCTTCTTTTTACACTATCCGCGTCGGGCAACAGTTGTTCGCGCTTGGCAATGCGGCTATAAACAACTTGCTGGCTTCATAAAAGAAAACTATAGAAAATACGACAAATTTTATATTACTAAAGACGTTGGTCAACCCTATATTTTTTTACTGTTTTATCTTTCCTATCCGCCGGAAAAATTTCAAAAAGTAGTCAAAACCACCGCGCCCGATGAGTACGGCTATACTCAAGTTTTAGGCTTTGACAAGTTTATCTTCTCAACCGATTATTTTGATAAAAATGTCAGCAATCCTAAAAATCTGTTTATCCTCTCTCAAACCGAAGGACAAAATTTAGGCATTTCTGAGGATTTGGTTGATAAAATTAAAGTTGAAACCGAAGAAATGTTTTGGATCTGTAGTCGCTGTAGTAAACTTAGCTTAAAATCTGCCCAACAACAGGTCAAACCACAATAAAATCCCGGCGTGAAAAGCTATCGGCGACAAGATGTTACGGCGTAAATAAAATAATACTCCGGACATAAAACTCATCAAAAAATTAAGCAATAGATTTAGAAACAGGGCTTGTCCGCCTATCTTTAAAGTCAGCGCCCCCGGCAGATAAAGAACAAAAAACAGAGTGGCGGAAAGAAACAGTGAAAGTACAAAACCTTTGGAGTATTTGTACAAATAGTTAAACAAAAAGCCTCGTCCAACCACTTCTTCACTAAAAGATGTTGCTATTGCCAACAAAAAGATCTGGACTATTTTGAGAAAATTCACTTGGTTTAAAAACAGCAAAAATGCTCCCTTTGAAGTAAACAGCATCAATACACCAACGCCAAAAACCAACACCAACAGGCTTGCGGCTAAAAGAATCTCACGAAAACTATTTTTCAACGGAAAACCCACACCCTCAAGTAAACCCTTCTTTTCTTCTCTTCTAAGATAATAGAAGACCGGCAATAGGAAAATTGCCGGCTTGGCAACAAATTCGCTAAACCACAATGGTGGTTGGATATTGGCTCTAAAAATACTCCAGAGAATGACGATTATCCCCCAGACTGTTAAAAGCTTCTCTACTTTAACTTCAGCCGCAGCTTTTTGTGTCTTGGCCATTAAAAAAATGATAGTTGATTATCAGGTGTTTTGTCAACTAGATGTGCTTTGTCTGAAAAACCCTCCATTTCCAAAAGCTTTTTTTTAATACTTTTTAAAGATAGTTTGTCTAGAAAGCTCAAAAGTTCTTGATTTTTAGCATTAAGGCTAGGCTTAAGTTTATTTTTGTCAATTACTAAAGTTAAATCTTGTCGTATCAAAGCAAGTCTTTTGGCAAGAAGAGCGTCTTGCTTATATTCCTTCAGCCTTTGTCGCACTTTGGGTTCAATTTCTTCTAAATGTTCATAGATTGTCTCTAGGCTTTTATATTTTTGCAAAAGCTGTAGCGCAGTTTTTGGTCCGATGCCTTTAATACCTTTATAGTTGTCCGACGGATCCCCAACCAAAGCTTTATAGTCAACTATCTGCTCTGGATCAACACCTAGTCTGCTGCGTACTTTATCCCGGTTAACAAAGTCTACTCCGCTTACCCCCTTTGCCGGCATAACTACAGTCGTTTGCTCATTAACCAGCTGTAAAATATCCTTGTCTCCGGTAACAATATATGCCAACACATCTGACTCTTGTCGATGAATTTGCTTTACTAGACTGCCTATAAGATCATCAGCCTCAAAACCATCTTGTAAAAAATAAGCAATACCTGCTTTCTTTAAAAACTCTTGCGTTAAGGGAACTTGCACTTTAAATTCGTCCGGGCTTTTAGGTCTTTGTGCCCGATAGTGTTTATACATTTCATCTCGAAAGGTTGGCTTTGGCGTATCAAAACAAACTGCCAAATAATCAGGATGTAATTTGTCTAAAAGCCCCAACAATATTCTTATAAAACCAAAAACTGCATTGGTTGGCGTCCCGTCCCAAGCAGTGAACGCCGGCAAAGCATGAAAAGCTCGATGCAAAATCGCGTTGCCGTCGATAATAAGCAATTTTTTCATTTAATTACCCCAAGCTGGACAAATAATTTTAAACGAACACCAATCACAATGCTTGCCAACATTTGGCTCAAAAGCACTGGTTTGTAATTTGTCCAAAGTTACTGCAACTTTTTCTTTGGTTTCCTCTAGATTTCTGTTAAGCGCAGCTATGGTGAACTTTTCGCTTTTATCAAGATAATAAAAAGTTAGCCTTATCTTGTCTTGCGGCAACCCAAATAAGCTTTTGTCCATTGCTGCCAAGGCGTAAATTGCAAGCTGCAAAGATTTTTTTAACTCATTAACCTCTGGCATCTTTCCGGTTTTATAGTCAATAATTTCATAAAATCCGTCTTTTTCATCTATTCTGTCGATTTTACCGGTAATAACATATGTTTTTTTGTCCACTTTCAGCTTTAAAACAAAATTTTGCTCAAGCGCAACAATTGTTCCGTGCTCTTTATGAAAAGTGACAAGATAATCCTTTAAAATTTTCTCGCCGTGTTGTTTAGCTTTTTCTCTAGCTGCATGACTAATAAAACCGTAGGGAATAAAACTTTGTTGAAAATACTCTAACAACCGAGACTCTTCTGCAGCTACTCCTTTCTGTACATCTTTGTAAAAAAGCTCAAGTGCTTTGTGTACACTTGAGCCAAAAGACAGCGCTGCCGAGTCTGGTTCCGGAATTCGCAAGAGATATCTAAACCTATATTGTAACGGACATTTTTCAAAAACTTCTATCTGTGAAAATGAGTATTTGTCTAAACCATAATCTCCAATCTTGTCTCTTGGCTTTGTTGATATCTGTTCATATTTTACCTCTTTTAAATCAAAAATAGACAGTTGGCTTTTGTCACCACCTCCTTCTGTTTGTAGTTTCTTAATTTCTTGCTCTCCCAGCGCCTCAACAATAAACAACGAAGGTTTTCTTTTACGCTTGCCTGCAGCATAATAGTCGGCAAAAGACAAAAAAACTCTATCTTTGGCTCTGGTTAAACCGACATAGAAAAGTCTGCGTTCTTCTTGAATATGAAAATCTCCTTTTGGCAACACTTCTCGAATTAACTCATCGGGTATAGGCAAACGCTCTTTACGGTTTCTAACCGGAAACCTATCTAAAACCAAGCTAGGCAAAAATACCACCGGAAACTCTAATCCTTTAGACGAATGAATAGTAAGAATGTTAACCGCATTTTCAGCTTCTGTTTCATAATCCTCGGCAAAAGGAGATTCTCCAAGCTCAAGCGCCAAATTAATATTGTCAACCGCCTCTTCTACCGTAGCTTCACCAAATTCTCCCTCTATTTTCTTTAGCCGATTAAAAAAGCGGGTAATATTTTCTAAACGCCGCTCTTCTTCTTCACTTTCAACTTTAGACAAAATTTTTAAGTAGCCACTTCTTTCTAAAAATTCATATAACAGCTGCACTGCTGACAACTTTTTTGTTTTTCTCAACAATCCCTCTAAAACCTCATATACTAAGGCTAGTCTTTTTTTGCTGTCAGCCATTAAGAAAGGCATGCTCTTTTTCAGTTTCACAATTTCTGTCTCAACCGTTCCCCGCTCAAGTTGAACAACAATATCTAGAACCTCGAACAATGAACGACTGATTCGTTTGGCAAAAGCTGATAAATACAACAAATCTTTCTCGGACAAAGCAAAAAACGGCATTGATAAAACTCTATATAAACTAGTTGAGTCATTTGGATTATAAAGAAAACGCAGCAGTGCTATCAAATCTCTGACCTCGTTTTTATAGTAAAGAAGTGCCGGGCCCAAAAATTGAAACGGGATACGATGTCTCTCAAACGCTTGAATAATCGGCTTTCCATGATCATTCGCCCGCAACAAAATTGCACAGTCTATATATTGATACTTTTCTTTTTCAATCAAAGTCTTGATTTCTTTAACAATTAACTCTGCTTCCGCTTCTGCATCGGCAGCATATAACAAAACCGGTTGTTTGCCAAGTCTTCCTCTTGTCGCCACCAATCGTTTGCTAATATTTAATCTTGCTTCTAAAGTGTCCGGGTTGTTATAGGCAATCAAGTTGTAAGCAGCATCAAGTATCTCCTGATAAGAACGGTAATTGCGGTTCAACACAAACATTTTGGCGTTTTTATAATCCTCTCTAAACCCCAAAATATTTGATACACTTGCTCCTCTGAATTTGTAGATTGATTGATTATCGTCGCCGATTACTGTCAATTGTGGGTTGTTTTCTGCCGGGAATAATAATTTAATCAAGTCATACTGAACAATGTTGGTGTCTTGAAACTCATCAACCAGAC
>FWPV01002626.1_pt1 | contig 43333 bp, 32 predicted proteins | sample 2228371 | NCBI WGS metagenome assembly FWPV01 (sample SAMEA103939776, study PRJEB20133) | metagenome
GCTTTATCATTCTGTGCTATTAATATCAGTAGACTGTCATACAAAATGAGTTAATAAAATTCGTAAAATTAAATAGCCGTGAGTGCTGAGCAAGTGTTGAGCAATGTAATTGACAACTATGTTTCATTGTGTTATTATGAAACCGTTAAAAACTTTTAGTTGAATGGTTACAATACTTAAAAAATTTTCTTTGCGAGGGCAAAATGGGAGGAATGTATGAAAAGAATAGCCTTTATTTTAGTTTGTAATTTAGTATTATTGTCAATTGCCATGTTTGGATGTGGAGGCAAAGAAAAAACCCCCGCTGTCCAACCTGTCGTAAGCCCTGCGAACACACCAGAAGGTATGGAAGTCCAAGTCCCTGATTGGTATGCTAAACCACCATCAGACCCAAACTATCTATACGCACCTGCAACCTTTAAGGCAACAGATATGGGGCTTTCTGTTGAACAAGCGATGCAAGTTGGAAGAGACGAGCTTGCCAGACAAATAGCGGTAAGAGTTACAAATATGATGAAACGCTATCAGGAAGAAACTGGTGGAGATGAAGAAAGCGCAGAATTTTTATCAACGGTTTCAACTGTTTCAAAATCAATCGCAGATGAGGTTATCAGTGGATCAAGCTGTAAGGAAAGGAAAATATACAAAGAGGGAGCTAGGTCATTCCGCACTTACGCTTTGATGGAGCTTCCAATAGGAGCAGTAAACGCCTCTTTACTTGAAAAAGTAAAGGAAAACAAGAATATGTATACTCGTTTTCGGGCATCACAAGCCTTCCAAGAACTTGAAGACGAAGTCCAAAAATATGAGCAGTTTAAGCAATCTCAAGGCTTAAAATAATAGAGATGAAATAAATCCCTAATCTCTCAACAAAACTTTTAAATTCTAATAGGGAATGCGTATATCAAGATTTCAATTAAAATTGACGCTAATATTTTTGATTGTCTTGCTCGTTCCAGCGATAACCGCGACGCTTCTGACGAGGTATATACTGACAATACAAAAGGCGGTTATGGACGTAGATCAGAAAGCGGAGGCAGTCTTACAAGAGACCAAGATCATCGCAGATGACATCATTGAAAAGACAAAAGAAGAATGTCTTTTCATCGCTCAGTCAATATCAGACAATCTTACGAAACAAAATGTTAACATTAGCTCCTATGAGAGAGTCCAAGAGTCAATTAAAAGGGTCATTTTACCGGGACACAAACTTGGTATATTGATAATAGATCACGATAATCCAGAAGCGAAACAGAAAATCATCTTTTCTACTTCTCAAAATGATGAAAATCTGCTGGATTCTATATCTAGGAATTTGGAAAGCGACTGCAACATATCGTATCAGGATGGAGATTTGGTTTACGGAATTGCACCTGTTACGAAAAACTCTAAACAGACAGCCAGTGTGGTAGTTTATAAAAGACTTGAAGAAGGGTTAGTTAAAAACGTCATTGATCTACAAAAATTGTTAGGAATTTATGCACTTAAAAAAGATATAGAAGATATAGTATGGATATTTGTTATCGGTTTGATAATAATCTTTGCGGTTTTGGGAGTATTATTCGCCACACTCTTGGCTAAAAGCGTTACAAAACCGATCCTTGATCTCGTTGCGGGGACAAAGGAGATCGCCAAAGGCAATCTAGATTATAGGGTTGTATCCAAAGGCAAAGATGAGATCGCAACATTGATAGAATCGTTTAATTTGATGGCAGAGCAGTTAAAATCTAGTAGAGAAAGGCTGGTGATGACCGAAAGAGTTGCCGCTTGGAGAGATGTCGCACGTCAGATCGCCCACGAGATCAAGAATTTGCTTAGTCCCATACAGTTGTCAATGTATAGACTGAAAAGAAATCTCGGCAGTGAAAGATATCTAGAAATATTTGATCAGGCTTATACTAGCATTACTAACGAGGTAGAAAACCTTAAAAATATGGTCACAGAGTTTTCAAACTTTGCGAAAATGCCAAAGCCCCATCTACGTCCAGCAGAAATAAATGAGATCATCCGAAATGCGACAAGCCTCTATGGCGAACTTCCAAAAAATATAGAGATAAAGCTAAATCTTAGCGATGACCTTCCACAAATTATGGCAGATTCCGATCAGATCAGGCAGGTTTTGCATAATCTTATAGGCAATGCGGTTGACGCGATGCCAGAAGGCGGACAATTGACAATAACGACGAGAAATGATGCCGATAACGTTATCGTAGAAGTAGAAGATACAGGCTATGGTATGTCAGAAGAAGTTAGGCAGAGGATATTTACGCCATATTTCACTACAAAAGAGAAAGGAACTGGTCTCGGAATGGCAATTGTTGCAAAGATCATCGGGGAACATTCAGGAGAGATTTTTGTCCAAAGCACACAAAATATTGGGACAAAAGTTACGTTCAAATTGAAAGCAGGCATTGATGAAAAGATGCTTATAGAAGTTAATGATGCTAAGAAAGGATCAAGTTATGGTTAAAAGAACCCTATTGATAAATATGATAATGATATTTTCAATATTATTGGTCTTTGCTTCTTGTAAAGATCAAAAACAAACAAAACCATCAGAGACACCAATTCAAACTGCGAAACAAGTCCAAACACCACCGGTCAAACAATCACCAACGACCATTGGTAATGCAAAAACTACAACTCCTGTTTCGGAAACACCGAAAATAGACCCCGAAAAGGTCGTCGCTGTTATAGAGATGAAAAAAGGCGGACGCATAGTTTTTGAATTTTACCCCAAAGATGCACCTATGACCGTTGATAATTTCATTAAACTCGCGAGTAAGGGCTTCTATGACGGATTAAAGTTTCACCGTGTGATCCCTGGATTTATGGCACAAGGCGGAGACCCACTTGGAGATGGCACTGGCGGACCCGGTTATACTATCAAAGACGAATTTAACTCACGAAAACATATTGCAGGAACTGTCGCTATGGCTAGGACAATGGAGCCGAATTCCGCAGGTAGCCAATTCTATATCTGCTTCGAACCACAACCACATCTAGACGGTCAATATACTGTCTTTGGACAAGTCATAGAAGGTATGGACGTCGTCAATCAAATACAGCAAGGTGATGTAATGAAAAAAGTTTATATCGTTGAAAAGGCAAAGCTTGGAAAGTAGCGAATAGCTTGGAAAGTAGCGAATATATATAGACTTGTGATCAATAGTCTTTTGCTCCTAGAAGAAGTTTTGTCCAACTTACAATATAAAGACGACAACAGGTCATAGAGAATTTCATCAGCTTTATACCAAAAATATTATCCGACATCGCAAAATTTTCTTGCAAACTCCGCGTTTTCCTTTACTTGGTTAGGATTATATTTGGTAAAAATCCCTATTACAATAGCATCTTTGGGTTTTATGTTTTTATATGCATATTCAAAGGCTTCATTGGGATCATTTCTGCCAGCAGCCATAACTTTGAAAGCCAAAAAAGTCTTGTCCACTTCTTTTATAACTTTGCACGCAGATTCCCTATCCTCTGGTAAGTAAACTTCGCCCCGTTTTGACAAATTGTAGAAAGCTAACATATAGAAATCCACATCAAAATTATTATCTTCTGCATATCGGATAACATCTGGGTCGTGTGTCCCTAATCCTGCTGGTAAGCCTCTGTCTTTTATGGCTTGTATGATATCTTTAACTGAATCAAGCTTTCCTTCTCTGTATAGGGCATCAGTTTTGCTCCCGTGATGATAACAGGCAATAGCCCCAAAATGTGCAATCTGGTTGATATTATTGATCACCGATGCAAGTTCTGATGCTGTTTGTGCGATCCATTGAATTCTGCCACCTTCATTCCAATATTCATTCAACATACGCATTATATGGGCATCGCCCCTAGCTTGCAGTGTGTTAATTCCGTTTAATTCACATTCTCTTAATGTTGCTTTTATCCTTTCTGTCGTGTAAAAATCTCTCATCTCTTTGCTCATCTGATCTGATTGATGAGAATTTCCGCTAAAAGGGTTTCCGCCGACTATAAGTCTACTTACTTCATAACTCCCTAGCCGAATTTTTGGCAAATTGTCCATTTTATTATCCTTTTTACTTCTTAAATATTAACGTCCCAAAATGACTTAAAGGCAAACTTTTATCTTCTCCCAATACTGGTGCCCATTGTAGTCTTGAAGCATAAGATCTATGGATAATATAGTTAAATCCTACTAAATCTTCTTCTGATGTTTGGTATGGATCAAAGCCGCTAAGCGCATCTTTGAAAGGAATTTTGATCTCCATAACATATCTATTAGGAAATATCTGGACAGCTTTCTCAATATCCTTATAATTCCAGATCAGATCAGGTATACTTCTTCCTACGTATGGCTCGTTTCCATCGTCATCTCCGCCCTTTGGACAGAACCAAAAACTGTAATATGTATGCCCATCTTTGTCAGTGGATTTGGGCATCGGATTAGTGTCTATGAATATCTCAATTGCATCGCTATTTTCCCAATACTTTATAGGATCAGCAACAGATACATCTGAATCTATAACATACGCCAATATATATAAGTTTTCATTATCCCATCTGACATAAACATTGCTTCCTTCATCGCCAGCAGGCAAAGCATTTTCCAATGACCATTCAGTTATGTTTCCATCAATCGTAATCTTTTCTGATGTATAAGATGCAATACCGATCATATTAGCTCTGCATGTATCAGTTATCTTTGCATTTGTCTCGCCAGTTTCTGTTATTGCATCATAATAAACCGCAGTAACGCGTTCGCCTCCTATTAGCTCAATTGTTGACGGCATTTGATCAATTGGATTTCCGGAGCTATCAAATGTTATTATGCATCTTCCAAAACAAGTTAATATACTACCAGTAAAAACCCCCGAATCCGCCTCCGTCTCGGTTAACTTCACTGTTTCTGTTCCTGTAATTGCTTCTCCACTTACTTTGATCTCCGCAGTATCAATACTTGAGCTGTTTATATCCAAATCTTTATCCTTTAATCTGAAATATAACCTATCCCCAATATTGAAGTTATATATCTTTTGACCATCAAAAGATATGATCTCTAACTTTCCTGTATTGCCCTTATTTACCTTCACACTGTCAGAAGCTTCAATCGGTTTGCGGGTCTGAGGGGCGTTATAGGGCGTTACATAGGTCACTTTGATCTCTTCTCCTCCTTGAACTTGTAATATCCCATCACGACTTGGTATCGTGTCATAGCTAGTGCGTATGGAGCCGATATATATTCCTTGTCCTCTTTTACTTCCAGGTGAAGGAACTTCGTCTAGGACAACATCTTCTGAATCGTTTGTTAAAATACTTTTAACTGATATTCTAGCTGTGTTCCTCTGCATACTACTGAGCAAGACATCATCTAATCTGAAATATATCTTCTGACCTGCATTAAAGCTATTTAATTTCTTCATATCACCATCTACGATCAATATTGAACATAGACCTTTACCTATAACAGTTAATTCTGTCGTAATAGGCGTATCACACTTCCCAATAGAGTCAACTTCATCTATATATGTGATAGTAACTATTTCTCTCTCTACAACTTGCAGGATATCATCGCCAATATCTGATTCTTTTGAATATGCAGTTTTGACTATGCCCCTAAATATCCCAGAATTTTTGTTCGTCTCTTGCAATACAACTTGGAGTTCATCTTTTATAAGGTTTCCCTTTACAAAGACGTTAGTATAATCAATCTCATCAACGTTGATATTGATGTCTTTATCTTTGACCTCAACTATGAACTGATCATCTATGTTGATACTGTTTATAACTTCAAAGTTGGCATTCGCAATGTTTATTGTTTTAATATCTTGAGTTAAATCTTTAAGTCTTTTAACTTCAATAGACCCTGTTTGTCCTTTTCTAGCAGTTATTTCTAAATTTACAGGGACTCTTGTTTGTCCAAGCTCATTTATCGTGTCGATATAAGTTACTTTGACATTATCTCCGCCTTGAACCTGAAGAACATTGTCATTGATATTTGCTTTTTCTCCAAATTCAACTTTGATTTCTCCTGCAAAAATTCCATCATTGCTTAATAGCTTTGTAAGTGTAGTTGATAATTTGTCACCTTGATCTTTCTCAACTGATAAAGTAACAGTTATCGTGTTTGACGTAACATCCATATCTTCTATTCTGATAATTAATACATCATTTGACTTAAATGCCTTTGTGCCACCTTCATCTGGGAAGCTTGCAATGGCTGAATAAGGATTGGATCTTGTATAAACAGCAAGTTTTGCGTTAGTCCCTATGTTTACCATACACGAATCTATGACAGGGACATTGATTTCACCAGTAGACCTTAATCTGTCAAGATAAAGAACTGTTACTTTTTCTCCACCTTGAACCTGTAATAGGCTATCTTGCTTTAGCTCTTTTGAATACTCTGTCTTAATAAGACCAAAAAACACGCCAGTATTGGGGTCTCTTTCTTGCAATGTTATCTTTTCACTATCAAGTGTTTTTTCGCTAATGACTGTAACCTCTACTTGCTCTCTGACTTCTGGATTGGTATTAAGGTCTGGGTCCCATAATTTTATGTATAGATCATCTCCTGCATTGAAGTTTTCTAAATCCCAGAGATAATTTGATCTCACAATGGATATAACGCCATCATTACCGATATTTACAGTCAAGGTTTTGGAGACCTCCACCATAGTTGCGCCTGTGAATTGTATTACATCAGTATATATAAATTTCACGTTCTCATTTCCCCTGACCTCTAAAAGTTCATCTTCCTTGTCTGGTTTAAATCCATAAGCGGTATAAACTATTCCCGTAAAAGTATCTGAGTCAGGACTGATCTCTGTCAATTTCACCGTGATATTATCTTTATTTTGATCTCCTTCTGCTTTCACCTCTGCTTGTTCCACAGAAGATTTATCTCTATTTAGGTCAACATCTTTGACAACTACTATGAGATTTTCACCAGCATTAAAACTATTGATTTGAACAAAGTCACTTAAACTTCCAGTTTCTGATTTTCCAACGACAAGCGAGCCATCATTTCCGACATCAACTGTCGCTTTGGCTTCTATTTTGACGTTTGTATTTCCTGTAGCTTGAAGCAGATCAGTATATAATGCTGTTATAACCTCTTTACCTACTACTTGCAATATATTATCATTCGGCGTCGCTTTTGTATTATAAGCGGTATCTAATGACCCGATGAAAACTCCCGTGTTTTTCTCATCAACCAAAGTTACCTGCTCGCTATCTTTTTGTCCTGTGACTGTAATTGTGATCTTGGCGGGCTCTGGCTGGATTTCCTCTGGAAGCCTTATAAGGTCTTCATCCTGAACTCTAAAAAATAACCTCAATCCAGCAGGAAATTGATTTATCTCTTTGCCTGATCTTGCAAGTATCTGTAAGCTCCCATTGGTGCCTATTTTAGCGGTAACTGTATAATTGGCCTTTACATTAGTTTGTTTTGGCGCATAATATGGGTCTATATACTCAAGCGTTACAAGCTCTTTTCCCTGAACCGATAAGACCATCGGGTCATCACTTGGAACTGTCCCGAATTGAGTCTTTATTTTCCCTACGAAGAGATCGCTATCATTATCGGGTTTTATTGTCACATCTGTATTGTCCTTGATCTGTCCATCTGTTTGTAACGATGTCTCGTATAGAATGACCTCTTTTACATCATTTGTTATATCTCCAAAGATTTTAACAGTTATCGTCTCTGATGAGTTTCTATCTGTATTTCGGTCTGGATCATTGACAGCCAAGACTATTATATCGCCAGCATTGAAGCTTGATAATTTTCTTGTCATATTTTTGTCCATTATTGATGCTTGACCGCTTACGGAGCCAAAAAGTTCAAGCTTGCCCCAAAACATCGGTGCAGAATCTCTCGACGCCGATGACCAAAAAAGCGGATCAAAGCCTTTGATAATGGTTCTCTGATGATCATCATTTCTTTCAAAAATATGAGGGTTGCTCAATATATAGTTAAATCCGATAGACCCCTTCTGCTGAGGAGCAAAATCCAACAAAACTGATGACTTTGGAATACGAGCTTCCAAAATATATTCTGATGTTTCCTCCAATCTTTTATATGATATCTCTATCTCTTTTCTGTTATCTATCGTGTAAGGGATTGAATCAATAAAATGGTGTATTTGTGAAACCGTCACATCTGGAATTGATACTGTTTCACTCCTTGACGATCTTCTGTCTTGATCTTTTGGAGAAATGCCAAGATTAGAAAATACGAAATGATAGTTATTAGATTTAAAGGAATTTTTTGTCGTTCCAAAGGCTGTATCTATGAATAAATGCAACGTATCAGGAGAACGTATGAAATCTGATGATTCTGCCAATTTTCTCATCTTTGTTCTATTTGCTTTAAATGCGAAATACAAATTTTCCATATCCCATTGGACATACATTTGACAAGGGGAATTCATCGGATCATTATCGAAGATCTGCGGAACAAGTGGGTATATATCTACCCATTCATCTATATTACCATCAATAACGATCGGCATATTGACCATAGTTGCCCGTCCATAGACATCTGCACCAGTTTTACCTTCTGCGTATGTTACTGGGATGGAAGCACTTCTGCTTGCTCTATACAATATTACATTTGATACCACAGCGTTAGGTCCTAATATGCGATTAAAGCTTAATTCAATCTTCCCGTCTTGGTATGCTTCTGGCGGTATGGATAAAATAAATTTCTTTGCACTATTTGTTGGTATAGGCATAGCATCGTGTAATACAAATCCATCAACGACCAAATTTTGGATTCTGCGACCATCTTTTTCTTGAAGATATGTCACCTGAACCCAATATAGCGATTGTGGATCAAGATTATCGTAAGCGAATTTGACGCTATCATAATGATAACAGAAGCTTCTGTCCTCTAGGGGATTAGCAGGGTCTACTTCATCTCCGGGTTTAAATGAGTATCTGATCTGAGGGTCTGAGCCTTCACCACGGTCATAAGGAAACCCCTGTATTAAATTCGGGGCAAGGGCATTTCCTTGTGTCCCACAATCATCATAATAAACTTGACTTGCATTATTGTTTTCTATTGGTTCATTAAAATTTGAAGGACGATATTCTTCTGTCCATATCTCAACCTCTTTGATCTCGGGATATTTGCCATACCAACCGTTGGGGGGAATAGTTAGACGGGCATAACGGGCTTGTATGGGTTTGTTGAACAATTGGGCATCGGTCAATAATTTGTTTTCAAGTTCAGGCGACGTATAGATTGATTGGTAATTTTGGTCGTCAAGGCTTAATGAAAATATATATTTTTTAAGATTATTCTCCGTTCCGCCAGTTGTTACACCGACGCCATAGACTTTTTTCAAACCGCCAAGGTCAAATGTGATGTCCAGACCTGATTTATCAGGTGAATCGAAGGTTACCTCTTTGATTGTTTCATTTCCCTTTCTAACTTCCTTTTCGATTCTTTTTCCGCCAATCCAATTCGGGGCAGAATCAAATTTTACTCCATCAAAGAGCAAAAAAGAATCTATCTGATTATATCTTGTCCTCACACTGACGATAGACGAATGCCTGTTATAACGCGCGCCTATTTTAGCAGATTTAATCTGCGGCATTTCATACCAATCATTAACTACTACTTGCACCCAACGGGTTTCTTTGGGAGGAAATGTGACAATGGGATATATATATTCCCTTGATGCCACAGATACTGACATAGCTCTTTCATATTCTTTCACAGCCCTGACCTTACTGGTAAGTATATCATAATCTTTTGGCATTCCGTTGAAAGTGAGTTCTATACGATCAACCCTATAGATAAAGCCAAGATCAAAAGTCTTGACAACGGGATTATCCCTTTTTAGTTTTGCTTCACGGATAGGCTCTTTATCCAATACTGCTTTGATTGGGACCCATTCAACATTATTAGCAGGCAAAAATTGTCCAGTAGTATGTGGATAAAATAGAAATCCCAAGATTCCCAAAAGCCCAAGTGCGATTATTGCCCGTAAATCCATAATGAAAACCTTTATTTTTGTTTCGGTAGCTTTCTAGCCTATTTTGTTATAATAGAAATAACCTTACAGTTATATTTGTGCTTTTTTGACTGCCACCAACTAATTTTGATAAATCATGTGTTACATAATCCAAGCTTGACAACATTCCCATATTTTTGCCTGATATTGTGCCATTTAATGCTAATGCAAGGAATGCTACTCTGCGATTATAGTTTTGAAGAGGGCTTTTCAAGTCCTGATATTTGAGATATTGGAAACCTGAACTGACTTTAAGGAATTCACTGACAGTATGAACTATTTGAATAATGTAAGCATGACGAACTGCGTCAATTGAAGTTTTTTCTGATCTTGGCGATGTATAGCCTATGGTTTTATCGTTCCTATAAGCAGGCGAAATGCTTGTATTTTCTCCCAAATGGATCACATATTTAACTTGATTAATCAATATTGTATCTATAACACGTCGTTTCCCATAAAAATCAGCATCATATTGATACTTGAATTTGGTTGTCAAGGTCAGATCATTTACCCTTTTATAGTCTGCAATAAATGTAACGATATTGCTCAAAGAATTCTGTAACGCTAGATTGTCCTTTCTATCTGCGGTATCGTCAGGGATAATATCATGAGCTCTTTTGGTCAAGAATCTAAGTTGCACAGTCCCGAAATTTGGGATTTCCTCTGGAATAAAGCTTGCCAAGCTATACCAGACCCTAGCACTTTTTTTATCAAGGATCATACTTTTTTTATAATATCCCGGTTCAATTGAAAACCCTTTAAGGAAAGGCAGTGCAATATTTGTATAAAGTTGATAACCTTTTGAGCCTTCTTCGTAGTCAAAACGATAATGAGGCTTAATTCTTGTCTCCATATTGTCAGGAATGCCATTATTATTGAAATCCATAAACTCCCTGCTTAGCCCGAGTCTAAATTTTGGGGGGTCTCTTCTGAAAAGAAGGAAATCGTCCTCCCAGTCTTTCACATTATCGCCATCTAAATCATCCTCAGTAGCGATTTTTGGTAAGAAAGGTTCAGAAGGGTCAAGATATGTTCCTCCATAATCGTTTGCTGCGACGAAATCAGAGGCGTTATAGAAAGGACCTATATATGTGTATTCACCAGCAATCATAAGCGGACCAAAAGGACGATTTGCATCAATAAACCAAGCAGATGCGGATTCATGATTGCGTTTTCCCATATAAGATGGAAACTGCCAATTTCGTAGAAGCCACGACCTTTCTGCTTTAAGTGCAACACCGAATAAGGTCGTGCTCATATCTATTCCAAGCGTTGATTTTCCTAGACTTTCCCCGTAATAAAACGACTCCCAACGCCTATTTGATTCATCTGTTACATTGCCCTCTGCACTTAATACTGTCCTGTATGTTTTGCCATCAGAGGACAGATCAACGATATAGTCATTGGCAATATCTAATTCAAACTTGGCAGATTTGACCTCTGACGAATTTGGAACAAAGAATCGGTATATGAAGTAACCATCATTATCCACCCAGCGCGATTGACCATCTTCAAAGCTTTTTCCCAGATCTATTAGAATTCCCGGAGGTTCTCTTCCCGCAATGAAGTTATATTCTAGTCGTCCATTGATCCAAAGTTTAACCCTAAATACTTTTGCACCATCTGGATTTTCAGGCGATCCATCTCTAAATTTTAGATACAGGAAATCAGGCGGATTATGCTCAACAACTCCGCTAAACGGATTACTCGTTCGGTTAAGTGTGTAATTAGTAAAATATTTGTTTGTATATCCAATGCCGAGTTTTGGAAAAGGCATAGAAAACTTGTAATTGTTTACGTTTATGTCCCAAACGCCTAAATTAGCTTCACCGCGTATTCCGACCATATACCAATCTGATGTTGTTATTATCTTTTTGTCTTCATTTGAAAGACTGGAACTTGTCAATTTGGATATGAATGTCGTTATTCTCCCTCTTGAATTTGGGAAAATCAAACTCCAACCGATTGCATCTGATTGCCTTTGACTTAATGTTAATGAAGAAAAGACCGTCGGAAAACTTCCCACGCCAATGAGATGAGTTAGTCTTCCGGGGTCTCCGATAGGAAATGCGACATAAGTAGCTCCACTGAGCACCTCTCGGAATTTTTTTGCCCTCATAGTTTCGGAATCGCCTTCTATCAAACCATAGGTTGCATCTACCGTATAAAGCGATTCTCCGCTACCTTCAAATATCTTATTTCCCAACGGATCATAAACAGCACAATCTGCGAGTTGAGATATGAACAGTGTTAGAATACAAATAAAAGCCAAAAGTAGCGGTAAATGGATCAACATAGATCCAACATTCACGTATAATCTACTTTTAAATGTGTATTGGTTAATTGTCATTGGTCAATGTTACCGCCAAAACTATATACAATTGATGCTCTATGACTTCCATAGGTTTCTAGTATATTATTTACAGGGTATACAAACGCATAATCAAGTCTTGTTTTTTCGCTTAGTTTATATCCAGCACCAATTGTAAAGTTCATTCCCCAAGCGAGATTTTCAAGAGCCATACCTGTTCGAATCAGGACATCACCATCATAGAATTTTCTTTCTAGCCCGATTTTAAGGTCAATTTCTCCTTGTTTTAGGATCATATCTATAACCCAAGTGGTATTTTCCCCAATTGCTGCAACGCCCATCCTTGTTAGCATTGGCAGTCTTTCCTTTATATTTGAAGACTTCGAATTTAAGTTTGATTTTTTTATGTTTTGGAATGATATAGCCACAGGCGTGTTTGGAGAGGGAAAGATCATAAATCCAAGATCAAAGTTGATGCCTGTCCAACCAGACAGGTCTTCTATTGTTTCACCATTTGAACCAATAGTCGGCGCAGAATCCCAATTTAAAAGTTTAACACTTCCACCATAGGATACATTTTTTCGTCTGTCTTTGTCACCTTTGGAAAAATAAACGCTACCTAACCTTGACCCCGACAGAATTAACACATTTTCATAATAAAGATCACCAGCATTAAACCGTTTCCAAACGATCCCCATTGATCCGAAATCTGCTTTATGTGCGTAACCGACTATATTTTGCGAGATCATAGATTCATCAGAAAGACCAATATGCAAGACCGCCATTGTGGCAGTAATCTGTCTTTTGTTTATCATACTTAGCCCAGCAGGATTTACCAATCCGCCATCTGCGTCATTAGCAATCGCTGTATATGCCCCGCCCATAGCCATAGACCTAGCCCCAAAATAACTATCCATAAAAGCGGGATAGCATTCGCTTGAGATAAAATAGCTAATTAGTATAAAAAAAATCAGATATAAAAATATTTTCTTTTTCATCATTAAATATCCAACTTCACTTAGCGACAACTAATACACCATTATAAACTTTTCTTCCAATAGTCGCCTGATATATATAAGGACCTATTTCAACCCTATCACCGTTTTCATTTTTTCCGTCCCATAAAACGCTTATGTTGCCTGATTGCCCTTCCTCTTGTATAAGAGTTTTAATAAGTTTTCCTGTATATGTGAATATCTCAACCTTTGCCTGAGAAGCGGATTCTTGCCCAAGATTAATGATTAACATAGTAGTATCTGCTATTCCATCTCCATTTGGCGAAAAAGGGTTATGACTCCATTTTATCGCGCTTGTCTGTGGATATGCCTCAAAAATAGCAAACGTTGAAAGATAGTTGAGGTTGACAGTTATATAGTTTTTATCGGTATTAGGCTTCCCTCCGACAAATTGCCATTCCCGTGATTTCTCGTTCCAACTAAATATAGCGAGATTTTTTTCTGATCTGATGTTTGCAGAGATTAAGTCCTTCTCATCATAATATAGTGTCAGTCTTGCAGTTCTCAAAAGCATAGCTGAATTTGTTTGCTTATATGCCACTATTTTCGTGCCTTCTGGGTCTCTAAATTCAATCTCGTTTATCTGTATATTATTGCCCTGTTTCCCTTCTTCAACCAAGAGTTTGACAAATCTTGCAGATGGAGTTGTCGGCAATGGTATTTCAGTTATTGCGTCATTAAAGTTATCCTTTGTTGCAACCTCATCATAGATTTTATCATCGTTTGATACCAAAACCGTCAGTTTTTTAGGCGCGTATGATATATTTCCACTTACCCTAGCAGTTATTATTATCTTACCGATCCTATTTATTGATCTGAGATCAACTTTAATCCAGACAGGCAAAGGGCTCAAAGCAGTTATCCAAGTTGATGGATATTTGGGATTACCATCAACCGCAAGATTGGGCAATTGTCTTTCAAGTGAATCTTTTGCAGTGGCATAGAAAGGCGTTTGTAATCCTATATCAAATTTATATGCAAGGACAGGGGATGCACCTTTTACAATAGCTCTATTGCTCGCATAGGTAGTCCATTCAATTTGACTGACATCCATCGGTATAATATTGATTTTCTTGAGATTTGTAATCAATGCCTCCGTCGGAATAGTCAATTCTGCTTTATAGCCATCGCTTAATACAATAGGTTTATCTTTGATAACTACTTCTGGTATATATATTGCCTTAACTAGTGTGGAATCTTCCTCAACGATATTTGTTGATCTTTTTATATCGATAGCTCTTGTCGATATAATGATATAATTTTCCCCTTCTCTCAATAGAATATCAATCTGAAAATGGACATTAAAATCCGTTTCGTATAAATCTTCATCTGTGAATCCTATTTCGAGATTTATAATTTTGCTCCTGATCATTTTTCCTAATGTATCAATGAAATTTATTTCATACACGCTGACTTTTCCCTTTTGCCATCCGTCGATTATATCAATTTTAAAATACCTTGACCTTATAATTTCGTTAAAATCTGCCCTAGCCTCGCCATCATCACTGCCCATCCCAGAAGTGCAGTTAAAAAGACCTTTGTCATTGAAGTTTTGCCCGTTTTCAGAGTAAGCTAATCTGACGACTCTCGGTGCTAGTGAAAGGTTTTTATCAAAAACAGGTATGAATACCATAGCCTTTATCGATTGTGATGAACCGATGTCAACTGTTATTGATTTTAATGTGTTTTTAAGCCCACCGAGATCGGACACTCCTGCAGGCGTGTTAACAGAAACCGTGACAACCTGATCTTTTGAGCATTTAACAGACCCTTCTACGGTGAGTTCCTTGTTATTTGTCACAAATTCTCCCAAAGGTCTAATAACAGATAACTCGACACTGGCATTCACAACATAACTGGTCAATATGAAAGTCAAAAGAAGAAAGGATATTTTTCTCATATCGTCATCAAAATTAAATGAGGGATGTAAATAATTCATAGGGAAAACAATAGCCCAAATTTCCAATTTTTATAATTTCTTTTCCATGAATGAGAGGACCGGACTATGAATATTATTTACAACCCTCAAAAAATGATACCCCAAAGAGCCAATGTTTTACAACACAGATTTAGCTGGTAGTTCAGCAGACTTCTTTTCGTATTCGTTCAATATAACTTGAATATCTGCAATATCTTCATCAGAGAGATTCCAATCTCCAGCGGGAGCTGTTTCTTCTATTTGAGAAGGGCGTCTGACACCGACGATCGCAGACGTAACTTCTGGTCGTCTTAATACCCATGCAATAGCCAATTGCGATAGTGTCCTTCCATTTCGTTCTGCAATAGGGCGTAATTTTTCTACCATTTCCAATGTATTGCTTAACAATGGGTCTTGGAAATCTGGCGTTCTTTTGCGATGATCTTCATCTGGTAATTGTGCAACTCTTTCTTTGGAAAAAGCCCCTGTCAAAAGCCCTTTTGCCATTGGACTGTAACAGACAACGCCGATATTATTCTTACCACAATATGGAAGAAGCTCTTTTTCTACCTCCCGTTTGATCATACTATATTGCGGTTGTAGTGATGTTACTGGATGAATTCTTGATATTTTCTCCAAAAGCTCAACGTTGAAGTTACTAACGCCTATATATCGGACTTTCCCCTCTTTTATGAGTTCTGCCATAGTTGCCCAGCCTTCCAGGACCTCATCTGGATTATCATCTATTGGCCAGTGTATTTGATAAAGGTCTATTACATCAATTCCCAGTCTTTTGAGACTGTTTTCCACTTCTTCTCTGACGCTTTCTTTTTTCAGACTTCTTGTAATGTTCCCTTGATCATCCCAACGTAAGGCTAGTTTTGTGGCTATTATAGGTCTTTCTGGTAGTTGTTTTATCGCCTTGCCTACTATCTCTTCTGAATGACCTAATCCATAGACAGGGGCAGTATCAATCCAATTAACGCCTAACTCGTAAGCTCTGATTATGGCTTTGATAGAATCGTTATCGTCTTGTGGTCCCCAACTGCCACGCCATCCTGTCCCTGACATTCCCCAAGTTCCAAATCCAACCGTCGTTAAAAAAAGGTCAGAATTGCCAAGTCTTCTCTTTTGCATATTGTAAACTCCTTCAATTTGTTAAAGCATAGATTACGATATTAATAGCCATTTGTAAAGCTTGTTCTCTTTTTTCTGGCGGATCATTATGGACTTCTGGGTCTTCTAGACCGTCTGCTATATCGCTCTCATAATCATAAAAGACAATCATACGTCCTTCATGAAATATGCCAAATCCACGTGGAGGCTTGCCATCGTGTTCGTGTATCTTCGGAAGACCGTTCGGAAAACTGTAAAAACAATGATATATCTCGTGATCAAACGGGACTTCAACCAATTCTTTTTCGGGGAAAACCCTTTTCATCTCTCTGCGAAAGCTCTTATCCATACCATAATCGTCATTAGCCCAAAGGAATCCGCCACGCATAAGATAAAGTCGTAAAGCCTTGACCTCCTCCTCTGTAAACAATACATTACCGTGACCTGTCATGTATATAAATGGATAGGAATATAACTTTTTATCAGTTAATTGTATAACTGCCTGCTTTGTCTCTGTTTCAACGTTAGTTCTTTCCCTGAGACCTTTGAGAAGATTTGGTATCTGAGTTTGTCCATAATACCAGTCTCCTCCCCCACCATACTTTACCCTCGCTATTGTGAATTTATCACTTTGGGCTAGTATCGTGAAAGGGAAGATCGCAATCAAAATTATAACAATTATTGTCTTCATATAAGACCTTTCCTCTTACGTAAAATCCATTCCGTTGTCAACACAACAACGATAAAGCCTAATAACCAAACGTTATCCCAAATAGACTGTTCTTTTATTGATGTAATGGATTCTTTGTCCGATCTAATGGCTTTTGCAAGTTCACTGACGTTGTCTATACCGAAATACTTTCCCCCTGAGATATCAGCTATTTGTTTTAATAAAGTTTCGTTAAGCCGTATATTTTGATATTCTAACGTAGCGGTTTGCACGACGAATTCAGCAGACCCTTTGCCAATTAAGCGTCCGTTATGTTCTGCTTCTACCTCAACTTTATAATTTCCATCCATTGTGGGAACAAATTCCGCTGAATATATCCCATTTTCTTCAAATACAAATCTAATATCCCTTGATGTCCCTGCGGGAGTCTGTATACGTGCTTTTATCTGTGCATTTTCTATTGGATCATAATTTTCATTATAAATATAAGCCTTTATAACCGCTTTTTCATCTTTTGTATATGTCTGTTTGCTTGGTTCAACGTTTACCTGATCTGCTTGTGTGCGTATATATGAGAGCCAACGGATTGTCCCAGACCAGAATTTGCGATAATACGAATCATCTCCCCCCTGTGAATACGTTACAAATGCCCATTGCCATAGATCGTCACTGGTTATTATGAATGTTACACCTTTTCCATATCTTTGAAATGCGATCAACGGCGTCCCTTTCTCCTGTTGATGTTCTGCAAGAATAGTTGCTCCTGATTTTGTGCCGATGCCCTTATAGAAACGATTTAATGATGGAAGATATCGCCAAATAGCCTCGTTTTCTGCTGGGTCATCGCTAAGTCGTGTTGACGGATGAGTTAAGCCAGTTTGAGTTAAAACAGGGTTAAACGGAGAGTTAAGCAATTTTGCCCCACCTTTTCCTATCTCTATTGGTAGCAAATCTTTGATAATGCTTTCTCCGAATCCGTATTCACCGAAAGAATCTTTTCCAGCGAGGAAAATAAGCGAACCACCTTTATTTTCCACAAATTCCCTAAACATTGACAATTGATCATTCTTGAAGAAGTTTGGTCTTATATCCCCAAGAATTATAATATCATTGGCAAACAATTCATTCTTAGTGGGAAAAGATTTCAAAGATGATTGGGGATAAAAACCTCCCTGTTTTGTCAAAACAGAATAAGAGACTTCTATATTAGGGTCTTTTTGTAAAACTCTATTAAGAAAAGTTGATTCCCATCTTGGTCTACCTTCTATATACGTAATTTTGATCTTGGTATTTACTACTTTAACAAAGAAAGTGCGATTATTGTTTTGTTTTGTAGTTTCATCAGGCATTGAGGTTACAGACACATTCAGTTTTAATATACCTTCCTGATTAGGTTTTATTTTCAATTCAACGAATTGTTCTCCATTTTTGCTATCAAGTTTAATTGTGTTAGCATCTTTTAGTGATGAATTTTTACCTGAATCTGATCCGCTTGTAAGCATTACAACTGCCTCTTTGCCATCATAACCACTGCTATCAATCGCGACCTTGATCGGGAACGAATGATCTACATAAGCAATTGGATTGGCTTCTATTCTTGTTATTTGAATATCGCGGGCTATTCTCGTTTGACCTACTCCGACTGTATAAATTGGGATACCAACTTTTTGAACGTATCTAACAGGGTCTTCTCCTGTATTATAGTTACCATCACTTATGAGAACAACACCAGAGATATACTGTCCCTTCCACTCGTTTACCACTGTTGACAATGCTTTGCTTATATCAGTCAGTGTCCCTTGTGCTTTCAGTGATAATTCTTTGACAGCCTTTATGTCTGTGCTAAATTGGTATAGATGGACGTTAAAATCTTCACTGAGTTTATCAATAATTGATTTCGATGAACCATTAGATAGGGCTTTTTTTACAATATCGATACGAGTATAGCTTTCTCCTGAATCAACCAATGACATACTTTGGGAATCATCAAATAGAAACAATAGATTAGGTTTTTTAAAAATCTCCTCTTTTTTTATGATCGTTGGGCTAAGCAGACAGAATATCAATAATGTAATTGAAAATATTCTGAAACCGATCAGGATATATCTGTATTGCCAAGATAGTGGTTTATTTACCCTATAATAAAAAAAGATAATAACGACAGATGAAATAAAAAGTAACAATAACGCTAACCACAGCGGGAATATCTTGGAAATTTGTAGATTAAACATATTTCAACTCAATGTTCTATTTCTAATGATATTAATTAAGAGCCACAGACCGGATAAAGCACCGATCACATATCCCAAAGCACCGATAATAGGTATACCAAACAAAGAAGGACCGATCGGTTTTTCAAGGCTAATTATTAATGTTGAACTGATCACGAGTGCTGCGATGATTATTGCGAAAGCAAGCCTGCTTGTTGATCTTTCTAATCCAGATACTAAATTTTCTAGTCCGATGTGCTTAAATTCAATTCTTAGTTTTCCGCTTTTTGCTTTTTCAAGGGCTGTCCTCAGATCATTGGGCAAATTGACAAGGAAATCCGCATAATTGCTAGCAATCTTTGAAGTTCTATTAAAAATCTCTTTCGGCGAAATCTTACTTACAATAAGTTCTTTTGCAAAAGGCTGTATAAGTGGGGCTATATTAAAATCAGGATCAAGTTGTCTTCCTATGCCCTCTATTTCAGCAAGGACTCTGCCTAGCATATTAAGTTGACGGTCTAACGAGATTTTATATCTGAAAGATATTTCTGTCATCTCTTGAATTAAATTGGAAATTTGTAACTGCCCCAATTTAGCATCATAATATTTGTCAACGAATTCTGCAATTTCCGCTTGAACATCTTCAATATCTGAATCTTCGCTTACAGTGCTTATCTGCAACAACGCTTCTGCGATCTTATCGGGGTCCTTATTGGCGACCGCTATCAGCAATTTGTTCAACTTTACTGCCATACCTGCTGTCAGTCTGCCAACGATTCCAAAATCCATAAATACGATGACTTCGTTTGGTAATATATATATGTTTCCTGGATGTGGGTCACCGTGAAAAAATCTATGGACAAATATTTGCTTTATATATGCCTCAGCTCCTTTTTTAGCTATGTTTTTAATATCATATCCGCGATTTTTAAGTTCCGCAACGTTGCTGATCTTAACGCCTTCTATATACTCCATCGTGATTATACGATTCGTCGTATATTCCCAGTATACTTTTGGAATATAAACGGTGTCATCACCGGCGAAGTTATGTGCGAAACGTTCCATATTCCTAGCTTCAAGGGTATAGTCCATTTCATTTCTTAAAACCTTGGCAAATTCATCAACAAAGCTTACAGGGTTATAAATTTTGAATTCTGGGACGTGTCGTTCAGCAAATACTGCTAATGAACGCAGTATAGCTAGGTCATCTTCGATTATCTGACGGATATTAGGACGTTGAATTTTTACTGCGACATTGACATTATTCTTAAGCTTTGCCCTATGCACTTGACCAATGGAAGCAGATGCCAAAGGGACATCGTCGAATTGACTGAAAATTTCCTCTATTGGCGATTTAAGTTCAAACTCTATCTCTGATCTGATCCTATCCGATGAGACTGGCGGAATTTGATCCTGCAACTTTTGCAGTTCAAGAAATATATCATGTGGGACTAGGTCCATTCTTGTGCTCAACACTTGTCCCATTTTTATAAAAGTTGGACCTAACTCTTCGAATGCTAGTCTGAGCCTTTTGGCTCTAGGCGAAACCAAAGCTAATTCTGTTTGTCTGCTTTTACGATATATTCGCCTTAGCCGAAGCATTTCCATCATCCCGCCAAAGCCGTTCCTGATCATCACGTTTATTATTTGGCGAGACCTACGAATCCTTCTGTAACCTGCTATTATTCTCATAACACCTTGTTAAACGAAATTATGTTCAGGATGTTTTACACTGAGGACGGAACATTGTGCGTTACGGACAACAGCTTCGGTAACACTCCCGCTGATAAACCTTGAGAAGCCTTTTCTACCGTGTGTTCCCATTACAATCAAATCGGGCAATTCCTTTTCTGCTATCTCTAATATCTCTCGGCGTGGATTTCCATATATTATGATCTCACGGGTTTTTATGCCCTGATCCTGCGCTTTGTTGCATATATTTCTGACTCGTGCCTTTGCATCTTTTAGTAAACCATCATAATAAACAGAAGTAGTGCCATATCCGGGCAGATCAATGCTGCTTAAAAACGAAACTTCTGCAATAGTCTCTATAACGTGTAAAACTATCAGGTCTGCTCTATATTCTTTTGCAAAGGCGATCGCATAATTGCTAGCAATTTCAGAGTGTTCAGAGAAATCTGTTGGTAATAAGATAGTTCTTTTTGAATCGGGAGATGTATCCATTAGATCGTTTAAGCTTTCAAGTTTTTCTATTCTTTTCTGATCACGATTGACATTAACAGAAAGGACTGGACAGGGAGCAAACCTGACAGTTCTTTCTGTTGTTGCCCCAGCAAATTTTTGGGATTTTCCGCTTGTAGATGATGACATCACAATCATATCTGCTTTTACATTTCGTGCTGTATCTGCTATCTCTTTGTATGGAACGCCTTCTTTAAAGATTATTTCATAATCTGTTGCGTGACCACCTTTCTGTCTAAGGATGCTAATTATTTCTTCTTGTCTTTCTTCTTTATAGAGATTAACAAGTTCTCCAAAGCTAAATGCGCCGGTTTCCCCGCCCGGTATATCAAGGTGAGGATTTTCCATAATATGAATAATTGCAAGAGATGCCCTATATCTTCCAGAGATCGCATTGGCAAACTTCAAGGCAACAAATGATTCTTTGGATAAATCAACGGGGCATAGTATTTTCTTGATATTTATCATTTTTTTATCTTCCCCCTTATCTAAGGAATGAATTCTGACCATTGTTTGATGAGGATTTAAATATATAGGGCGAGAAAGCCGAAAGAGCGACTATATTTGTCTTGTAATATATTATACAAATCTTGTAGGGACAAAGCACATCAGATTAATGAGTATTAATAAGAAAAATAAAATGCTTTACCCCTACTACAAACCTGGAACATCATTCACCGACGACGGTATATCCTCCAACTAACCAGTATGATGTAACGAATCCGAAAAGCTTTGCCATTGCCTTTTCAATACCTTCTGGTGTGAAGTGTTTTCCTCGCTTAGTCCACGCTTTGTTATTGGCTTCCACGCTCTCCCAAAGGCTTATCCAAGCATAATCAGATTTTGCAGTTGCCACGCCGGGTAAATCGCCTTTATATCCTTTAAGCAGTTGGACTTCAAGGCATCCTTTAAGCTTCATCGTTTCAGGGATAAACTCCTCTAACATAAACTTCTCAAAATCCCCTGCATTGACATCAGGTTTCAGATCAGCTGTATGTATAGCACGAAACTTTGCCATATTAAACCTCCCAATGATTTTTAGTTATCTTAACAACAATGCTGCTATGTAGCTTGGTATGAGACCGAGAACCGCAAGCATTGCAAAAATTATTGATTTTGCCCAGATTGGAACATGGAGACCTGCTATTAGATATCCTAAAAAGAAAAATATCCCGATGCTTATGAAGACAAAAACTAGTCCAGAAATCCTTCTATTTCTGATGTTTTTGTTTGAAGTATATTTTCTCGATAAGCTTGAATGTATGTCAATTATATCAATGACATTTCGAGATATAACTTTCCTATTACGATCATCGGTCATATTTATTTCATTCCTCCTACTGCCGATGATTCTAGTTCTGCTGAATTCAGGACCATATTACCTATTATATCTAACCAACTTTTGCCCTGATCCCCCAGGATCTTCATTCCATACCCCTGTCCATCATATACAGAGCAACCACCTATTGACCCCAAAGATTGCATAATATCTATCCAACTCTCTTGATCTTGATCAAATCTAGGAGGACGAAACGCCATCAACTTCGATAGGTCTATATAAAACAACATCCCATAGGATTGTGGAAGTTTTGATCCTATTGCCGAAAATCGTTCTGATGCTATTAGCGGTGTCTCATTATCAATTATAGCCATAAGGTTCTTAATGCCACTAAAAACGAGAAGGTCACCAGCAAAAGTATATCCAAAAGGTCCGTCAGGGCTATTCATTGGTCTTATATAAAATATATCAACGTTTTTGTATTGAGCTTTTTCGAGTCCTTTATCTGCTAGCAATCTTTCAATAACAAGCTGAAATTTCTCAGGTTCTTTTATTCCAAGAAATAAAAACATACCGCTAGTTGGCGAGAAACTCACTTCTTCGGATTCAGGAATAGAAATACTAAATCCAAATTCCCCTGTCATTGATGAGATAATATCATCTTTAAAATCCAGACCAAAGATCATCTCAAGGTTAGATAAGGCATCTTGCATTCTATAATATTGTTCTATTTCAAGCGAGTTTTTCAGTTGTTCAAGGTATTCATCCCACGCAGATGCAATATCGTTAGCAGTTATCACGAAGAAGAGGTCAGAATTTGACGCTGGTATTATATGCGGAGATATAGCATTTGACTGCGTTGACAATAGATAGGACAAAAGTCTTTGATCATCTCCGGTGAAAAAATATAGTTCTTGATCTCTTGTAGATGATAAAATGTCAATACTCCAAGATATTGCCTTAATTGATCCTATGCCAAGAGTTTTCAATTGCTCTTGTTGATTCATAAACCTTGATACTGAGCTAGCCATTTCTGAATTGAAATATAAAAACATCTGTCCATTATTGAAGACCTTGTTGCTTGATGATATATATTTGGGGTCTGCAACTATTGATGGTTCCTTATCTTTATATACGTTTATAACTGCCTCAAATTCTTTTTGACTGGGAGCGAAAATAAGTAAATTCTCCAAAAAGGCAAACCTGGACTCAGGTTTTACAATACCATAAGAAATGCCCTGATAAGTTCCTGCGTTAGGCACAATTTCACTTTTCTTCTCACCTGCTAATATTTGGATGATCTTTTGTGCAGTTCCAAATAAGTTCATTGAATTGCTAAGATCAACTATAATAGTCTGTGAATCCATCTTTGATGGGTCTATTGCTACAATCGCTATTTGATTGATTGATGGTGAGATCAAACTCCATATATTATTGATCAATAATTTTTGGAAAAATGATTGACTAAAAGCGTTTTTCTTTACCTGTTCCTTGGCATATTTTCCGATCTTTTGCCATACTGGCGAGTTTTCCATAAAACTGGCAATCTTTGAGACATCGCTGATAATAACACAAGACGCAGAATAGGCTGGAATAACGTTTTCTGTTGTTACTGCGAAAGTATTATTTATGGAGAACGCAACTATGACAATAAAGCAGACCAAAAATGTAAAAATATGTTTATGATATTTCATTTTAACACCTCTTGATTGTATTTTACATTGTTATTACTAATTTTTCAAGACAATTCATAGATGATCTCTCCATTTCCTTATAATATGCCAAACATAATTTACTTCTAGACAAATTAATTATAGACAATGCTGAATAAACATAAATGTATTAGAGTTAGTTATATAATATATTTGCATCAATAGTTACTTAAAATCCCTCATCTTTAAGGTTTTTTTCAAGGACTGCGGTTAAAAGTTTTATGCTGTTTTCTACGTCATTCATATCAACCATTTCAGACGGAGAATGGACATATCTTGTTGGGATGGAAATAACACCAGAAGGCACGCCCCCACGAGTTCGTTCTATAGAAGACGCATCAGTGGCACCGCCTATAAGCACTTCAAGTTGATAAGGTATATTTTGTTCCTTTGCAGTCTTAACAAGCAACTCTCTCACTTTTGGATTGGCTATAATTCCACTGTCTTTGACTTTTATTGCAGGTCCTTTGCCGAGGGATACGTCCATTGTCGGAGATTCTGGCGTATCTCCTGTCCGTGTGACGTCAACTGCGATGCCAATATCTGGATCGACGGAATAAGCGGACGCGGTCGCACCTCTAAGACCAAGTTCCTCCTGAACTGTAAAGACAAAATGGATTTCGTTTGGAGAATTTTTCAATCTTTTTGCAGTTTCTACAAGGACAGCACAGCCGATCCTATCATCAAAGGCTTTTGCTACAATTCTTTTGCCAAGATCGACAAAATCCTGTCTGAAAACTGCAAAATCACCGATTGACACCATTGATTCTGCCTCTTCTTTTGACGAAACTCCAATGTCAATAAATAATTTGTCTATTCCAGCGGTCGCAGGGTCGCCTTTCTCTGCGCTTATAACACCAACTAAGCCGTTTTTAAAGACAACTCTCATACCGGTAAGCCTAAAAATTGCAACTCCGCCTACAGTATCAAATCTTAGAAAACCATTTTTGTCTATGTGTGTTATAATAAGCCCGATCTCATCCGAATGTGCGGCAAGCATAACTTTCGCCCCGTCGGCTTTTTTAACAGCGATCAATGAGCCGAGTTTGTCATATTTTACTTCGTCAACATAAGGAGCAATTTCTTGTTTTATTATCTCATTAACTTTACTTTCAGAGCCAGAAGGTCCATATTCCTCTGTAAGTCGCTTGATCAGGTCTTTCATCTTTGGTTTTTTCCTTTCATTTAAATTCTAGGCATCAGATCACTTCACAAAGCCTTGATTTCATTGAGATTTATAAAAACTCCCCTTCGCTAGCTTTTCAAGGGATACTCCCCCAAAGCCCCCCTTTGAAAAAAGGGAGGCTTATAGAGATTAAGTTAAAGTTTTAGAATTTAATAATAAACTACACAGGGCAGATATTATATCAATCTGTCTATATCAATCCGTCAGCTTTTGCTAACTCTGCGGTAAGGATAAGGTTTCCTGCCGCACCACGAATTGAGTTATGAGCAAGAGTTATTAGTTTTATCTGATTCTTTTCATCGTGATCATATCTAACTCTGCCAACAGTTGCGGCCATTCCTTTACATCTTTCTGGTTCTCCTGCATTTCTATCAAGCCTTACCTGTGGTCTAAATGGGTCTTCTGTAAGTATAACAGGTATTTTAGGGGCAGTCGGCAATTTAAGTTGTTGAGGCTTGCTTGTGAAGTTACGGATGCTATCTTTTACATCGTCAATATCAACTTCCTTTTCAAATTCAATGAATAGTGCCTCAATATGCCCATAAAGAGTGTGGACACGATGACAACTTGCGGAAAAAACTGCTGGGAGCAGTTCAATTTCGCCTTTTGATCTATTTAGATCCCCTAGTATTTTCAGATTTTCAAACTCGACTTTTTCCTCTTCACCACTAATATAGGGGATAACGTTATCCGTAATTGCCATAGATGGGACCCCATCATAGCCCGCACCTGATACTGCCTGCATTGATGCAAGAAAGACTCTTTTAATACCATATTTTTTTAAAGGAGCTAATGCCATAGCAGCAGCAACAGTTGTGCAGTTAGGATTTTTGACGATCCCACCTTTCCAATTTCTGTTTTTCCTTTGTATATCTAATAAATTTATGTGATCATAATTGACCTCGGGGATCATAATCGGGACATCTTTTTCTTTCCTAAAACATCCTGCGTCACTGAATACGGTTACACCTTTTTCTGCAAACTTTGGTTCCCATTCTGCTGCTATTTCTGATGGCAATGCACAAAATAGTATATCAAAGTCTGCCCTTTCAAGCGCCTCTTCGGTAGATATAACTGGTATATTTATAAATTCGTCAGGTATTTGATACTCTTGATACCATTTCACTGCATCCTTATATATTTTCCCTGCTGAACGTGCTGATGCAGATAGAACTTTTAGCTCAAAATAAGGATGTCCGGCTAAAAATGATAGAAATTGTTGACCTGCAATACCTGTTGCGCCTAATAATGCTACTGATAATTTTTCCATTAAAATCCTCCTCAATTAGTTTTTACTTTTTATATCTCCCCAAGTTGTGCTTAATTTAGGTAAAGGTTTAACAGGCATCATTCCTTTAAGTGCATCTGTAAGTCCTTTGTTCATAATATTTTTAACATCATCTTGGGTTATAGCTACATCAAAAATCGCGACTTCATCTAAGGAACCCCTTATGCCTCCACCGATAACAATTGGCAATCCGCTTGTTATTGAAACGATATTTGATATGTCGACGACTTTTTCATTTTCACCGTCAAGATATGTGATCATTTTTTTCTTTGATCTATCAACGATCATAGCGGTATGTCGCCAATTGCCATCGCCTGCGTTTTCATAAGTTGTCTTTACATGGTTTTTGGCTACATCATCAAGGCTCCAATGAATCATTAAAGCCTGTGTTTGCAATTCCCAACCAGTATTTCCGCCCTGCCAAGGACCAGGATTTCTGCCTCTGACCAGTCTATTCCAATCTTGTGCGGTAGAGAAGTTAAACCATACAACAACGCTGAAACTCCTTTTATCTCCAAAATCAAATATATTTTCGTAAGGGACATCAATACGTTCACTGCCAGCAAATTCAATTCCCCCGCCAAATTTTCCCTTAGACCATTTTAAGACACCGGTTGCTTTTCCATCGCGACCGTTGCCAGAGGAATCTTTGGCAACATCACCTTTGGCATCATCAAGTAACCATATCCCTATGATCTGTTCTTTCTTGATGTCAGAACGAGAAAGACTGACAAATGCGAAAGTAAACATGGCTAGTATAAACAGTAAAGTAATATTCTTAAATAGACTTTTCATAGTTTCCTCCTATACATTTTATTTAATGCTTTATATCTTTTACAGTTTTTGTGTATCAATCAGGGACGTGAAATTCCAAAATATTCCCATCTTCAAGTGGATGATCTCTGCTAACTCTTTGACCGTTATATTCACCTCCCCAAATTCTTGCAAATTTAAGTTTTTCTGCGAAATCTCTGTGTATTTCTTCCGCTGCGTCAACGACAGTGCTACCTCTATAAAGCACAATCGGATCATCAAAATCTGGCTTTTTTCCTATTGGCTTAGTATATATCCGTATAATGTGGAGATAATCAAATATCATTTTCTTAAAAGAATTGAAATCTTCATCTTTTTCTGTTGATAGACCAATAACAGGTATATCTTTAGAATATAACTCGTTTAATGTATCAATTATATCTTGACTTCTTTCTAAATCTGTTTTGTTAGCAACTATTATCGTTTTCTTGTGGATAAATTCCGTTTCTTCTTCATCACCTATGTCACGCATAGTAAGCAAGAGTTTTTTCTGCTCTAATCGGCTTTTTATGAATTCAATTTGATCCAAAGCTTCATCGGTCCCAGAATCAATTACTAATAGAACTAGATCGACACGTCTGATAAGATCGATCAGACTCGGTTCAAAGTTATCCTCAGTAATCGGAGGCGTATCAATTAACTGAATATTAATGTTTTCAAATGGCATCATACCAACTATTGGTTTATCTGTTGTAAACGGATAAGGCGCAACTTGAGTATGGACGTTGGTCAATCTGGCAACAAGGCTTGATTTTCCAACATTAGGAAATCCTATAACAACAACTTGTCCTGCACCTTGTCTGGTTATGCTATATGGATTATAGGTTTTATGTTTTAGTGGTTTGCTTTGGGCTTCTCTTCTCAGACTTGCAAGTTTTGACCTTAATTCCCCGATCAGTTTATTCGTGCCTTTATGTTTGGGAATTATGGCTATCATCTCTTGTAGAAGCTCAATTTTCTCCTCAATATCTTTTGATTTTTCAAGTTTTGTCCTGAGTTCTATATACTGCGGGGTAAGATTAGCGGGCATTTTTGCTCACCTCTCCTGTTACACAGCAATAAAAACATTGATCTATTTGAAATTTGAATAATTTTATCATATTCAGGTTTATAGTGTCAATGGTAGCTCAGGCGCTCAGGCTAGAAAATTTATTACAATTTGGTAAGCAAATTCAAAAGCTACCAACTATGTGTTGCATTTTGCAACTAACTACCATAATTTCCTTCATATTTGATAATATGACAAAATTAAATAATATAAACTGCGATGAAAAGATAATAATTGGTATAATTATTGCAAATAATAAAAACATCCTTTATGTTTGTTTGTCAAACATATCGTCGATCTCTGCGTTAATAGAATAGCCTAAAAAATACATAAGCCAATAGCTGTATCATGTAATTTCTTTCTGCGAAGGGAGTGTATTTTATTAGGGGAATAAGAAAACTGGGGAGGAAGCTAAATAATGTTACAATAACAAGGACACAAGTTTTCTTATGCGTTGCTTTTTGGGTTTCGTTACAGGCTGGTTTGGTATATCAATATTACCTTGATGAGATAAAATCTGATCATCAGCCAATTTTACACATTCGAAATGATGTGAAAAAGACGACGACATACAATATAGATCAAATAGTAAAAGCCATAAGCATGTTTCAACCAAATTTGGAAAAGAGATACACGATACACTATGCCAACATAATTCAAAACGAAAGCATAAAATATGGATATGATTGGAGATTAGTTGTGGCTATAATGAAAGCAGAGAGCAACTTTGATAAACATGCAATATCAGAAAAAGGCGCAATAGGTCTAATGCAAATAATGCCAGAAACAGCAGAATGGTTATCACCTAAACTGAATTATGAATATCTAGGTATCAGCTCCTTATATGATCCTGAATTTAACATCAGATTAGGCATACAATACTTAAATATGCTACACGATAGGTTTGGAGATATTGACAGAGCGATAATTGCCTATAATAAAGGTCCCAAAAAACTAATGCGCGACATTAATTCGGGGAAGGAAGCTGAATCCGAATTCCTGGAAAAAGTGAAAATATATTATGCACATCTGAAAAGCAATGGATATAGATATCCTGCATAGACCGTCTTTTGATCAAAGCAATGAACAATAAGTCTCATAGGTGTCCTTCGCAATTGCCTCCCAAGTATACAGTGAGGAAGCCCTCGAGCTTCCTCTTTTTATCAACTCATTTCTTAGTTCAGTGTTTTCTATGATAGTTAATAATTTATCTTTGAGATCAATATGATCTGCTTCTTTGAATATTAACCCTGCATCTGCAACCACATTTGGTATCTCACCAGAGTTTGAACCGATAACAGGCACTTGACACATCATAGCCTCCACAAGCACGCGTCCAAAAAATTCCACCCAATTCGGAGTTGTTACAGATGGCAAGACCAAGACATTCATACAATTCATATATTTCGGCACATCCATTGCAGGAACAGCACCGACAGCGATCAGTTTATCTTTTATTCCCAATTCATTTGCCAAAGAAAGAAGTTCATCTTCATAATCGCCACCACCAACTAGTAACAACTTATATTTTTTGTCTATCATTGAACAAGCCTTTAAGAGAATGTCAAGCCCTTTCATACGCATAATCCTGCCGACGTAACCGATGATAAAGTCATCTTCGTTTATGTTCAATCTTTGTTTTAGTTCATTCGCATCTATTTTCTTAAAAACTGTTGAGTCTACACCGTTCGGACTGACTTTCATACCTTTTTTATATCCCTTTTGCATTAGGACCTGTCCTGCTTTTTCGCTTAGTATGAACGCAAAGTCAGATTCCTTGAATGTAAGCCTTTCAATAGATGACGCTATAAGGTTAAACCTTTGTTTTACCAATATGCTGAGCGACGTGCGGAATATCAGTGGACTTTTGGGGCATAATATTTTTCTTAACATCAAGGTTTGAAAAGCACAAATGCTCCAAGGTTCCTCTTCCAGATGGATTATATCAGGCTTGAACTCGTAAAAATGCTTTGAGATATTATCGACGAAGAAAAATCTACTGCCATAACCTGGGAAGGTCACTCTGGTTGGTATAAATGTAAGGTTTGGCTTATTAATCCTAGAAAAATGAAGCACTTGGGTATTTTCAACCCATTTCTCTGGCACGATAACACGTATTGATACGTTACCAAGCTTTGATATTTCCTCAAATTTTCTGTGATAGGTTGGTTGTATTGCCGAGTGTGAGATGACGAGAATTCTCATTTTCAGTTTTTACTATATCAACATTTCCCCATATACCGATTTTCGAGCCAACAATTATGATCACACCTTCGATATAATCAATAGAACGAGCGAAATTGATCCCTTTTTCTATATCATTTTCGGTCTTGATAATATTTCCCGCCGCAGTAGCAACCGCATCTGCAAGCGCAGTCCATTTCGACAGGATAATAACTGCGTCAGCCCTTCCAAAGCTTAGCGAATGCCCAACAGTCCCTGACGACGTGCATACACCTATCGGCATTTGATCAGGCTCTATTTGTAAACCTATCTTTCCAGTAAAAGGAGACTTGCCCGCATATATGCCCACAACTCTTTTAACAGAAGATTTTATAAAATTATCTCCGCCGTTTTCTATTATCAACTGATCGCTTAAATGCATTAAGTCTCTTGCGACGAACTCTGCAATAGCACCTGCAACCGCAGACATAGGTCCCACTCCCGCTAAGCGTGATGCATCTACCATATCTTTGACGATCTCGGGAACATCCTGGACAACGTTAATCGGTTCTAGGGCTATTAAGAATTTGTGATCTTTGGCTATATAATCTTTAATTTGATTGCGATAATATGATACAGAGATTGATGCTTGTTCTTTTAAATTCACAGTTCCAGAGATAAACAGGTCTGTTTCCTCGTCAACAACTCTTACGGTAACGAGATCGTCGCTTTTAACCCAATTTCTATAAGTTCGCTCTTCGTATTTAAGCAATTGGCAATTTCACCTTTGACCTTATCTCTTCTATATATTCATTAGCCCTATTTGCGATCTCATCGTTTAGAAATCTATGTGGCATATCCATATATTCATCTATGTTTGAAAATGGACCAGACACATCGGTTATGTAATTATCAGAGATATGAATGTGTGTTGCACCATTCCATTCTATATAATCCCAATCGGGCAAATCTGCATAAGCGGCCTCATAAAGCTCTCTATCAACTGTTGCATCTGCACCTATCCATTCGCCGTTAATCATAACACAGCAATAAACATGGATGATAATGTTTGAACTTTTCTCATATATTTCTTCAGTCGCTATGGCTTTTAATGCTTCTTTTCTTATGCGTAGCACCATATATCCAGCGGGAATGCCTACCGCTCTAAGCAAGGCGATCTGTAAATTGGCTTTATTTGCACACATTCCACTTAATTTTTCAAGTGTCTCTGATGCCTTGACATTCCAATAGTCAAAGCTATATTTGATCTCATTTCTGACAAAGTTAAATATCTGGATTGCTGAGCAGATAACGTTGCCTCTACATTGCAAGACAAGTTCTTTGGCGACATATTGTATTAATGGATTGTCCTTGTCACAGTATTTTGTAGCTTTAAGAAAATCTTCAATTTTATCGATATCAACCATATAATTTAATGTCTATCTTAACCGTTATTTAAGGATTTATTTTTATCTTGTGGATTTGGCACAACGAAAACCTACGAAATTATAGCCATTTTGAGGTTCTAAGTATCCACGCATTGAATTATACAACATATCAGGAGGAGCAAAAAAGAAGGAAGACCCTCTGACGGATCTTTCTGTTCCAAATACTGCACCTTTGGGATTTTGTCTTGGAGAATTGGTATAGTAATTCTCGTCATACCAATCGGCACACCATTCGCTAACATTTCCACACATATCATAGAGCCCATATTTGTTAGGCGGAAATTTTCCGACAGGAGCAACAAAAGCGAAGCCATCGTTGTATTGATCTAGGACAGGGAAATAGCTACCGGACGTAAGCTTACTCATAGCTTTGCGAAGGCTGATGTCCCCGATATTTCCGACTTTTGATGTAGGCGGATAATTATCTCCCCATGGGTATCGCTGTCCGACAATTCCTCCACGACAAGCCTTTTCCCATTCTGCCTCTGTTGGAAGTCTTTTGCCTACCCATTTAGCATAAGCGTTTGCATCTTCCCAAGATACACAGACAACGGGCATATCTGGAGCATTGAAATTCGGATCATTCCAAGGTTTAAATCCTGGTTCGAATTCTGCATTTTCATCGTCTCTGATCCAATAGCCTTCTGGTTCTTTTCTTCCGGTTGCTTGGACAAACCTACGATATTGTGCATTGCTCACCTCATACATATCAATATAAAACTCGTCAAGGTATATAGTATGAGCAGGTCTTGCATCATAGTCGTCTTCATTTGATCCCATTATAAATTCGCCAGCAGGGATAAATACCATTTTTGCATCGTTTCCCGATGTATCATTTCCAGTCCCTCTGTTTGCTGGATAACCAAATACCTGCACAAATCCTTCACCGTTGGACTCCGAGTTTTGCGACCATGTATTAGGATCAGAATCTATAACTGTATAAGTGCCAGCAGGTATTGTCTCGTTAGGATATACAACCCAATAGGCATTTGGAACGCCACCTTGACCGGGCTTGCCAGTAGCCTTCCAAGGTCCGTATGTTTTGTTTGCACTTCTGAGGGCTATTGTCCCAGGCGTTGCACCTTTTGCGTTATTCCAATGATAGGTTATGATCTCGGTGATCACATAAGGTTCATTGATCGTGAATATAGTTTCTTTTGTCGGTCTGTTGTAGACCATGTTTATATTACCGTTTTCAAATATGATCTCTGCCTGCTGTGCCCTGACCGGCTTCAATGTCAGATCAACGCGGATCTCTTGACCGGGTTTAGGATGGTCGATCACAGTTGATCCTTCGTATTCAAGACTATCACCTGCATAGGCTCTGACTATGATGTTTCTTTCTTCGCCTGAGGGTATAGCTATTGCACCTGTTGCTTTTCTGCCATCAACTTTTAATTCAAACTCCTGCGTTTGAATGTCAAAACCAGAGACAATGACAACAACTTTTGTTATCTCTATTTCTTGTTTTTCTCCGGGAGCAAGTTTCAAACTTAGATTGACTCTTGTCTCACCATTATCTCTGTCAGCACAATTGATGACGTTTATACATAAAAAAACAATAATAATTACATAGCAAAACTTCATATTTTTCTCCTGTCGAAGCCTAGTTTTTTGACGGCTTTTAACTTCTTGTGATATTATAGCATTATAACGTTATTTTAATCAAGATTTTAATCAAGGAAATTTCACAAGAGGAGATCAATTCGGACACATCAGAAGCAAGCATCTTAATGTATTAAAAAGTTGGGTTCAGAAGGATTAAAGTAATTGAAATTCTCCATCATTTTGTTCTGCAATAGACTTTAATAGCCATGCTTCGGGTTGATCTTCGTCCATCTCCATACCGATCGCAAATATCTTCGTGCCCATATTAGCATTACGTATGTTTTGAAGTATTTTTTCTGGCTGAATAACACCAGCGGTAGGTAAACCATCTGTAACGATTACGACAATGTTTGGTTTCATACTCAAAGCAAGCATTATTGGCGAAAGGAGATCGGTTTTCGTGTTAGCCCTGATGTTCATTTGATTGAATTGGTTCAAAAACGAAACAGCATTTGAAATATTTTCTTTATTAGCTTTTATTGTTCCATTAGCATTATATACTGTTGCTTCTTTTGAGAAAACGATTATATTGAAATTGTCATTCTCGGTTAATTCCATAAGTGATTCCACAAGGTATTTTCTGGCTATATTTAATTTATTTGAGCCGGGAGCGCCCATACTTGCTGATATATCCAAGCAATAGATGATCTCCCGACTCCCTTTCATCCTATCAACAAAGTCCACTAGCTGACTTTTCCTTGCTTTTAGAGTTTTTTGAGCATCAACCTTTCCTATGCCTTGTCCAAAAGTTACGTTTCCAATACTACCTGTTGCTGGCATTTTTAGATCGGTCGGAAGCATAGAACTTTTCAATGCTGGTGTCCCTCTATCTGTTCTTGTAGGGGTAAACTTTGCTGATGTTGTAAGCTCTATTACACGATTTGGACGATCTATTTCTGTCTTTCTCTCCATCATTTGTGGTTTTGGTGGTTCTGGCTTCTGTCGTTTAACGAGTAGTTTTGGATCGGTTATCTTTGTAAGATCAATCTCAACAGAGCCAGATGTCCTTCTGTATTCGCTTTCAACACGGATGCCCATAAAAATTAAAAGACAGATCAAATGTAAAGCAACAGATATTATAAAGGCGATATTGGAACGTTTCATACCTAACATCCTTAATTTGCCTTAAAGTTTGATCATCTAATCAACTCTAACAAATAGGAAAATTACAATTTCAAGATTTTCTTGCTTATCTATCCAAAAATAATGAGGAAATTAAAAATCGAACGTGACCTCAACGATACGGTTTTCTTTTGATGCAATTTCGCATCCTTCAATACATTGAATTGTCGCTTTTGCCCATTCAGCAGTGATAAGCAACGGCAATCCTGACAAAAGATGATCAGCAACGTTTTTATAATATCCCTGCCAGCCTCCACCGGTTAATTTGGGATAAGTTTCAACTATCCTTCGTCCATCAGGCAGGACTGACGTCACTATCGCATCGCTATCCCAACCATCGATAACGATTGATCCTTTTGTCCCAAGTATTGTCCATAACGGTTTATGTGCAGTGCATAGATTGGATTGGATCAACTGTGCTTCAATACCGCTATCAAACTTAACATAAGCCCTGCAATAGTCTTCGATTGTGCTTGCATACCACATACGTTTGATGAAGTTGCCGAAAAGGTAAGCCTTACGGTTTATTGCTTGTCCCTGTCTGTTTTTCCATGGTATAAGCTGTAAGATTTTCTCAAATTGATGTGCTCCCATATCATAAAGCATACCGCCAGATATTGGTTTATGGTCTCTCCATTGCTGACCTGGCATTCCATAGCCGACCATATTACATTCAATAGAGTATACATCGCCGATTATGCCTGATTCGAGTGCATCTCTCGCAGTCAATATATCTGGGTCCCAATGTCTGTTATGATAGACAGAAAGCATAACATTCTTTTCTTTTGCTAGTGCGATAAGTTCATCTGCTTCTGCGACATGCACAACAAAAGGTTTTTCAGTTATGACATGCAAGCCTGCTTCTAAAAGCACTTTTGCCACTGGGTAATGATAAATATGTGGGACAATAACGATCCCAAGGTCTATTAGCCCACTATGAGCCATATCATTGACGTCCGTGAAAGTTTGGATATGTTCCCCTTGTTCCTTTTTTGCAACTTCCAGTCGTGCTGGGTCTTTATCGCAGACTGCGACAAGTTTCATCCCGTAAGTCTGCTTGATCATTCCTGAATGATGTCCTCCCATACCAAATAAAGGACCATATCCAACCAAGCCCACACGAATTTCTGATCTATCTTTCATGTTTGTGACATAACGAAGTCCTTTTATCATTAAATCCTGAAAAGCTGACATTTTGAATGTGTTTTCATCATGTCCTAAAGCAGTATAAAGCACTTTGCCCTTACCATATTCGCGGACATAACTTAATGGCAGTTTTTCAAGTCGCCACATACCATACTGAAAATATCTTAGAGTCTGTTCAGTTCTTGGTTTTAGCTTAAAGCATTCATCTAGGACACGAAAACGTCCTGTCAATCTCGGCAGGATATCGTCAACTCCGCCTTCTGTGACAACCTCAAATGGTGCAAGTGGATCATGCCCAACGAATTCAGTCCCGATCAATTCCATATAGTCATTATATTGACCAAGCATAGCATTTGACGCATGGACAGCAAGCAAACCACCACCGTTATTGACAAATGAAATCAGCCCTTTTTCTTGATCTGTCGTAAAACTTCCACCGAGTATATAGAGAACCACAGCATCAAATCTAGAAAGATCAGTCAGTTGTTGACGATCAGTTGAAACCTCAACGTTGAACTGTCCAGAATCGTCAGTGACTTTTTTTAACATATTAGCAAATGATGAATAAGGAGGCATTTGTCCGTTGATCAGACACAATATTTTCTTCATATCAAACTCCGTTTTCTAGATTTTTTCCTCTTAAAAAGCAATTTAACGTTATTTCATTTCCAAAATTGACATCTGAACTATTCAGATATGACATATTATACAGATCATAATCTTTCAGTCAATAGAAATCTCTTGGGCTTTAGACATAAATTCGGACATTTCCCCAAATAAGAGTGAGTCCAAATATTATGAACTGACAAAGAATCTCTGATTCATATAATATGAGTCTGTCTACCTGATTGAGTAACTGCACAAATTACCTTTTATTGATATTGTCAAATTTTCGTCATTTCGACTAATTGAGAATTTCTGAAGATCAGTTTAAAGTGATTGACAGCATTTTTCGTTTTTGCTATTATCAAATAAGCATAAAAACTGTAAACCACATTTAATTGTTTTTCGTTTTTACGCTTGTAATTTATTAAAGCCCAAGCACTATATCCGCTATTTTTGGAGGGAGATTTTTTAATGAATCGTGTTTTTATATACGTTGTTATTTTTGCTATTATCTTTTCCCTTAATGCTTATGCGGGGACTGCGAGAACCGCTGCACAATTCTTATCGATAGATGGTGGCACAAGGGCTGCTGGAATGGGCGATGCTTTTTCTGCGGTATCTGGCGATGTAATCTCCGCTTTCTGGAATCCTGGTGGGCTAGCGACCATAACTGAAAAACAGGCAGTTATAGCATATAGCAATATGCCTGCTATGTTTGGAGAAGCTAGCGAAGGCATGTATTATGGAGTTATGGCTTTTGCTATGCCTGTCGGCAATCTTGGTGTGTTTGGGACAGCATTGCAAATTCAAGATCAGGGGACAACTACAAAAACAGAAGCAGACCCAAGAGGAGGACCAATGATCATCGGCGAAGAAGACATTGGTATGAACTGGGCATGGGCGATCTGCTACGCTGATGAGTTATCTAATGGACTTTTGGCAGGTATTAACGCAAAGCTTATAAGACAAGTGCTTTTAGACGAATCTGACATTGCATATGCAGCAGACTTTGGGATTATTTATAACATTCCACTTCACTTAGGGATAAGTTTTATGCCAAACAAGCCTCTAAATATCGGCATAGCATTACAAAATCTTGGCACTGCAATTCAAATGAAAGACGCAAACCAAAGTGAACCATTACCTAGAAACCTGAAACTCGGTCTTGCTATTAAGCTTTTGGAAACCCCTGTCCATAGATTTCAGGTAGCGTTGGATTATACATCGTTTATTGATAAGTTAAAAGAAACAGAAGAAGACAAAAAAGAACCTAGATTTGACCCCATCAAAGCAGGTGTCGGAATTTATGCCTTCCGCCCTGACAACAGTCAACAAAGTATCGGAGCGGAATATTGGTATGCAAATATGCTTGGAATTCGTGTCGGATATAAGTATGTCCCTGATAGACCTGGGAATAGAGTTACTATGGGGTTTAGCATTAGATATGCCAATTATCAGTTTGATTATGCAAGGGTCCCAGGAATTGACATCCCAGGCGGCGGCGATGTAGATAAAATAGCTTTTATGTTCAGGTTTTAACACTTTTTTACCCAGACTTTTTCGCTATAACAATATTTTTATTTTATTAATAAAGTTTGCTTAAAAGAAAGGGCAAAGAGTATTGCTGTGTTTTTTCGCTTTTTACTTGATATATGCTTAAAAATTAGGATCGATTGGAATTTGGACTAGCTTTGACTATTGAAGTCAAAAACCCTTTAAATTTATTAAGTGTTGAACTGATATTTAATTAAAAATAAAGATATCTAATCAAAACAGAAGTAATTGTTTTTCACTATGAAGTAGCTGTTTCTCACTATAAAGATAATCCTTCCAAAGAGAATCAAACGTAGGCTCATAGGATTTATCTTTAAGCTCGTGAAGTCGCAAAACAAGTCCATCTTTCTTTGTCGCATAGATATTTATATATCCCAAATCTTTCTCATCTTTAAAGACCTGAATTTTGGCGGAACTTGAATTGTAAATACCCTTAAAATTGACTTTATAGTTGTTATGTTGTAAAAATTTAATAAAATCTTCTGTTTCTTTTTGAAGGTCTCTTGACAATGATTTCTCCAAAGAAATCGACCCCATTTTTGCTAACTGATCCGCTCGATCGTTCCAAATGTTATTTGTATGACTATCGACCTTATGCCAATGTATATTGATGCCAGATTCTCGCACAAAGTCCGCATATTCTTTGGTCACTGGAATATTTGTTTTCCACTCTCCGATAGCCCATTTTTCTAACCCTTTATAGTCATAGAATATTGATACTTCATTGATGCTCTTTTCCCTGCACCACTCAATAGCTTTTTTAACTGCATATATTTCGCCTGCGATCTGTTCTGTCCCTTGAACTAACTCGTCAGGGACAGTCCCATAAAATTCCTGTATCACTTCGCCATCTTTTAATATGACAGCGCCATAACCGACAGAATCATTTAATTTTGAGCCATCGACGTAGATGTGATATTCCATTTTAGACCCAGAAACCATAGGTTTGAATGCCCAGAGCAATACCAATGAGTGTCCAGATGCTCCCTGCGGTGAACTCTCCAAGTATAAGCCCCAAGAAGAAAGGTATAGCCTTTTGATGCATCTTTAATCCGCCAAATTTCAGTATTAACAACTTGATTAACCAGCTTATGAAAAGACAAGACCAAATTATATTCATTCCCCAGCTAGTGGTTATTGCGAAACCTGCGGGATGGAATGGCCACCAGAAAAACTTCATCCTCATTATCATGAGAAATATCGTAGATACAAAGCCAATTATCGTAAATATGGACTGTTGATAATCAGTGCTTGAAAGAGTTGTAAGCCAATTCTGTAACCTGTCATAAGGTTCTCTTCCAAAGGCAGAAAGTGAGGGCCAATAAGCTTTAATTTCCATACCAAGCCTGTATCCACGATCGATCAATGCCCAAAATGCTGAAATTGATCCCCAAGCAACTGCGAACATCATAGCAAAAACAAGCCCTTTATTACTAGTTTTTGTCCGCTCAACCATTTTGAATCCTTCTAACTGATGTGGCATAGGATGACTTCTATAAGCCCTGTTAATAAACCAAAATAGCGAAAACATGGTCAAATTTCCGACTCCAAGTCTTCTAGTTCCCCAAAATCTGACCATAATCTGATCGGGTCCAGCATAATGTAGATCATGGACGGGCGTTCCAAGCTCAGCCCTCATCCGCGCAATAGCTATTGAGATCGCATAGTATATAGCGAAAAATACAAGTATAACGACCGTAGACATACCAGCGATAGACTTGTAGATTATAGAAGAAGCGCCATATTTGGAGCAGAAGAAGAATATAAAAGCCAGTCCGATCAAGGCTCCGACGGCAGCAGACCGATAACGTAATGGTTCATCTGCATCATCAAGATTTGATTTAAATCCAAGTATTTTCTTAAAAACTTCCTTCAAGTGATTTCTGCTCATCCATAATGCTATAACAGCGAGGGCTATGTATCCGCCGGATGCCTGTTCCGTTGTGTATGGAAAAGCTGGCAGACTTCTTATTCCTAGCACAGTCCCGATGACGTTTTGGAATCGCCAATACCAGAAGAAAAACCAGCACGAAAACGCGAGATCAAGCGGGATGAAAAAGCCTAGTCCAATAGCAAAAGGATAAAAAGAAATAGGTATCCAACCGATAGCACTCCAAGGTTTTTCTGTGAAGACAGCTACATTACGAACTCTGATAGGTATCATTGGAATGGCAGGAAATAAAGAGTTTAATCCGTTTATAGTATCTAATAATGCAGCAACCGCAAACCCTATCCATAAGAATTTTGCTTTGAATAAGCTCCAGTTTGGGTTTGTCATCTCCAAAGGTAACTGAATTATAGGATAACTAAGTTTTTCTGTCTGCGTCCATTGCCTTCTGACGATGACGTTTATGCAAAGCATCACAAATACAAGGGCAACGATAAACGCAGTCCACCATAAGACCGCAGGTAACCAAGCCTTGATCTGTGATATAGTGTAAAGGCTTACATCACCTTCATAGTAGCCATTTAAAGCAGATTCATCGCTAACTGTCAGCCATTTTGGTAGATAATTGAAGAAAAGCTCAGACCATTCGTTTTCAGGAGTAGCAAAACGATAGGCATGCCCAAGCATAGGGACCAATATTTCTAACATATCATGCCCAGCAATGCCCGACGCAAGCGAAAGCATTATGTATATTACTATTAACTCACTTTGTGAAAGCGTATGTTTAGGTAGAAATCGCCTTAAAAGAAGGTTTAATCCTATAAGGACAAATAGATTGAAAACGACATTAAAGAATATTGATATTGTTACAGGATGACCAGAATATCTTATAACCTCCATTTCGATCACCCAATAGCAGTTTATTGGGATCAAGATGAAGGCAATAAGTATAGACCTAAATGTAACGCCCTGATGGCTTTTATCTTTTATATCCATTTGTTTATCTAACTTTTGTCCTTGTTATCTAACTTTTGTTCCGATCGGCATATCCTTTTGAATTGTTAAAACAGATAGATCGTTCTTTCCAACAGCGGCAAGAATCATCCCTTGTGATTCTATACCTCTAACTTTCGCAGGTTTCAGATTAGCGACAAGTATAACTTTCATACCAATTAATTCGGAAGGCTGATAATTTTGTGCTATACCAGCGACTATATTTCTGACACCTGACCCTGTATCAACAGTGAGTTTTAGCAATTTATCAGCACCTTCAACTTTTTCAGCAGTTAATATCTCAACCACACGCAGATCAATTTTCTTGAAGTCATCAATAGTTATCTCTGATGAATCTGACGCTTTAACTTCCTGTTTTGCTTCAACTTCAATCCTTGGAAATATTGGTTCAACCTTACCTAGCGAGATACCTGACGGAGTTTTTCCCCATTGTAGGTCTGCAAAGGTTTGTTCAGGTATTATTTTTGTTATGCCTATCTGATCTTGGATTTTCTTTGCTGAATTTGGTATAAATGGGGACAACAATATGCTCAAAAATCTAAGACTCTCTATGCAGTTATAAAGTATTGTCCCTTGACGGTCTTTTTTTGCTGGATCATTGGCAAGCCTCCAAGGAGTACTTTCATCTAGATATTTATTTGCCCTTCTGACAAGTTCCCAAATGACCTCAATTGTTTCACTGATAGCAAGTTTTTCCATCAGTGGCTTTGTTTTTGGCAATGTCTCTAATGCGATGTTCATCAATTCCTTATCATACTCTTCTGGTTCGCCCTTTGGCTGAGGTATAATACCGTCAAAATATTGATTAACCATAGATAGAGTTCGATTGAGTAGATTACCAAGGTCGTTGGCTAGATCGCTATTGATCCTGTGTATAAACGCTGCACGGGTGAAATCACCATCACTGCCGAATGTATATTCCCTCATAAAGAAATATCTGACCGAATCAGTGCCAAATTCGTCAACGAGTTCATTTGGTTCAATAATATTGCCTGTAGTTTTACTGATTTTTTTGCCATCTTTGGTTAAAAAACCATGTCCAAATATTTTCTTTGGCAAAGGCAAGCCAGCAGACATCAACATAATGGGCCATATAATAGCGTGAAATACAAGTATCTCTTTGCCAATTAGATGAACATCTGCGGGCCAATAACGAGCGAATGTTTCTTGATCATCACCATACCCTATCGCTGTTATGTAGTTGATCAAAGCGTCAAACCAGACGTATATTACGCCTTTTTCTCCCTCTATAGGTATAGGAACGCCCCATTTCAGAGATGATCGGGTTATGCTTCTATCTTCAAGCCCTGAATTGATAATGCTTAAAACCTCATTTCGTCTGCTTTCAGGCTGGATGAAATCTGGATTATCCTCAATATGCTTGAGCAGTTTATTTTGATATTTGGACAAGGCGAAAAAATAATTCTCCTCTTTTATCCATTCAACAGGCTTTTCGTGGATAGGACATTTATTGCCATTTAACAGGTCTTTTTCTGTATAAAAAGTCTCACAGGGGGCACAATACCAACCTTCATAGTGTGCCTTATAGACATCGCCTGAATTATATATAGCAAGAAACAGCTTCTGCACTGCGGATTTATGTCTTTCGCTAGTTGTCCGAATGAAGTAGTCATTGGAAATGTTGAGTTTTTTCCAGAGGGACATAAATTGGGCAACAATAGAATCACAATATTCTTGTTCAGGCATATTCCTTTCCATTGCTATGCGTTCAATGTTTTGACCGTGTTCGTCTGTGCCTGTAAGAAAATATACATCATCTCCCATCAAACGATGATAACGAGCTAATACATCAGTTGCAATTGTGCAATACGCATGACCAATGTGCGGGACGTTGTTCACATAGTAGATCGGCGTTGTGATATAAAACTTACCCATTTCTAAAATTCTCCTCTGTCTTACATAATAGTATATCGATTAAACTTTAACTTTGGTTATTATACAACAAAAGTTATTTTATGCCAAGCATAAGTTTTTGACACCTGAGCACTGTACTTCT
>FWPV01002627.1_pt1 | contig 43321 bp, 34 predicted proteins | sample 2228371 | NCBI WGS metagenome assembly FWPV01 (sample SAMEA103939776, study PRJEB20133) | metagenome
GTCCGTAGTCGCCCGCCAATATGAATCAGCCAGAATACTCGCGAGTTTGGCGATACCGCTGACATTCTCTCGCGTCATTTCAGAATTTTCTATTTCCGCTTGGATGATTAGGTCCCGATATATCCGTAGAAAACTTTCAAAATCCATTCGCTCCATTTGGCGCTGGGCGAGTAGGTAGGCATCTTGCGCAAGGTCGTTTTCTATGTCCGCTCTTTCGTGTCGCGGACAGGAACGTAATTCACTCCAAAGTGAAAGCATCTCCCATACGATATCTTCGTCGAGGACATCAGGCTGGTTCGGGTCTCGCGCAACCGCTGACCTCCAGGCTTGAAATACCTGTTTCTGTTGAAACAATAGCTTTTCTTCGGAAGGAATTGCCACTCTTTCAACCTCCCCTTGCTGATATTATATCCGAGAAAGCGGCTGCGCGATAATTATATACTAAAGCAAAGATTCAAGTATTGCCATTGCGCGCTTGATATCGGCTATTTGCTGTGGACCGCTAATTTCGCGCTCTATCGTAATTGCGCCGTCATAGCCGATCTGTTTTAGTTTGGATATTAGCAGCGGAAAATTGACTCTGCCTTCTCCAAGCGGCTTCTCCACTCCCAGTTCACTTGGTTCCACAGGATATTCGCCATCCTTGGCGTGTATGCCTTTAATAAGGTTCGCAAATATGTCCACCGCATCTACTGGGTTGGCCTTGCCATACATCAACAGGTTCGCCGGGTCAAGGTTGATTCCCAAGTTCCCCGTACCAACGTCTTTAATTACGCGCATCAATGTTATCGGGGTTTCCTGCCCAGTTTCAAAACAGAACATCAACCCCAAGAATTTCGCATGCTCTGCAACTTCTCTTAAGGCTTTCACTGTCCCTGCGTATAAAGGATCATTTGGGTTTTCCGGAATAAATCCTGCGTGCGTAGTGATTGAAGGAATGCCCGTCTTCGCGGCGAAATCTGCAGCCATTTTCAGCTCTTCAGTCCGCTGCTTGCGTGTCTCTGGCGGCACGAGGCCAATTGTGCTAGGCCCCTGCAAGAAGTTCCACACTACAGGACCCGAGTAACCAGCCCATAATGATGTAACTTCCACTTCGTTTTCAGCGCAGGCTCTTTTCAGGGCGCTCGCCGATTCATCGTTATAAAGCGTTGGGTCCCAGCAGTTTATTTGGCAGGTGGGTAAGCCCAATTCAGCAACTTTGCGTATTTCTTCCTCAACGTTGAGGAGCCTTTGGATCACTCCAAGGCGAATTTTCGTGTCCATTAAACGTCTCCAGTCAAAATATTAGGGGAATTATAAGCGAGAATGCAGTTAATGATAAATAGCCAGTCACAAACTTTGGCAGATTTTAGCCTATTAGTTTTTTCAGCCTTTCTCGGTCCTTCTTCTTGAGGTCTATTTCTTCCGCTGTCATTAGGCGGTTACGGTGCATATCGAACCTCGAAGCGGCAAGAATTGTATCAACTAAGAATCCTTTAGAAACTCCTTTGAACAACCTATGTCGGTCCTCATAATCGCGCCAACCCATATGCCCTTTTGCATAAAGTAGCGAAGAAAGCAGGTCGCGAAGCTCATCCCGGTCTTTGCCTTCTAACTCATCGCGCGAGTATAAGTGATTTTGGACGTATTCGAGTTCCACGGAGTAAGGCGCGTCGTCTCCAAACACTTCGGCGAGAAACGTTACCGCACGCCAATTTAAAATTTGCTTTTTGCTGCGTATGGTATAGTAAACTTTTATTTCCGGATCGTAAATGCGTATGAGTTCCCCGTTATCAGCTTGCACTACATACTTGCGCCTGGTACGATAACGTCTACTCATACCCCGCACATTCGCTTCTATGCTCTCTCTATCCAAAGGTTCTAATTTCAGGATTTTTCCATATAAATTATGGAAATCCTTAATTTCAGGCCTTAGGTCTCCCCTTATTCGGATATAATCGCCAGCGCCTAGCGGCAGTTCCCGGCCTTCTCTTCGGGCAATTTCTTCAGCTTTTTCTGCTCTAACAATATCGTGGACGCTAGCCCGAAGATAGTTCGCAACTGCCGATTCCGTCATCGCTTTGTTTAAAGCCTCCGCCACCATCTGACCGGTCATTCGATCGGTATTGGCGCTCGGCAAACGAGACGCGCCTCTAAACTCGGAGTAGTCCAGCGAAGCTCCAAAAGCAATCTCGCATTCCGGTACCTGCACATTCTCGCGGGTTCGAATGTTTTGTATGGTATAAACCCAATGAGGATGAGGATCGTATGCGGCAGCTACACTTATTATTATTCCCATGGTCCGTTCAGGACCTTTTTGGCCGTATGCTCGTTTTGGCAAAAGAGGATTAGGATGTTTATATACGACGACACGACCTATGCTAAATCTATAGTCGTCCAACATGGCGGAACTCCTGGGACTTCAATAATCCCAACCTCATTATATTCCCCAGTATTCACTGATGTCAACGGAAACTTAAGGCAGGGGAGGATCATACAATAGTGCGCTCTGTCGGTCAATGAATTGGCGCTCGGGCAATTTATTGTTATGCTTAAGGTCTTCCAGCAGCTTCGACTAAAAATGCCAATCAATGCCTATATACTGTTGTAGAACGTGGATGTAAACCACGTGTTTTCTGGAAGGAAAGAAGCTATTGAACGGTGTTTTTTGTCGTATGCGACTATGCAAGGCTTGTTCTGAACGGATACCAGATATTTTTCAATGCGGTTGCCGTCCTTTTCTATAAAGCAAGCGTGCCCGAAAAGAATCTGTCGAATGACATCCGTGTAGTCTTCCTCTGTAAGAGTCAACCTGTAACGTTCCCAAGCCCTCCAAGTAGAATGCCTTTTTTGTTTGTTCACTATTCGTCGATCTTTTTTTGTTTTAGCCGAAAAGGCGGATAGTGTATTCAAGTTCGGTTATCCTCTTTTTCAACTTAATCGATAATTTACGTTTTTTATCTAAAGGTTCTTACAAGTAAATTATACAACATTTGCACGCGTGATGTCAATTATTGTCATTATCAGTGCGGCAAAATCTTCTTCATTATCTTCGACTTTTATACGCATATTTGGCATACTTGGTTGCGGAAGGCAAACGCTGACTTCCTATAAGAATAATAAAAAAGTCAATGTCGTGGCAGAAAAAAATCAAATAAAGCGATAGCCCGGACTGGTAGAAGGATAGGGGGATTTTTTAATTTTTAAAGTCATCCAAATATTTAAATCCCAAAAAGGCTTAAAGTTTGTTCCGCAGGCGGCCCACTCGAGTGCTTGTCTAATATTAAAACAAACTCCCGGTTATAACCTCGTTTTGAAGGCCGGGTAGGGCTCACTCGATAGCGTTTATACTCACGGCTCACCGCAGAAACCTTTCCATACTTACAGAGGATTGACACAAGCTGTTCAATCGGTATAATCCCGTCTGTGCTATAACTTACTAAAGCCCATCGCGAACGACAATCCGCTATTAGTTGCTCAAAGGCTTCTCCTGCCGATACCGAATAACAATATGCCGATTTTCGCTCTGTCCGCCAGTCTTTTCGTATAGCGGACTTATCTTTCACTCTGCCTTCGACTACAATGCAAGGGTTGACTGCGGGTTTGTCCCATAGTGCCACAGTGTTTAGTAAATGGTAGTTCGATCCATATTGGTGTTGGTTATACGGCGGGTCAATATATGTGATATCGGCTTCGATGTATTTGATCAATTCATTGGCGTTTTTGCGCAAAACAATGTTCTCTTCCCGGTTATCCCAAAATACCGGCGGCTCTACGTGGATTTCGCTTAATATTCTATAAAGAGCTGTTCCATTGGCTCCTCCCCATCCTCTATGAAAACCTTTGAATACGCCGGAAGTATTGCTTACATAACTGACAGAATAAATTAGCGGCGCCAAAAGCGTGGACATTTCTCTTCGGTCAATAAATCCTCTAAAACTCCATTCCTCTATCTGGCGGCGCATTGCGTCTATTCGCATTCCGTTTGCGCGAGTGAAAAACATCCTCTCGCGTTCAGGATCCGGGCAATCGTCATCTTTCGGGCAATAATGGAGAGCGAAGTAACCTTCTTCCGGTGGAAGGCTGTTTAATATATGAAACGCACGGTCAATGCCACCTAGCTTTGAAAACGCCGGAGGGCGGTTCAACCCGATATACGCCGAGTTCAATTCGAGAGTGTAAGGCTCCCAGTCGTTACAAATTACTCTGAAACCCAAAGTTTTTGCCAGCCGTGACACTACTCCGCTACCGGCAAACGCATCAAAAAATACGGGGGATGAAGATCTTTCTTCTGTTAAAACTCCGGTTTTTAATATAGCCTCATGGATTAACGGAAGCAGCTTGCGTTTATTGCCGATATACGGTATGAGCTGGCAATACAGATAATCTCGTGTCCAACGAGCGGCGTGCAATCGAGGATTGTGGTTGACCGAACTTGGAAAGCTTTGTCCTGAATAAGCGTCTTGCATCTTCCTTACTTGGAATTATACACAAGGCTAGCGGACCGCGCCAGTCTGGCTTTAATTATCGACATAAAGCTTCGAATGCTTTTAGAACGGCTTCGTCGTCTCCAACGTTTCCCGGAAAAACAATATATGCCGCTCCGGGCCATTTTGCGTTGCCACCCAGCCTCCAAACAGGCACTCCAGGCAAAATTTGGCCTAGAACTTTCGCCCCTGTGACTCCAAGCCCCAGCCTAGCTACTTCCATGCTCGTAATGCCGCCTTTGGCTATCACGAACCCCGGCACAGCTTTTAGGCGGCGGATTATTTCGCACAGGGATTCCATAATCGTTTTTCCGGTCTCTAAGAAATCCGCGCCTTTTTCATTTGCTATTTCTCTTGAAGTATAAATTACGGCAGACTTTCCAGCGCCTAGCAATTTTTCTGCCGTTGCAATTCCCCTTTTTATTTCTTCTTCGCGATTTCCAGCATCCAGCAATTTCCGGACGTCAATCTCTACGCCCTCCGCCAAGCCGGATTCGATGATTGCTCTTAACTGCCTCGTCGTCTTGCCCACGTATGAACCAGCGACAATCAGTCCGGGCCCTCCTTCAGTTGCAATCTCTTTAGCCGTGAGGAGCGGCCGGTCCGGTATTCCAGCGCGAACCTTAACGAAAGGAGCGGCAGTGCGGTAAATGAATCGTTTGCCTTGGCCCTCAGCTTTTGTAAGGCCCAATATGAAAACCTCGAGGTCTTCGTAACTTGCCGCGTTTACTACCACTGGCGTCCCGTTTCTTACCCTGAGCAATTGTTCCTTCACCGCATCCGGTCCGCCAATTCGGATATCTTCGACTGATATCGAAACAACATCATCCGCTCGGATCTCGCCAGAGGTTTTTTCTTCAATCCAAAGAGGTAAACAGCTGTTCCTGTAGCCGAAAGTAGGATCTTTTGCAAACTCGGTCTCCGCTGCCGGAATCGCTTCTCCTTCTTGAACAACCCAGTGGACATCGTTCAGGGTATACCGCCCCGCCTCGAAGAATGCCGGCGCGACAATAATTCCATCCATCTCTTCGCCAAGCCCGTGGCAGAGCGCTTTGACTTCTTCAGGGAAATGGCCTCTAAGGGTGCTGTCGCTACGCGACGCAACAATTGCGCCTATGCCTTCAATTTTGGAAGCCTCGCGGATATTTTTACCTATTTGCAAAGCAAGTTTCACTGCTTCATCGGCATTTAGCGCCCTTGTGTTCGCTGAAATAAACGACGCAGTGTTCTCGGAAGCAAGCGCTGTCCTTAGCGTTTCAACACCCCATTCCATATATACGCGAACGCCGTGCACGGTCTGTGTTCCTGTCGGATCGTCGTCGACAACCACCAACCGCTGTTTAGAGTTTCTTAAACTTTCAGCTATAATAGACCGGGCGTCGGCGATTTTTTTAACCGGAGGCAAGCCCCCTATCAGGTTCTCAAACTTCACGCACTCTCCTCCGGAAGTTTCATAATGTTTTTAAAAGTTAGTTTGCACTTTTCGCAATGCTTTTCGCCCAAAATCAAGCTAAATAAATAACCAATCGCCAAAGCCGCAGTAAACCCGAAAACCGAAGGCCACACAAAACCAATTTCGCTCAAAAAGGCCACGTAAGCGCTAGTTAACGCGCCAGTTAAACCGCCAATGAGAACTCCCCGGGAATTAGCTTTTTCGGTGAACATTCCCATTATGTAAATTGCAAAAAGTGGCCCGGTGAACAACTGGATAACCTTGTTGGCAATTTCAATCAGGTCGCCCAGCCTTCCAACATTGCTGGAAATTATGATTGCGACAATACCGATTGCCAGCGTCGCTATCCTTGAGATCCTCACCTGCGATGAATCGCCGTTTCTATCCGCTTGCTTGCCGAGTTTTCGGAGAATATATTCCCGAAAATCCACTATAACCACCGATGTGCAAGAATTTATCGCCGAACCGATTGCCCCCAATGAGGCTGCAAAAATCGCTGCAACCACAAGCCCGATTATTCCGGTAGGAAAGTGGCTGGCCATAAAACTTGGGAATATTTCATCGGGCTTTTCGCCCATCGGAATATTTTGTGCTTTGAAATACGCAAATAGTGCCAATCCAACCACAGACAAGCCAATCATCCAAACCGCATCGCCCACGGCATTGATTATGAAAGCTTGGCGTGCATCCTTTAAAGATTTCGTGGTTTGAAACCGCTGAACCATAACTTGGTCACTCGTGTAAACAGTCAGCCTGCCCACTATAACCGCTATGAACAGTCCCAACCAAGTTATATCCGTTTTGAAAAATAATACAATTTTTTGCAGTGGACCGGCTTCCGCAAAACCGGGTATGTTAAACGCAAATGAAAGCTTTCCAGCTTCTCCGGCAGTGCGAAGTATTTCTCCTATCCCACCTTGAACATTTGAAATGGCAATGAAAAGAGTGATGGCCAAACCGCCGAACATCACGAAAAATTGAATCACGTCTGTCCAGATGACTGCTTTCATGCCCCCAAGCACGGTGTATAGGATGACAACACTGCCCAATACGATTATAGTCGGTACTATCGGCAATGCTCCGCCACTTACTGCGTGCATCGCTAAGCAGGGTACATACATTGCCGTTGCTATCCATCCGATTCGCCACAAAAGGAATATTGCCGCAGCCAAGAGCCGCACGCTTTCATCGAAGCGGTTTTCAAGATATTCATAAGCGGTGTAGACCTTTAGGCGCCGGTAAAAAGGAAGCGTCACTTTTCTCACCCAGTGCCAAAGAAAGAACCAAGACGAAACTCCTATCAGGATAACTATCCCGTACTTTATCGTGGTTGATGGCCCCATAATATAGTCTATGCCGCTGTTCAAGCACGCCATTAAAGATAGGCCGACTGGTATCCAACCCATACCGCGTCCGGCAAGGAAAAACATTTCCAAGTTCTTCTGGCGGTTAGACCAATAAAACCCTACCGCGGCTAAAACTGCCAAGTAAAGCACGATAATCGCCACGTCAAGCCATTGAAAATGGGTCTGAGTCATTTCATTGAACCTCAAATATTTATTCAGGAGTTCATGCAATTGCCCATAGCCTCGAACCCCCAGTTCATGCCATCAAATAAACCTTTACCATTCAAGGGTTTTATTAGAGGCTCTTTAACCGAAGGGTTCGGATGCTTATTAAGAAATTGCATTTTGAATTATCATATTATTTGATAGATTTATTAGCAATTAAATTTATTTTTGAATTATCACTTCTCGAATGCTATGTCATTGAATCTGGAAATTGTGAGAAACTGAAAAACTTTACGGTTTTTCTTTGACCAGCTCCTGAATCGCCTTCTCTCGGTCTTCGGTCAAATGTTTTTTCGTGGCGTTCCTTGCTGCTTTGCGGTTGCCAGCCATAATGCTGTCGTATATTTCCTTATGCAAAGATTCTACTTGGTCATATGATTCATCGTTCGGAGCTAAAGTCCGGCGGTATGGCCTTAAGATAATGAGCAAAGAACGAAGGATCGTCTGGAGCACACTGTTTCCTGCAATTTTTGCGATGGCTAAATGAAACTCTTCATCAGCTTCGATGAAAGCTTCCCTGTCATTCCTTAAAGATGCCATTTTTTGAATAAGCATAAACAAAGGATGCATATCTTCCAGCCGTCGGCGTTCGGCGGCAATTCCTGCGGTTTCCATTTCAATAAGCCGCCTTGCTGATATTATGTCGAAAAGATTATGGTCCGATTGGCTTAAAGCCGTCTGGATTGTGTTGTCTAGCGCGCTCACTAGGCTGGACAAGTCAACCTCCTGAACGAAAGCTCCCGACCTTGGGAAAATCCGAACAATACCCATTGTCTGGGCTTGCATAATAGCATCACGCACAACGCTCGTGCTCACATTCCATTCCTCAGCAATTTGCCTTATAGGAGGAAGGCGGTCGCCCTGTTTCAATCCATTGCTTTTAATGATGTCCACTATTCGCTGGACTGCTGTTTCGTGGTTGGCTATGCTTAAGTTCATTTGCGCAACTCCCGATTCATTTGATAATCAAAGATTATCAGGCTAATGTTCCGCTCGTGTGAGCAAAAATCCTCTTTTTTCGCTTTTAAAATATTTCCAGGATAAACTGCCTATTTTGGGAAGGTTCAAGGTCGCTAAGCAAAGAAAAAAACATTGCCGGCGCAAATAAAATATTCGCCGCTTTCATTTTTAAGGGAGCTGACTTTTGACCTCGAAAGAAAGAGTTATTAAAGCCCTAAAATTTGGCTGTCCGGATAGGGCGCCCCGACAATTATGGTTTTTACCGGGAGTTTTTTATCACAGGCGCCAAGAAATGGAAGCCCTGCTCAACAAATATCCCAGCGACATAGGGCATCCACGCTATTCTTATGGAACCTCGAAACGCGCATTAGGCACCCCAGGCGAAATCGGTGAATGGTGCGATGCTTGGGGCTGCGTATGGCGCGTAGCTGAAATAGGCGTGGTCGGTGAAGTGAAAGTCCACCCTCTCGAAGACTGGTCTGCGCTAAAAACTTACGAACTTCCTTGGGAATTGCTGGAAAGTGCTGATCTTTCACAAGTAAACGCCTCCTGTGCAGAGAGTAGCCTTTTTATGCAAGTTGGCACGGAAACAAGGCCTTTCGAACGCATGCAGTTCCTCCGCGGCACTGAGAATCTTTTTATGGACTTAGCATACGGGGTTTCAGAGGTATACAAGCTTCGCGATATGCTCCACGACTTTTATACGCGCGAAATAGAAATGTGGGCTAAAACAGACGTTGACGCGGTGAGCTTTATGGATGACTGGGGAACCCAAACATCTTTGCTGATTTCCCCCTCGTTTTGGAGGGATTTCTTCAAGCCGCTTTACAAGGACTATTGCGATATCTTGCATGCAGCGGGGAAGTTCGCTTTCTTCCATTCAGACGGCAATATAGAATCCATTTATCCAGACCTTATTGAAATAGGAGTAGATGCCTTGAACTCGCAGCTCTTCTGTATGGACATTGAAGGGCTTGCAGAAAAATATAAAGGCAAAATAACTTTTTGGGGCGAAATAGACCGTCAGCATATACTTCCCTTCGGTTCGGTCGACGATGTTCGTGCCGCGGTAAGGCGAGTCCGCGCCGCTCTCGATGATGGCTGCGGAGGAGTCATTGCTCAGTGCGAATGGGGACTTAACGACCCAGCGGAAAATATCGAAGCTGTTTTTGACGAATGGGAAAAACCTTTGCCGCAATCTTGACAAACTGGCTTTTGCGGCAGTGAAATCTGAGGCTATGTTATGGAAATAAAACCTGCATTTATCGGTTTGGGTGTTATGGGAGCCCCTATGGCAAAGCGCGTTCTCGCCAAATTCGGTTCTCTGGTTGTATTCGACGTCGAAGAAACCCGCGTAAGCATCTTGGTTGGCGAAGGGGCGAAACCTGTGTCTTCACCCGCCGATTGTGGAAAAAACGCCAATGTGGCAGTTTTATCATTGCCTAGTTCGCCTATAGTGCGGCAGGTTTCGGAAGAGTTGTCAGAAACTCTCCAGCCCGGCGGTGTTATAATCGATACCAGCACCACAGAGCCGACTGTAAGCATCGAAATAGGCAGGAAACTTTCTGAAAAAGATATCAGGTTTCTAGACGCTCCAGTGAGCGGCGGAGAAAAAGCCGCAATCGAAGGTTCACTTTCGATAATGGTAGGCGGATCAAAAGAGACTTTCGACGAATGCCTTCCTTTGCTTGAAGCTATGGGAAGCAGCGTCGTGCGTGTCGGCGAAATCGGAGCTGGCGAGACCGCGAAAATGGTCAACCAGATGATAGTAGGCGCAACCTTCGCTATAATTGCGGAAAGCTTCGCTTTGGGCGTAAAAGCCGGACTTAATCCCGCTGAACTCTATCAGGCTATACAAGGCGGATGGGCCGGCTCCAAAGTATTGGATGTTGCGGCCCCGGCAATGCTTGAAAGGAACTTCAAGCCTGGCGGAACCGTTAATATTCACTGGAAAGATCTCGGTTATGCATTGTCTCTGGCAAAAGATATAGATGTCCCCACGCCACTGACTGCCTTGGTGCACGAAATATTTAAAGCTTCCAAGGCAGCCGGAGATGGCTCATTGTCTCAGCCGGCAGTGGTTCGTTTGTGGGAAAAACTTCTTGGCATTGAAGTCTCAGGAGGACAATAAAAATGTCAAAACTAGCCCGGAAAATACATGAGGCTGGGCGTCCATTGTTTGGCACTGCTGTATATAGCTACAATACCGCATTTGTCGAAATGGCCGCTATGTATGGATATGATGCGGTTTGGTTTGAAATGGAACATTTGCATATAAGCTTCGAACAAGCAGCCGATATGTGCCGAATCGCTTCCGGGTTAGGTTTGCTTACAATGATAAGGATACCCGATTCCTCGCGCCAGACTGTCCTGAGGGCTGCCGAATGCGGACCTGATATACTTGACTTGCCTATGGTCAACACCCCAGACGTGGCGGCGGAACTAGTGCGTCATGCAAAATATCCTCCTATTGGTAATAGGGGCCTCTTCGGTTCATCGCGCGCATCCCGTTATACAATTTTCAACGATACCGCTGAAGAGCAAATGCGCATAAATGAAGAATTGTGCCTGATGGTTCAAATCGAAACACTTGAAGCTTCACGCAATGCGGATTATATATGCTCGGTTCCGGGTCTCGATGCAATATTTTTAGGCCCCGGCGATATGTCTTTGAGTTGCGGATACCCCGGAGATTTGAAGCACCCAATCGTGCGTGAAGCTTTGTGCCGTGCGCTCAGAGCGGCAGAAAGCCACAACCTTATTCGCGCTATGATGACTTCCCAAGACGAAGTCTCTTTTTGGGTAGGGCAAAATGTCCAGATCCTCTTCATAACGAGCGACATTCAGTGCCTTAAAACCGGTTTGAAGTCTTCCCTCGACTTAGCTATGGAACAGGTGTGAAAATTGCGTGTTGTAGATCTCTCTATAACGCTGACAGACGGTTTCCCAGCCTATCCCGGCGATATACCGGTTTCGATAAAATCCAAAGGCACTCATTCCTCGGATGGCTACAGCATGTTGAATCTCGGCTTCAGCTCGCACACCGCAACTCACGTAGATTTACCATATCATTTCATTTCAGACGGAGCCACCATTGATACTTCGCCGCCAGAAACTTTTTTTGGAGAAGCTATGGTTGTATCCATTCCAAAAAACGAAAACGAAATAATCCAACCATCGGATTTTGAAACCGCTGATATCCGCCAAAACGATATTTTGCTCATAAGCACGGGCTGGGAAAAACACACGGGAAGCGATTATTTTTATCGCAACCATCCTTTCCTGTCAGCTCAAACAGCCGAATACTTGCTTCAAAAGAAAATAAAAGGGTTGGGCTGCGATTTGCCATCGATAGATAAATTTGGCGAATCGTTAGTGCATAAATTGGTCTTGGGAAGCGGAGTGGTTATATTCGAATCGCTCGTCAACCTGCGAGAAATAGCTGGTAAGCGAATACAGTTTTTCGGGCTGCCGCTGCGGATTGCCGGCGGGGACGGCAGCCCAATTCGCGCTATTGCAGTCGAACCTTGACTAAAACGCAAATTAAATAATTCTATGGACTTTCCACTACGGCAAAACGGTAACGCTCGAAGCGTTTATCTGGCGTTCGCCGTTTATAGTGGCTAGAACGCCAACCACCTTTACTTTTTGCCCCGCAGTCACAGATGCGGAAGTGTTTACCCTAATGCCCGACGTCCGGTCAGCATTTTCTACGTAACAAAAGCCACTGAACCAATTCGTCCCGGCTGTCACTATAGCTTCATTTAAGGTGATTCGCAAACCGTCGGGAACTTCTTTTACCGACTGAATATCGGACAGCTCTCCTACGGTTGCCCAAAATGTTGCTGCCGTGTTGGATTGACCGCTCACCACATTGACAAGCTGTTCTGTGGGATCGAATGTCCAGTTTGGCTTCGATGCGATAAGCTTTTTAACTCCTGCTTCGATATTTTGCAGATTGAAATATCCACTTATGTCACTTTCAGTTTTGGTGTCGGTAGATTCTATTTGTATCAATGCGCCACCAACAGGTACGGCATCTACAATGGCTTGATATTTATCCGCCAGGAAACCCCAATACCAACCTCCGCCTTCATCTGAGGAAAATGCGATCTTTATGACGTTGCCGTTAACCCACGGCGACCATACGTCGGTATAAAAATCGTTTTCTCCCGGCCCAGTGTAGCCGATAACTGCGTTGTCATTTCCGTCCATGACGTATACCCAGTCGAAACCACCCTCAGTTTGTATTTGCTGGAAATGGACCCGCATCCTTTCAGCGTTTGGCGGCCCATTGATGGTCCACACTTGCCATTGGTTAATATTGTATGGGTGCTCGCTCTGGATGTAGGGGCTTAAAAACTGCTGCTGAGAGTTGCCTGCCTTTACCATTCCTATTATGGAACCCGGAGGAAATGCGGCAAAGTCTATCCCTGAAGCTGTGCCTCCCGGAGGAACATTGGCAATTTGGACAGAAGGCTGGAACTTCCAAGGCGATTTCGAAGCAAAAACATTGTAGGGTAGGGGTTCCAAGTTCGATATCGTGTAAGTCCCCAAAGGCCCAGTTTGCGTGCTTGTCGGATTTGGGCTCACGCTAATAGTGATTCCGCTTTCTCCCCCTTGTGATATCAAGTCCGTTTCATAACCATCAATATAAAAACCGTAGAACGCCAACGAATCATCGGAAACCAGCCTTATTTTTATTACGTTTCCATTTACCCATGGACTCCAAATATCCGAGTAACTACCGCTATATTGCTCTTTGACGACGTCGTTTCCATCCATCACATAAATTACATCGGGTCCCTGTTCAGTTTGAATTTCGGCAAAATGAACCCGGATTTTCGTGGCGGATGGGTTTGCCGTGATGGTCCAAGTTATATCGGAATGATCCATATAAGGATGCAAGGATTCCAGAATGTATTCTGTCACTCCTCCGACCGTTCTAGTGACTGTTCCCGTAATGCTGCCCGGAATGCCACTCCCGCCGAAATCGACATTCTGCGCGCCCGGCGCAACAACATTGACATTTCTGGATGGGGGATCGAATGTCCAGCCCGCAAGGACTGGGGTTACCGAATAACTGCCTGCTGGCACGCGCACCGTATATTCGCCATTGGCGCCCGTTGTTGTCGTTTTTGAACTGCTCCCCGATACATTTATTTGCACACCCGGTATCGGATTGCCATTCGCGCTGGTTATTTTCCCGGAAATGTATTCTCCAGGCAGGGCGCCTGTAACGACCAAAGCAAATGGTTGCGGCCCCTGTGGAACACTAGTCCCGTATATCGCCACATTCCAAGTTCCAGTTTGCGGCGTGGCAATATCAACACCTTCAACATTGTTCAATGCGTCAACCGTTCCGTTGCCGCGGTATTGAGTCGAGTTCGGGGCTGTGACAACCAAATTGAGATCGTTTACAAGTTCCTTTTGGGCAAGCACCGATCCTGGCGGGTCGGTCCAAACAAGTGTTACCCTCAAGGGAACGGCGCTACTTAAAACTTGAAAATCATAACTCTTGGACTGCCCCGTCTGGATTCCAACTGCCTCATCTACAAAATCCAAAACCCTTGGCGCTGCAGGAGCCACCGCCGATAAGACATTCAATCGACCCCAGCCCTGCACCATATTCGGCCTGGCTGTCATCTCGCGAGCGGCACCTGTCCCGTATTGCCCTGGATTCATATCCGTTGCTGTGTTCAAAATAGTCGCCTTAATCAATGCTGCGCTCGGCTGGACATTGAAATTTTTGACGTAATTCTCTCGTACCAGAGCAGCCGCTCCCGCCACTAATGGTGTCGACATGCTAGTCCCGCCATTATAAACATAATGGCTGTTATAGACCCCCCAGCCAGTGCCCGATCCCGGCACATGAGATCTTGCTGAGATGATGTTTGTGCCCGGCGCTACAATGTCGGGCTTTATTCTCCCGTCGGCAGTAGGCCCACGGCTGCTGAAGGCTGCCATTCCATTTATATTATTTGACATCAAATCGGTTTTTATCGGGTCTACTGGAAAATCACTAGGCCAGTTTGCTCCATATGAAGTCTGCCGCCCGCCGGATAACCTTAGGTTCTCGCTGGCTCCCACTGCAATGCAGTTCTTAGCGCTTGCGGGCGAATAAATACTTCCCAAGTCCACCACGCCATTGGCGTTGGCATCCACGCCGTGGTTGCCCGCGGAAAAAACTAAAACCATATCGCGATGGTTCCACGCAAAAGCGTCAACTTGTTGCGATTGCAAGGTGTATGCGCCATTAGATGCAGATCCCCAGCTGTTGCTGTGCACGCGCGCGCCATCTGCATACGCTGGTCCAAACAGGTCATTCAAATCAATAGGCGGAAAAACGTATTCTCCGCTGTCTCCAATCGACTGAATGACTATTTGCGCTTCCGGCGCTGCTCCCGCAAATGAGTTCGTATAGTTATGAATTGCAGGATTTGCCCCTGAAAGGATGCCGGATCCCGCAAGAGTTCCCGTGGTGTGTGTTCCGTGCCCACCAGGATCGCTCCAGTCATTCGGCCGCCGCAAAGCGTAAGCGCTTTTAATTCTGCCTGCAAAATCAGCTGACAGCGTCCCATTTGGGCCGACATCAAGTCCGGTGTCCGCTATGGCGACAATCTGTCCTTGCCCAAATAACCCGACCTGAGAGCGCGCGTCTGTTATTGTGGTAATTTGCTGGGCCGCATTATTGGCCAGTCGCGGCTGGCGGTACAAATCGATTGCCCTCACCGAATCCGATGTCGCCAACTCTCCCAGCCTTTTCCCGGGAACTAAAGCTCGTATAATTCTTGCCTCTTTGTCTGCTGAAACAGCCGTTCCACCGAGGGATTTAATAAACGCAACGACTGCATCGGTATTCGAATGCGGAAAAAGCGATATTATCACATCATGCGGTAAATCGGTTTTCGGAAACCTGGAAACGAGCTTGTGTTCGCTTTTTAACTGCCCAATCCAATGGACTTGTGGATGCTCCGCAACAGCTTTAGCGGCGCTTTTGGGAATCCGAACTACGAAAGCCCATTCGGGTATGTAGTCGAAAAACTCGACGCCAATCGCTTTAAGTTCTTCAATCCAGGTATTTTCCGGGGGAGCCTTGAACTGAAGCAACGCTTTGCGAGTGCCAATCTGCTTAGCTTTCTCGGCCATTACCTGTATCGACGGCTTTTTAACGCCGGTGGAAATGGTCTCGTTGCGTAAGAGAATATTCGGCGCCGATAACGACAATTCCGGGCGAACACTCAACATCAGCCCTGCCAGCGCCATTGTAACGACGATTTTCGCGGTTGAAATTTTTTGTCTCATAGCCCTTCTTCAAAATCATCGGCCGTTTGCCAAGCCAGCTTTAGGCCGAAAGCACGCTGTCGAAGCCTAGAGACGAGATTTATTTTTGTGCCGCCTTAGAACGGGTCTCTATAACAGTATGTTAGCCTGCCATAAAGCCCGTGTCAATGGAATTGCGCCCAAATGAATGGATTCTGGTCATATTACCGGGTTGACGGAGGCTTTGCTTACCTGCTAAGTTCTATTCCTGCGATTGACTCCAAAACCTTCACTACCGAGCAAAAATCTTCCTCGGCGTGGCCTGTAGCCTTTGCAGCCGCGAATAGTTCCTTAACGGATGCGGTAACCGGAAGGCTGAGGTCCAGTCCATATGCCGCAGACATTATGAGATTTAGGTCTTTTAGCATAAGCTTAGTGGAGAAGTTTGTGGTAAAGTCTCTATCCATCATACATCCGCCTTTCCACTCGTAATATTTCGAGGCTATTGCGGCGTTCATAATGGTATCCAAAATCACTTGTCCTTTCACACCGGCTTTTTCGCCAAGTATTAAGGCTTCGGCAATTGCCGCCGTCATATGCGATACAATCAAGTTAAAACAGAGCTTGGTATATGCTCCACTGCCATTGGGGCCTGTGTATATAACAGCTTTGCATAGAGTATCTAGCACGGGTCGGCACCGCTCTAAAACCGATTCTTCACCGCCGACCATTGCGGTCAGTTGGCCTTCGGCCGCGTGGACTCGGCTGCCTCCTACCGGGGCGTCCAGCATATGTTTCCCTCGTTTTTTCAGCTCTTCCGCTATTTCAATGGACGTTGAAGGGTCAATCGTGCTCATGTCGATCAATATTGCTCCGGCTTTCATTCCGGCAATGGCGCCTTCTTCACCATACATAACCGCCTTTACCGCAGGTGGGTCGGCAAGGCAACTTATTACGATGTCCGCCTCCAACACCGCAGATTTTGGCGTATCGCCAACTTTAGCGCCAAACTCCATCATAGCCTCCGCTTTATCTCGCGAACGGTTATAAACAGTGACATCGTATCCTGCGCTAAGTAGCCTTTTCGCCATTCCTTGGCCCATAACTCCTAGTCCAATATAAGCGATTTTACCCATTGATAACCAACCTTTTCTAGTAAATATAATTAACATTCACTTGAGCAAAGACATTATAGCGGTTGCCGCTTCCAAGTGCTAGGTATTATGAAATTGAAGAGCTTATTTCACCAGCTTTTGCAGTTCTGCGAGATTCGGACGCTTTTCTGCTATGGCAAGCGATTCTTTCCAAAGCGCGTTCAGATCACCTAGGTTGACTTTTGATCCTTTGCGTAAAAAAATCGGCATCTTCCACACGGGAGCATCCACTGTGATGGTCCTTCCTCCAGCATATTCTTTTCCCGACCAAGCATCTACCCAAATTACTCCTTTTGGAAGGTATAAAGAGTGGCTGGTAACCCCTGTTTTCCAAATTGCCGATACCAAAATGTCACTGCCGTAAAGGTAAGTCTGCCAATCTTTCCAAGCTTCCTGTTGTTCGGGGAAAGCCATAAAAAGAGGCCGCACAATGGGAAGCCCGGTGGTTCTGGCGATTTTTGCGTGCCGGTAACTGTAGTCCTGCAGGTCGTTATGGATTTTAGCGTACATCCGCCAGCAAGCCAGAAGCTCGGGATCGTAGTGCGGTTCATCTTTTACATCCCAAAGACCCCTGTTGCGAGTTGGACCGACTTCCATTATCGGGCAAAAACAACTGAATGCCAGCCAACGTTTTGTGACTTCATGGATGATCTCGCCTCCGTATCCGCCTGTATCGGAACCCCAATAAGGATATCCCATCACTGCGGAACGCTGTAGCGCCACTATTGAAGCCCGCAACCCCCATTCCGATGAATTGATATCTCCGCCCCACAATGCGCAGTATCTCGAACTCCCGGTGTATGCGGCTCTCGGCAAAAGTATAAAATCGTCTCCGCGTATCTTTTTGGTTATTTCCCAAGTAGCCTCGACATATTGCCTTACGTAGTCGTTCCTTATCTCACGCGTAGTCCGACCGTCATAAGCGAAAAGTTCGCGGCTTTCCGGCATGTCTTCTTCGCCCCTGTCCAATTTAAAACCAGCGACTCCTATGTCCAAGACCTTTTTCAATCCTTGTTCCTGCCAATACTTTCTTGCTTTAGGGTTGGTAAAGTCGATTAAAGGCCTGCGTATGTCAGACATATCGGCAATCGGAAGTCGGTAGTTTTTAGTGACAACTTCTTCAATCATCTTGCCGTTAACCCATGGGGCAATCCAAAGAAGCATCTTGATATTCCTGGAATCGAGCCATTTGATCATTCTTTCCGGGTTGGGAAATCTCTCTCGGTCCCATTCGAAATCATCGTAACCGTAAGATCCAATGCACCACGGCCGGTCGAGCCAATAAACCCCGCAAGGAATCCCTAGCGCATCCATCATAATGATATCCTCAACAACCATACTGTTATAAGGCGCTTCAACCGGAGTGCCGTCGTAATAAGTAGGCAGGTTCCTATGTTCATCTCGCCATCGCCAAGGTGTGAAGGCCCACTTTGGAGGGAGTATCGGCGGACCTGCAAGGAGCGAATGGCGCTTTACTATTTCCGATGGCTTTGAGTCAATAAAAATCCTTATTTCAAGGCTTGGTCCTTCAAAATAGATTTTCACTTGGTCCGGAATTTCTTTGCAAAAATCATACACTCCAGGCCAAGTGCTTCGAACAAAAATCCCGTATCCTGCCGAAGAAAGATAGAAGGGCGCGTAAACTGACGTCGTTGGCTTGACTATCATTTCCACCCTTTCTCCGCGCAAGTCCATCGCCCGAGTTAGGCCTGCTTTCCACGATTCACGTTGATGCCCGTCAACTATTCGCTCCATAATTCCGGTGAAATACTCTTGCGGCCCCGCCTTAACTGCAAAACCCCATCCAAGGATATCCTTATTTGGTTTGGCATTCAGTTTCAAGACGAAATCAGATCCGTCCGGAGTGATTTCTAGGCCAACTCGACGGGCGTTAATAACCCACTCTCCGTAATACCCTTTGGTCTTCTTTGTTAAATATGGCTTGCCTTTTATGTAAGTGCGTCCTTCCGCGGTTTCAAAATAAAAAGTGCCTTCGGGACCACCTTTAAGCGTAACAAACAACCCTTTTTTAGCGCCGTCAAAGGTTACGTAAACATCAGATGCCACATGGTTTACTCTAACTCCCGCATGAGCCGTCGATGCCAATAAAAAAGCCACGATGGCGATAAGTGAAGAATAAAACCGAAATTTCAATTTCATATATCCCTCCGGCAAAAAAAGATCGATGTATATAGCTAAAATAAACAGCAGTGCATACATTATTCTTACAACCGAAAGAATTGCCATTCCTCCCAAAGTTATCCAATAAGTTGCGTGAGTTCTTCCTCTGAATCGATATTTCAGTTATAATCTGTCTGCTATGGCAGACAAACGCGAACCCCCATCGATTATAAACCGGAAAGCTAGGCATGACTATTTCGTCGAGGATTCTTTTGAAGCAGGAATAGTGCTTGTAGGCACAGAGGTAAAGTCCATCCGCGCAGGAAAAGCGACACTTCAGGATGCTTACTGCAAAATTGAAAACGGCGAGCTTTGGCTTTACAACATGCATATCGCCCCATATGAAATGGGAAACATCTGGAATGTTGATCCGCGCCGAAAACGCAAGCTTCTTATGCACAAATATGAAATCGCCAGGCTGGCCGCTAAGTATGAACAAAAAGGATTGGCTTTAATTCCTCTGAAACTATATTTCTCTCGGGGTTATGTGAAAATTGAAGTCGGAGTATGCAGAGGTAAAAAACTATACGACAAACGCGATGCCATTGCAAAACGCGATGCTGAACGCCAACGCCAACAGTCCGAAGCTGCGAGATACCGCGAATGACCCTCTTAACGAAACCCCGTAAAGGCCTCGTTCACGTTTATACAGGAAATGGCAAAGGAAAAACAACCTGCGCATTGGGCCTTGCTTTTCGTGCTTTAGGTTGGGGCTTTCGGGTATGCTTCATACAGTTTATAAAAGGCTATCCAGAAATAGGCGAATTGAAGCTAGCACCAATTTTTAACGAACGCTTCATCCTTAAACAATTCGCGGTCGATATCGGAAAATACATCGGCAAATCGAAGGTGCTGGAGCGCAAAGAATCAGCGCAGGAAGCTTTTGCATACGCAGAAAAAGCCATTGCATCGGGAGACTATGACCTCGTCGTCCTCGATGAAATAAACGTCGCCGTCCATTATGGACTAATAAGCGAAGAATCTGTCCTAAACTTGATAAACTCCAAACCGGCAGACTTGGAACTCATTCTTACCGGAAGAAACGCCACCTCTGCAGTGATAGAGGCTGCGGACTACGTCACCGAAATGCAATGCCTCAAGCACCCCTACGAACAGGGGATAAAAGCCCGCAAAGGCATAGACTATTGACCTTTTCCTTGCCGGCTGATTGAACCGCCGATTGCGATTCCAGCCGCCAACAGAACGATGTTTTTAATTACAAACTCGCCTTCGACGGTCAGTAGCAAAGGGTTTCCCGCGGTAAATGCCTTCTCCGGCCGAATGATTAACACCAAGAATGTTCCCAATAATTGCGGAAACATTAGCGCGAGTGAAATCTTGACCAAACGGCGAAACAATAATCCTATTCCTATGCTTATTTCCCAAAATCCAAGGAATGGCACAAACCAGTTCGGAGATACCCAGTAAACCGTTGAACTCACTAGTTCGTTGACCGGGCTGTCTCCGCTGAGCTTCAGCCCGCCAAACCATATGAATACTACGGCTAGGGAAATCCGCAGGCAAACCGTTGCCCAACATTCCATCAAGCCAAATAACGCGCATTCAGCATTTTTGATTTTTTCAAGGCAATTTCTCATTTCAGCAATTCAGCTCTAGTTTTCCAGACCCAGCCAGGATCAATTGGAAAATCGTCATAAGCACGCACATCGGCAAGCAGTTTGGATGACCGCTCTATCCCGAGGGTTTCCAAAAGTGCATAATCTCATATCGCATCTGCAAAAACTTCCCAGCGAATGGAGTCTATGGGTTGTTGCTCGCCTGGATAAACAACAAAAGTATCGCCGTAAGCCCAATTTGGCCAAGCAAAACCCGATTGCTCGCTGAAAGGATCGATCATTTCCTGAGTTTGGGAACGATACCAGTAATTATATCCCCAATGCAAAAAGCCTAATGCTTCCAGTTTATAAAATAAAAAACCTTGCATCCGGATTTTTGAAAGCGGAGTGTCCATTAGCCTGTTTAGAAACTTGCCTCTAGGGGCGCAACAATAATAAACCCAATGCGGGATATTTTCTCTTAGAAAATCAGATGCCCGATCGGCTATTGCAACCGGCATATCCGCTAAACCCTGGCGAGCGTATTCAATTTCGCTAAGAGCATCCATCACTTTCATCCAAGGAGCCAATTCCCTCAACATCTCCCTGGCAGCGCGATAATTATCCAAATGTTCATTCCCGTGTGGTTCATCCGACAAATGGAAAAACGAACGCTCCAGCAACTCATTTTCTATAAGAAACTTATGAAACTTTGGCAGGAAGGCCGACAAGAAATCCCTGTACACCGGTGATGTCGCTTCTGTTTCCGGATCCCATAAAAGAGAATCCCTATCCGAATTGTCCCAATAAACCCGTATTGCATTCTTTACTCCCCATTGGGCGAATAAATGCGTCCATTCAAAATATTTTGCCCCACATTTTTGCGCTAGATCTGTCCACCTCTTGACGTCCGAAAAGTCAAAATCGTATTCGCCGCCACTGCACTTCATAACTTTTAGAAGTTGAGTCGGTCGCTTGACGCCATCCGTTGGAGGGGTAAAAATCGGGACGTATAGGCAATTGGAACCATGCTCAATCAGATTACTCATATAAAGACGGGCTATTTCCCAAAAACGTTCATCAAATGGCTCCGTGCCGTAAAAGTCGCAGATCGCGTCTGCATAAAACCAATGCGTAACCGGGAAATCCGTCGACTCCACAACGCATTCCGAAACCGATAACTTTGCTTGAAGTTGAGACGCAAGTTCACCGCCTGAAAATACTGCCGCAATCACCGTGTGTTCACCAGGATGACAATCCTCAGGGATATACACATTTATCCAATAAGCCTGTGTCTCGTAAGGGCCAATTTTTGCTTCTGTGTCGTTGAATAGGGGATCCGGCACCATTCCTGGAATGACCCCAAACCCTTCAATTTGGTCCGGCGAAGTTCCCGTGTTTATATGCTTTACGGGAACATAACCTACTCTGCGAATCCTAACCGGCAGACTTTCGGACGATGCGGACGCATTTATGTCCAATGCTTCACAAGACTCGTTTCGCACGCAAACCTGAAAAGAAACCCTCTCGCCGCGTGCAGCGAAAAATGCTCCTATTCCTGATTCATTGTATGGTGTTTGGATGTAAATCCTTTTGGTGGATAACTCAAGCCAACAACGAAGCTTGCTTGCCATTTGAAACCTGCCTATCTGATCTCCAAGATGTCCGGTCTCGATACAACACGCCCGTTTACAAAGAACTCAATGCGCGGCCATCCAGGTATTTCCGAAATTATTTTTTGGCCGTCAGAACTGGCAATGATCGTATCTTCAGATTTTGTGCCTGTGATCGAAGGATTCCAAGCCCAAGCCTGATCTTCGCAAACCTTGCCATCTATTTTTGAATGCGCGCGATACTCTCTGCCGCGATATCCCGTAGGCCCGCCTTGGTGATGTTTAGTCCATTCGTCGGCGAATCCCGCATCGGCATAAGCCTTTAAGCCTTTATCAAATAGTTCGCTTATGTTTTGGCCCGGCACGGTGTTGGCTATGAAAACCGCATCCACAGTCGTAACCGCTTTGTGTTTTCGGCGCAGTTCATCTGGTATTTTGCCGAAATGAACAAGCCGTGTAAGGGATACAATCAATCCCCATTTTCGCGCGGCAACTACAACCATCGCCAAACGTTCCAGTCGCTTTTCGGTCGGGATTGCGTGCCTGAACTTTTCAATGCGTTCATCTACCGCAATCAGTGTTACATTTGGTATCAAACCGCGGCAAATAAGTTTTTGATCTACAAGAGCTGCAATTTCCAGCTCACTCATTCCCGGCTTTATCTCCCGACAAGTCTCGTTAACCGATTCACTAGCCCACTTGCCGACGTGCTCATAACGTTCGATTTCTTGGGGGGTAAGCGAATATCGACAAGGCCCGAATGCCGTATCGATGTTTTGCATCCCTCCGATTCCAATATCAGAACCGCAGCGCTCACCTGCTACTTCTAAAATCTTTTCAACAAGAATCGGTCGGTCCCAGGGAAAACTGATTAGCTCAAATCCTTTGCCCTCAAGTTCTTCTTCCATTATTCGAGGCGCTTCTATAGCATCACATATGGCGAATCTCCTGCCGCTGCGAGTAAAAACAACTGTGGCCGAGCCAATGTCGGAAGCCACAGACACGTGGCTGTCGCCGCCGACTGTTGCCCAAGCAAAATTCGACTGCGTGGAAAATGCTACGGCTTCGAGTTTCTGGTCTTCTAGAAATCTCGAAATGCGATTCAGTTTAATATTGATTTCCCACTCGAACGCTTCTTTGCCAGACATCCACAAAACCTCGAGGCAAACATTCCATTTGTCCCATTTCTTTCGCACAACAAGATAATCCTTCTAATTATTGATAACTTGAGTCTACTATTATCAAATCAAATAATATAAAAAATATAACAATAGATGTTTAAAAAAAGCGCATGTGTGGTATATAGGAAGTGCTGAAAAACAATTTTAAAGAAAGGAGAGTTGAGAAAGATGGCAGTTAACAGATCTTTAGCTACAAGAGACGAGCCTTTGGCTCCAGTCTTAACACATTGGTCTCCATTTAGGGAGATAGAGCGTATGCGACGTGAAATGGATGCGCTGTTTAACAGCCTCCTCGACTTTCCTGCAGTCTTACCTGGGCTAGGGCAGTGGTTAAGCACTCCTGCAGAAACTATGCAGCCCAGGATTGAATATAAAGAAAATGAAAACGATGTTCAGTTATTCGCTGCTGTTCCTGGCCTAAGCGAAAAAGAACTGAACGTAACGGTGACCGGCGACCTTATCTCCATTTCAGGAGAAAAACGAGAAGAAAAGAAGGCCGAAGAAGGCAAAGAGGAGGCGGCATCCAGTTTCCATAGATCCTATCAAGGAACATTTAGGCTTCCTCCTTACGTAGAGGCGAAGCAAGCAAAAGCCAAATACCGCAACGGTATCCTTGAAATAATAATACCGAAGAAAAGCGAAGCAAAAGCCAAACCAATCAAGATCGAGGTGGAAGAGGGATAAACTGAGGAAAGCCGGCAGTGCGAATAGTGGCCAGGCTTAAACCACTGCAGGCTTTCTTCTATCAATTTTGAAAAATTAAATAATTTTTATTAGTTGCGATTGCCGCGTTTTACGGTATAATATGAAAAAGTTGTAAATGCTGGCAGATCAGGCTGCCGTTACTTAAAACGGTATCGCCGGGCTTGGCGTTTCAAGCAGCAGGTTAAGCCTGTGGGACTCCCAGAAGTTCCACAGGCTTTTTTAATGTAGAAATGGCCGTATCTAATAAAAACACAAAAATCGCAGCGCTGTCAGTCGCTTCCAATTCGGCTCTTGTCGCCCTAAAGCTCGCGGCGGGTATATTCACCGGCTCGATTAGCATAATATCGGAGGCGGCTCACTCGAGCATTGACCTTCTGGCTGCTCTTATGGCTTATTTCTCGGTCCGTTCGTCCGGGAAACCCGCAGATGATTCCCATCCTTATGGGCACGGCAAAATTGAAAATATCTCCGGAACCATTGAAGCGCTCTTAATCTTTGTGGCCGCTGTGTTTATAATCTGGGAATCAGTGAAAAAACTTATCCATCCAGCAAAAATGGAAAAATTGGAAATCGCAATCGGTGTGATGCTTTTTTCGTCATTGGTGAATATAGTCGTTTCCAAAAAGCTTTTCAAGGCCGCGGCGGAATCGGAATCTGTCGCTCTGAAAGCCGATGCCGAACATCTACGCGTCGACGTATTTACTTCCGCAGGAGTATTTGCGGCTTTATTGCTTATCCACTTCACAGGATGGCACGCCCTTGATCCCATTATCGCAATTGTTGTCGCAATCTTTATTTTTGGCATCGCAATTAAACTCACGTGCGAAGCAGGTGCTCCGCTTTTAGATGCGCAATTGCCTCCTAAAGAAGTTGAGCAAGTAGAAAAAATTATCTGCTCGCATCCCAAGGTTGTCGGTTACCATAAGCTTCGCACTCGCAAATCAGGCGCGGAAAGGCATATCGATGTTCACCTGCTGGTAGATAAAAACTTGCCAATTAGCGATGCTCACCATGTCGCTGAAGAAGTAGAAGATCAAATACGAGGGAATTTCAAAGGCAGCCGCGTAATAACTCACGTAGAACCTGATGATGACGAAGTAATCGAAGACCGAGCGGACTGCGTTGATAAAGGGAATAAACCCGGCAATTAAAAACTCGATTTTGTTTGATTGAAGATGAATATTTTACTTGAACTTTTAAGATGGCTTTTTATTATACTTGGCATAGCTGTAATTTTTTTTATGGTAAGGCTGATCGCGCGGCGCAACAAGGAACTCTGTGCCAAAATTAAAGAATACCATAAAGAGCAAGAGCAAAATCTCCAAGACCCCTATCAGGCGCTTGCCGAACTGCTTGCGGAACAGCGATTAGGGCGAACCAAAAAAGAATAATATACGTTATGCAAACTCCGATTATCACTTTAATGACCGACTTCGGTTATAAGGACGCTTTTGTAGGGACTATGAAGGGCGTTATCCTCGGCATCTTACCTGAAGCGCGGATCATAGATCTGACACACGGCATCAGCCCTATGAATATCCTTGGCGCCGCTTATGTGCTCAAAACGGCTTATCCTTATTTCCCGGAAGATACAGTGCACATTTGTGTCGTTGATCCAGGTGTCGGCTCCGCGCGAAATCCTATCGCAGTTCGCGCCTGCGGGCAATGTTTCGTTGGACCAGATAATGGAATCTTTGGCTATGTGCTGCAAAATTGCTCAGATTTCGATTGTGTAAAAATAAACAGCGAGAAATATTCTCTCCCAAATTGCAGCGCAACTTTTCACGGCAGGGATATTTTTTCGCCTGTTGGAGCGCTAATTGCTCGAGGTAAAGCCTTAAATGATATCGGCTCTCCGCTTGAAAACCCCTTCATACCCCCAGGTCTTTTACCAGAGATCCTGCCGGACTCCATAAAAGGGCAAGTAATTCATATTGACCATTTTGGCAATGCTATTACGAATATCACCCAAGAATATGTTTCAGGCAAGTTCTCAAATCGAAACATTGCAGTTTTGCTCAATGGACAAAGGATTCCAGGACCTTACCGCACTTATTCCGATGTTCAGCCATACACCCCGATTGCCCTTTTCGGCAGTGAAGGCCATCTTGAAATATCGGTCAACCTCGGTAGCGCCGAAAAAGAACTGGGCGTTGCCGTCGGCGCTATGGTCTCGGTGGTAGCTTCTGCTGCATAATTTTTTGGCAACAAAAAGGCGGATGCCAAAAGGCGTCCGCCTAACATTGGAATTATTTTCAGTATTGTTCTATCCTAAGCTTTTTACCGCTTCCAAAACCTCGTCAACATGGCCTTCCACATTAACCTTAGGCCAGATTTTCCTTATTATGCCTTCTTTATCAATCAGAAAAGTAGTCCGTTCAGTGCCGAAGTACGTCTTTCCATACATACTTTTCTCTTTCCAAACGCCGTAAGCTTTAACCACTTCCTGGTTTTCATCAGACAGAAGGGGGAAAGGCAGGTGGTATTTTTCAGCGAACTTCTCATGGCTTTTCACGCTGTCAACGCTGACTCCCAGGATTTCAGCCCCGACATTGGAAAACTCTGCGCGCATGTCTCGGAAGAAACAAGCTTCTTTTGTGCATCCCGGCGTATCGTCTTTAGGGTAAAAATAAAGCACCACCGCCGATTTGCCGGCATAATCGGAAAGCGAAATTGTTTTTCCTTCCGTGCTTGGCAAAGTGAAATCCGGCGCTTTTTGTCCTTCGCTAAGCATAGTTATCTCCTTAATTTTCGTTTATTCCCCTTTTTACCCGATGCCGGATATTAAGAAACTTCCTTTTTATTTTTCGGCGGGCTTGAAGATCGCAGGTATTCGTATTATCTCTTTGGGAAATTGTTCGCCGGCCATTCGCCTCTGCAATATTTCAGCCGCTTTTACGCCGGATTCTTTGGTCTGCTGTATAAGACGATTGACTTTGCTCGAACCTCTCACCGTCCAAGTCGGGTAGTCGCAAAAACTCAGCATTTCCAACTGGTCAGGAACGGATATTCCCAACCTTTCACAAACCTCCAGGACCGCCGCCAAATAAAAGTCGTGCACGCAAAATATTGCTGTAGGGGGCTCATCTTCATTCATCATCCTATACATCGCGTCGTGAAGCGACTGGACAACAAACTCCCACTCCGGAGCTGGTGGAAACCATCGAATCCATTTATTCGGGTCTACCTCCCCAATATCTTTCATTATTTGCATAAAAGCTTCATACCTTTCGCGCGCAGCGGAAACATATAAGCATTTCTCGGCAACATACGCTATCCTTTTATGGCCGGCGTTAACCAAGTATTGCAGCCCTGTAAGGCTCGACCCATAGTTGTCGGTGACCACTGCATCTGCATCCAACCCGTCAGGAATGCGGTCAATACAAACAATGGGCGTCCCAGATTCCATTATGGAATGCATTAGCGGCACATTGTGGATGTCGCCTGTGGGGAAACAGATTATGCCGTCTACTTCCTTGTGGATTTTGCTCAAATATTCAGCTTCGCGTTCTGGATTTTCTTCGACGCTGCAGAAAACCAGTTGGCAGTCTTCCGGCAGCGTTGATCTAATGCCAATGATATATCCCACTTCAAAAGCATTGCTTTTATGCTGGAATAACAGGGCTACCTGCCCTGTCTTTAGAGCAGAACGGTCAGCCACCAAAGTACCTTTGCCTCTTCTGCGCGTGACAAGACGCTCACGCTGCAATTCCTGCATGGCTCTGTGGGCTGTCATCCGTGATACTTTCCATACCGCAACCAGTTCATTTTCAGAAGGAAGCCGGTCGCCAGGCTTGAACTCCCCGCTTTCAATCCGGCTTCTAATGTCACTGGCAATGTTTTCCCAACGCATTTATATACCTCTAAAGTAGTGATTCTACGAATTGCATAGCCAAGTATACAAGTAAAAGTTAGACAATTGATAACTTAATTCACTAAAAAAGTCAAGTAGCGGTCATAAGATGTTTATTTTCAAGCTGAAAAGATCCTTGAAAGGTCGAGAGATGGGATTTTGTCAATATCGAGTGAACAAGCCAACCTAAATTGCTCAATCTGAATAAATTAATAGGGACGAAATCCGCCACGCCTGTTGCGGTAGATAACCGGTTTGGGAAGGCAGTCAGGGCCGAGTTTTAGGGAGTAGCTTCTTCTTCGACAGGAGCTGTTGATTTTTCCAAAAGTTCAAGCGCCACTTCATCTTCTCCGCAGGGTACGGACCCGTCATCATCGTGATTCCGTTCACACGTGGCAAGATGTTTGTATAAAGCTTTCATATCCAATATGCCGCCGGTGATGAACCATATTGCGCAAGGGAAACTTAAAGCCAATTGTATCAAAATAGTCGCTTTGTAGTATAACATCCAAATTGAATCCGATATATACGTTCCGTAACGCAGTTTATAGTAAAGGTTGATCACTGAGAAAATAACGAACCAGGCAAACCACAATGCATTCCAAACGATAATTAGGAGCGCAAATATTTTGTCACTTGTCGAGAACTCTGGCGTAATTCCCACGTATTGCTGCCATCGCGACCTGAGTGTCTCTTTAGACCTTATGATGTGTTCTTTGGCGGTGTCATAAATGCCCCTATGGAGCATTTTGTCAAGGTTGAACGGCGGCTTCCCTTTCGAAGTGAATAAAGAAACAGCTACATAAACGACAATTGCCGACGTCATTGCAATCATGTTTATATACTGTCCGTGGATAGGGAAATCCATCCCGGTGTATTTTTTATAAATCCCGGGTATGAAAACGCCTACTGTGCCAATAACCGCACCCGTCACAAGGGAAGCATAAGCGCCTGCAGTGGTTCCTCTTTTCCAATATAATCCGCCAATGATAATCGAACCGGCTCCTCCCAGCCATATAGCCCCAGTAACGGCGAAAAACATAAAAATTGGCTGGTTCGGCGGGTATAAAAGACTGAATACATATCCAAACAATGCAACCCCAGTTATGGCAATCCTGAGCAAACGGATATGTTCTCTCATTGAAAGCTTTTTGCGTTTCAACGGCATATAAACATCTTGAATGAAGATGCTTCCCCAAGAGTGTAGGTAAGTATCGTGGCACGTAAAAGATATGAAAATCATTATGGTGCATAGAAGCCCTTTAATCCCTATAGGTAAAATATGCGCCATTGCCAAGGGCAACTTCATTTGCCCTTGTATCATTTCATTTGGAATCGTCGAAAGCGTATTCGATATCGTTGAAGCTACTCCGCTATACTCAGGCAGCCGCAACACAGCTAAGGTGCCAAGTCCCATAAGCATCAATGCTATATTCTGGGGCACTTGGCGCCAGGTGCTTATAATTGCGCCCATTTTTTGTTCGTGGGGCGATTTTGCCGAGCTGAAAAACCCTTGGCTGCCTTGCCATGCCATATGGCCATAAAAAGCGGTGAAAACTCCTATTAAGTAATACCAAATATTGAAGTCTGTAATTTGGCCGGTATCGAAAGGATTTAACATCGATTTCCCGGGAGCGCTCGTTGCGTTTACCGCGGTTATCAATTCATTCCAGGAAAATTGCGACCATATTGCCAATCCGACGATCAAGAAAGCCAGTGTCGCGAACAGGCCTTGCACACAGTCGGTGATCATAACGGAAATCTGCCCGCCCATATTCACAAAAGACAACGCAAAACCTAAATCAACCGCCATTAAAACAGGGAATGTAGGCAAAACGAAACTTTCTACGCCAGGTATCGGATGGAATGTATCCGGCAGACCGCAATAATAAATAATGAATCGGGCGGCAACCGCAGGGAATATGCCAAAATTGATAACCCCGCTAGTAAAAGCTACAATGCCCGCAAAAATGCGAAACTTCCTATTGTAACGCATTTCGAAAAACTGGGCCATAGTCATAGCCCTGGTTTCCCTGAACCTATAAGTAATCCATCCGCTAACGGTGATTATCACTCCTGCAGGAATGAACAGGTAACCCCACCATCCCGGAGCCAAGCCGGCTCGGTCGAATGCCTCGAAACCGCCAACTATGCTGACTACCCCAATGCTTCCCATCCCAGAGGAGATGGTCAACAAATAACGCCCGGCAGAACGGTTCGCCGAAAGAAAATCGGCTACACTCCTCATATATTTTTTGGTGCTGTAGCTGAATATGCGGAGCGCCAAAACTGCACCGATTATCACTAACCAATCAAGCAAGTAAAGATTGCCTAATTTTAAATCCATTGGCACCATCCTAATTCGAATATCAAGAAATCCGAATGATGAGAATAATTAAAAAATAGCAGTGCACTGTCGCAAAACTAGGGAATCATTTTTTTCGACAGCAGTATTATTGCCTAGTTGTGGCCCGACTGATAGTCATATCTGGCAAGTGTTAATTCTGACAAATAATTTACTTTTACTCCACAGACAACTTATATTTAATCTCAGAATGTGACTTGTTCCTTCTTTTCAAGCGGAAAAAACGAACTATTTTTTCAATTTGAAAAAAACAGAGGGGCGCTAGGAGTTTACTCCCATATTTTACAGCAAGATAATTTGATGACTGAGCAAGTTTTGTTAATGCCACTTTTTGGAAATGGAAGAAAAGCGATTTTTTATCCAATAAAGAGCTGGCTCGGATTCGAAAAAGCCACAAACTGTCATCTCCGACACAGTATATGGCTATCTACTTTTAATGTCTGGGGTTAAATAAAGCTGGTAAATGGTCGCGAAGCGTTTATTGGATATCCTTCGCAGGAACGAGTGACTCGACGGCGTAAGTAAGGCTTGTGAGGTTGAAAATGTTCGACAAAAAAATCATCGAACTCAGCTCGAGTATAAAGGGCCTTGTTCCATTCTGGTTTTTGAACGGCGAAATTTCTCGCGCGGCCATCGAATGGGAGATGGACCAAATGCTTTCCAAAGGCATTACGGAAATGGTTATCCATCCCAGATATGGTCTTTCCATTCCCTATCTTTCGGAAGAGTATTGGGAACTGATTGGCTGGTGCATTGAATCGGCTAAAAAGCGAGGAATGCGCGTATGGCTTTATGACGAGCTGAACTGGCCAAGCGGAACAGCCGGCTTGACCGTCCAAAAGGCGAATCCCGATTTTGTTGGAAAATACTTGAATGTGAATAGGCTGGTGCGACGGGAGATTGACTTGCAAGCTTTCGAAATGGGAGATATCGTGTTAGCCGGATTGGTGGAGCGCGGATGCATCTTGGAGGCAGCTATCCTGAAATCACCCGAAGAATTGGAATCGGTTCCCGCGGACTGGACTGTATTTAACTGCGCCATTAAAAAAGATCCAGCGTATATTGACACTCTAAACCCTGCCGCAGTACGGCATTTCAGAAAAGTTACCCACGAAGAATATTATAAGCGTTTTAAAAACGAGTTCGGCAGGACAATAAGGGCTATATTTACTGACGAGCCTTCGATATATTGGGTATCGGTAGGCTACGATGATTGGAATCTGCCTTATACAAATGATCTTTTCGATACTTTCAAAGAAAAATACGGTTACGATGCTATACCAAGGATTCCTAACCTATTCTACCTCTGTGCGGAAACTCGAAGTTTCAGAGCCGACTTTTGGGAGCACGTGAGCAACCTTTTCAATGAAAGATACCACGGCACTCTTGCTAACTGGTGCCACGCACACGGAGTTATTTACACTGGCCACGGCCACCACGAAGAGCCAATACGATACCAAATTCGCTTTTCCGGCGACCTTTTAAGCGGTTTGCGCAATATGTCCGTTCCGGGTGTTGACCATTTAGGTAAAGCAACTCTAGGCAACCAATGGATCTCCATCATTGGGCATAAGCTTGCAGCATCTGCCGCCGCTCAAGAATGTTGCCCGCGGGTTATGTCCGAAAGCTTCGGTTGCATGTATTATGACACGACTTTTCTCGACCTTAAAAAAGTCGTAGATTGGCAGTTTAGCTTGGGCGTTAACCTTATAGTGCCGCACGCCATTTTCCATACCATCTCTTCGTTGACAAAACGTGAAGCCCCGCCTTCCTTTTTCTTCCAATCGCCTCTATGGGAAGATTTCGATGCCTTCTCCGAATACTTGAATGTAATGACGGAACTATTAGCAGGCGGCAAACCAGTACAAAGAGTCCTTGTCCTCTATCCAATAACCGCGTTATGGGCGGCATACCAAACCGACCGCAAGACCGATGAATTTGAGTTCTTAGATAACTGGCTCAACTCCCTTTGCATCGAATTAATGAAGCGCCATATTGATTTCAGTTTTGTTGACTATCGAAAATTGCAAGAGGCTAAGGTCTCAGATGGCAAGATTGTTATAGGCAACCTCGAATGCGATATACTTTTGATTCCTCCGACCCAGTTTATTCGCCAATCGGAACAGGATATTTTGAATAAGCTAGCAGACCAAGACGTCAAGGTGAACTTCTTCTACCGGACAGGTGAGACAGCCTCAGAAAACTTGCCGCCGACTGTTCCGATAAATTTCGTTAGAACAGGCGATATGGAAGCCTTCCTTACCGACTTGCAGGTTTTTATCAATTCGGACGTTGATATCGCTGGCCCTGATTCAACTTCCGTGAACCTTTTTCGGGTGAAAAAAGAAGGCTTCGATGTTTCTTTGATCGTAAACCGACGCAACTCTCCGGCCGAAATAGCTGTTCGGGTCAGAGGCTTCGAGAATTTCTGTCTCATTGACCCTAGTTTAGGCGGTTGGAAAACTGGCAGTGTGCAAAAAGGCAATCGGCGCGAAGTTTATGTCAAGCTGAACCCATTCGAAACAATCTTCCTTTTGGCTTCAGCTAACGATTTGCATATCCCGGAAGGAATTAAGGAAATAAAAACCCCATTGACTGATTTCGCGAAAAGCTTTCAAATCCAGCTCGATGAGCAGGTTTTGGAACTGGAATATAATGTCGCCTGTTTGTTCAAGTTCCGTTATTTCGGATCCAAAGGCGACTATCCTGATTATGACGTTCGCACTGAACCGCGATTCATCCCTGTTAACTGGGACGCTACAAACTACCGTTTTGAAGAATATGCGGGCGTTTATGAGACTGACCTTGTACTTGAAAAAGAAATCGATAATTTGCGGCTGGTCGTAGATAAGGACTATGCCGATTGCCGGGTATTTTTGAACGGCGTGGAACTTATGCTAAAGAAATCCGAAGCTTGGATCACCGACCCGGAAGACTTGGATGCAAACTTGGATGGTTTTTTGCATACAGGAAAAAATGTTTTCAAGGTTGAATCTCCAACTAAACTCAGCGAGCCTCTCCGGATTGTCGGCAGTTTTGCTGTAAAGAACCGCGAGGCTCCGGTAACGATACAGCCTTTAAGCGATTCCCATGACCCGTTTTCCCCTGAGGAGTGTTTCCCATTTTTTAGCGGAACCGCCACATATTCAGCAGTTTTTCAGCTACCGAAAATTAAAGCCGCATCTAGGCTGGTCTTGCGATTGGGAGACGTGCGCGATACCGCAGCTGTGTACCTTAATGGCAAGCTCGTGGGCAAACGGCTTTGGCCGCCTTACGATATCGAGCTTACCGGATGCGCCAAGCCGGGCGTAAACCGTCTCCGAATAGAAGTCAGGAATAATCTATCCAACATTTTATACGGCAATCCCAGGCCTTTTGGCCTGAGAAATGAACCGCAGTTGCTAATTGTCGAACCGTAACTCAATCATTCGGCTTTCGACTATCGCTTGCCGCTTTTTCTTGGGGGCGCAATTGGCGATTGCGGCCGGTCGTAGGGAAGCGGCACATACTCCACACTCGGTCGACGCTGCGCAGGTTGCGGATAAAGGTCCATAAGGGTGTAAACCTCGACAGGCATTTCAGTGGAAATGGGCAGCCCAAGTTCGCGGGCTTCATCGACTGTTATTGGATAGTCGTGCGTCCATCGACCATCGCTCAATATCTTTGCTATTTCCGCCGATTTTTGCTCATCGAACTTTTCCAGCATAATATATTTCAACAAGCATTCCACCTGTTTGGACGCTTTTACTGCAATGTCGGCAAGTATCAGCGTTTTATCGTCAATCTCACTTATTGGCTTTTTTTCCACAACTGAAAGTATTGAACACGCCGGAAACTCTCCAAGCTGCGGATCCACAGGCCCTAATACTGCATTTGGATCCATAACCATATGATTTGCCGCAAGCGCAATCATCGTGCCACCCGACATAGCGTAGTGCGGAATAAAAACAGTTACAGGGGCTTCGTGCGCCCTAAGGGCAAGCGCAATTTGTTCGCTGGCTAGCACTAGCCCGCCGGGAGTGTGCAAAATTATATCGATAGGCATATCCGGCGGCGTCATGCGTATTGCGCGAAGAACTTGTTCGCTGTCTTCGATGTTTATGTAACGGAAAAACGGTATGCCAAATAAAGACATCTGCTCCTGCCGGTGAATTAGCGAAATAACTCGCGAACCGCGCCGCTTTTCAAGCTGGTTGATGATTCGCAACCGAGCTGACTCCAACATTCGCTGGCGGAGCATAGGCGCCACAAAAGAAAAGATAATAAAAAGCCAGAACAACTGCGAAATAAACCCTGCCAAGCCGGGCCCAGACTCGTTGCCGCTTATAATTTCCCCTCTTAAAAAGATTTTGGTTACAATTTCTAATTATACTCCTATGCTCTCTTCTCCGTCTCATTCTTTTGAAGTGAATTTCTTTCTGTAGATTATGCATATCGACACATTTCGTTAGAGAACCATCGGATGCGCAAGTGTCTTCGAAATACAAATAGTAAACACGTTACATATTGCTCTTGCTTGGGTATAAGACTACTGATATGAATCCGTCGGACGGTTTGACTCGCATTGTGGACCTTTTCTGTAACGTGCTTTTGGAATGCCGAAGCCATTTGGTCCCCAATGAACAAAAGAAATCAGGAATAACAAAGGCGATTGCTCAAGGCCTGTTGTTTTTAAATAACCATAGAGGCTGTTCTATAGGCAATTTGGCGAGAGGGTTAAATGTTTCGCATCCGGCGGCTGTTCGGTTAACCGCCCGTCTTATTGATAAAGGGCTTGTGAAAAAGAATGAATGCCGCTCCGACAAACGAGTCTCTTTGCTGGCTTTGACTCCAAACGGAGAAAAAATCGCAAAAGCCATTAAACAAACCCAAACACGACCGATCTTTGATGCCCTAAGGCAAATGGCGGTCTCCGAACAAGATTCATTGAAAAATGGGCTTGAAAAACTTATAACTGGAATGGTCAACGATGCAGATATGATCCGGCGCGTATGCTTGAAATGTGGAAAACGCCACGAAGAAAACTGCATTATTAATAGGAAACATCTTGCGCTTACAGGAAGACATATCCAAAGCACATAAGTAGTTCTCAAGCTTGCATTAAGAATCGAGTAAGCTCGGAAAATCGATCTAGGCCGCATAAACTGTAAAAGGCCTTTCGAAATATTAAACGGAGTATGAAGGAATGAATAGAGCTATTTATCTTGATCACGCGGCAACTACACCAACAGACCCTCGCGTTTTGGGAGCTATGTTGCCTTACTTTACTGAAGATTTTGGTAATGCTTCTTCGACCCTTTATTCATTCGGGCGAGACGCGCGCGACGCGGTTGAGCATTCGCGTGAAGTTCTTGCGGACCTTCTGGGCGCAAAACCCGAAGAAATATACTTCACAAGCGGCGGAACCGAATCGGATAACTGGGGAGTAATGGGAGTAGCTTACGCCAAACAGGATAAAGGCAACCATATAATCACTTCGAAAATTGAGCACCACGCCATTCTGGAGCCTTGCCATTTTCTCGAAAAACACGGCTTTGAAGTAACTTATCTCCCTGTGGATAAATACGGCCTTGTTGACCCCGACGACGTAAAAAAGGCGATAACGGATAAAACCATATTGATTACCATTATGCACGCCAATAACGAAATAGGAACCATTGAACCTATTGCTGAAATCGGGGCCATTGCTCGGGAAAAAGGCATTCACTTTCACACCGACGCAGTCCAAACCGTCGGCAGGATCCCCGTTAACGTGGATGAACTGAACGTGGACTCGCTCGCCCTTTCGGCACATAAGTTTTACGGCCCAAAAGGAGTCGGTGCGATGTATTTGCGGAAAGGCGCGAGAATCCAGCCATTCCTCAGAGGAGGAGGCCAAGAACGCGGCAAACGCGCTTCCACCCATAATGTCCCCGGCATAGTTGGATTGGCAAAAGCCGCTGAATTGGCGAAAATCGAAATGGAACCTTTGGCAATGTGCCTAACACGGCAAAGGGACAGAATGATCGAAGGAATCCTAACTGGTATCCCTGATACCCAGTTAAACGGCCATCCCACTTTAAGGTTGCCGAATAATATCAACGTATCTTTCAAGGGCGTCGAAGGCGAGTCTATGGTTATGTTACTAAATGCAAAAGATATATGCGTTTCAACAGGTTCAGCTTGCACGTCTGACTCGCTTGAGCCGTCACACGTCCTATTGGCGATCGGGCTCCCACACGAATTGGCTCACGCTTCACTAAGGCTTACATTGGGCAAATGCATCATTGAAAACCAAATAGACTACGTCTTGGAAGCCCTCAAAGGCGTCGTCTCGCGACTGCGTGAAATGTCTCCTCTTTACGATAAATCGCCTGCATAAAGAATTGATTCTTTTGCAAAATTATCCACATATCCACAGGGTCACCTGTGGATATAGTCTGAAACAGTGGATTATGCAGTGTTTATGTAAGATTCGATTCAGCAAAAGGCAGTAAATTGTTGACAAACCTGTGGAAAAACTATTGGTAAAGCTATGATAGTCGCAATGTCCAAAGATGCAACAGCTGAACAAATTAGGGATGTTGTTGCCAGAATAAGCGAATATGATCTTAGGCCTGTTGAAATGCCCGGAGGAGATCGGGTAGCTATAGGCATAGCCAGTGCTATCCCCCCGGAACTTCGCGAAACGCTTGCCGAAGTTTTGGAGATTATGCCCGGAGTCGACCATGTTACCCACGTCAGTCGCCCATATAAGCTTGCAAGCCGCGAGTTCCATCAAGCAGATACAATCGTCGATATTTCCGACGTCAAAATCGGCTCTAACAGAGTCGTGATTATCGCTGGTCCTTGCGCGGTTGAATCGCGCGAGCAAATGCTGCAATCAGCCGAAGCAGTAAAAAAAGCGGGAGCCGCTATGCTTCGGGGAGGTGCATTCAAACCGAGGACATCCCCTTATGCCTTCCAAGGCCTTGGCAAGGAAGGCTTGCAGATACTCCGTGAAGTGGGCGACTATGTTGGTTTGCCTGTAATAACGGAAGTAATGGACCAGTACGATCTCGACTTGGTTTGCGAATACGCAGACGCAATTCAAATTGGCGCCCGTAATATGCAAAATTATTCCCTTTTGACGGCGGCTGGTAGAGCCAATAAACCGGTTGTGCTTAAACGCGGACCCAGCGCTACAATTGATGAATGGCTTCTTGCGGCAGAATATATTCTTTGCAAGGGTAACGAAAACGTAATCCTTTGCGAAAGAGGCGTTCATCCATTGGACAGGTCGTACGTTCGATATACACTTGACGTTTCTGCCGTGCCTGTGGTTAAGTCCATTTCTCACCTTCCAATAATTGTGGACCCTAGCCACGCAAGCGGCGTTTCTCGTTACGTCGTTCCACTTTCTAGGGCGGCTTTGGCCGCAGGCGCTGACGGATTGCTTGTGGAGGTCCATTCAAATCCCGTCGCGGCAAAATGCGACAGTCAGCAACAGCTTAATCCGGAAAGCTTTGCTGAGTTGGTTTTGGAGGTTCGTGAAATAGCCCGCGCAATAGGCAGGTCGCTCTAAATGCCTAATCCAAAAGTGCGATAGCCTCTTCAGGCTTTATCCAGATTACTTCAGAATTACTACGGACGAACAAGGTGTTCGCTTCTAAAGAAACGTCGAGAAGCTCCCCAACGCGTTCTTCATATTTGATACCTTCTCCATTAACTGCTCGTAGAGGACATAGATATTTGATCTGAAGCCTCTCTTCCTGATCAAGCCTCCTCGCTAAATCGACCAGGTCCATCGAATGCATCCCTTCATCAGTGAGAATCAATAAAATATTTTATATTATTTAACCGGAAAATCACTTCAATGTAAAGCGCTCACCCTTCCAATAACATTTATCGGTAATTATTTCAGCATTGTTAAGGATAAAAACCTTTTAGGGCGTCATTTATTCCCAAGCTGAAATAACTCGGATCGAAAAAACAACGCTAGGAATTGCCCACCCCTGAAGATTTTGCCTGAAAATTGTCCTAATGATGCCGACTCTGAATTTCTTATGGGATTATTTGGATATCAGATTGCCGCCGGATTTTCAAGGTTCTTACTTTCTGCGTCCCGACGGCACTCACACTGCTAATTCCAAATACAACCACTTTCTGACCCAATGCCGGCATTCTGGTCGCGCTTGGAGGACACTCTACTCGGATTCCATAATAACCCGAGCCATCCCATACTCTGCTACCATCGTCTATGTAAAAGAACAAGTCTGTTGTGTTCCTTCCTGTTACTATCCCACTGGTTTGCATTAACAATCCGACATTATTGAGTCCGGATGCCCCCGACACTTCATTGATGCGCGCTCCCCCTTTTACGACGGTTGCACCTCCAATGTTCCTGTTAGATGCAAATAGCGGTTCAGGAGCCCCAACTGACCCTATGCTCCATACTTTTGCCTCATTCAATTGCCATTCATTTCCGGTATTGTTTACCGTGCCGACAACGACCGCTATCGTACCTTCCTCGATTTGACCGTAAACATTAGAAACTACAGTTTTGAATCCATTGCTGCGGTCTTCAGACTGCAGATAAAGCTCGTTGCCCAACTCACCGTAGTTCATACTCGCCACTGCTGATGGAACGCCTATTACTGTTCCTTCAGGAATTGATTTAGGATTCCTGTCGCAAACTGTCGAGACGCGGCAAGTCCCTCTTGAAACGCCAACATTACTCCACAAGCCCGCGTTATTTTTTGCTTTGACACTGAAAAAGTATACGGTACCCAGATTTAACGGCACCGATACCGTGGCGCTCGTATTGGTGCCTGTGCTAGTCCAGTTCCGAACGTCCGTTCCTCCCTCAGTCGTTCCAATGGCGTATTGGTATTCGGCTATTTGCGACTCAGGATCTTCGCTTGACCAAGATGCTGATAACTGGTTGGTTTCGGTTGTTAAAATGCTTGCCTCTACTACAGGAGTAGTGGGTGGGGTCACGTCGCCTGTCGGAGAAATCCATTTTGTGACGGGATCGCCATAAAGATTGAAAACACAGTGGTTCATCCAAGGACCCTGCGTCACAGCCAGTTTCGCATTGTAAAGAGCATTTCCGCAGCGGTTTAGGTTCGCGCACAGTGATTTTGCATACTCATACGCAATGCCGGCGTTGCTGCCAGAACCGTTAAATACAGTCTGCCCCGGGTAATACCACGATACACGACTTGCGCTAACAGTGGCGATTCCTCCCCGTTTCAATATTGAGTAACCCAAATTTTGCGTATTTTCCGGTTTGCCGTTTAAGCAGGAGCATTGGAATGTGAATGTAGGCTTCGTGTTGTCCAGATATTGGCAGTCAGAGTTTCTAAAGACATCAAAAGCCGTCGATTCGGTCCCGTGGGTCCACCAGAAAATGAAACCCGCGCCTATATTCCATTGGTTTTTCACATTTTCGTAGCTGCTAGGTATCACCTCCGGAGGAGGATTAAGTCCATAAGGTTCCTTATAAAGCCTGGTCCAACTATAACCGTAAGGCGAAGCTATGTCGTTTTTGATTGCCTCTCCCAAATGATAACCCGGTGTATCAGGATCGGATGGCACCATCGGCAATATCATCCGCCGGACGTCGTTCGATTTCATTTCGTTATCGTAGTTGATTATTTTTCGCAGGATAGAATCGAGGTCGGATATGCTGCCATAATAAGGAATCCTGCCCACAATGACTTCCGGGATGCGGTCTATGCCTCCAGTCCCGAAATCGTGGTCTTCCTCGCCATAATATCCATCGCCATCACGGTCCCAGTTCCCAGTCAGGTCCGCATAAAAGTAGTCAGATGGAGCATCCCTGTAGTCTGTATATGATGTAGCGTTTTTCCTGGGCCAAAGCATTTTCATTGGCACATCGCCGTTGGATGGATTCGGATTTCCTATAAATAGAACGTACTGGATGCCCTTCGACAGATAGTTGTTCTTAAGCCAATTTCTAATGGAATTAGCCGCCGCATCTCCGGTTCCACCACCCCAAACTGATTCTGTAGCCAAATAAACGTTCATCCCCATAGATTGCCTGTGGGCTATGAAGTTTCCTAATTCAGTGCTGGCATTGACTATCGAACTTCTTGTGACGATAACATAATCCCAAAGCCCTTCAGGGTTCGAAAAATTCTCGATTCCTCGATATTTCGAATAAGAAGAATACCAATCTTTGGCTTGGTTGTAGTTTACGGCCAGTTGCTCTGCAAGCTTATCTGCGAATTGATAGGCCAAATCGAATTGGTTCGTGAAAGTAGAATGCCTCTGCTGTTGGTAACTTATGACAATATCACCGGAAAGCAAACGGACTATCTTTTTTGTGATGGGGTTATACCTAAATGGAAAAAGGTTAATTTCAATAAATTTCCAGTTGCGAAGTTTACCCATATTGCCTGCGGCTATGTGAAATGCAGGAAAAAAAGCGTTCGTATTGTAAACCGCAGTGTTTTTGCCTTCAACAATCGTCTTCCCCGGTCCCCAATCGAGCAAACGTTCTCCACCAGTTTCCGCTACGAATGGAGGGCACGGTTCTATATAATATTCACCCGGCAGTTCTTCATAAGTCGCCTCTGAAAGGCTGACATTTACAGTGGTTTCATCTGCTTCAGGAGGAAGTGCCGCAAAAAAACGCTTCAAAGGAATAGCGGGGTCCCCCGGGGAGTTATTATTTGTATATCCATTCAACTCAAAACGCGCTATCGAATAAGCGCTAGATTGGAAAATGATAATTCGGGGAACCTCTGAATAATCTATTGAAAGCTTTATTTCCGCAGCTGATGATGCTAGCGGTTGCAACGCAATAACCAATAAGATTGAAAATAGCCTGGCCAGGCGCAATCCTTAATTCTCCTACTTGTTTTTCCCAAAAAAGCCGACCTTGGCTGAGCGAGGTTTGCGGTTGCAATGTTGAAAAACACTCCTAAAACCGCTTGGAGTCCTTCCCAAAAAGCGCGCGGCATAAGTAATTTGGCACCCGCAAAAATACGGACAGCAAAAATACCTGGCACGCTTACCGTATTATGCCGCGAAGAAAGCGTTTTGTCAATCATCAAGCAAGCTTACAATTTGGTGGAGTGTGATGCCTATAAATACTGCTGTGTGAAAAAGTATTGCGATTTGTTATTATATTGGAAAAGGCTTGCTCCCGAGTTCGGCTTGTTTCTTCCGCAAAAGCTCACGCATTCTCAAAAGCTGTTTGGAGTGCCGTGGATCATCAGCAAGATTTCGTGTTTCGAAAGGGTCGCTTTTCAAGTCGAATAGCTGACTACGCCTCTCAATCGTCCACCCTGAAGGCAGTTCATCAGGCAACATATCGGGGATTTGGTGGCCTTCCGGCGGCTTTGGCAAAGCATATTCTATTAATTTCCAATGACCTTTGCGAACGGCACGAATTTGCTCTCGATAAGCATAGAACATATCTTCCCGATGCGGAGAATTAGGGTTTCTTAATACGTTTATAAAACTTCTCGTTTCCACAGTTTGCGGAATCGGTAAGCCCACGGCATCGCAAAGGGTAGGGTAGAGATCAGATAAATACACCATAGCGTCCGCGATGGCGCCTTTAGGTATTCGTGGCCCTGATATTATCATCGGCACGCGTATCATATGCTCATAAAGGTTCTGTTTATGAATAAGTCCGTGGTCGCCTAGAGCCAAGCCATTGTCCGAAGTGAAAACGAAAATAGTATTGTCTAGGCAACCTTCTTTTTCCAATGCTTCAATTGTCCGCCCAACTTGTTCATCCAACATCGTGACCGTCGCATAGTATTTTGCGATGATTTCCTTCAATATCTCCAGAGAAACAGGAGTTTTATATTCTTGATTGCCTACAGTGTAAGACCTTACATTCGTATCGCCTAGAAAGAAATCTTTATGCTGTTCTGCGACATTTGGCGGTAGCGGCATCTCTTCCGCTTTATATAAGACTTCATGTTTGGGTGCGGGATCCAATGGGTCGTGTGGGTTAGAAGGCGCGATATAGGCGAAAAAGGGCTCTTCTTCATTCCGTGTCTTTAAAAACTCGATAAATTTGTCCACACAAAATGCAGCCTGATCCCTGAACCTTACCGATTCGTGTTTTTCGAGCTCGCTCAATTTCCAATGTCCGGTCTCTTGGCTAATAATAGATACATCGAACCATTTTCGTGCCTCGATACATTCGTTACCTCTTTTTCCAGTGTGAAAGGTGCGATACCCGTAACCTTTGAACGTTTTTGGCAAGAAATTGCGTCGGGTTTCTTGCCTGAAGAGTGTGCATCCAGTCATAAGCATAATTCTGCTCGGCTGGCATACAGCTGGCATAGTGCTGCCCATAATATAGCACTGAGTAAATCTGATGCCGTTCGCGGCTAAACGGTCCAGATTTGGCGTTTTTATGTGTGGATTGCCAAAAGCGCCTATGCAGTCGAATCTCAGGTCATCTGCAAGAAAAATTACAACATTGGGCATTTTCGCAGAATGAAACCCCTCAAAAGCTTTGGCCTTGAGCGCGGTTCCTAGCCCAATCAATGCGGAACCAACCGACAGGATAAATTGCCTCCGATCCATTTTTATTTTTCCAGCCTTATGACTTTGACATCGAAAGGAGCAAACCTTAGAAAGATTGTATTGTCTTTTATGTTTAATTTCCTATCGTTAATGAATGCCGACTTGACTGTTTTATCCAGATAAACTTTTCTGTATAGTCGATTTCCGGTTTGGTTCACGGCCAGAAGCCAAGTTCCTCTGTCCCCAGAAGCTGTCCTCAAAAGTATTTCTGGACCTTCTATCTTGCAGAAATCCTTTATTTCCGACTGCGCCAGATTGAGAGCGTTAGACTGTAGTTCATTGCCTAATTCAACTAAATCTCTCCATCGCTTTGGAAAATCAGAATCATCCTGCAGTTGATGATCCGCATAAAACAAAAGCCCGCGAGCTCCCTTGGCTATCGCCAAGTAAGCAAGAGCTTTCAGCTTCTCCGAACCCATAGGTTCATTTTTAAAATGCCATAAGCACCCCCAAAACGGCACGC
>FWPV01002628.1_pt1 | contig 43317 bp, 40 predicted proteins | sample 2228371 | NCBI WGS metagenome assembly FWPV01 (sample SAMEA103939776, study PRJEB20133) | metagenome
CGTGGAGGTCAAAGAACACTCGCGCGCCCAGCAACGCCTCGATCTGCCGCCGGGCCCGGGTGCCGATCTCGCGGACACCGCGGCCCGCTCGACCGACGACGATGGCCTTCTGGCTCGGCCGCTCCACCACCACATCGGCCCAGATGCGCAACAGCTGCCCTCCCTTCCCCTCGTGCTCCTCCATGTGGCGGACGTGGACGGCGGTGACGAAGGGCAGCTCCTGCTCGACCTCGTCGAGGACCGCCTCGCGGATCAGTTCGGCAATGAAGAACCGTTCGCTCTGAGTGGTCGACAGGGTCGGGTCGAGCCAGGGTTCCCCCTCCGGGAGAAGGGCAAAGATGGTCTGCAGCAGTTTCTCCGTGCCGCTGCCGGTGAGGGCGGAGAGCGAGGAGATGGCCGCGTAGGTGTGCATGGCTGTGTAAAAGGCGAGGCGATCCGCAAGCGCCCTGCGGGCGGCGGCCAGATCGCACTTGTTGGCGACGAGGACGGACGGCGCGCCGCTGGCCGCGACCAGCTCGGTGACGAAGCGCTCCCCTTCCCCCGGCGGCCGCGCGGCGTCGAACAGCTGGAGGAGGAGGTCCACCTCGCCCATGGTGTCGCGCAGGATGTGCATCATCCTCACGTTCATGCGGTGGAGCGGCCGGTGGACACCGGGGAGATCGAAGAGGACGATCTGGCCACGCGCCTCGGTACGGACGCCAGCGATGCGGTGGCGAGTGGTCTGCGGCTTGTCCGAGACGATGGCCACCTTCTCGCCGACCAGGCGGTTGAGGAGCGTGCTCTTGCCGGCGTTGGGGCGACCGACCAACGCCACCGTGCCGCAGTTCACGCCTCGGGCTCCGTCCGGCGCACCCGAACCCGGCGGAGGCGGCGCCGATCCACCTCCACCGCTTCCAGCTCGATCCCCTGCCAGCTCACCTTTTGCCCCGGCCGGGGCAACCCCCCCAACCGTTCGAGGACCAGCCCGGCCACCGAGTCGTACCCCGCTTCCTCCGTGGCGATTCCGAACAGCTCCTCCAGCTTTTCCACATGGGCAGCCCCCGACACCAGGTAGCACCCCTCCCCTTCCTCCTCGACCTCCGGCCGCTCCTGCTGGTGCTCGTCCTCGATCTCGCCCACGATCTCTTCGAGGACGTCTTCGAGGGTGACGATGCCCGAGGTGCCTCCGTACTCGTCAACCACCACGGCCAGTTGCTGGCGCCGGCTCTGGAACTCGCGCAACAGCTCGCGCACCAGCTTGGTCTCGGGGACGAGCAACACCTCGCGCGCGAGCTCCCCTGCCGAGCGCGGGGAGTCGGCGGCACTTTCGCGCAGGACGTCCTTGACGTGGAGCACCCCTTCGATGTGATCGAGGCTGTCGCGATAGACGGGAAGGCGGCTGAACATGGACTCGGCGAAGCGTTGTCGGACCTCCTCGAAGCTCGCGCCGATCTCGACCGCCACCACGTCGGTGCGGGGAGTCATGATCTCCCGCGCCACCGTGTCGGACAGCTCGACGATGGAGGTGATGAGCTCCGCGTCCTCCCGCTCGAGAATCCCCGCTTCCTCTCCCGCACCGATGAAGGCCTGGATTTCGTGGTCGTCCACCTCCTCCCCCGCTTCGTCACCGCTGTCCTCGGGAGACTGTTCCCGATGGCTGAGGTGGAGGAGGGCGGGGGTGAGGGGCCGGAGCGCCACCAGGGTAGCCACGACCATGCCTTCCAGCCGGGGGCCGTGGGCCAGGCCGAAGGCCACGAGGGCCGCCACGCCCCACCCCACCGCGAGGAACAGGACACCCATGCCGATGCCCAGGCCGGTCAGGAGGACGAGGCGGAAGACGGCCGCTGCCAGGAGCACCGTGGCGGCTCCCACCACCATCACCAGGGACAGCAACAGACCCGCGTAGCCGCCGCCGTGGCGCGGGTACCCCGGCAACAGCTCGTCCCGCTCGGCGAGCATGCCGCGCAGGGTGATGCTGCCCATCCGCACGAGCGCCGCCAGGCCACCGAGGGCCAGGGTGGTGAGCAGCAAGGCCAGCATCCCGATGAGGGCTGCGGTGAAAGGGTTGGTCCACCAGAGGTGAAAGGAGTCGCTCACGAGAGAAGCTCCCGCCGGAACGTAGCCTCCAGGGCCGCCATCTCGCCCTCGTCGCGCTCGTGATCGAAACCGCGAAGGTGCAGCAGCGCGTGCAACAGCAGTACCGAAAGCTCCCGCTCCACCGGCCAGCCGCGCGCCTCCGCCTGACGGCGCGCCGTCTCCATGGAGATGGCCACATCCCCCAGGTAGACGCCGCCGTCCGGCGTCGGAGCGCCGTCGGGGAAGGACAGGACATCGGTGGGCCGGTCCTTGTGCCGGAACCTGCGGTTGAGGGCGCGGATCGTCTCGTCGCGGCAGATCAGCACCCCGACCTCGCACGGAGGGGTAGCGAGGCGAGCCAGCACGGCAACCGCCAGTTGCCGCAGCCGCGCCGTATCGCCCCGCTGCGGGCGGAGTTCCCAACGGACGGCAATGCGGTAACTTTCAGCCACGGCGCCGGTTGAAGTCGAAGCCTGGGTAATCGATCCGGTGGTGGAAGGCGTTGGTGAGGACCCAGTAGAAGGCCGCCCCGATCTTGTCGATGTCCTTCAGGGTAAGTTCGCAATCGTCCAGCTGGTGGTCCTCCATGACGTTCTCGATGATCTGGTCGATCATCCCCTTGATCTTGCCCGGTGTCGGCTGCTGCAAGGTACGGCTCGCCGCCTCCACCACGTCGGCCAGCAGCAGGATGCCCATCTCCTTGCTCCGCGGCCGCGGCCCCGGGTAGCGGAACTCGCTCTCCTGCACCTCGCCGCGGTCGGGGTCGTGTTGCGCCTTGGCGCGCGAGTAGAAGTACCGGATGAGCTTGGTCCCGTGGTGGGTGGTGATGGCCTCGCGGATCGGCTCCGGCAAGCGGTACTGGCGCGCCAGTTCGAGACCCGCCTTGACGTGGTTCGACACCACCAAGGACGACATCCACGGCGACAGGCTGTCGTGGGGGTTCTCGCCCCGCTGGTTCTCGACAAAGTAGTCGGGCCGCGCCAGCTTGCCGATGTCGTGGTAGTAGCAGCACACCCGGACCAGCAACGGATTGGCGCCAATGGCCTCGGCGGCGGCTTCGGCGAGGTTGGCCATGGCCAGGGAGTGCTGGAAGGTTCCCGGCGCCTCGCTGGCGAGGCGCTTGAGCAGCGGCAGGTTGGGATTCGACAGCTCGAGCAGCCGGATGTCGGTGACCTGGCCGGTCAGCGACTCGAACACCGGCAGGAAGAAACTGGCCAGCGCCGCCGAGGCGATGGCACCGACGGTGGCCGCGCCCAGTTGCCCGGCGAGCAACGCTGGGGAGAGTGGCCGACCGTAGGTCAGATCGAGCCCCACGATGCACACCACGTTCACCACGGCGACCAGCAACCCGACCCGCGCCAGGACGTTCCTCTCCTTGAGCCGCTGCGAGGCAAAGGCACCGGCGATGCCGGAAAGGGTCGCAAAGACAGCCACGGCCACCTCGCCGCCGAGCAAGAGGGACACCCCCACCGCTTGCAGGCACGCCAGCAACACCGCCACGGGCATCCCGTACATCAAGCCGGCCAGGATGGGGGCGGCCGCATGCGGCAGCGCCGGCAGGTACACCTCCCACGCCCCGCTGGCGCCGACCCCGGTACTGGCCGCCACGGCTCCCGCCACGAAGGCCGCCCCGCGCTCGAGGAGCAACGAAAGGGTGGCGAGGAGCAACAGGACGGCAAAACGCTTCCGCGACTCCTCGCCGGATGGCCCCTGGCGCCTGACGAAGTAGTAGAGCGACGCCACCAGCAAGACGGCGATCATGGCCGTCCCGAGGATGGCCAGCACCCGCGGGGAGGCGTCACGCGGCTCGGCGAGGGCCGCGAGGAGGCGCGCCGTTTGTGGTGTCACCTCGTCGCCCCGCCGCACCAGCACCTTGCCCCGGGGCAGGAACACCGACACTTCTTCCACCGCCTCGGCCGCCTTGATGCGCCGCGCCAGCGTCTCGCTGCGATCCACGGTCACGTTGGGCGTCACCACCCTGGCCATGAACGCAGCCAGGACGCTGCGCTGGCGACGGCTCATGCCGCTTTCGCCGGCCAGCATCTGCTCGATGGTCTCGGCGAGTCCGGAGGACGCATCGACGAAGCGGTAGACGTCCCGCTCGAGCCGCTCCCTTCCCGCCGTGTCGCGGACGGTGACGCCCTGGTCGCCCCGCTGCAACAGTTCGAGCCGGTCAGCCGTCACGCCGTGGCGGTACAGTCGCGCCACCACGTCCTTGAGGGTGGCCAGCAGCTCGTCGCCGAAGGCGAACTGTCGCAGCACGGCTGCCTCCACCGGGGAAACCGGCAACCCCGAGGCTTCCGCCAACCGCGCCGCGAGGGCTGCGTCGCCTCCCGAGCGGTCGCGCCGGCCCTCGGCAAAGAGCCGTTCGAGAGCGGCGGTCACTCGCGGCTCGACACTGAGGTCGAGGGTGAACACGGGTGCGACCTGGAGGGCTGCCCGCCGCCGCTTCTCCTCCGTGGACTCCGGGTCGGGCAGGGTGACCTGCCGGCGGACCACCACGTCCACCGGCGCAACGGAGCCCGCCGGCAAGGCCGGGTACAGCTCGGCCCCCCGCGGCGCCATGAGCCACGTGGCCACCACCACGAACCCGAGGCCCCACCACCAGCTCCGGGCCACGAGCCGGCGGCGGACACTGCCCAGCTCGCCGCGCCGGACGCCGATGCGCTCGGCCAGCGCCGGTCGAACCCGCGTCGGGCCGTTACGACGATGGCTCATGGTTCCCCCGCCGCCGCTGCTCCTCGAAGCGCTCGTACGCCGCCAGCACCTGTTCGACAAGGCGATGCCGGACCACGTCCTCCTTGGTGAAATCCACCCAGGCGATCCCACTCATGGGCGCCAGGATCTGGCGGGCTTGGACGAGCCCGGAAAGCCGATCGTTGGGCAGGTCGATCTGCGTCACGTCGCCGGTGATCACGGCCTTGGAGTGGAATCCCATGCGGGTGAGAAACATCTTCATCTGCTCGGGAGTGGTGTTCTGGGCTTCGTCGAGGAGGATGAAGGAGTCGTTGAGGGTGCGGCCGCGCATGAAGGCCAGGGGCGCAATCTCGATGACCCCTCGCTCGAGATGCCGGAGCACCTTCTCGTAGCCGAGGATATCGTAGAGGGCATCGTAGACCGGCCGCAGGTAGGGGTTCACCTTCTCCACCAGATCGCCGGGCAGAAATCCCAGCTTCTCGCCCGCCTCGACGGCCGGTCGGGTGAGGACGATCCGGCGAACCCGCCGTTCCGACAGCGCCGCCGCGGCCATGGCCACCGCCAGGTACGTCTTGCCGGTACCCGCAGGCCCAACGGCAAACACGATATCGTGCTTGGCCACCGTCTGGATGAAGATCCGCTGCTTCAAGTTGCGGGGGACGAGCAGGCGCTTGACCGATTCGGGGATGGAGGCGTCGGTGAAGAACTGCACGAGATCCGCCCCAGGGTCCTCCTCGAGGACGCGGACCGCCGTGCGAAACTCGTCCTTCCCTACGGTGTAACCGCTCGCCACCAGGCGTCCCAACCCCGCAAGCACCCGCTCCGCCCGCGCCACCGCCTCCGCCTCGCCGTCCAGCGCCACCGTGTTGCCCCGCGCCTGGACCTTCACACCCAGCCGCTCTTCCAGATAGTGGAAGTTCTCGTCCAGGGTGCCGGAGAGCATGGAAAAGCCGGCGGCCGACAGGGTGATGGTCGCGTTCATGCCGAGAGTTGCAGGGTCGCCTCGCGCACCGCCCTGCCGACCTCCGCGGTGGTCCGCTCGCCCCCGAGATCCGGCGTCACCACCCCCGCCCGCACCACCTGCCGCACTGCCGCCTCCACGGCCTCGGCCGTCCGCACCTCGCCGATGTGCCGGAGGAGCAGGGCAAAGGAGAGCAGCGCTGCGAGGGGGTTCGCCCCGCCGCTGCCCGCCAAGGGCGGCGCGGAGCCGTGGACCGGTTCGAACATGGCCGCCCCCCCCGGTTTCAGGTTTGCCGAGGGCGCCATCCCCAGCCCTCCCTGCAACGCCGCGCCGAGGTCGGTGAGGATGTCGCCGAACAGGTTATCCGTGACCACCACGTCGAAGCGAGCGGGGTTGCGCACCAGCTCGTGGGCGGCGAGGTCCACGTGCAGTGTTTCCGCTTCCACATCCGGAAAGCTCGCCGCCACCTCCTCGAAGCCGCGCCGCCACAAGAGACCCGCGTGGGGCAAGGCGTTGGCCTTGTCGACCAGGGTGACCCGCCGGCGCCCCGACGCTGCCGCGTACTCGAAGGCCGCCCGCACGATCCGCTCGACGCCGTGGGCGGTGACGACCATCGTTTCCATCGCCAGCTCGTCGTGGCCCCCGCGGTGCAAGGTACCGCCAATGCCGGCGTAGAGTCCCTCCGTGTTCTCGCGAAAGAACACCAGGTCGATCTCCCGGGCCGCCACGCCCCGCAAGGGGTTCAAGCGTTCGTCGAGGCATTGCACCGGCCGGAAGTTCACGTACAGGTCGAGTTCCCGCCGCATGCCGAGAAGGATGTCGCGGGCGTGGGCGGCGTCGGGAATCCGTGGGTCGCCGAGCGCTCCCACGAAGATGGCGTCGCACTGACGGAGCATGGCGAAACCGCCCCGCGGGACGCTCTCTCCCGTGGTCAGATAGCGGTCGGCCCCCCAGTCCAGTTCCACCACTTCGAGGCGGGTCAAGCCCGCCTCGGCGAGGGCGGCCACCAGCAGGCGAACCTCTGCCGTGACATCCCGCCCGATCCCGTCGCCGGGCAGGAACGCGACCCGCGGGCATCGCGGCTCGCCGCCGTTGCTCCTCGGCGGGCTGGCGCCGTTCGACCGTTCCTCGGCCACGGACCTCGCCTCACCTACCCATGCGCCACGGCACCTCGGGAACCGAGGCGCGACGGTTGAGCCAGCGGGCGAGGACAAAGAGGGCGTCGGACAGGCGGTTGAGGAACGGCAGTACGTCCGCCACCGCTGCACCCGCATCCTTGAGGGCTACCGCCGAGCGCTCGGCTCGCCGACAGACGGCACGCGCATGATGGGACAACGCCGCCGCACGAGACCCTCCGGGCACGATGAAGGAGCGAAGGGGCTCGAGCTCCGCCTCCATCTCGTCGATCCAGCGCTCCAGCCACGACGGATCGAGCACGGCAGGGCTCAAGGGCCGCCTTCCGGAAGGATCGGCCACCGCCGCCCCGATCTCGAACAGGAACCCTTGCACCGTCTTCACCTGTTCCGCAGCCTCGGCCGGCAACGCCTCGCTGCACAGCACCCCCAAGGCCGCGTTGAGCTCGTCCAGATCGCCGCAGGACGCCAACCGGCCTGCCGCCTTCGACACCCGCGAGCCGTCGGCCAGTGACGTGACGCCGGCGTCCCCTCCCCGCGTGTAGACCCTCACGACAGCATACTACCACCGAGCCCATCGCCACGCCCCGTCCGGCCGAGCATCTCCTCCACTCGCGCCACGAAGTCGTCGATGGAGAACGGCTTGATGATGGCGTCGGCGCCCCGCAAGACCTCGTCGTCCGCCGGCTCGTACCCGGTGCACACCAGCACCTCGAGGTCCGGCGCCAGGGTGCGAAGCGCGAGGTACGCGTCCCGCCCCCCCAGCTTCGGCATCAACAGGTCGAGCACGACGAGGGCGAAGCGCTGCGGCTCCTGGCGCACCAGATCGAGGACCGCGGCTCCGTCGCCGGCCTCCACCACCTCGTGACCCCGCTCCCGCAGGGCGGCGGCCAGGGTCTCGCGCACCAGATCTTCATCGTCGGCAAGGAGAATGGCACCGCCCCTCGGCGCTGGCGGAGCCGCTATCTCCTCCCGGCGCCCGCGGTGGAGGGGCAGGTCGAGCCACAGGCGGTTGCCGAGACCGGGCCGTTGCCGGAACCCCGAGCGACCGCCGTGCCGACGCGCGACGACCTCGGCGAGCGCCACCGTCGCCTCGCGCGAGGCGAGCACGGGCTCCGCCGCTTCCTTCTCGTCTCCCGAAAGCACCTCGCCCGTGTCGGTAATGCGCAACCGTACTGTCCCCGCCTCCTGGCCCTCTTCGAGCACCACCTCGACCGCCCCGCCGCCGTGGACAAGGGCAGTCCGCGCCGCCTCCAAGGCCAGGTCCAGCACCATGGCAAGCTGCAGGGCGTCGCCGACCACTCGATCGTCGCGGACCTCGCGCCGGACCGACAGCCGCAGCGACGGCGGCAACGTGGGCGCCTTGCCCCGCGCCCAGCGTTCGACGAGGCCACCGAGACGTAGCACGCGCAGGCCCGAGGCGCCGACCCGGGAGACCGCGAGCAAGCGCTGCACCTCCCCAGTGGCCGTCGCCAGGAGCCCCTTCATCTCCTCGTAGTACGGCGCCACGGTGCCTTCCTGCCGAACTCGCTCGAGCAGGCCCAGAAGCGCCTGGAAATCGTTGCCGAGCCGGTGCGCCACGGCGCTGCCAAGCCTGGCCACCACCTCCCCCACCTTCCCCTCCCCCAGCGACCCCGCGACGGCCCCCCCGTGCGTCTCGCGACCCGTGACCACCACGCCCAGCGCCACACCCTCGGTGTGCATGGGCAGCGCGTGCACCTGGACGAGCACGCCGCGTCCCCCGGCCACATTGACCCGCACCACCGTGCTCCGCGCCTGGCCTCGCAAGGCCGCACCGAACAGGGCTAGGGCCCGCCGACGATCCGCCCCCACCACCAGGGAAATCCCTTCCCGCTGCAGCACATCGTCCCGACGCAAGCCGCTCTGCTCGCAGAACGTGTCGTTGACCCAGGTGATCTTGCCGTCGAGATCCAGGACCATGACGGCCCGCGGGTCCGAGGCGCTCAACACGTCGAGCAGGGCCTGGCACCGCGACGACCGCTCCAGATCCCGCACTGCCACCGCCCGAAACACCGGCCCCCCGGCCGCCTGGCCGAGTTCCGACACCACCAGTTCCGCCGCCAGCTGCCGGCCTCCCGGCACACGGAAGATGGCCCGCAACGTGCGGCCCGCCCCCCCTGCGGCGGTGGGCTCGAACAGGAAGCGTGCCACCGCCTCTCGCTCCGCCGCCGCCACCAGATCCGTGGCCTGGCGACCGAGGATCGCCCAGCGCCTCGCTTCCCCGAACTCTCGCTCGGCCGAGGGGCTCAGGGCGACCACTTCCTCGTCCCGCAAGAGCAGGAGCGGCATGGCAGCGTGCTCGACCAGGAACCGGCAGCGGGCCTCGAGATCGGTCCGCGCCGCCAGGCGCTTGACCCGCTCCGCTTCGGCCACCGCCGCCCTTCGTCCCTCTTCGCTGCGAGCCGAAGCCACCGCAAAGGCGATCCACAGAGCGATCAGCGCGGCCGCGCCCACGCCCCAGACCAGGAACACGGCACGCCCGGCCTCGAGGGTGGCGGCCAGCGGCAGCACCCCCGCCACCGCCCACTGACCCGGCACCCCCTCGACAACCCTGGCAGTGGCCAGCAGCTTCTCCCGCCGCCCACCCCACTCGGCGACCATCACTCCCTTCGGCGCGTTCCCGAGCGCCAACCGTTCCCTCGCGGCCGCCGGTTCGCTCCCTGGCAAGAGCTCCTCGAGGCGCCCGGCCGCCGGCCGCTCGTGCCCCACCGCCGCCACCAGCTCACCGCCCCGCGCGAGGAGGAGGAGTCCCTGCCCTCGAATCCAGGAATCCCCGACGAGCGCTCTCCGCAGTTCGTTGGGATCCACTACGCCGACGACGGTGGTGGCGCGTGCAGGGTCGCCGAGCCCCGAGCCCGCAGGCAACGCCACGAGGAGCACATCGAGCCCCGTCACCCGCTCCGTGCTGGGGGCCCACGCCGTCGCTCCGGACCTGTGGGCGCTCGCCACCACTGCTGCCACCGCCTCCGTCGGGAGATCGAGGAGCGCGCCGCGCGGCACCGTGCCACGAACGACGCCCGAACCATCCGTCACCACCGCGCCCCGCATGGCCCGGGGCACCACCCGCTCCGAAAGGACCACCGAGCCAGCGGCAGCCCCCTCCACTGGCAACTCGTCGGCGATCCGCTGCAAAGTGTCCAGCGCCTGGTGCAGCAGGGACAGGACATGGCCCTCGGCAGCCCCGACGGCCAGCTCGAGTCGCTCGCGACCCTGGTGGATGAAGCTATGGCGCGCCATGGCGAACGCCATGGCGAACACCGCGCCCCCCACCAGCGCGGCAATGCCCGAGGCTGCCACGAGACGCCGCAGGTAGGGGTCCGACATGGCGACCATGCTGAACGCTACCGTAGCATCGCTGCCACGCTCCTGCAAGGTTGTCGACGGCTCGACCGATTCGAGCGTCCCTCGCGCAGCGGTCGGAGGCGGTAGACTGGCCACCGGAGGCGTGCATGCGACAGCTTCTCGCGGGTGCCGTGTTGGCCGGTGCGATGGCGGTGATGGTGGGTGCTGCAGACCGTCCCGAAGGACGCAGTTTCGCGACTCGTTCCGTCACCTTCGCGCGCCACGGCATGGTGGCGGCGGCCCACCCCCTGGCCGTGCAGGTCGGTATCGAGATCCTCAAGCGCGGTGGCACCGCCGTCGATGCCGCCATTGCCGTCAATGCGGCCCTTGCCGTCATGGAACCCGTGGCCTGCGGCCTCGGCGGCGATCTCTTCGCCATCGTCTGGGACCCGGTGGCAGCTCGGGTCGTCGGCATCAACGGTTCCGGGCGCGCGCCCCTCACCCTCACGCCCGGCAAGGTCCAGCCTCAGGCCGACGGCACCATCCCCCCCTACTCCCCCTATGCGTGGACGGTCCCGGGGTGCGTCGATGCCTGGTTCGAGCTCCACCAGCGTTTCGGACGCCTGCCCATGGCCCAAATCCTCCGTCCCGCCATCGCCTACGCCCGCGAGGGTGCGCCGGTCCCCCAGGTGATCGCCGGGGCGTGGGCGCGAGGGGCCAGGCTGTTCGCCGACAAGCCCGGCTTTGCCCAGGTCTTCCTCCCGGCGGGCAAGCCGCCTGCGGAGGGGGAGCTGTTCGCCAATCAGGCCCTGGCCACCACCCTCGAGGCGCTGGCGGCTGGTGGTCGCGCCGCCTTCTACAGGGGCGCCATCGCCCGGCGCATCGTGGCCTACTCCGAGGCGGTGGGCGGTTTCTTCACCCTCGAAGACTTCGCCAGCCACAGCTCCGAGTGGGTCGAGCCCCTCCTCACCACCTACCGCGGCCACCAGGTGTGGGAGCTGCCCCCCAATACCCAGGGACTGGCCGTCCTCCAGATGCTCAATATCTTGGAGCGTTTCGACCTGCGCGCCATGGGCCGGGACAGCGCCGAGTTCTGGCACGTGCTCATCGAGGCCAAGAAGCTGGCCTACGCCGACCGCGCCGCCCACTACGCCGACCCCGCCTTTGCAAAGATCCCCCTGGCGCGCCTCAACGACAAGGCGTACGCGACGCGCCGGGCCGCCGCCATCGACCTGGGCAGGGCGGCGCGGAGCGTCGAACCTGGCAACCCGCACCTGGCCGACGGCGACACCACCTTCCTGGCCGTCGCCGACGAGCGCGGCATGCTCGTCGCCCTCATCCAGTCCAACTACACGGGGTTCGGGTCCGGGTACGTCATCCCCGAGCTGGGCTTCGGGTTGCAGGATCGGGGTGCGCTCTTTGCCCTCGACCCCAGCCACCCGAACGTCCTGGCGCCCGGCAAGCGCCCCTTCCACACCATCATCCCGGCCCTCTTCGGCAAGGATGGGGTACCGGTCATGGCGTTCGGCGTCATGGGCGGCGACATGCAGCCCCAGGGCCACGTGCAGATCATCGTCAACCTGGTGGACTTCGACATGAACCTCCAGGAGGCGGGGGATGCGCCACGCTTCTATCACACGGGCTCCGCCGAGCCGACCGGCACCCCCATGACGGATGGCGGGGTCGTCTACCTGGAGGACGGCATCCCGGCCGAGGTCCGCCGCGAGCTGCTCCGGCGCGGCCACACCCTGCGCCTGACCACGGGCACCTCCTTCGGCGGCTACCAGGCGGTCAGCCGTGACCCCGTCACCGGTGTCCTCGCCGGCGCTTCGGAGTCGCGCAAGGACGGCTGCGCCGCCGGCTACTAGGAACCGCCCAAACCGTCCCTCTCGGCTGGGGCGCCGGGCCCTCGCACCTTAGGCGGCTGCCACCCGGCGCAGCCACTTCTCTTTGAGGAAGGTGCTAGCCAACCCGCTCACCTTCGCCAGCCCCTCCTCGGCGAGGACCACGTACGGTTGCACGCCACTCGCCAAGGCCTCCACCTCCGCCTCTTCCCCGCCCCCGTCCTCGACCAGGATGCAGTAGAGCTCGGGGTTTGCCTTGGCGTAGGCGGCGAGGCGAGGGTAGAAGGCAGGGTCGCCATGGCAGGAGGTGGCTACCAGCAGGAGGTCGGGCGGCGGACTCGGCAGCGCGTCGCCGTACCCTTCCACCGTCGCCCACTCGCCGACCAGCAGGTACCGGAGGTAGGGGTGATCCGCCGCCGCCCGTGGCCGGAACATGGCCGCCTTCACCACCTCTTCCACCGCCTGGCGGTCAGGATCGAACACGTAATCGGCGCCCGCCTCGGCGGTCTCGTGGCGTTCGGTGAGGAAGGTGGCCGCCACCACGATCCGTCCGCGAAAGCCGTGCCGGCGCAAGCTGGCGACCGTTTCCACCCGTTCCTGGTGCTGGGCGATGGGCCCACGCAGTAGCAGTGCCACCTCGTAGTCGCCGGAGATGGCGTGTTCCAGAAGTTCCCACGGCTTTCCCACCGAGGTCACCGCCACCTCGGGGTGGCGCTGCCGGAGCAACTCCTCCACCTCGTGGCGACCGCTCACATCGCCGAACACGATGACCTTTCCGGCCACCCCTCACCCCTCCTTCGCCACGAACCGGTTGTACTCGCCCTCGATGAGGTCGTGATGGCGAGCCTCCTCCTTGGCCAGAAACTCGAACATCTTCTTCACGCCCGGATCGGCGACGATGGCGACACAGCGCAGGTAGAACTCTTGCGCCTTCTTCTCCCGTTGCATGGCCAATCGCAACGCCTCCTCTGGCCGAGTACCCTCGTGAACCCCGAATTCATCTACCGTATGCATGGATCCCCCTCCCAGTGTCAATTCACAGAATGCCGCGTTTGCGTGCCGCATTCCGCAACTCTTCCCGGAAGTCCGGATGGGCCACGCCGATCAGCTCGGCGGCCCGCTCCCGCAGGCTCTTGCCGAACAGCTTGGCCACCCCGAACTCGGTCACCACGTAGTGCACGTCCGCCCGGGTCGTCACCACCCCGGCGCCCTCGGCCAGGGCGTCGACGATCCGCGAGACGGTGCCTTCCTTGGCCGTCGAGGGGAGGGCGATGATCGGCCTTCCCCCCTTGGAGCGCGCCGCCCCGCGGATGAAATCCACCTGGCCGCCGAACCCGGAGTAGATGCTCCTGCCGATGGAATCGGCGCACACCTGACCGGTAATGTCCACCGAGAGCGCCGAGTTGATTGCCACCATCTTGTCGTTCTGGGCGATGACGAAGGGGTCGTTGACGTAGTCGGATGGGCGGAATTCGCAGAACGGGTTGTTGTCAAGGAAATCGAAGGTCTTCTTCGATCCCAGCACGAACGAGGCCACGATCTTGCCCCGATGGAGGGTCTTGGCCTCGTTGGTGACGACGCCGCTCTCGAACAGCGCCACCACGCCGTCCGAGAACATCTCCGTGTGAATGCCGAGGTGGCGCTTGTCCTTCAAGAAGAGCAGCACCGCATCAGGGATCTCGCCGATCCCCATCTGCAGCGTCGAGCCGTCCTCGATGAGCTCGGCAATGTGCGAGCCGATGGCCTTGGCGACCTCGCCGATCTCCGTGGCCTGGGGCAGCTCGAGGATCGGCCGATCGACCTCCACCACGTGGGTGAGCTTCGACACGTGGATGAACGCATCCCCGAGCGCCCGCGGCATCTGCTTGTTGACCAGGGCGATGACGGTACGAGCCTGCTCCGCCGCCGCCTTCGTGCACTCGATACCGACCCCGAACGAACAGAACCCGTGATCGTCGGGGGGCGAGATATGGATGAGCGCCACGTCGATGGGGAGGATCCGCTCGTAGAGGAGCCGGGGGATCATGGACAGGTGGACCGGCACGAAGTCGGCCCGGCCGCCGTTGACCGCCTTGCGAACGTTGTGGCCGACGAACAGGGCGCGGTGGCGGAAGGCGTGCTGGTACTTTTCGTCGACGTAGTCCGCCCGGCCGAAGGTCAGGATGTGCACGATCTCCACGTTGGCCAGTTCGTCGGCCCGCGCCACCAGGGCCGAGATCAACTCCTCGGGGTTGTTGCACCCCCCGTGGATCCACACACGGTCACCGGAGCGAATGGACTTGACGGCCTCCTCGGCCGTCGTGATGCGCCGCCGATAGAGCTCCACCCAGTGCACGTCCGCCTCCCCTCACAACGCGAGACACGGCGGCGGCGCAAACGGCACGCCGAACAGCTTGGCCACCGACTCCTTGCAGCACGTGCCGCGGAGCAGGTAGGTCCCCCGGCACAGGCCGCGGTTCTCGGCAAAGGCCCGTTCGAACCCCTTCTCGACGATCTCCACGAGCACCGGCAGCAACGCGTTCGTCAGCGCCAGCGTGGCCGAGCGCGCAGCCACCGACGGCAGGTTCGGCACGCAAAAGTGCACGATGCCGTCCACCTCGTACGTGGGGTTCGGGAAGTAGGTGGGGCGCGAGGTCTCGCAACAGCCGCCCATGTCGATGGACAGGTCCATGATGACGCTGCGCGGTCGCATGAGCCGCAGCATGTCCCTGGTGATGAGCAAGGGCGCGCGCTCCCCCTGGCTCGCCGCCGCCAACAACACCACGTCGGCGAAGGACAGCACCTTCTCGATGTTCGGTCTGGTGGCCAGCATGGTGGGCACCGCCCGCCCCAGGTGCACACAGGCGTAGCGCAGATGCTCGACGCTCCGGTCGAGGAGCACCACGTGAGCGCCGAGGCTCAGGGCCATGGACGCGGCGGCCCTGCCCAGCACGCCGGCGCCGATGATCACCATGCTGGCTGGCGGCACCCCCGGCGCACCGGAAAAGAGGATCCCTCGCCCGCCGAACTCGTTGAGGAGGAGACCCGGGCCGATGGTCAGCGCCAGGGTACCGGCGATCTCCGACATGCACATGCGCACCGGCGCCTGGCCCTCCTCGTTCTCGAGCACCTCCAGGCCGATGGCGGTGATCTGCTGCTCCTGGAGCCGCTTGAAATCTTCCAGCCGGGCGGCCGGCAGGGCCCAGTTGGCCACCACCACGTGGCCGGGCCGCAGGTACTCCCTCGCGAACTCGCCGGGGGGTTGGATGCAGACCACCATGTCGCTGCGGCCGAACACCTCCGCCCGGCTAAATACGGTGCTGGCTCCGGCCGCCTGGTAGTCCTCGTCGCTGAACCCTGCATCGTGGCCGGCACCGTGCTCGACGACGATGCGGGCGCCACTCTGCACGAGGGTCTTGACACCTGAGGGGGTGAGGGCAACTCGGTGTTCCTGCGCCCCCTTCTCCTTCGGGATCCCAATCTCCATGACCGCCCTCCCGGACGTGGGGAGTCTACGCAGGTCGGCGGTGAGAAGAAAGGGGGTGCGGCCGCGAGGCCACACCCGGCACCGAACCGCCGCCTGGTCCCGCCACGGGCCCGGGGCGTCCTAGCTCGTCTCAGCCTCGCCCCGCGGCAACGGCAAGAGCGCGCCGCCCGAAACGGGGAGGTCGATGCCGGTGATGTGGCACTGCTCCTCGTCGGCCAAGAACACCACCGCCCGCGCCACGTCCTCCGGCTCGGCGATCCGGCGCAACGGAATGGCCTGGACGATGCTGCGGTAGCGCCGTGGATCGGCGAGGACGGGTGCTGCCATGGGCGTCCGCACCCAGCCCGGCGACACCAGGTTGACCCGCACGGCGGGGGCCAGCTCCTGCGCCAGCGACTGCACCAGCCCCCACAGCGCCGCCTTGGAGCCGGCGTAGTGGGAGTGGCGCGGCTCCCCCCGCTCCCCCGCCGTCGAGCCGATCAGGACGATGGCACCGCGGCTCATGGTGCGCGCTGCCTCGCGACACAGGTAGTAGGCCGAGAAGGTGTTGCAACGGAACACCGATTCCAGTGTCGCGGCGTCGAGCGCAGCGATCGGCGCCTCGTTCCATACCCCTGCGGCGTGGACCAGGACGTCGAAGGGCGCTGCCTGCCGACAGAGGACCACACACCCCTCCTCCGTCGCGAGGTCGGCTCCCACTGGCACGACCCGCGCAGGGAACGCTGCCGCCAGCGCCTCCACCGTCCGTCGCCCGCTCCGGTAGTGGGCGACGACCACATGGCCCCGCGCGAGAAAGGCCCGGGCGCACGCCAGGCCGATACCGCTCGAAGCCCCCGTGACCAAAACCTTACGCACCGCCCACCTCCCCGCACGCTGTACCGTACACCGAGAGGACGACCAGCGCCTTGAGGGTCACCCAGCGCGACGGCGCACCGGGCTCTTCTCCACCCGCCACCCTCGCCCCCTGCCACCATCGCCCCTCCTCGTCCTGCGCGTCGCGCACGAGCCGCACGCAGTCCGCCACCTCTCCAGGCAGGGGGAGACGCAGGCGGGCCAGCCCATGGAGGGCATCCACGAGGTCTGCCCGAGCGAGGTTGGGGTGAGCGAAGCGCAACCACCCCCGCGGTGCCCCCTCGCCTCGGAACATGCCGTGCGAGACAAGCCAGCTCACCGCCCGGTCCACCAGGGGGAGGAGGGACGCCCGCTCCCTGGCCGGGTGCTCCGCCGCCAGCCGGAGCACCGCCACCGCCGCCACCGGACAGGCGCGGGCCGCAAGATGGTGCAGCTCCGGGCAGGTCCAGCCGCCGGTGTCGGCAGGACGAGCCGCCAGCCAGGCGATCGCTTCCCGCACCCGCGGGTGGTGGGCAAAACCAAACCGGGCCAGGGCGGTGCACAGCTCCGCCGTGAAGCAGGCGGCCGGCTGTTTCCCTTTTGCAGTGGCGAACCCCCCCGACCGCGGCTCGACCACATCGAGGAGCACTTCGACCCCTCGCCCCACCCGCGGGTCGTCGGGGTCCGCGCCGAGGAGGGCCGCCGCCACGAGTTGCCACGCCGTCCCGCCCCAGCGCATGCCGTACCCGCGAGGGGTACCCCAGTAGCCGAGGTCGTGCTGGTTGCCGAGAATGACCGCGGCCGCCCCGCGACCACGGCTGGCCTCGCGGGCCCGGGTCACGGCCGGTGAGTCCTCCGGACGATGGAGGAGCTCCACGAGGGTTCGCCACACCACGCCCGGCTCGTCATCGTCGAGGAGAAAGGAGGATGGGTCACCGTGCAGGCAGGCCCACCAGGACGCCTCGCTCACGTACCCGGCCTCCGGCGCGAACGCGCCGCGGAAATCGCCTGCAACGCACCGGTGATGCGGGAGAGCCGGCGGTTGCGAGCCTGTAGCGCCGGGATATCGTCGAGGGGCACCTGCTCGGCCCGGAGGTCCCGTGCCAGCCGCTCCAGTTCGAACTGGAGCTGGGCCATCTCGTCGAGGGTGAGACGCTTGAGCTGCACCGCCGTGATCAGCGTGAACCCCTCGGCGATCTGCGCCGCCATCCCGTACGCCGAACCACCCAGGAAGGGACTCATGACGCCTCCGCTCCCAGCGTGCGACCGTGCCGGTGTTCCCGACCCACGGCCCCGTGCAACGACGCTGCGTCAATGGTACCGTGTTCGGCGGCGATGGGAGGGGCGATCCATGGCACGACCATCCCTGGACCTGTACCTCGTGGACGAACTCCTCACCGAGGAGGAGCGGCTGGCGCGCGAGACGGTGCGCGCCTGGGTCGAGACGCGGGTGCTGCCGCACATCGAGAGCTGGGCGTGGGAGGGACGGTTCCCCCGCGAGCTGGTCGCCGACATGGCGGACCTCGGGATCTTCGGTGCCACCTGGACGGAGTACGGCTTGCCCGGGCTCTCCCAGGTCGGCTACGGCCTGGTAATGCAGGAGCTGGAGCGCGGCGACTCGGCGCTGCGTTCCTTCGCCTCGGTGCAGTCCTCCCTGGTCATGTACCCCATCATGAGCTGGGGAAGCCAGGAGCAGAAGGACCGCTGGATCCCCCGCCTCGCACGCGGCGAGGCCGTCGGCTGCTTCGGCCTCACCGAGCCGGACTTTGGCTCGAACCCCGGGGCCATGCGCACGCGGGCGCAGCGGGTGGCGGATGGCTGGATCCTGAACGGAGCAAAGGCGTGGATCACCAACGGTTCCATCGCCGACGTGGCGGTGGTGTGGGCGAAGGACGACGAGGGGGTGATCCGCGGCTTCCTGGTCGAAAAGGGAACCCCAGGCTTCGCAGCCTACGAGCACCGGGGCAAGTACTCCCTGCGCGCCTCGGTGACCTCAGAGCTCGCCTTCGCCGACTGCCGCGTGCGCGAGGACCAGCGCTTGCCCCACGCCGCTGGCCTCAAGTGCCCCCTTTCGTGTCTGACCCAGGCTCGCTACGGCATAGCCTGGGGCGCCCTCGGCTCCGCCCTGGCCCTGTTCCACGCCGCCCTCGACTACGCCACGACCAGGACCCAGTTCGGCGGTGCCCCCATCGCCTCGCACCAGATCATCCAGGAACGCCTCGTCTGGATGGCCAACGAGATCACCAAGGGCCAGCTCATGGTGTGGCGGCTCGGCCGCCTCAAGGAGGAGGGGCGGGCCACCTACGTGCAGGTGTCGCAAGCCAAGCGCAACTCCTGCTGGGTGGCCCGGGAGTGCGCCCGGCTGGCCCGGGAGATCCATGGCGCCAACGGCATCGTCAACGAGTACCCAGTGATGCGCCACCTCATGAACCTGGAGTCGGTGTACACCTACGAGGGCACCCACGACATGCACACGCTGATCCTGGGGGAGCACCTGACCGGCATCCCGGCCTTCATGCCACCCGCCCCCTCCACCTAGCGTCGCTGCCTCCGGGCGCCACCCGCGCGTCGTATAATCCCGCCGCGCCGCTCCCCCTTCGGCAGCGGCTCGGAAGACCGTGGAGGACGTCATGACGAGGTTCCACGCCGTGTCCGTCACCGTGCTGTGCACGATCATTGCCGCCGCCCTCGCCACCTCCTGCGGCGGCGGCGCGCAGCAGGCCGTCGTCACCGTTGCCGCCGATCGCGTCTGGACCGATGCCGGCGTCACCGTCGAGGAGGGGCAGACCCTGTCCCTCGACGCCGAGGGCACCGTGTGGGCCAGCCCGAGCGTGAGCTACGGCCCCGAGGGCGAACCCAACCGCCCCGACTGGAAGAAGTACAGCGTCATTCCCGAGGCGCCGCACCTCGGGCTCATCGCCCGGATCGGCGAGAAGGGCGCCCCCTTCTTCGTCGGCCGCAGCTACCAGGCGCGCGCGACGGCAAGCGGTCGCCTCTGGCTCGGCGTCAACGACCACGACGCGGCCAACAACAAGGGGGAGTTCAAGGTCACCGTCTCCGTGAAGTAGGCAACGGCGCGGCCCGCGCCGCCGCCTACCGCTTCATGATGGAGTCGAGGATCATCAGGAAGGCGGCGTGTTGCTCCGGTTCGCGCTTCTCGATGACCGCCAGGCAACCGGTCCGGTCGAAGACCTCGTGCAGCTCGTCGGCCGGGCGCGCCGAGGTGATGATGACCCGCTTCAGGTTGACCCCGCGGGCGCGCGCCTCCTCGAGCACTCCCATCCCGTCGAGACCGGGCATCTCCCAGTCAAGGAGCATGAGGTGGATATCGGGGCCGAGCCTCGGCACCGCCTCCAACGGGTCCACGTAGGTTTCGACGGCGGCCCGCTCCCCGTACCGGGCCACGAGCAGGGAACGCCACCACGCGCACTGGGTCGCGGAATCGTCGACGACCACAACGCGACGCGGCCTAACGTCGCTCACGGCGCCACGCCACCCGCCCGCCGAGAATGGTGGCCACCGGCCAACCGCGCGGCCGCTGGCCGCCGAACGGCGTGTTACGCGCCTTGGAAAAGAACTTCTCCGGGTTCACGGTGAGCCTCGCTTCCGTGTCGAGCAGGGTGATGTCGGCGACGCTGCCCACCTTCAAGGTGCCCCCGGGCAAGGAAAAGATCCTGGCGGGGTTGGTGGACCACAGCGCCACGAAGCGGGACAGCGGGAGCTTGTGGCGTCGCACCAGCAGGTCGTAGGTCACCGGCACCGCCGTCTCCAGGCCGACGACGCCAAAGGGAGCCAGGTCGAACTCGAGAGCCTTCTCGTCCCCGTGGTGGGGGGCGTGGTCCGTGGCGAGGCAGTCCACCGTCCCGTCGAGCACCCCGTCGACGAGGGCGCGCACGTGCTCCGCCGAGCGCAGCGGCGGGTTCATCTTGAAGTTGGTGTCGTAGGACGACTCCGCCACCGCCGCGTCGGTCAGGGCCAAATGGTGCGGGGTGGCCTCGCAGCTCACCCGCAACCCCTTGCTCTTGGCCTCGCGGACGTACTCCAGGGACGTGCGGGTGGAGATGTGGGCGATGTGCACCCGGGCGCCAGTGAGTTCGGCCAGGGCCACGTCGCGGCCCACCATCACCGCCTCGGCGGCGGCGGGGATCCCCTTGAGGCCGAGGCGGGTGGCCACCGCGCCCTCGTGCATCACACCACCGGCGGCGAGGGTGCTGTCCTCGCAGTGGTCGACGACCGGAACCCCGAAGAGGAGCGAGTACTCGAGGGCGCGGCGCATGAGGTAGGCGTTGGCCACCGGTCGGCCGTCGTCGGAAAAGGCCACCGCCCCGGCCCGCACCATCTCGCCCATTTCGGCCAGCTCCGCCCCGGCGAGCCCCTTGGAAACCGCGCCGATGGGGTACACCCGCGCCCCGGACGCTTCCTCGGCGCGGCGGCGGATGAACTCGGTGACGGCGGCCGAATCGTTGACCGGATCGGTGTTGGGCATGCAGCACACGGCGGTGAAACCGCCCGCCAGCGCCGCGGCCGCGCCGCTGGCAATGGTCTCCTTGTACTCGAAGCCCGGCTCGCGCAGATGCACGTGCACATCGATGAACCCCGGCGCGGCCACCAGGCCGGCCGCGTCGATCACCTCGGCGCCGCGCTCGTCGATGCGCTCGCCGATCCGGGCAACCTTGCCGTCCACCACCAGGATGTCGAGCCCCTCGTCGAGGCGCTGGCTCGGGTCAATGACGCGAGCGTGCTTAATCAGCAGTCGGCTCACCGCTTCCTCCCGCCAACAGGTACAAGACAGCCATGCGCACCGCAACCCCGTTGGTGACCTGTTCCAGGATCACCGACTGGGGCCCGTCCGCCACCCGTGAATCGATCTCCACCCCGCGGTTCATGGGGCCCGGGTGCATGACGAGGCAGTCCTTCCTGGCCAGGCGCAGCCGCTCGGGGGTGAGGGCGAAGAGGTCGTAGTACTCGCGAACCGTCGGGAAGTTCATCTTCCCTTGCCGCTCGAGCTGGATGCGCAACATCATCACGACGTCGGCGCCGGCGATGGCGTCCTCCATGCGGTGGTGCACCTCGCACCCCATGGCCTCCATCTCCACCGGCACCAGGCTCGGGGGACCGGCCACCCGGACCGTTGCGCCCATGCGGTGGAGCAATAGCACGTTGGATCGAACCACGCGGGAGTGCTGGAGGTCGCCGACGATGGCCACCACCAGCCCCTCCAGCCGGCCCAGCCGTCGCCGGATGGTCATGGCGTCCAGGAGCGCCTGGGTGGGGTGTTCGTGGGCACCGTCGCCGGCGTTGATGACCGACGCCTTGAGGACCTTGGCCAGCTGGTGGGGCGCACCCGCGTGGCGGTGGCGAATGACGATGAAGTCGGGCTGCATGGCCTCCAGGTTGCGCGCGGTGTCCAGGAGGGTTTCCCCCTTCTCCACCGAGGTACCGCTCGAGGAGAAGTTCAGCGAGTCGGCCGACAGGCGCTTCTCGGCCACCTCGAAGGAGAACCGCGTGCGGGTGGAAGGCTCCATGAACAGGTTCACCACGGTCTTGCCCCGCAGCGCCGGGACCTTCTTGATGGGCCGCTCCGCGATCTTGGCCATCTCGTCGGCGGTGTCGAGAATGAGCTGGATCTCCCCGGCGGTCAGGGGCTCGATCCCTACCAGATCCTTGCCGCGCAGCCGCAAAGCGGCCATCACGCTCATCCGTCCACCTCCTTCTCGATCCACACCCCCTCCTCGCCGTCGCACTCCTGCAGTCGGACCTGCACGTCGTCGTTGCGGGACGAGGGAACGACCCGGCCGACGAAGTCCGCAGCGATGGGAAGCTCCCGGTGCCCGCGGTCGATGAGGACGGCCAGGCGGATCGCCCGCGGTCGGCCGTAGTCCATGAGGGTGTCGAGGGCCGCGCGGACGGTCCGCCCCGTGTACAAGACGTCGTCCACGAGCACCACCAGCCGATCGTCCACCTTGAGCGGCAGGTCGGTGGCGCGCAGCACCGGTTGCAAGTGGGCCGCCCGCCACGGCCCCACGTCGTCCCGGTACAGGGTGATGTCGAGGGCGCCCACCGGCGGCTCGACGCCGGTGGTGGCGGCGATGAGCCGGGCCAGGCGCCGGGCCAGCGGCACCCCCCGGGTCTGCACGCCAATGAGGTACGTCAACCCCTCGTCGTTGGACTTCTCCACCATCTGGGCGGCCATTCGGGCGAGGGTCTTGCCGATCCCGGCTGCGTCCAGAACCTGGACTCTCTTCATCGGGTTTCCCTCCCGTCCGCGTCGGGCGGTCATCCTACCACACCCCCGGCACCCTCGCCCTGCGCCGGCGGCCCGGAGGCTTTGGCGTGGCTGCCCCTGCCCTAGAGGCGGCCCGACAGATCGCCCATGGATATCTCCCCGACCTCCACCCGGGCAGGTTGCCCCAGCGCAAAGGCCACGGCGCCGGCCACATCCGCCGGCCGAAGCATCCGGCTTCGCTCCCAGCTTCCCGGAACACGGCTCCACAGGGGTGTGTCGGTGGCGGCCGGGTAGATGTTCACCACCCGGATGCCGCGCTCCCGAAGCTCCTCGCGCAGTGCCCGGGCAAAGCCGTCGAGGCCCGCCTTGGCGGCGCAGTAGGCGGTCCACCCCGAAAACCCCTGCCGGGCCGCCACGGACAGGATGTTGACGATGGTCGAGCCGGCGCGAAGCCGCGGCAACAGACCGCGCACCAGGAGGAACGGGGCGGTGAGGTTGAGGGCGACGCTGGCCTGCCACTCGTCGAGGCCGATCTCCCCCACCGGCTTGACCAGGGCTGAGCCGGCGTTGTTCACGAGTGCCGCCACCTCGCCCTCCCCGGCCGCGGCCAGCACGACGTCGATCTCCCGCGCCACCGAGAGGTCGGCGACCACCACCGCGGCCGCGGCGCCGCGCGCCTCGACCCGGCGGGCCACGCGCCGAAGGGCGTCGCGGCGCCGCCCCTGAAGCAGCAGCCGTCGCCCCGGCTCTGCCAGACGTTCGGCAACGGCCGCCCCGATACCGCTCGACGCCCCGGTCACGATCACGGTGTGCATGGGTCCTCCCCCTGCCTCCGCCGGAGGGCAAAGCGGTTGTTCTCGGTCTCCTGCACGCGCAGGCGGAGGAGCCGACCGGCCAGCCGCTCGTCGAGCATGGGCCACAACAACGAGACGATGTGCTCCCCCGTCGAGGGACGGCCGCGGAAGGCGGCCACCTCCTCGTCCAGGTGGCGACCGTGCCAGGCGGCCAGAGTCTCGCCCAGGGCCGCATCGAAGGCGTCCAGGGGGTAGACGATACCGAGCCGTTCGTCGAGGGCACCGCCGACCGTGGCCTGCACCGTGTAGCGGTGGCCGTGGCCGTTGGGGTTGGAGCACTTGCCGTAGACGCGGAGGTTGGTGGCCTCGTCCCAGGACGGGTTGTGGAGCCGGTGCGCCGCCGAAAACGAGCGTTCGAGCCCCAGGCCGAAGCTCGTCCCGTCGAACTCCGCGAAGAAGTGCGGCATCTCGAACAGGCGCACCCTGCTCACCGGTAGCTGGCGGTGCAGTCGTGCGAAGATGAACCGCGCCAGGCACTCGGTGGTCATGGGCTGGCCTTGGAGTTCCGGCACCTCCAGGTTCAGGTGGCGGTGGTCGAGGAGAGAATGCAGCTCGCCGAGGGCCGCTGCCACGGCGCCGTGAGGCGCGATGACACCGGTGGCCGGGTCCGGCTCGCCGGCCAGCACGACCCGCAACCGGTACCCGTGCCCGTGCCCGGCCGGCGAGGCGGCAATACCGAAGAGGTCGCGGTTTTCCGCATCGGAGAGGTGCGGCGAGCAGGTCCGGCGAGCCGCCGAGAACTCGAGCCAGTACTCCCGCTCGACGCGGCCGTCGGCGTAGGCGGTGGCGCCAGTGGTGGGCGATTCCGCCAGGTGGCAGGCGACGAGGGGCACCGGCAGCGCGCTGCAGGCCGTCGCCGCCTCCACGAGAAGCTGGCGCGCCACGTGTTCCGGGGTAGGCGGCAACCGGTCGAAGGGAGGCGTATCGCGATTCAGGTAGCGGTGGTCGTAGCGGGCCTCGAGGTGCGGCAGGATCGCGTCCTTGACGCTCGCGAGATTGACGAGCATGCCGGTGCCGGGATCGAGGGATCCGGAAAAGACGAAGAACGCCTGGTAGTTCTCCCCCGTCCCCCACCGCCGCTCAGCCCCTGCGCCGTACACCTCCTCGTTGGTCGCCACCGACCAGCCGTCGCGGGCGAGCCGCCGCGACGCCGCAAAGGCAAACCGCCGGTTGGCCGTGAGCAGCCGCAGGTTGGTCATGCCCCTTCCTCCCCGCCCGTGCCGAGCACCACCCCGACGGGCAGCTCGAACAGCACGCCGCGATCGCTGCGGCGGGCAGCGAAAAGCAAGGCCTGCGCGATCTCCTCCGGATCGACCCAGGTGTTCGGCGCGGCCGTGGGCATGGCGGCACGGTTGGCTGGTGTATCGATGGCCGCCAGCGGGTACACGATGGTCACGCGCACGCCCTCCGACCGCACCTCCCGCGCCACGGAGCGCAGGTACATGGAAAGAGCCGCCTTGGCCGCGGCGTAGAGGGACATCCCGGCCGCTCCCTGCCCTTCCCACACCACCTGACTCGAGATGGCGGCGATGAAGCCACGGCGCTGCGGCACCAGTACCGGCAAGCAGGCCTGGACCATGGCGACGGTGGTTTTCAGGTTGGCTCCCACGAGCTGCTCGAAGAGTGCCTCGCTGTTCTCGGTGGCCGCTGCCATGGCAAAGCTCCCCACCGTGTGGACGAGACCGTCGAGCCGCCCCATCTCCCGCAAGGTCTCCTCGACCACCCGCGCTCCTTCGGAGAAGCGGCCAAGGTCAGCCACCACCGGGTGGGCGTCGAGCTCCAGGGCCCGCTGCTCGAGGGGTTGCGAACGGCTGTCCACCAGCACCAGCCGCGCCCCCGCCGCGCGGAAGGCTCGCCCCACGCTCCCCGCCAGCGCCCCGCCGCCGCCGGTCACGATGAAGACTGTGTCGCGCATCTCTCCTCCTGCGTTGCCGCCCTCCTGCCATGCTACCGGACCGAGGACGCTCTGCGGCGCCCGTGGGGTACTCGCCCGCCTCGAGCACCGCGCGCCTCGTGTGCGCCGGCAACGCGCCGCCCATCTCCCGCATTCCGCCCCCGAAGCGGCTGCCGTGCGGGCCTGGCTCGTCGCCGTGATAGGCTTTGCGGCGGGAGGGATCGCCATGGCAGGAGCGAAGGAGTCTGCGGCGCCCGCTGGCCCTGTCGGCGACGGGGAGCGCCTCGACACGCCGGTGGCGGACCGCATCCGCGAACGGATCCGCCGCGCCGGCGTTCGCTTCCACGCCAACGACAACATCGCCGCCTTCATCGAGGCGGGCGAGCTGGAGGCACTCCAGGCCGAAGTGGCCGCGGCCATGAGCACCGTGCTGCGCACCCTCGTCATCGACGTGGATTCCGATCACAACACCCGCGAGACCGCTCGCCGCGTCGCCAAGATGTACCTCAAGGAGGTCTTCGCCGGCCGCTACCTCGCCCAGCCGGCGGTCACCGAGTTCCCCAACGTCCGCCGCCTCAACGAGCTCATGATCGTCGGTCCGGTGACCGTGCGGAGCGCCTGCTCCCACCACCTCTGTCCCATCATCGGCCGGGTGTGGGTCGGCGTCATGCCCAACGAGCATTCGGCGCTCATCGGCCTGTCCAAGTACGCACGGCTCGTGGAATGGGTGATGACCCGGCCGCAGATCCAGGAGGAAGCGGTGATGCAGCTCGCCGACCTGCTCCAGGACAAGATGCAACCGGACGGCCTGGCCATCGTGATGGAGGCCGACCACTACTGCATGCAGTGGCGCGGCGTCAAGGACATGGACTCGAAGATGACCAACAGCGTGATGCGCGGGTCGTTTCTCAAGAACCCCAACCTGCGCCGCGAGTTCCTCGCCCTGCTGGGCAACCGTCAGGAGTGAAGAGGAGGCACCATGCTGGTCCGCCTTGTCTACACGAGTCGTGCCGAACGCCCCATCGACGACGCCCTGGTCGATTCCATCCTCGAGCACTCCTGGAAGCACAACCTGGAGAAGAGCATCACCGGCATCCTCTGCACCTACACGCCGACCAACGTCTTCATCCAGGTGCTCGAGGGGGCGCGGGAGGTCGTCAATGCCCTCTACGCCGCCATCGTGCGCGACCCCCGTCACCGCGACGTGACGCTCCTCGACTACGCCGAGATCGACGAGCGTCGCTACGCCGGCTGGCGCATGGGGAGCATCAACCTCAACCGCGTCAACCAGGGGATCATCCTCCGCTTCTCGGAGCGGGCGGTTCTCGACCCCTTCACCATGAGCGGTACCGCCGTCCTCGCTCTCTTGGACGAGCTCATGAACAGCGGCGCCATCGTCATTCGCGACGGACCGTGAACGTCCGCGCCGGCAGCACGCAGCCCGCGAGCTGCGCTCATCATGGGTCTTCGGGGCGGCGGCCCGGGAGAAACTCCACCAGCAATCCGGAGACCACGAGTACCGCCCCCGGCACCACGTGGAGGGGCGGCGCTTCGGCGAGGACGAGCCACGCCCAGGCCGAGGCGAGGACCGGTTCGAGGAGTACCGCCAGGTTGACCTGGTAGGCCTCGAGGTGGGCCAGGGCCCAGTTGAGGGTCGAGTGTCCCACCAGGGTCGGACCCACCGCCATGCCGAGGAGGGGCAACCACGACAGGCGATCCGCGGGCACGAGCGGCGCTCGACTCACACCCACCGCGAACAGGAGCGCCAGCGCCGCAACACCGTACACCGCGCCCAGGTACTCGCCGAGGGCGACCTCGTGGCGCAGCCGCTTGCCGACCACCAGGTACCCCGCCATGCACAGCGCACCCGCCAGGGCCAGGCCATCGCCGAGCAGGGCCCGAGGTGACAGCGCGTAGTCGCCTCCGGCAATCACCACGACCCCGGCCAGGGCCAGTACCACACTGAGGAGGTTGCGGGCCGTGATGGGCACACCCAGGAGGCGAGGCGAGGCGAGGAGGAGAAAGAGAGGCGCCGTGCTCACCAGCACCACCGACGCACTCACGGAGGTGAACCAGAGCGACGGGATCCAGGTGCCGAAGTGCAGGGCGAGCAGCACCCCGGCGAGCAGCGAGGCGCGCCGCCGCCGCGGCGGTAGCAGCCGCTTTCCCAGCATGCCGCGCAGACCCAGCAAGATCGCGGCCGCCAGGGTCATCCGCCAGGCGGCCACCGCGAGGGGCGCGGCGTGGGTGAGGCGGGCCAGCGGCGCGCCCCACGACACGGCCAGGATCCCCACACCGAGGAACACCACGGCGCGCCGCTTCACCGCGAGAAGGCCTCGGCAAGACCGGCGGCCAGGGCGTGGGCGAGCTTCTCGCGAAACTTCCAGGTGAGCAGGCGGGCACGGTCCTCGCCATTGTTGAGGTTGCAGATTTCCACCAGCACAGCGGTCGGCACCCGGTTGTAGCGGAGCACGGCGGGCACGAACCGCGACCGGCCGCGGATGATGGACGCTCGCACGGGCTCGTAGCGGTGGACCGGGATCTCGTAACGGGCGGCCGCCTGCACGATGGCCGTGCCGAGCTGGGTGGACAGCGCTTCGGCACGGGCCAAAAACCTCGGCGACAGGGATAGGGGGCGGGCATCCCGCACCTCGCGGCAGTCCGGCAACCCCGCGGGAACGGTCGCGCGGGAGGGCCGCAGGCTGCGGCCGGGGACGTAGACCATCAGGCCACTCACCGCCGGGTGGAGGGAGTCCGCGTGAACCGACACGAACACCACCCGCTCCGGGTCCACCTTCTGCTTCTCGAGCCGGGCCAGGATGGCGTTCGAGAGCACCCACCGCAAGTGCACGCCGGCGTTGGAGTTGGCGAGGTCGTAGGGAGGGTCCACGAGGAGGCGCTGGGTGCGGCGGTTCGCCAGCTCGTCCTGGTCGGGCGGCGACGCGGAGTGTGGCCCGTCGCGCACGGTGAGCCACACGGTGGCCTTCGAGGAGCTTTCCAGCACCCGTTTGAGCCTCGCCATGACGTCGTAGACGTAGGTGGCCTCCCACACCGTACCGACGATGGCGCCGGTGTCACCACCGCCGTGGCCGGCATCGAGGATGACGTGAATCCCGTCGAGGTTGGCGGCCCGAATCACCCGCTGGATGGCGGCCAGCTCCTCGCGGTCCTTTTCCCAGGCCGCACGCCGCGGGTGGCCGGGCGGGAGGTACTCGGGCAGCAACAGGTCGAACGGAATGCGCACCGGATAGCCGACCGGAATGTCGGTCACGTCGGTGATCCCCGACAGCGTGGCGAGCTCCGCCGCCGTGGCGTTGACCTCGGCCGCGCCGAGCTGGCCGGTGAAGCGCACCACCACGGCCGAGTACAGCGCCTCGCCGGCACGCAGTCGGTACACCGCCTCGCCGTCGCGGTACTCGAGGGGCACGGAGCTGTCGGCGGGCAGGGGTGTGGCAAGGGGCTGCGGCCTGGCGGTGGGCTCCACGGGCTCCGGCCTGGCGGTGGGCTCCACGGGCTCCGGCCTGGCGGTGGGCTCCACGGGCTGTGGCGTCGCGCCTGGCGTGGCGACGGGCACTGGGAGTCGCCCCTTCGGCACCGGCGCCGCGAGCCCGGCGAGATCGGCGGCAAGGCAGGAGGCGGGGATCAGCACCTCGCTGCCGCGCTGGGGGAAGAGCGACAGGTCGGGATTGGCGTCGCGGATCTCGCGGTAGCGGGAGCCGTCGCCACAGAAGAGCTCCGCAAGTTCCCACAGCGTTTCCGGCTCGCCCCCCCACGGGGCGACCACCACGTGCCGCCACCCACCCTCGCTCGGCTGGTCGGCGGGAAAGAGACCGCGGATGGCGGCGGCCTTCCACTCCCCCCGCAGCAGCCGCCACGGGACCTTCACGCGCACGTCGCGCAGCGGCCTTGCCAGAGCGCCGTTGTGCTCGCGCAGTTCGGCAAGACTCGCCTGCTGATCCAGAAACCTCGCCTTGACGGCGAACCACCCTTCCCCCGCCCTCGGCAGCGCCGCCAGCTCGGGAAGCTCGCCGCGCTGCCACACGACCCTCTCGCCGTCCGCAAGCGTGACACTGATGGGTCCCGAGGCGAGACCGAGCACCGCCACCAGCGCTGCCGTCAGCACGGTGAGGAGCCTGAATGGGCCGGAGGTGCCACCGCTGTGACCGCCGCCGAGGCCGCGTTGTTCGCGTGCTCCGGCGGCCCGGCGCTGCCGGTCGTGGGCCCGACCAGGGGGGGCTGCCTCATCCCCTGGCCACGCCTGCGCCGTGGTAGGCTGACAGGTACCAGCACGGGGCTGGATGGTAGCACGCCCTCGGGAGGCGGCGCCGCCACCGGCGCCCGAACGGCCGTTGGAGCATGCCCAGAACCCGGCAACGCGAGGCGGCAGCGGACCACGTCCTTCCGAGGTACGGCACGTGACCGGCCTGGAGGCGGCACGTCGGCTGCGCAGTTCCCCGCTCCTCCGGCGGGTGGCCGCCCTCTGCCCGGCCGGGACCTTGCTTACCGGTGGGTCCCTGCGCGACAGGCTTTTGGGACTGGTCACCCGCGATCTCGACCTGGTGGTCACTGGCGATCCCGCCGAGACGGCCCGCTCGCTGGCTGCGGCCCTCGACGGCGCGGTCATCCCCCTCGGCAAGCCTCCCCGCCGGACCTGGCGGGTCGTCGCAGGGAACCTGCAACTCGATCTCTGGCAGCCGCAGGGAACCCTCGAAGAGGACATTCGGCGCCGCGACTTCACCGTCAACGCCATCTTCTGGCGCTTCCCCGACGGGCCGCTCCTCAATCTCGTCGGCGGCCTCGAGGATCTCGCCGCCGGGCGCATCCGGGTCATTGCCGAGGCCAACCTCCGCGCCGACCCGCTGCGCGTCCTCCGCGCCCTGCGCCTGATGGCGACCCGCCCCACCCTCCGCCTAACCGCCGACTCGGAGGCGGCCCTCGCCCGCACGGCGTCTCTCCTCCCCCGAGCCGCCCGCGAACGGATCCACTCCGAACTGGCCCTGCTCCTGGCGGGGCCGGCGGTGGGCCGATCCCTGGCGGTGGCCGCTCGCCTGGGGATCCTCGCCCCCCTCGTGCCCGGATGGCCAACCCGCGGCGAGGTACCGGTCCTCGCCGCCACCGCCTCCCGCCTCGCCCAGTTGGTGGGCAGTGGTCGAGGGTCCCTGCGGCGGGGGCTGCAGCCCTTGCTCCCCGCCCTCCTCGCCGCCCCGGCGGCGGGCTTTCCCGCGGCCTGGGATCCGGCAGCGGCGGCGGCAGCCCTGACCCACCTCGGCCTCGCGCCGCGCCTCGGCTCCCGTCTGGCCAGTGCCGTCGCCGCCGGCGAACGCTTCCTCACCCTGCCCGACCTGGACGGCAAGGAGGCACGGGAAGTGGCGGTGGACGCCGGCGCCCAGCTTCCCTGGGCCCTCGGCTGGTACCTGGCCAGACGCGATCTCGACCCCCAGGCGGCGCGGACTGCCCGGGCGCTCCTCGAGTGGTACCGGCGTCTCGACCGCCGCCCCGCGCCCATGGACGGATCCGAGGTCGCGGTCCTCCTCGGCCTCCCGCAAGGACCGCTGCGCGCCCGGGCGGTCGGGCTCCTGCGCCGCGGCCGCGCCCTCGGCGCGGTCCGCGGGAGGCGGCAGGCTGCCGCCTGGCTGCGCACGCACTGGCCGGGCGTCGACGACGACCGGTAGCGGGTACGGCGCTGTCGCTGGGCGCAGCCAACGCCGCCGTCGTCAGCGCCACGCCCCGGCGGGCACGCCGCGTTCGCGCAGGGACACCCATCCTCCCCGCGCCACCACCAGGTGGTCCAGGAGACGGATGTTGAGCAACTCCCCGGCCCGGGCCAGCCGGCGGGTCAGGTCCAGGTCGTCGTCGGAGGGCGTCGGGTCACCGGACGGGTGGAAGTGCCAGACGAGGAGCGCATGGGCGTTGCCCAGGATGGCCTCCTTGAAGACCTCCGCCGGTTCCACTGGCGTCTGCGTTCGACTGCCGCGGTGGATGGGCCGGCAGACCATGAGACGGTGGCGCGCATCGAGCAGCAGGTACCCGAACACCTCCACCCGCTCTCCCCGGCACTGTTCCTGCAGGAAGGTCGCCACCTCTGCCGGCCGGTCGAGGAGGCGCCGCCCCTCGATTCGCTCGCGGGCGAGTCGGCGTGCCACTTCGAGGGCCGCCACGAGCACCGCCCCCTTGGCCGGACCCACCCCGGACCGCGCCACGAGTTGTGCGGCAGGCAGCGCCGCCAGACCAGCGAGCCCCCCCACCTCCCCCAGCCATCGCTCCGCCAGTTCGAGCACCCCTTCGCCGCGCCGGCCGGTGCGCAGCAAGACCGCCACCAGCTCCGTGTCCGTGAGGGTTTCCGGGCCTCGCTCGAGGAGTCGTTCGCGAGGCCGCTGCTTGACGGGCAGTTCCGCGACCTTCACCCCCCATCCCCCTTGCCCCCGCCGAACAGGCGGGCGTCCAGTTCCGGCAGCACCACCCCCGCCGGGCCGCGCAGGAGGACGGTCGCCTCGCCGGCCAGCGCCGAGGGTTCCGGGTTCACCTCGATGACCGTGGCACCGCAGTGGGCGGCCATCGTGACGAGCCCTGCCGCCGGGTACACCACCGCCGAGGTGCCCACCACCACCAACACATCCGCCGTCGCCGCCGCCCGGCTCGCCGCCTCGAACGCGTCCTCCGGCAGGTTCTCGCCGAACCAGACCACGCACGGCCGCTCCAGGCCACCGCAGGCGGCGCAGCGCGGCGGCAGCGCGGGAAACGGAACCGTCCGGTCCTCCCGTTCGAGCCCGCACGCGGTACAGCGAACCCGCCAGATGTTGCCGTGCAGCTCGAGCACCCCCCGCGCGCCGGCGGCGTGGTGCAAGCCATCCACGTTCTGGGTGATCAGGGTGTACGCGGGGAAGCGATCCTGCCACGCCGCAAGGACCCGGTGAGCCGGATTCGGCGCCAGGGGTTCCAGGTTTCGCCGGCGCTCCTCGTAGAACTGCCACACGAGCGTGGGGTCTCGGGCAAAGGCTTCCGGCGTGGCCAGGTCCACCGCTCGACGCCCCCGCCACAACCCGCCGCTGCCGCGGAAGGTCGGCACCCCCGACTCGGCGGACACCCCCGCGCCGGTCAGAACCGCCACCTCCGTGGCACCCCGCAGGGCCTCCACCGCCCTGGCCAACGCCTCGTCGTTCATGGCGCGATTCTAGCGAGTGTTCGCGTGCTCGCGCGGACCGAGGAGCATCTGCGCTACCATAGCGACGAGGACGGAGGGCCCATGGCAGAGCTTGTCCGGTACACCGTCAACGGTTGTCTCGCTGAGATCGAACTCAACCGCCCGAACCAACGCAACGCCCTCGACCAGCCAACGCTCGAAGCGTTGCTGGTGGCGGTGAGCCGGGCGTGCCGGGAAACACAGGCCCACGCCATCATCCTCCACGGTGCCGGCGACGGCTTCTGCGCTGGTGCCGATCTCAACGTGCTGGCTGCCCTCGGCACCACCGCCGAGCCGGTCGCCGCCTTCATGCCGGCCTGCGACACCTTCCAGCAGACGGTCCATCTCCTGGCCACCGCGCCCAAGGTGACCATTGCCGCGGTCCACGGCTTCGTCCTCGGCGCCGGTCTGGATCTATCCCTGGCCTGCGACCTGCGCGTGGCTGCCGCGGGGACCCAGTTCGCCTGCTCCTTCGTCCGCTACGGGCTGGTCCCCGACGGGGGCTCCACCTGGGCGTTGCCTCGCCTCATCGGCCTCGGCCCGGCCATGGCCATGCTCCTCACCGGCGATCCGGTGGATGCCGAAGGTGCGTACCGACTCGGCCTGATCCACCGGCGGGTGGCGGCCGGCAAGCACCTGGACGAGGGACGGCGATGGGGCAACGAACTCGCCCAGCGCTCCCTCCCCGCCCAGACCGCCATCAAGCGCCTGGCGCGAGTGGATCCCCGGTTGACCCTGTCGGCGGCCCTCAAGGAGGAAAAGGAAGCGCAGCGACGCCTCCTGGAGGAGCGCGAACCGTTCCGTTTCCTCACCACCCAGCGCTCCTGACGACGAGCCAGCGCCTGCCCGGTGCCGCCGCGGCGCCCTCACGGCGCCAGGACGAGCCCCCAGCCCAGGTACGCGAGCGCTGCCGCCACGGTGCTCACGACCACGCACGCACCAGCGAGGTTCAGATCGCCCTCGAGCTCCGCCGCCACCGAGTAGCTCGCCACCGCCGTCGGCGCTGCCAGGAGCAGCACCGCCACCTCCAACTCCAGGGCACCACCGCCGAGAACGCCCACCAACCACAGCCCGGCGAGGGGAAGGGCCACCAGCTTGAGCGCCGCCGCGGCCGCGGCAGGCGCCGCCACTCGCCGCCAGCGCCCCACCTGCAACTGGGCACCGAGGGCGAGCAGTGCCCCCGGCAACGCCAGGTCGGACAACACCGACAGCGTCTTCTCGAGCCACGACCACGGCCGCCACCCCACGGCCGCCAGGGCAAGACTGCCGAGGGCCCCGATCACCAGCGGGTTCAGCAACACCCGGGCCACGGCGCCGAGGCGGCGTTGCGCCCCGCGCCGGGACAGCTCCAGGGCTGCCACGGCCAGGACGTTCATGGTGGGGATCAGCAGCGCCGAGGTCACCGCCGCCAGGCGGAACGCCGTCTCGCCGGCCATGGCCAGCACCACGGGGAACCCCACGTAGGCCAGGTTGCCCCGCATGGCCGCCTGAGAAAAGACCCCCTGCTCGTCCGCGGGCAAGCGCCAGAGGCGGGCGAGGAGCAGGGCGACGACGACGCCGCTCACCGTCACGGCATGGGTGGCCGCCACCACCGGCCACGAGAAGTGGCTCCCGAGATCGGCCGTACCGACCGTCACGACGAGCAGCGCCGGCAAGGCAGCGTTGGCGACCAGCCGGTTGAGGCCGCGCGCCCCGCCCTCGTCCAGGAGGCCCAGGCGGCGGCTCGCAAACCCCGCGGCAATGAGGAGAAACACCGGGACGAGCCCCTCGAGCACGGCCACGGTGGGAGTGTACGCGAGCTTCTCCCTCGTGCGATAATGCTGCCCGTCCGAGGAATCACCGGTGTCCGGCCGTCTCGCCGACCCGCCACCGCGCCACTACGAGCGCCTGCCCCTCTCCCGCGCGCCGCGGCTGGCCCTCTCGGTCGCCACGGCCTGCCTGGTCGCGGGCGGCCTGGTGCTGGCGGTGTCCTCCTGACCCTCGCAGCCGGCACGACCTTTGCCGCCCGCCGCCTTGCCGCCCACGAGACCGTGGTCACCAGGACGTTCCTGCGGGCGGGGTTCGGCCCGTTCGCCCGCGTCTTCCCGTGCTTCGACCTGCACCCGGTTGCCGTGCACCCGGCCACCTCCTGGCGGCGCCTCTACGCCCGCCGCGAGGTGCTTCTCGAAATGGCGGGCACGGCCGCCCCGCGCACCTTCCTGCTCCCCAGCAACGACCCCGAAGCGCTCGTGGCGCTCCTCCAGACCCCGACCTCGACACCTCCACCTTGAGCGCGACGTCGCGTCGCCCTATCCTGGGGCGCCCGCGGAGGGGTGGCCGAGCGGTCGAAGGCAGCGGTCTTGAAAACCGCCGTTCCGCAAGGAACCAGGAGTTCGAATCTCCTCCCCTCCGCCAGACCTCCAAGGCCTTCCCGCTTCCAGGGTCTCCCAGGCCCACCGCGTACCGAGGGCCTCCCCCTCGAACGAGGCGGAGGGGAGGGGTGAGAACTCCTGCTGCGGGCGGGGGCAGGAGTTCGCACTCGCGGGCGGTGGGTAGGGGGCGAGACGCGGGCGCATGGGCCGTCGACCTGGCCAAGGGAAAGGTACGTGCCGGCTGCGTCACCTGGGCGACGGATCCCTGCGCTCAGCTCGCCGATGGGCGTGTCATGCGGTAGATGCCCGGCGACACCGGCGGGCCTGCAAAGCCCGGGCCGCGCACCACCACGAGGGCCACCTCGTCATCGAGCCACGCCAGCACGTCCCCCAGCGACACGCTCCCGCCGGCACTGGTGGGAAAGGTCGGCGCCATTCGCACCCCGGCCGCCGGTTCGCGGCCATCGAGGAAGCCATCGGGCAACCCCTGCACTCCCCACCCGTACTGGAGCAGCAGGTCGAAGGCTCCCCCTCCGCGCACGACGAAGTCGAAGCCGGTGGGGTTATGTCCATCGAGCCGCAGGTCCCGGGAGCGATCGCCAACGAACACCCCCCACCCCTCGGCGTGCAGCCGCCGCACCTCGCCGCCTCGCCGCTCCTCCCGCTCCGCCGAACCTTGCCAGAGCACGGCCGTGCCCTCGCGAGACACCAGTACCGCCTGCTCCACGCCCAAGGACCCGGCATCCACCGCCGTCCACCGCGTGCGGTCCCATACCGCGGCCACCGGCTCGCGACAGGTGAACCCCGCCACCACGCGACCCACCGAGCGAGCATCGAAGAGCTTGAAGGGGCACGACCGCACCTTGCCGCCGCCCCCCACCGGGCACGGCTCCCCTCCGGCCACCAGCATTTCCGTGAAGGTCTCGCCCACCGCGAGGATCCCCTTGCGCGTCGCACCGGCGCTCTTCACGTAGCCCACCAGCACCACGGTGCCGTCGTCGGCCAGCACCGCCTCCTCCAGGCGGACGGTGCCGCAGCCGAGCGCCGAATCCTTGAAGCGGGCGTCGCTGGTACCGGGCAGCGGCTGGTCCTCGGTCATGACCCCCCGCAACTCCTTGCCGTCGTGGACGGCGAGCCCGCCCACCCGCGCCGGGCTCGCTGCCGTGAAGGCGAGGAGCACGGTGCCGCCTGCGTTGGCGTGCCCCAGGGTGACGCTCTCGCAGCGGTACATGGTGCCACGGAAGGGGATCTCGTCGCCGGGACCGAGGAGCCGACGCAGCCCCTGGGCATCCCAGACGTAGACGGGGTTTGTCCCACCGGCCGGTACGGCCTCGAGGGGCTTCTCCTGCAGGTACACGAGGCCCCGGCCGGCCACCACGCCCTGGCCGAGGCGGGCGCCCATGCCGCTTTCCTGGCGCCGCACGGCGAGCACGGCGCCGTCGCGGGCTTCGCTGCTCACCTTCTCGACGGCCACCACCTCGGCCTTCCCCAGGCGAAAACCGAGGAGCACCCATCCCGCGAGGGAGCCCTCGACGCGCGCCCACACCACGAAGGTCTCGGCGTCCACCGCCCACAGTCGCCCCACCTCGCGAATGCGCGTCCCGGCGAGGCCCGGCAGCTCGCCGGTGAAGGGCAGGACCGAGGCGAGGTCCCACGGCCCCGCCGCTGCCGCGGTGCTGCCGGCCCATCCCGCCAGCACCAGCGCCACGAGCACCGAGGGTACTGCCGAACGGCTCGAAAGACCGGTGCGCATGCGTCACCTCCTACCCGAAACTCCTGTCTCGACACTACCCTTCGTGCCGCACCACTGTCAACCGTGTCGTGTCGTGGAACGTTCCCAACCGGGGACGCCTCACCTCCCGGCTCCTCGCCGGCGCGCGGCTCGGCACGGAGGCGCCGCGGTGCTAGCATCACCGGGTGACCGTTCGATGCGTCTCGACGGCACCCGTGGGGAGGCAGCCATGAGAGGAACGCGGTTGGTCGTTGGCGTGCTGGCCGCGTGCACGGCGCTGGACGGTGCTGTGACGTCGGCCCCGGCCGTCGAGGAGGCGTCGGCTGCCAGCGTATGGGCCATCACCGGCGCGCGGATCGTGACCATGGCGGGAGCACCCCTTGCGGCGGGCACGGTGGTGATCCGCGACGGGCTCATCGACGCCGTCGGCCCTGCGGTGAAGGTCCCGGCCGACGCCGAGGTGGTGGACGGCACGGGCCTCACCGTCACCCCTGCCCTCATCGACGCCTTCGCCGACGCCCTCCTCAAGCTACCCGAGCGACCCGCGCCGCCCACCTCCCCCGAGGCTGCAACGGACCAGCAGCGCGGCCTCACCCCGCACCGCCGCGCCTGGGAGTACGTGGTCCTGGGCAAGGCCACCCTCGCCAAGTACCACGCCGTCGGCATCGCCACCGTCCAGGTCGTACCGACCGCAGGTCTATTGCCGGGCCAGACCGCCGTCCTCAGCCTGTCGACGGAGGATGTGACCTCGGCCACCCTGCGGCGCGAGGCGGCCCTCGCCGTCACTTTCACCCCCGGCGCCGGGTACCCCAACTCCCTCATGGGCGTGATGGCGTTCCTCCGCCAAGCGTTCCTCGACGCGGCCCACTACGACGCCCACCTCGCCCGCTGGACGGCGGCACCCTCTGGCGTGCCGCGCCCGGTGTACGACGCCCGCGCCGAGATCCTGGCTCGCGCCGTCTCCGGCGCGCTGCCGGTGGTTTTCCTGTGCAAGAACCAGCACGACATCTCGAGGGCGCTTCGCCTCGCCGAGGAGTTCCGCCTCGCGGCCGTGGTGGCCGACGCCGGGGGCGAGGCGTTTCGGGTCGTCCCGGCCTTGCAACGGGCCCGCGTCCCGGTCCTCGCGGCCGTGACCTTCAAGGCGCCGCCCTCGGCCATCTGGTCCCAGAAGACCGAGGCGGACCGCCAGCGCGCCGAGAACGAGCTCTACCCGGCAGGTCCCGCCCAGCTCGCTGCGGCCGGCGTGCGCTTCGCCTTCGCGTCGCTCGGTTGCGACAGCCCCCACGCGTTCCTCGCCGGGGTGCGCACGGCAGTGGCCGCCGGCTTGCCGGCCGAGCGGGCCCTCAGGGCGCTCACCGCCGATGCCGCCACCATCCTCGGTGTCGGCAGGCTCCTCGGCACCATCGAGACCGGCAAGATCGCCAACCTGGTGGTGAGCGAGGGGGACATCCTGGCGGAAGGGAGCAAGGTACGTTTCGTCTTCGCCGATGGGAGACGTTTTGTCGTCAAGGAGCGCAAGCTCGGCGAGGGCGAGGCACCCACGGTGAACGTCACCGGCCGCTGGGAGCTCGCCGTCGAACGTGGCATGGGCGCCGGTACCACCGTCACCGTCACCTTCAGCCAGGAGGAGTCCTCCCTCTCCGGCACCTACACGACTTCCCGCGGCAGCGTCGAGTTCGCCGACGGCGAGGTGGCCGGCAACCAGATCGCGTTCGAGGTGACCATGTCCTTTGCCGGCCGCACCATCGACCTGTTCGTCACCGGCACAGTGGAGGGCGACACCATCCGCGGCACCGTCACCACGGCCCGCTCCTCCAACCCCTTCACCGCCAAACGGATCCCGTGAGGAGGGAGCCATGAGGACCGTCACGTTCGTCCTGGCCAGTGCCCTCGCGCTCACCACCGCCGCCCTCGCCCGGGCCGCCGGCGGCAGCGTCCTCCTCCAGGGGGGCAACGTCATCACCGTCGCCGGCCCCACCCTCGAAGGGGCGGACATCCTCGTCCTCGACGGCATCATCCGCCAGGTGGGGCGAGGGCTCGTCGCCCCGCCGGGCGTGCGCACCCTGGACTGCCGGGGCCGCTGGGTGATGCCCGGCATCGTCGATGCCCACTCCCACATCGCCCTCGAGGGGAACGTCAACGAGACCGGCGCCCTCATGACGCCCGAGACCGATTGCGCCGACGTCATCAACCCCGAAGATCTGGACATCTTCTACGCCCTCGCCGGCGGCGTCACCACCATCCACACCATGCACGGCTCCGCCAACCCCATGGGCGGCCGCGGCATCGTCCTCAAGCTGCGGTGGGGCGCCACGGCTGAGGAGATGGTGTTTGCCGGCGCGCCGCGGACGGTGAAGTGGGCCCTCGGCGAGAACCCCAAGCAGGCCAACTCGCCCGACTCCACCCGCTACCCCAAGACGCGGATGGGGGTTGAGGCGTCCATCCGCGCCCTCTTCGAAGAGGCCAGGAGCTACCAGCGGGCCTGGCGCGACTACGAGCGGCGGGCTGCTGCCGCCGCCAAGGCGCGCACGCCGGCGCCGCTGCCGCCTCGCCGCGACCTGCGTCTCGAGGTGGTGTCGGAGATCCTGGCAGGCAGGCTCTGGGTGCGGTGCCACGCCTACCAGGCGGCGGAGATGCTGTCCATCCTCGCCCTCTGCCAGGAGTACGGCGTCAAGCTCGCCGCGTTCGAGCACGGCCTCGAGGCCTACAAGATCGCCGACGAACTCGCTGCCGCCGGCGTTGGCAACGCGGCCTTCGCCGATTTCTGGGGCTATAAGTGGGAGGCGTTCTTCACCATGCCCCACTCGGTGGCAGTGCAGGTGCGCCGCGGAGTCACCGCCGCCGTGGCCTCGGACAGCGCCGAACGGATGCGTCGCCTCAACCTCGACGCGGCCAAGACCATGCGCTTCGGAGGCCTCACCGCCGACGAGGCCATCCGCACCATCACCATCAACCCGGCCCGGATCTGCGGCATCGACCCCTGGGTGGGGACCATCGAGGTCGGCAAGCACGCCGACCTGGCCGTATTCGACCGGCACCCCCTGGACAGCTACGCGATCTGCCAGACGACCCTGGTGGATGGCAACGTCCTCTTCGACCGCACCGCCATCCTGGCCGAGCGCGCCGCGCGGGCCGGTGCCACCGCGACCCCCTCGGCGCCGCCCGTGCCGTCACGAGGGCAGAAGGGGCAACCATGAACGCCATCGTTGCCATACTCGCCACCCTTGCCGTCGCGGCGACGGCCCCCGCCGCCACGCGCACCATCTGCATCACCAACGGCCACCTGGTGCCGGTGGTGGGGGAACCCATCCCCAACGGCGACATACTCATCGAGGACGGCCGCATCGCCGCCATCGGCGTCGACCTCGACGTGCCGCCCGACGCTGAGATCATCGACGCCACGGGCCTCTTCGTCTACCCGGGCTTCATCGACGCCTTTTCCACCTTTGGCCTCGAAGAGATCGGCTCCATCGCCGCGACCCGCGACACCCGCGAGCTGGGGCGAGAGAACCCCGAACTGCGGGCCAGCTGGGCCATCAACCCCGATACCGTCCACATCGCCACGAGTCGCCTCAACGGCACCACCGCCGCCCTGGTGGCCCCGGCAGGCGGGACGTTCCCGGGTCAGGCCGCTCTCATCAAGATGCACGGCTGGACCTTGCCGGAGATGCTGGTGGCCGACGGCGTCGCGGCGATCATCACCTTCCCCACCACTCCGAAGCCGCCAGGCGAGGCAGCCATCGCCACCGCCGAGAAGCCCAAGGTGGACCTCGCCGCCAAGCTCATCGAGCGCATCGCCGCGTTCCTCGGCGAGGCGGAGCGCTACCTCCACCGCCGGGAGGCCGCCAGGCGCGACCCCTCCCTCCCGCCGCCCCCCTACGCTCCCAAGTACGAGGCGCTGCGCGGCGTCCTGGACGGCACCCAGCCCGTCATCATCACCGTTGAAAAGGCCAAGGACATCGAGCTCGCCCTCGCCTTCGCCAGGGAGCACAAGCTTCGCCTGATCCTGCACGGCTGCGCCCAGGGGTACCGGGTGGCGGCGGCCATCCGCGACGCCGGCGTGCCGGTCATCGTGGACGACCTCTACAGCGGCCCCAGCGAGTACGAGGACGGCTACGACGGCGCCTGGACCAACGTCGCGGCCCTGGCCCGGGAAGGTGTCACCGTGTGCTTCTCCTCCGGTTCCGCCCTCACCGGCAAGGACCTGCCCACCTTCGCAGCGCGGGCCGTCGCCTTCGGCATGGACCGCGACGAGGCCATTCGCGCCCTCACCATCAACCCCGCCCGGGTGCTCGGCGTGGCCGACCGGCTGGGCAGCCTGGAGGTGGGCAAGGACGCGGACCTTTTCCTCACCACCGGCGATCCGCTGCAGATCACCTCCGAGGTCCGCGTCATGCTCATCGGCGGCGAGGTGGTGGACCTCGACGCCAACTGGTGGAACGAGCTGTACCAGAAGTGGTCGCGGCGGCCGCCCTCCCTCCCCTGAGCCGCCGCATGAGACGGTAGAAAGGAGCATGGGCATGAAGCAGACACTCGTTGCGGCCGTGGTGGTCGCCCTGGCAGCCGCCCTGGCCCAGGCCGGCGAGGTGGCCACGGTGGCCGGAGACTGGGTCCTGGTGCTCAAGGGCCAGCGCGGGGACGTGACCTTCAAGTACCACATCGTGCAGGAGGGCGAGACGCTTACCCTGACCCGCGAGAACGAGCGCGGCGAAAAATCCACCACCACCGGCACCGTCACCGGCACCACCGTGCAGTGGACCATCACCCGCGAGACCCCCGACGGCACGGTGACCGTCACCTACAAGGGCACCGTGAGCGGCGACACCATGAAGGGGACCCTCGAGTCCCCGCGCGGTGCCCGCGAGTGGTCCGCCACCCGCGTCGCGGCCCAGCAGCCGTAGCCCTGACGCGTCCGCGGCTCGCCGCGGCACGTTGCGCGCGCGGGCGGGGGCGGGGGTCGCCCCCTTGTGGCAGAATCACGGGGCTGGTGCGCTGCGCCTCGCCTGGAGGGGCGGCGAGGGCTGGGAGGTGGGATGCGTGCGTTGGTGGTGGGCGGCGGTCTCGTGGGCTCGACCCTGGCGGCCCGCCTCGCTCGCGACAGGCACGACGTGGTGGTGATCGAGGAGTCGCGAGCGCAGCTCGAAGCCATCTCGGAGCACCTCGACGTCCAGGTCCTCGCCGGCAACGGAACGACGGTGGAGGTCCTCCGCCGAGCCGGCATCGAGACGTGCGACGCTCTCTTCGCATGCACCTCCTCGGACGAGGCCAACATGGTGGTGGCCCTCATCGCCTCCGCCATCTTCCGGGTGCCCCGCGTCGTGGCCCGGCTGCGGGAGTCCGATCACGAGGCCAGCTTCCGCGCCATCGCCCAGCGCATCCCGGGCGAGCACGTCTGCATCAACCCCGACGGCGCGGCTGCCGAGCGGATCCTCTCCCTCCTGCCGGTGCCGGGCGCTGCCGACGTGGTGTCCTTCCTCGACGGCCGCCTGTTCCTCGCCGGGTTTCCCATCGCCGCGACCAGCCACTTTGCCGGCCTGCGCCTCTCGCACCTCAAGCTGCTCTTCCCCGCGCCGCCGGTGCTGGCGGTCGCCATCCGCCGGGGCGAGCGCTGGTTCGTACCCCACGGCGAGGACGAGTTCCGCGCTGGCGATCTAGCGTACCTGGCCGTCGACCCGACCGAGGTCGACAACGTGCTCAAGCTCCTCGGCGTCGAGCGGGGCGAAGAGGAACGGGTGATGATCGCCGGTGCCACGCGCATCGGTCTCGAGGTGGCCCGCCGTCTCGACGCCCGCGGCGTCCCCGTTACCCTGGTCGAAGAGCAAGCCCAGGCGTGCCAGCACGCCGCCGCAGCCCTCGACAACGCCGTCGTCCTCCGCGGCACCCCCACCGACGGCGACCTCCTCGAAGAGGAGGGCGTCTCCCGGGTCGCCGCCTTTCTGGCCTGCAGCGACAACCATCACGTCAACGTCGTCTCCTGCCTCCTCGCGCGGCATCTCGGCGCCCGGCGCACCCTGGCCCTGGTGGACAACGCCGCCCTGGCGGCCATGGTGGGCGGGCTGGGCATCGACGCGGTGATCTCGCCGCGCCTGCTCACCGTGGGCCTGGCCGTGCAATTCGTCCGCCGCGGCAAGGTCCGCGCCGCCGCCGCCCTGATGGAGGACGTGGTGGAGATGGTGGAAGTGGACGTCCTCTCCGGGAGCCGGCTGACCCGCGCGCCTCTCGCCGAGCTCGGGCTCCCCCGCGGCTGCCTGGTGGCCGCGGCGCTGCGCAGGGAGAAGCTGATCGTCCCGAGCGGCCAGGACCGCCTCGAGGCGGGCGACCGCGCCCTCGTGATCACCACCTCGGAACGGGCGCCGGACCTCGACGCCTTCCTGGGGGGCTAGCGGCCGTGAACCGGCGCTTCGACCTCCATCTCCTGGGGTGGCTCCTCGCCCTGCTGGCCGCCTTTCTCCTGGTCCCCCTGGCCGCCTCGCTGCTCCTCGGCGAGGCGCCCTGGCCCTACCTGGCGAGCGCCGGCATCGCGGCCGGGGCGGCGACCGCGCTGGTGGTGGCCACCCGCACCGACGACCGCCGCATCAACCCGCGCGACGGCTTCCTCATCGTCACCGGCGGCTGGGTCGTGGCATCGCTGTTCGGGGCGCTCCCCTTCGTCGTATCGGGGGCGCTGGGCCCGGTGGACGCGGTGTTCGAGGCGACCTCGGGCTTCACCACCACCGGTTCCACGGTCATCGTCGACGTCACCCCCCTGCCCCGCGCCCTTCTTCTGTGGCGCTCCCTCACCCAGTGGCTG
>FWPV01002629.1_pt1 | contig 43314 bp, 36 predicted proteins | sample 2228371 | NCBI WGS metagenome assembly FWPV01 (sample SAMEA103939776, study PRJEB20133) | metagenome
GGCACGCCGAGGGCGGCATCGGCCCGGCGCTGGGCGGGCTCGGGCGAGCGGGCTTTTCATGTCCTCAGAACGCCGCGTCCTCGCGGCTTGATGGACGTAGACGCGCCCGAGCCCTTTCGGCTCGGAAGTCAGGGCGATCGGTCGTGAGGAGGCAGCGACCGTCCGAGCGTTTCAGCCCCCGCCCGCTTCGCCTCGTCCACGGTGTCGCGCGCTGTTCCTCCGGCGCTGATGTGCACCTCACCATCCCGCTCGCGGCGCAGCACCCGCACCTTCGATGTGCGTTGCCTGGGGTTGTTCGGCGGGCTCGGGCGCGCAAGCTCGGTAAACCCCTGGAGGCTGTCGAACGCGGCGAACCAGCGCCCCCGCGCACACTGCCGGCTCGCCACCACATAGCGTGGTACCCCACCACCGCAGGCCCGGCCTCCCGCACCTCCTCCATTGTCACCACGTCGGTCCGCACCGCCACCACCTCACGGTCGGGATCTGGCGGGCATGGGCGGACCGCACCTGTTCCGTGACGACAATGATGGCTGCAATTCCCAACTCCAGTGGTCCCAACAAGCCCCAATGGCGAACCCGCGCAACAACGCCCCCAGGGCGAGCGTGAGCGCGGGGGTTGGGTCAGGGCGCGGGGTAGGTGAAGGTATACATGAGCCAGAGCTTGGTGGTGTCGCGGCCGAAGGCGTCGCCGGCCCAGTAGCGGGCCGCCTTGAGGGTCAGGAGGTGCGGTGCGCCCAGGGAGCGCTCGTAGCTCGCGTCCAGCTCGCGGCCGTAGTCGAGATGGCCCCGACGCGAGCGGAAGGCGTGAAAAACGCACTCCACCTTGCCCAGCCTGGCTGTGCTGAACCCGGCAGCCACCGCCCCCGCCCACCACCCCCGCGGGTCACCCTGCGCCGCCTTACCGGCGAGCGCGTCCGACCACCCGTCGAAGGCGTGGAGGGTGGCGAGGGGGGTGGCGAAGCCCGTCCGCGCGTTCCCGCGGGCTGCCCCGAAGCCAGTGAGGTTGCCCCGCAGCGTCACGGCGCCCCAGCTCCGCCGCAGCTCGCCGCGCAGGAAGTCGGCCCGCCTGGGCCCGCCGGCGTAGGTCTCCTGTAGGCTCGGGGTGCGCTGCACGGCGACTTCCAGCCGTCCCCCCCAGGTCGAGGTGGCGGCCTTCAACCCCAGCCCGAAAGTGTCGTGCGCATCTTGAACGAGGTACGCCATGGTGTACGCGGTCACGACCGGCGTCATGCGAAAACTCGCGTGGCCGACGAGGGAGCCCTCGCGGTAGCGCTGGTCGAGCTCGGGCCGCACCCCCAGCCGTCGGCTGAGGTAGGAGACCTCGGCCGTGACCGGCTGTCGGGCGGTGCGCACGGTGATCCCCTCGAAGGTCTGGGGCATTTGCCGCCAGCCCACGTTGCCCAGGAAGCGATGGTCGTCGTGGACGAGCATCTGCCGCCCCGCGATCACCTCGGCGGCGCCCAGGTCGAACGCCACCAGCGCCTGGGTGAGGCGGGTGAAGGTGGGGTCGGCGATGACCCCCCGGCCCGGCTGCCACGGACCCTCGCTGGAGGCGGCGTGGTAGCGATCCACGGCCGCCGCCACGTTGGTGGCTTCCAGGCGCAGGCGCAGCCGCGGCCATCCCAGCACGCCGCGCCAGTGCATCCCCAGCACCGTGCGGGCGGTGAGGCCGGTCGCGTGGCGGCTGCCCTCCTCGTCCACCACTTCGACTCGCGGGCGCAGTTGCAAGCTGAACGACGGCTCCTCGGCGCCCGCTGCTGCCGCCGCCACGACCCCCAGCGCCATCGCCACCCCTGTCGACCAGCTCCGTGCCATGCCCTGCCTCCCTGTCGCGTCACCGGCCCCACCGATGCGCTGCAGCAGTCGCGCCTGTCCTCGCCGGGTGGGGCCGTTTCGAGGGGGTCGGCCTTCCTCCCGCTGCCGCGCCTCCTGGGGGACTCGAATCCCCATCGTGTACATGCCTACGATACCCGGCCAGGGGGATCGTTGACCTAGGTCAACAGCACCACGCTCCGTACATGCACCTGGGCGAGCGGTCGTTGCTGCAACAGCCGCCGCCCCCCGCGGGCCCACGGCGGGGGGAAGGGCGACACTGGGCTACCATGGGCGCGGCGGTCGGGTGGGAACGGACCCGTGACAGCTCGAAATCCCCTCGAAGGCAAGCCGAGCGCGGCTGCCACCCGCGTGCGGAGGCCGTGCCGGTGAGGGAAGGTCTGCGGCGGATCACGAGGTGGCTTGCTGCGTCTTCTGCGGCGGCGCTGGCGGCAGGGGCGCTGTGGCTGGTGGCGGATGCCGCGCTTTACCAGGCGGCAAACCCCGCCCCCCTCAACTTCGTCGAGGGGTTCATGGTGGCCGACGCGCTGCGTGTCGCCGCCTCCGGGGCGCTGTACAACGACCCCCGGCAGCCGCCGTTTTCCCTCCACGTCTACACGCCGCTCTACACGGTGGCCCTCGCCAGCCTCGCCAGGGCCGGTGCCGAACCGTTCGTCGCCGGTCGGCGCTTGTCCCTGGCCGGGAGCGTGGCCGTTGCGCTCCTCGTGCTGTGGGCCGGGTGGCGGCGCCACCGGACCGTGGCCGTGGCAGCCGCGAGTCTGTGGCTCCTTGCGCCGCTGCAGTGGCCGTGGTCGCTGGTGGTGCGACCGGATACCTGGGCGGTGGCGCTGTCCCTGGCCGGCGTGGTGCTGGTGGCCCGCCGAAACGGGGAGTGCGTGCCGCCGCTCGCCGTCGTCCTGTTCCTGGCAGCCCTTTTCACCAAGCAGACGGCGGTGGCCGGGGCTGCGGCGAGCCTCGTTGCCGTGGCCCGGCGAGACCCGCGGCGGGCGCTGAGGAGCGCGGCAACCCTGGCAGCCGCCGCCGCCCTCGTGACCCTCGCCCTCGAATGGGCGAGCGACGGGTGGTTCCTCTTCCACACGGTGGCGGGCAACTGGAACGCCTATTCGCTGGCACGGGCGGTCGCCCTGTGGGGCACCTTCCTGCGCCACCACGTCGTGGAAGCGACGGTGCTGGTGGCCCTGCTCCTGTGGCAGGCGGCCACGCGCCACCTCGACGTGCCTGGGATCTACGCCCTCCTCGCCTGCGCCGTGGCCTGGGGCGCCGGCAAGGTCGGCTCGGATCTCAACTACTTCCTGGAACTCCTCGCCGCGACAGCGCTCCTTGCGGCCAGCGGCGTGCCGCAGCGCGGCCCTGCCGGCAGCGGCCGCTTCGGGGCCGTCGTGAGCTGTGCCGCCGTCCTCGCCGGGCTACTCCTCGGTGTGGTCCACGTGGACGACCAGCTGGGGAGGCGCAGGGGCTTCGCCGCCCTGGCGCCGGTGGCCCGGGAGGTGACCGCCCGCGTCGGGGCCATGGGCGGCGTGGTGGTGAGCGACGAGGCCTCGCTGCTGGTGCGGGCCGGCAAGCCGGTGTTCTTTCAGCCCTTCGTGATGACCCAGCTGGCAGCGGCGGGACGGTGGGACGAGCGGCCCTTCCTCGCGGCTCTCGCGGATGGAACGGTCGCAGCCGTGATCGTCCAAGAAGCTCCGCCGGAGGTCGTGCCGACCCGCTACAGCGAGGCTGTGCGCCGCATCCTCGCGACCCGGTACGCCCCGCGCTGGGGGTTCGGCCTCGGCTTTCTCTACCGGGTGTGGGAGCCTCGCCCGGTGGGCACTAACGAACAGGGCTCCATTACCATGAAGGCGGCGGCCGGTGGGTAAGGCCGAAGGAGGGGAGCTGCCGATGCGATCCTTGATGCCGAGCGTGTTCGTGTTGGTGGCGGTGGCGGCGTTGGCCCAGCCCCTGCCGCCCTCGCCCCAGGAGGTGCTGCACCTGGCCGTGGGCAGCGACCGGGTGCTCGCCTCCTACAGCGAGAGCGAAACGTACCTGCGACGGCTGGCGGAGGTCTCGGAGCGGGTCGACCTTGTGGAGGTGGGACCGACGGTGGAGGGGCGGACCATGGTGGCGACGGTGGTTTCCTCCCCGGCCAATCTCCTCCGCCTTCCCGAACTGCGCCAGGGATGGGCGCGGCTGGCCGACCCCCGCGCGGCCAGCGACGACGAGCTGGCACGGCTCGCCGCCACCTGGCCGTCCTGCGCCCTCATCACCGCCGGGATCCACTCGACGGAGGTGGCCGGCCCCCAGGCGGTCCTCCTCTTCGCCCACGCCCTGGCGGCCGCGCCGGCCGGTTCCCCCCTTGCCGAGTGGCTCGACCAGGTGGTGGTGCTCCTCGTCCCTTCCCTCAACCCCGACGGCCAGGAGGCGGTGGTGGGGTGGTACCGGCGGTGGCTGGGAACCCCCTACGAAGGGTGCCAGCCCCCCTTCCTCTACCACCGCTACGCGGGCCACGACAACAACCGCGACTTCGTCTACCTGACCCAGCCCGAGAGCCGGGCCTTGAACGCCTTTGTCTACCGCACCTGGCACCCGCAACTCTTCCTCGACCTCCACCAGATGGGCAGCACCGGTCCCCGCCAGTTCGTGCCCCCCTTCGCCGACCCGGTGGCGGCCAACGTCCACCCTCTGGTGTGGTGGGTGACCTCGCACCTGGGCACGCTCATGGCCTGGCGGCTGGGGGAGGAGGGCAAGGGCGGGGTGGCCTCGGGGTGGCTCTTCGACGGCAACTGGATCGGCGGCACCCGCAACACGGGGTGGTGGAAGAACGTGTTCGGGGTGCTCACGGAAACCGCCTCGGCTGCCCTCGCCACCCCCATCGAGGTGGACGACAACGAGTTGCGAGCGGGCGGCAAGGGGCTGGCCGACTACCGGCAGCAGGTGAACTTTCCCTTGCCGTGGCGGGGGGGGCGGTGGGGGCTTGCCGATGCCGTCTCCTACCAGCTCACCGTCATGCGCGCCTTCGTGGAGTTCGCGGCCACTCACCGCAGCCAGGTGCTCGCCAATGCCTCGGCCATGGCGGCGGCTGCCGTGGCGCGGGGGCGGAACGAGTCGCCGGTGGCGTTCCTCGTGCCGCCCACCGGCCCCGACCCGGGGCGGGCGGCAGCCCTCGTCGCCCTGTTGCAGGAAGCCGGCGTCGAGACGGAGGTGGCGGCGCAAGGCGTCCTCGCCGACGGGCGCCCGTTCCCGGCGGGGACGGTGGTGATCCCGGCGGCGCAGCCGCTGCGCCAGTACGTTCTGGAGGTGTTGGGGCGCCAGACCTATCCCGAGATCTCGCCGGCCCCCGGCGCCGGCATCCTCCTGCCCTACGACATCACCGCCTGGTCCATGCCCCTGGCGTTCGGGGTGGAGGTGGTGCCGGTAGCGCGGCACCTGGATGGGAGCCGTGCCCCGCTTGCCACCGCTCCCGCCTGGCCGCCCTCGCCCCTCGTCGGCGAGGGGGCCGTGGCGGCCTGCGAGGCCGTGCAACTGGGGTGTTTCGCCTTCGCCAACCGGGCCCTGGCCGCCTCGGCCCGCGTCCACCGGGCCATCGGGGCTGGCGACGGGGAGGCGGGGACATTCTACGTCCAGGGCCTCGGCGCGGCAGCCATCGCCGAGCTGGCCCGCCAGACCCGCGTGCGGGTCACCATGCGCGAACGGCTGCCGGCAGGGTGCGTGACGCTGCAGCGCGGCGTCGTGGGCGTCTACCACCCGAACATCCCCGTCGAGGATGCCGGGTGGCTGCGCTTCGTGTTGGAGCAGGCGGGGTTTGCGGTGGCGGTCGTGGGCAACGCCGACGTGGCCATGCCGGAGCTCGCCCGCCGCGTCAAGGTGCTCGTTTTCCCCCCCCTCGACGGGAAGGCCATCGTCGATGGGCCCGAACGGCAGGCTGCAGTGCCCCAGCCGCCCGAGGTCCGGGGGGGCATCGGCGCGGCCGGCCGCACGGCCGTGGAACGGTTCTTTGCAGCGGGGGGTACGGTGATCGGCGTCGGGGCGAGCGCCGAATGGCTCGCCGAGCTCCTCGCCCTGCCGGTGAGCAACGCCCTGCGGGGGGTGTCGCGCGACGAGTTCTACGCGCCCGGCGCGCAACTTGCGCTTTCGGTGACGGAAGGCCTTCCCCTTGCCGCCGGCGTGCCGTCCAGGATCGCCGTGATGGTGGATCTTCCCTGCGCGTTCCAGACGCACCCGAGCCTCGGGGAACGGGTCCGCACCGTGGTGGCCCGCTTCCCCGACGAGCCCCTGGTGCTGTCCGGGTGGCTGCGGGGCGAGGAGAAGCTGCGGCGGCGGGCCGCCGTCGTCGAGGTGCGCGGCCAAGCGGGGCGCGCCGTCCTCTTTGCCTTTGCCCCGTACTTCCGCGGCCAGACCCAGGCGGCGTTCCCGCTGCTGTTCAACGCCGTCGTCGCCGGCATGACGGCACCGTAGCCGGCGATTCCCACGTCGCCGCCCATCGGCGGTGCGGCCGTGCGCTATCATCGCCGTCAGGAGCCCGGGCGTGACCAAGGTCCTCATCGTTGGTGCCGAGACACCCGCTCTCCAGCGGGTGGTTCCCCTCTTGCTGCGTGCCGATTTCGTGGTTCGCCGGGTGGCGAGGGCTGACGAGGGCCTCTCGGTGCTGGAGGACCAGGCCTTCGACCTCGTCATCGTCCGCCACCCGCCCTCCGGGGTGGCCGTGGCCGAGCTGGTCGCCAAGCTTCGCGCCCCAGGGAGCAAGAACCGCGCTGCCGGCCTGCTCCTCCTGGCCGATCCCGAGTCGGTCCACGAGGTGCGGCACCTCCTCGGCCACGGCGTCAACCGGGTGTTGAGCCTCGAGGGCTCGAGCGATCGGCTGCTGCTGGCGGTGGCGGACATGATTGCCGTGCCGCCGCGCCGCTCGCTGCGGGCGGTGGTGCAGCTCGAACTGTGGGTGCATCACGGGCCGGTGCGTTCCCTGGCGCTGACGCGCAACGTCTCGGCCACCGGCATGCTGGTGGACGGCGCGGTGGAGTTTCCCGTCGGGGCGCGCGTCCACTTCGAGCTCATCGTGCCGGGGGAGGAGAGCCCGATCCGCGGCGAGGCGGAGGTGGTTCGCCATGCGACGGAGCTTGCGCCGCCGGGTCTTGGCGTGCGTTTTTGCGCCTTCGAGGACGACGGCATGGAGCGGTTGAACCACTTCCTCGCCCACCCGCCATCGTGACCTGCCGCGCCTGCCGTCGCTGACAGCTTGCTACGATGCCTCCCGGCGCCGCTGTACGGCGCGAGGAGGATGTCATGCGTACCCGTTTGCTGCCGATTCTCGTGATGGCCGTCGTGGCGAGCCAGGCGGTCGCCGCCTCCGCCTTCGGGCGGTACCGCCCCGAGCCTGTGGACGCGCATCCCGAGTGGGACGCCGCCTACACCGCCCGCATCCGCGCCGAGACCACCGACCCCCAGTTCCTCACCGACCTCGTGGACCACCTTCCCGCCTCGCCGACCGTCCCGACGCCGCTGGCGTTTCACGGCTACATCGCCGGTGCGGCGGGTCATCTCACCACCTCGGCAGGGATCGCCGCCTACATGCGCGCGCTCCAGGCGGCATCGCCGCGGGTGAAGGTGTTTTCCCTGGGGACGAGCGAGGAAGGGCGGGAAATGATCCTGGTGGCAGTGGCCGACGAGGCCACCATCGCGAGACTCGACGAGTACCGGCGGATCACCGCAGCTCTCGCCGACCCGCGCCGCATCGGCGACGACGAGGCTGCGCAGCTGATCGCTCGCGGCAAGCCCATCTACTACCTCACCGGCGGCCTCCACTCCCCGGAAACGGGTAGCCCCGAGATGCTCATGGAGCTGGCGTACCGACTGGCGGTGGAGGAGACCCCCACAGTGGCGGCGATCCGGAAGGAGGTCATCACCCTCATCACCCCCGTGCTGGAGGTGGACGGTCGCGACCGGATGGTGGACCTGGCCCGCTACGCCCAGGCCCACCCCGACGAGGCGGTGCCGCCCCTCGTCTACTGGGGGCATTACGTGGCCCACGACAACAACCGCGACACGGTGAGCATGGCGTTGGCCCTGACCCGCCACATGGCGGCGGCCGTCGCGGCCTGGCACCCGCAGGTGCTGCACGATCTGCACGAGTCCATCCCGTTCCTGTACATCTCCACCGGCACGGGACCCTACAACGCCTGGCTCGATCCCCTGGTGGTCACCGAGTGGGAGCGTCTCGCCATTCGCGAGGTGCAGGAACTCACCGCCATGGGACTGCCCGGGGTGTGGACCCACGGCTTCTACGACGGCTGGGCGCCAGGCTACCTGTTCTGGCTGGCCTTCGGCCACAACGCGATAGGCCGCTTCTACGAGACCTTCGGCAACGCCATGCCGACCACCGAGGAGCGGGTGGTGGGGGACGCGAGCGCCCGGGCGTGGTACCGTCCGAACCCGCCCCTTTCGCAGGTGCGGTGGTCGTTGCGCAACAACGTGAACTACCAACAGAGCGGCGTGCTCGTCGCCCTCGCCGGCATGGCCGCCGAACCGCAGCGGGCCCTGGAGCTCTATTACCGCACCTCGCAGCGATCGGTGGCCAAGGCGCGCACGGAAGGCCCGGCCGCCTACGTCCTGCCAGCCGATCAGAAGCGGCGCGGCCAGCTCCGCGATCTCGTAGCCCTCCTCGCGCGGCACGGGATCGAGGTGCACCGCGCGACGAGAGCCTTCGAGACGGTGGTGGGCTCGCCGGCCGGCGCGGTACCGGGTGCCTCGTCGGCAACCCCCGCCGCGAGTGTCGAGGCGGCGCGACGCTTCGTGGCGGGCAGCTTCATAGTGCGGATGGACCAGCCCCTCTCGCGCCTGGCCGACACCCTCCTCGACACCCAGTTCGTGCGAGGGGAGGAGCGCCTCTACGACGACGCCGGTTGGACCGTGGGCTACGCCCGCAACGTCGAGGTCGTGCGCGTCACCTCCCCCGCGGTCCTCGATTTGCCCATGGAGCTGGTGGGCGAGCGGCCGCCCGCTGCCGCGCCGCTGCCGGAGCGGGCCGCTGCCCTCGCCATCCGCCACTGGGCCGACACCGACCTGGTCCGGCTGCGCACCGCCCTCCCCGACCTCGTCATGCTCGCGGCGGAGGAGGCGTTTACCGCCGGCGAACGGTACCCGGCGGGGACGGTGGTCGTGCCGCTGGCGGGGGTCGACCGTCGCGCCCTTGCGGAGGTGCTGGGCCGTCTGGACCTGCCCATGGCCGGGTTGCCGGCCGTACCCGCCGTACGGAACCATCCCCTGGTGGTGCCGCGCGTGGCCCTCCTCCACACCTGGTTCTCGACCCAGGACGAGGGGTGGTTCCGCCTTGCCTTCGAGGAGCTCGGCCTGCCCTACGACTACCTCGCCACCTCGGCCGTGGCCTCGCTCGGCGATCTGCGCAAGCACTTCGACGTCATCGTCATGGCCCCCTTCGGCCGAGTCCGTTCCCAGGACGTGGTGCACGGCTACCCCGATGGACCACCCTTACCGTGGCGGCGCAGCGAGCTGACGCCAGCCCTCGGCGTCGACGAGACCGACGACCTGCGCCAGGGTCTGGGCTTCGAGGGCCTGGCGCGCCTCCACGCCTTCGTCCGGGACGGGGGGGTGCTGGTGACGGTGGGCAGCGCGGCGCGCTTCGCCGTGGAGATGGGGCTGTGCCGCTACGTGCGGGTGGTCGACGCCAAGGGGGTCAAGACGGCCGGCAGCCTGCTGCAGGCGGCGGTGCGGGACGCCACGAGCCCGGTGGTCTACGGCTACGACGCGACCCTGCCGGTGTACTTCGACGGCGGCCCGGTGTTTCGCGTCGGCACGGTGACCATGCCTGAGGAGAAGCCGCAGCGGCCCAGCGGCCGGGGCTCGGCACGCGATCCCGATGTGCCGCAAGGGCGCCCGTACGTGCCTCCTCCCGCCGAACCCGAGCTCGATCCCCTGGACGAGGGGTTCGTCCGCCCCGACGCCCTCTCCTTCCGGGTCCGTCCCTTCCTGCCGGAGCGCCGGGACCGGCCGCGGGTGCTCCTGGAGTTTCCCAAGGGCGAAGGACCCGTGCTGCTGTCGGGCATGCTGGAGGGGGGCAAGGAGCTCGCCGGTACGGCGTTGCTGGTGGACTGCCCGATGGGCGCGGGCCACGTGCTACTCTTCGGCAACAACCCCATGTGGCGCCACACCACCCAGGGGAGCTGGGCGCTGGTGACCAACGCCCTGCTGCACGCCGCGCACCTCGGTCTGGGCTGGCCGCCTCCCGTCGCCGCAGCGTCAGTTCAGCCGTGAGGGGTCGTCCTCGGGCGGCAGGGACGGGCGGGAGCCGAGGGCCCCGCGCGCCTCTTCCGCTGCCCAGCGTGCCCGGATCTCGGCATCCCGCCGCCGCCGCGCCCGGATGGCGAAGAGGGTGAGGAGGGTGATGGCCATCCACAGCGCTGTGGTGCTGGTGAGGAACGGAACCCAGGTGTTCCACAGGGTCTCCCGCCGGAAGAACACCGCTGCCGCCACCTCGGGCGAGGTGCCCGTCGCCCTGCGGAACGCCTCTTCGAAGGAGACCCCCGCCGCCACGGCGCGTAAGGTCTCGGCCACGAAACCGCTGCCGAACCGGTCGATGAAGTGGCGGAGCAGGGCCGCCGAGAGGGCGTAGGAACGGGTCGCTGCCGCTGCACTGCCGAGGAACCCCTCGTCCAGCTCGCTGAGGCTCCGTGGGCGACGGCCCAGCACCGCCACGGCAAATCGCGCGCGGTCCTCGATGCCCCATTCCCGCGCCGCCACGGTAGCCAGCCCCTCGTGGAACCAGCGAGGGAGGGGGCGACCTCGTGCCGCCCGGTCGAGGAGGAGGTGGGCCAGCTCGTGCTCGAACAGGGCGTCGAGGGTGCGGTCGGGGTAGGAGGGCACCCGCGCCGGAAAGAGCACGATGGTCGCCATGCCTGGCAGGGCGTAGCCGCTCACCCAGCTCGGGGCGCGGGAGGCGAGCTCGGACCCTTCCGGCGCCAGGACCACCCGCAGCTCGCCCGGCAGGTCGGTGCCGAACAAGGCGGCCGTGGCGTGAAACTCGCGACCTGCAAGGCGCCGCAGGCGGGCCGCATGCGTCGCGTACTGAAGGGGCGCGTCGATGTGCACCTCCCACGGCGTCGCTGCCAGGGCGGCAGCGCCGAGGGTGAGGAGGACGGCGGCCAGCGGGTGTCCCACCGCGGCATGCTACCCGGGATCGGGTGGGGAGGAGCCGTCCACCGGGGTCGGCGGCGGGCGGATGGGAGTAGGATGGCGGCCGCGGCCCCCGTGCGGGCCGCCGACCGGGAGGCACGATGCACGCCTTCGATGCCATGGACAGAGACGAGCTGCGCAAGGCCCTGGAGATGTTCGCTCGCAACTGGCTGGCCCACGACGGCTGCTGGTTCCTGGCCGCCGAGGAGCGCTTCGGCCTCGACACTGCCATGGAGCTGGACGCGGCAGCCTGGGCCCGCTTTGCCGTCACCGAGGCGCGACGCATCATGAGCACCTTCGGCATTGCCGGCGGGGGCGGCCTCGAGGCGCTCGAGCGCGCCCTTGCCCTGCGCATGTACGCGGTGCTCAACCCGCAGCGCTGCGAGTGGTCGGCGGATCGGCAGGTCCTGCGCTTCTTCATGGACGGGTGCCGCGTGCAGGAGACGCGGCGGCAGAAGAGGTTGCCCGATTTCCCCTGCCAGGCGGTGGGGACGGTGGAGTTTTCCACCTTTGCCCGCACCGTGGACAGCCGCATCCGCACCACCTGTCTGCACTGCCCCCCCACCGCGCCGCCGGGGGCCTTCTGCGGCTGGGAGTTCACCCTCGGCGTGCAGCCGTGACGGGGAGAGCGCCATGCGCGCCGTGATCGCCTCGGCCCCGGGCGATGAGGATGTGCTCCGGGTGGTGGAGGTGCCCGACCCGCAGGCAGGTCGCGGCCAGCTCCTGCTTCGGGTCCGCGCCACCGCCGTCAACCGCGCCGATCTCCTCCAGCGCCGCGGCCTCTACCCGCCGCCGCCGGGGGCCTCGGAGATCCTCGGCCTCGAGGCGGCGGGCGAGGTGGTGGCGGTGGGCGAGGGGGTGACGGGGTGGCGGCTCGGGGATCGCGCCATGGCGCTTCTGGCCGGCGGTGGCTATGCGGAGCTCGTGGCCGTGGACGCCGGCTGCGCCATGCCGGTGCCCGAGACCATGTCGTGGGAGGAGGCGGGGGCGTTTCCGGAGGTGTACCTGACCGTCTACCTCACCCTCCTTCGCCTCGGCAAGCTGCAGGCTGGCGAGTCGGTGCTCGTCCACGGCGGCGGCAGCGGCATCGGCACCGCCGCCATCAACCTCGTCACCCTGGCCGGCGGCCAGATCTTCGTCACCGCCGGCAGCGACGAGAAGTGCGAGCGGTGCCTGGCCCTCGGTGCGCGGGGCGCCTTCAACTACCGCACCACCGACTTCGTCGCTGCCCTCCGAGCCGCCACCGACGGCGAGGGCGTCCACCTCATCCTCGACGCCATCGGCGGCAGCTATCTCCCGCGCAACGTGGAGGCCCTGGCCGTGGGCGGCCGACTCCTCCTCATCGGCACCATGGGGGGGCGCAGGGGCGAGCTGGACGTGGCCACCGTTCTGCGCAAGCGGCTCACCATCATCGGCTCGACGCTGCGGGCCCGGCCGGCGGCCGAGAAGGCAGCGCTCGTGCAGGAGTTCCTGCAGGCGTTCGGAGAGGATCTCGCGGCGGGCCGCCTGCGACCGGTGATCCACGCCGTCCTTCCCCTCGACCAGGTGGCGACCGCCCACCGCCTGGTGGCCGCCTCCACCCACGTGGGCAAGGTGGTGCTGCGGGTGGGCGCCCGGGCCGGGTGAACGGCGTGCCCCTCAGCGGCTCGGGCGGCGCTCCTGGATCACCAGCAGGTGGCGTTCGCCGAGGGCGAAGGCTTCGTGGACGGTGCCGCGGACGGCGAGCTTTTCCCCCTTGCGAGGCAGGGGCCGCTCGGTGACCACCACGATCTCACCGGTGCCGTCGCGCACGGTGAAGAACTTGGCGACCAGCAGGTTCGTCGTGTCGGTGACCTCCCCGACCACCTGCACCTCCTTGCCGTCGTACTTGCGAGGATCGGCCAGGATATCGCCGATCTTGGTGGCGAGCAGGCTGCTGCAACTTGCGAGAAGCCACGCGAGCAGGAAGACCCGTCGTGCTGACGTCCATGTCCATCCCATGATGGCACCTCCCGTGCGGCGGACAGCGGCTGGAGGCCGCACCTCGCTGCCCTGCGCCCGCACCTCCTACGGTAGCCCGAGGGCAGGGGGCGTGACAACGTCGGCGAAGGGCATGGTGTACCCCAAGTTGCCGGTGGCGGCGAGCTGGGCCGCGTGGACGAGATCGAGGGCGTCGTCGTCGTCGCTGGCAACGCCACCGACGGGGAGGGGCACAAAGCGCTCGCCGAGGACGACGGACAGGGCAGCCGCCGCCCGCTGCCACACCTCGTCGAAGGGGAGGAGGTGGCCGTGGATGTCGCTCGAGTAGAGCACGGTCACGGTGGTGGTACCGGCCGACGCCCAGCCGGCGAGGAGCAGCGCGACGGCGGCCAGGCGGCGCATGGCTACATGTCGGGGCGGTATTCGCCAAAGACCTCGGCGAGGGTGGAGGCGATCTCCCCGACCGAGGCGTAGGCCTCCACGGCGGCAACGATGGCTGGCATGAGCATCCCGTTCCCCTGGGCCGCGTCCCGCACGCCGGCCAGGGCGGCTGCCACCCGACCCGCATCGCGGCGGGCGCGCACCGCCCGGAGCCGGGCCACCTGCTCCGCCTGCACCGTCTCGTCGACCCGGAAGGTGGGAAGGGGGTGCTCCTCCTCGACCTGGAAGCAGTTCATCCCCACCACCAGCTCCGTCCCCGCCTCGATGGCCTTCTGGGTCCGGTAGGCCGCCTCGTGGATCTCCCGCTGCTGGAAGCCGCGTTCGATGGCCGCCAGGGCGCCGCCCATGGCCTCGATGCGCTCCAGGTAAGCGCCGGCCTCCTCCTCAATGCGGTCGGTCCACGCCTCGATCACGTACGAACCGCCGAGGGGGTCGACCACGTCGGCCAGCCCCGACTCGTGCGCCACGATCTGCTGCGTGCGCAAGGCCAGGCGCACCGACGCCTCGGTGGGCAGCGCCAGCGCCTCGTCGCGGGCGTTGGTGTGGAGGGACTGGGTGCCGCCGCAGACCGCAGCCATGGTCTGGATGGCCACGCGCACCACGTTGTTGTCGGGTTGCTGGGCGGTGAGGGTGGAGCCGGCCGTCTGCGTGTGGAAGCGGAGCAGCCACGAGCGCGGGTCGCGCGCGCCGAAGGTATCGCGCATGATGTGGGCCCACATGCGCCGGGCCGCGCGGAACTTCGCCACTTCTTCGAGAAAGTTGTTGTGGGCGTTGAAGAAGAACGACAGGCGAGGGGCGAACTCGTCCACTGCAAGGCCGGCGGCCACGGCCGCCCGCACGTACTCCTTGGCGTTGGCCAGGGTGAACGCCACCTCCTGGACCGCCGTCGCGCCGGCCTCGCGGATGTGGTAGCCGGAGATGGAGATGGTGTTCCACTTTGGCACTTCGGCGCTGCAGAAGGCAAAGATGTCGGTGACCAGGCGGAGGCTGGGGCGGGGCGGGAATCGATAGGTGCCGCGGGCGATGTACTCCTTCAAGATGTCGTTCTGCACCGTTCCCGACAGCTTCGACCACGCCACGCCCTGGCGCCGTGCCACCGCCAGCACCATGGCAAGGAGCACTGGCGCCGTCGCATTGATGGTCATGGAGATGGAAACCTTCTCCAGGGGGATGCCTTCCAGGAGCGTTTCCATGTCGTCGAGGGTGTCGATGGCGACGCCAACCTTGCCCACCTCGCCCGCGGCCAGGGGGTCGTCGGAGTCGTAGCCGATCTGGGTGGGGAGGTCGAAGGCGACGGAAAGACCGGTCTGCCCCTGTTCGAGCAGGTAGCGGTAGCGCCGGTTGGACTCGGCGGCGGTGGAGAAGCCAGCGTACTGCCGCATGGTCCACAGGCGACCGCGGTACATGGAGGGGTAGATGCCGCGGGTGAAGGGGAACTCCCCCGGCATGCCCAGGCGCTCCCACGCCTCCGGTCCCTGGTCCCACGGACCGTACACGGGTTCCACCGCGAAGCCGGAGCTGGTCACGAACTGGCGCCGCTCGTTCGGCGTCGCGGGTGCCCAGACGCGGGTCTTCCACTCGTGGTACCGGGATGCATCCATGGCAGCGCCTCCCACTCCCCCCAGCCGGGGGAGTATATCAATGTGGGGTCATTCTTTGGCATACTACCGGGGTGTTCGGCCTGAGCGGCACCCTCGACCGCCTGTTCCTCTCCGATCTCTTCGAATGGCTCCATCTGACCCGAGCCACGGGCCGGCTGATGCTGGCTGCTGGCCCGGTGACACGCTCCTTCGACGTGGTGGGGGGCAAGGTCGCCTTCGTGTCGTCGTCGCGGGCGGCCGAGCGTTTCGCCTCCTGGCTGTTGCGCAAGGAGCTGGTTCCCCGAGATGCCCTTCTCTGGGCGCTGGCCACCTCGCAGACCCGCGGCGAGAGTTTCACGGTGGTCGTCGAGCGGGACGCCGGCGTATCGCGCGCCACCCTCACGCAAGCCGCACACTCCCTGGCCACCGCCCTGGTCAGCCGCGTGCTGCGCGAAGAGCGCGTCAATTTCCGTTTCGATCCCACCTGGCCGGTGACCGCCAATCTGCACATCAATCTCGACCTGGATTTCTCCAAGCTGATCATGCAGGCGGCCTACACGGTGGACACCCGTCCCCCGCGGACGGAACCGCCGGTCCTCGCCCTCGACGCCCTGGACGAAAGCGCCATGGAGGGACTGTTCTTTCGGATCCTCGAAGAGCTCGCCGGAGAAATGGTGGACGCGGCGGCCGTGGCCACCGCCCACCGGACCTTCAAGGCGGTCGGGGAGGTGCTGAACCGCTGGGTGACGGTGGGGCCGCCGCTTTTGCCCATCGGGCCCGCCGACGCGGCGAGGGTCAACGCCTGTTGCGTCGAGGGTCGGGAAGTCACGCTCGAGGACTCGCCGACCATGGTGTGGGACCTGCTGTGTCTGGTGAACAGCCTCGACGCCCCGGGCTTTTCCCGCGCCGCCAGCGCCCACGAGGCCTGGGTCATGGCTGGGGCCAACGCTTTCGAGATCGTGCGGCTCGTGTTGGAAAGCCCTCGCTGGCGGCGAGCGGAGGCCAACGAGGCCGACACCACGCTGCGACGGGCCGCCCTGGCGCGGGCGGCGGCGGGCCGCTGTCTGGGCCATGTCGTCTCCCTGGAGGCCGAGGTGGCCGCCACGGCGGCGGCGCTGCCGGTCGTGCTGCTGGAGCTCGTGGCGACGGCCCTCGCCAGTGCCCAGCTCGCCACGCCAGCCATGCAGCGGGCGGCGCTGCGCGAGCTTTTGCCCATCGTCGGGCGTGCCGCCGGGACGGCCGCCGGGCTCCCGGAAGTGCTGGTGGCCGGGCTGACCGGCAGCCCGGCAGCGCACCCGGGGGCTCGCGCCGCTGCCCTCGCTGCCGCCGCGGCTGGCGATGCGGGGATCGCCCTCGCCGAACCCGCCGTCGCTGGCGAGCTGGAGGGATCCCTGGACCAGGCCATGGACGCGGCTCGACAGGCCGTGGCACGAGCCACGGCGGGGGAGGGGTAGGGACGCCATGCGGGTGCTGGTCATCGGCGGGAGCAGGTTCATCGGACGCGCCATCGTCCAGCGGCTGCTCATGGAGGGTCACCAGGTCACGCTCTTGAACCGCGGCCACGCCCCCGATCCCTTCGGCACCCGGGTGAGCCGGGTGATCGGCGATCGCACCCAGCCGGAGACGCTGCAGCGGGCCCTCGGCCGGCGAGAGTTCGATGCGGTGGTGGACGTCATCGCCTTCCGCGAGGAAGACTCCCGACGGGCGGTGGAACGGCTCGCGGGGAGGATCGGCCACTTCGTCCACATCTCGACGGCCTCCGTGTATCTCATTCGCGATGCCGTCTGGCCGCCCTTCCGGGAGGACGACTTTGCCGGCAGGTTGTCGCCCAAGACCGAAACCACGTCGGCGTCCTGGTCCTACGCCTACCACAAGCGGCGCTGCGAGGAGGTGTTGCAACAGGCCTGGGAGAGGGATCAGTTCCCGTACACCTCCCTCCGGTTGCCCATGGTCGTCGGGCCCGACGACTACACGGAGCGCAGCCAGGCCTACCTGGAACGCCTGTCCGACGGCGGGCCGCTCCTCCTACCCGACGGCGGCCTCAACTCGTGGGGGTTCTTGTGGGTCCACGACGTGGCTGAAGCTGTCGTGGCCAACCTCATGAACGCCAACGCCTTCGGTCGTGCCTACAACCTGGCCCAGCGAGAGATCGTGTCGCTGCGCCAGTTCGTGGACCAGGCCGCTGCCACCCTCGGCAAGCGGCCGCCCCTGGTCTCGGTGCCCGCCGAGTGGCTGGCACGCCTCAGCCTCGGCACCTCCTTTTCCCCGTACAGCCACGAGCACGACATCGTCCTCGACATCAGCGCCGCGCAGCGCGACCTGCTCTTCGAGCCCACCCCCTTTGCGTCGTGGTGCGAGCAGCTCGTGAGCCATTTCAAGGCAACCTGGGACGGCACACCCTCCAAGCTCTACGGCACCCGTCACCTCGAGCTCAAGCTCGTGCAGGAGCTCGCTCGCCTGCGCATCCCGGCCCTGTCCAGCACCACGGCTGTTCGCTAGTCAGCGCGAAGGTCGGGCGGGACCGAGGGCGCGGTACCGCCAGTGGAAGTGGCGCCGAGGGCGCAAAGAGCGTGCCGCGCCGCCGCCTGCTGCGCGGCCCGCTTGGAGCTCCCGGTCCCGGTGCCCAGCACCCGCCCCGCGAACTCGACTTCGACGGTATAGGTCTGGCGGTGGGCAGGCCCCTCGACGGCGACCAGGCGGTAGACCGGCAGCGGCAGCCCGTGTCGCTGGGCCAGTTCCTGGAGCGTCGATTTGGGCTCCTCCAGGGCGAGGTGCTCCGGTTCGAGGGCGTCGAGATACCCGCCGAGGAGCCGAGAAACCAGCGCGCTGAACGCCTGCCAGCCGCCGTCGACGAGGACCGCCCCGAGCACCGCCTCGAGGGCGTCGGCCAGCACCGCCCGGCTCACCGGGGTGCCGGCGAGACCGCCGCCCACCTCCAGGTGCGCCGCAAGCCCCACGCGCTCGGCCACCTCGGCCAGAGTCTGCTCGCGCACCAGGATGGCGCGCGCCCGGGTCAGCTGCCCTTCGCTGGCCGCAGGCCAGTGGGTAAAGAGCATGGCAGCCACGGCGTGGGAGAGGGCGGCATCGCCCAGGAACTCGAGCCGCTCGAAGGAGGGTGCGCCTTGCTCGTGGGCGGCGGAGGTGTGGCGGAGGGCCTGGGCCAGCAGGCTCGGGTCGCGGAACCGGTAGCCGAGGGCTGTCTCCAGCGGTCCTGCTGCCGCACGAGCCCTCTTCACGGTGCGCTGTCCTCGGGAAGCCAGGCCAGGACCACGCGGCGCACGGTGATGTCCTTGCGCGCGGGAACCACGCGCACGACCTCGATCCCCGCCGTGGCGTCGGCGGCCGCCTTGGCCTCGGCGGCGGCGCGCGCCTCCTCCAAGGCCGCTGCCAGCCGGAGGCGCTCCTCCTCGAGGGCGGCAATGGCCTGTTCGGCCTGCTCCACGTCCATGCGGGCGCGATCGGCGAGCCGATCGCGCTCGGCAATCTGCCGGGCGGTGCTCGCCCCCCGGCGGGCCAAGGTGCCGAGGCTGCGTCGCCTGCCGCCGAGCAGGGTGCCGATGCCGGAGAGCAGGGCATCGCCGAGCCCGGAGGCGACGGTCAGTTGCTTTTGCCGGGTGCGCGCTGCCAGGTCGGCGCGACGCTTCTCGAGCTTGAGACGCTCCTTGGCGAGCCGTTCCTCCAGTCGGCGGCGCTCCTGCTCGTGGCGGGCCCGCACGCTTTCCAGGGTGGCCGCCGAGGCGCTCCGGGCGGCCGCCAGGCAGCGGGCGGCAAAGGCCTCCTCGCCCTCGCCGTCGTCCTCGACCAGGCGCAAGGTGCGGTGGTAGCGGATCTCCAGGGCGCGGCTATCCATCTCCCGGGCAAAGGCGTCGGCCGCCTTGGCCACGAGCTCGCGGGCGTTGGCGGGGAGCGGCGCCAGGGTGGCCGCCTCGGGCGGCGTGGCCTGGAGCGGCCCGATCCCGCCGAAGGACACGCGCTCCCAGGCGATACGGTCCCGTTCCACGGGTGCCACCCAACGTCCCGCGACCCGTCGCTCCAGCGGCGGCGCCGCCTTGCGGTAGACGACCTCCCCTTCGATCAGGACGGCCGGACGCAGGTGCGGCGCCGAGGCAAAGAGCTGCTCGACACCGGGCAGGAGCGGCGGCGCCGCCGAGGGCGGTGACGGGGACGCGGCCACAGGTGCCTCCCCCACCAGTGGCTTCAGCTCGGCGAGGGTCAGGGGGCCGCGCAGGTACGACATGGCCCAGCGCGACTGGACCACGGTGGGCGCGCCGAGTCGGGCACCGGCGAGGAGGAACTGGCGTGGTTTCAGGTTCGCCACCGTCTGGTGAAGGCTGGCACTGGCCAGGTCGAGGCCCTCCAAGGCGCGGCTGCGGTCGTTGTCCGTGTCCAGCCGGCCCACCAGCTTGACGCCGGCGTTGCCCAGGGCCTTGTAGTCGAGATCGACGGGGTTCTGGGAGGCGAGGAGCACGCCGGCGCCGAAGGCGCGCCCTTGCTTCAGCAGGGTGAGCAGCGGGGGCTTGGTGGGCGGGATGGCCGAGGGGGGGATGATCCCCTGCACCTCGTCGAGGTAGAGGAGAGCCCGAAGGCTTTCGGTGCCGCTCTGCCGGCGCGCCCAGGCGAGCACCTCCGAAAACAGCAAGGTGAGGAACGACAGCCGCTCCCGCTCGGCCAGGTGCGCCAGGTAGAGGATGGTGGCGGCCGGCGCATCGGCCGAGCCAACCAGGGCGGTCATGGCGAGGGGCGTCCCACGGGTCCAGACGGCAAAGGAGGGACTGGCGAGCACGGTGTTGAAGGCGAGGACCAGCTCCTGTCGCTTGCTCGCGGGGTAGAACGATTCGGCGTCGAGAACGCCGAAGCGCGGCACGGGAGGGTCAGCGATCTGGTGAATGAGGGTGGCGAAGTCGAGATCCTTCCCTTCCCGCCAGGCGTGGTCGAGGAGGGTGGCGAGGAGCACGTGGTCGCGGTCCGTGAGTGGGTCGCCGCCCCGCCCCACCAGGGCCAGCAGCCCGGCGGCGGTCCCGTCGAGGCGGCTGCGGGCGCCGTCCGGGTCCAGCTCGGGGTCGAACCCGGCCGGGCGGGCCAGGGTGGGGAGGAGGTTGACGGGGGCGAGGGCCGAGCCTGGCGTGAGGAGCCGCCAGGTGACGCCGTGCCTGACGGCGAGAAGCTCGTCGTGGCCGATGCCCCACTGGGAAAGCCCCTCCCGCCAGCGCCTGGCCACCGCCTCGGCGGCGGCCTGGCGGTCGCGGTCGGGGGTGTCGGGCAGCCAGGGGGCGAAGTTCGCCGCTTCGAGGTCCGGAAAGACGAGGAGCAAGTTGACGAGGTCGCCCTTGAGGTCGCACACCACCAGGGGGACACCGTGGCGGGCCAGCTCCTCGAGGATCACCGTGGCCATGCCGGTCTTGCCGGAGCCGGTCATGCCGACGATCACGCCATGGGTCGTGAAGGCGTTGGCGTCGAGGGTCGTCCTCCCCTCGCCGCCATCGGCGCGGGCTCCCACCACCAGTTCACGTTGCATGGGTCCTCACCCCTTCCAGTGGGAAGAGTACGGTTGCACCCTGGCGGACTTCAAGGACGCGATGAAAGGGCAGGAAGGTCCCGTCGCGCGTGGTACACCCGTGGGCGGAGACGGCCACCACCTCGGAAACGGCAATCACCGCCTGGGAGGGTACCCCCCCCACACGCTCCCGCACGATCAGGACGGCCTCCTGGTCGCCCCAGTGGGGGTCCCAGCGCAGTCGATTGATGAGCGAGCGCAGGGCGTTGTCCGTCATCGCCCCGATTGTACGGTGGGCGCGCCCCTGGCCCGGCGGCGGCGGGGGCGCTAGGCTAGGGGCATGCCGCACCCCCTGCCTCCGGGCGTCGCCCAGCTCCCCCTGGCCGACTGGGTAGCTCTTTCCCCGGCCACCGCTGCCGTCCTGGCCCAAGGGGGTGCCGTGGTCGGCATTCCAGGAACGCGTTTCCCGCGCCGCCCCGCCCTCGCCGAGCGCCTTGCCGCGGCCAACCGTGCCTGGGGCAATCCGGTGGATGGCGCGCTCGCCGACTGGCTGGCCGGCGCCGAGGTGGTGGTGACGGGCCAGCAGCCCGGCCTGCTCGGCGGGCCGCTCCTCACCCTGGTCAAGGCCTCGGCGGTGGCAGCGTTGGTGCGCCGCCGCCGGGCGGCCGGCCGGCCGGCAGTGGGTTTCCTGTGGCTCGCCACCGCCGACGACGACCTCCCGGAGATGGGGTGGGCGCGGGTGGCGGTGGGGGAGCAGCTGGTCGAGGGACGGGAGGAAGGGTGGCGACGAGGTATGGCCCTCGGCGGCGCCGCCGTTCTCGGCACCGCCACGGCGCAGCTCCTCGACGCCCTTGCCGAGAGCCTGCCGGGCCAGCATGCGCAGGAGGCAGTGGCGCTGGCGCGGGCCTGCTACCGCCCCGGTGCAACCCTGGGCGAGGCCACGGCACGGTTTCTTGGTTCCCTTCTCCAGGGCAGCGGTGTGGTCCTCGTGGATGCCCGCGAGGAGGAGCTGGCTCGCAGCGCGGCACCGGTGGTCACTGCCCTCTTGGCCGACCTGGCGGCGGCCTGGGACGCCCTGGCCGACGGGGAGGCGAGCTGGCGCGGGCGTGGCTGGCCGCCTGTGCTTGCCGTGACGCCCGCGCGTCTGCCAGTGTTTCGCAAGACTGGGGTGGGCCGCGAGCGTCTGGCGAGCGCCGAGGGGCGGTGCCCGGTACCCCTCCTCGTGGAGCACGAAGCGCACCCCGAGCGCTTCCTCCCCAACGCCTGGTTGCGGCCGCTCGTCCAGGACGCCGCCCTCGACACCAGCGTGGCACTGCTTGGCGGGGCGGAGCTCGCCTACCACCTGCAGACGGCACCTGTCCGCCAGCTGGTGGGTATGGGGCGCCCGAGGTGGTGCCTGCGCCCCCACATCACCGTGGTCACGGCGGCCGAACGACGGTTGGCGGGGCAGCTGGGGGTTGGCTTGGCCGAGCTCGCCGAGCGGCGGCCCCCCCGGCGTCTGTTGCCGGGGCAGGCGCTGCAGCGAGAGCTCGGCCGGGCGGCGACCCTCCTCGAGGGCCGGTGGGCACGACTCGCCGCCCGGGCCGCGGTCGAGGTGCCCGCTGCCCGTGGCGATATCGAGGCGACGCGGGCCAAGGTCCAGGCAGCGCTGGCGTGGCTCGACCGCCGGCTGGCGGCGGCGGCCCTGCGCCACGCCGACACGGCGGTGTCGCGCTGGCACAAGCTGCAGACCTTCCTGCGGCCGCGCGGGCGGCCTCAGGAGCGCGAGCTGTCGGTCCTCGCCCCCCTGCTCCGCCTCGGCGTTGCCTGGCCTCGGGTCCTCGCCCAGGTCGTCGAGCCGGAGGACCCTGGCATGTCATTCTTGTTCTGGGAGGAGGGGGGCGCATGGTGACGAGCTGTCAGGTGATGGCCGTGGGGGCGCATCCCGACGATGTCGAGCTCGGGTGTGGCGGCACCCTGGCACGGCTCTCCCGGGCCGGGCGTGCGGTGGGCATCGTGGACCTGACAGCGGGCGAGGCGGCCACGCGCGGGACGGCGGCGGTGCGAAGGGCGGAGGCGGCCGAGGCGTCGCGACGCCTCGGCGCGGCGTGGAGGCTCTGTCTCGAGTTGCCGGACGGAGCGGTTGCTTCGGACGACGAGCCGGCACGGCGGGCCCTGGTGGACGTGGTGCGGCAAGCCACGCCGCACGTGGTCCTCGTCCCCCACTGGCTCGATCCCCATCCCGACCATGGCGCGGCGTTCGAACTCGCGCGAGCCGCGTGCTTTCTCGCAGGTGTCGGCGGCTTTTGCCCGGAGCTGGGGCCGCCGCACCGGCCGCAGCTCCTGCTGGCCTACCCCGGACCGCGACAGCTCCTCGCCCCGGACCTGGTCATCGATGTGACGGCGTCCTACCCGGCCAAGCGGGCCGCCCTGGCCGCCCACGCGTCGCAGTTTGGCGCTTCGGGGACGCCAACGCACCTTGCGAGCGGTCACTTTCTCGCTGCCGTGGAAGGGCGCGACCGCGCCGCCGGCAACACGGTGGGCGCCGAGCTGGGGGAAGGGTTCGTCGTCCTCGGGCCGCTGTCGGCAGATACCGTATGCTCCTTGTTCGGGGAGGGACCGTGCGCATCGGCGTGACCTGCTACCCCACGGTGGGCGGCTCCGGGGTGGTGGCCACGGAGCTGGGGCTCGAGATGGCTCGCCGTGGTCACGACGTACACTTCATCTGCTACGCCCTCCCGTACCGTCTGGGGAGGGTGCCGCCGGGGGTGACCTTTCACGAGGTGACCGTCCCGACCTACCCCCTCTTCCAGCACCCCCCCTACTCCCTGGCCCTGGCGTCGGAGATGGCCGACGCCGTGCGCAACCACGGTATCGAGCTGCTCCACGTCCACTACGCCATTCCCCATGCCGTGTCGGCGCACCTGGCCCGTGAGATCCTGGGCGGCGGCCCGAAGCTGGTGGTCACCTTGCACGGCACGGACATCACCGTGGTAGGGGCCGACCCCTCCTTCCTGCCCATCGTCAAGCTGGCCATTGAGCGCGCCGACGTCGTCACCGCCGTGTCGGAGGCCCTCGCCCGCGAGACGCGAACGCGGCTCGGGGTGGTACGGGAGATCGACGTGATCCCCAACTTCGTCTTCCTCGACCGGTGCGACGCCGACCTGGCGGCAGGCTACCGGCGGCGGCTCTCCCCCGACGGGGCCCCCATCCTCCTCCACGCCTCCAACTTCCGGCCCGTGAAACGAGTTATGGACGTGGTGGAGGTGTTCCGGCAGGTGCACGAGCTTCACCCGGCGCACCTGGTCATGGTGGGGGACGGCCCCGACCGCGGGCCCGCCGAGAAGTTCGTGCGCAGCGCCGGCATTGCCCACCGCGTCGAGTTCCTCGGCAACGTGGCGCCGGTGGAGGGGGTGATGGGGGCAGCCGACGTGTTCCTGCTGCCCTCGGCAGAGGAATCTTTCGGTCTCGCTGCCCTCGAGGCCATGGCCTGCGGGGTGCCGGCCGTGACCTCGAATGCGGGCGGGTTGCCGGAGCTCATTGCGGACGGTGACGGCGGCTTCGTGTTCGGGGTGGGGGAGCGGGAGGCCATGGCCCAGCGGATCGTGGCGTTGTTGCGGGACCCGGCGGAGCTGGCGCGGCAAAAGCAGCGTGCCCGGCAGCGCGCCGCCACCTTTGCCGCGCCGCGCATCGTCGATCGCTACGAGGCGCTCTACCGTCGCGTGCTGGGGGCAGGGTAGGGGAGTTGCCGCCCCGCACCCCTTAGGCTATTGTGGAAGGCAGCAGTCGGTGGGACGAGTTGCAGGGGAAAGGAGAGTTGCCATGGGGGTTCCTGAGGGTGCTGTTGGGCCGGTCCCGTCCATCAAGGTCGACGCCGGCAAGCGGATCGTTGCCGCCATCATCGACGCCATCCCTGCGGTGGTGGTGGCCGTGGTCCTGGGGTTGATCCCCTTCATCGGCGGGATCGTGGCCGGGCTCGTCGCGGCGGGGTGGTGGCTGGTCCGCGACGGCCTCGACCTGGAGTTTGCCGACAAGCGTTCCGTCGGCAAGAAGCTGATGAAGCTGCGACCGGTGCGTCTCGACGGCCAGCCCATGACCATGGAGGTGTCCATCAAGCGCAACCTCCCCCTGGTCGTGTATTGCGTGGGGTACCTGTTCTGGGTGGTGCCGGTCCTCGGCTGGCTGGTGTCGATCCCGGTCTTCGCCCTCGGCACGGTGGTGGTGATCGTCGAGGCAGTGCTCGCCCTCACCGACCCCGAAGGCCGCCGGATGGGCGACAAGTTCGCAGGCACCAAGGTGATCGAGGTGGCCGACTAGGCCGCCGCGAAAGGCCCTGCGGCGGCCCTCCTCAAGGGAGCCGGGCGCCGAGGAGGGGCCAGCTCTTGGTGCCGCTGCACGAGCCGGCGCCGGTAAGCACGGTGGTGCAGGTGCCCGTCACCTTGCCGCTCGCCGCCACCGTGCCGGCCATGTGCAGGGTGGCGGTCACCGGTGGCGCCGTGCCGCTCACGGAAAAGGAGAAGTTGCCGACCTCGTCGAGGAGGACGGGCTCCGGCAACGCTCCGGCAATGGCGAGTAATTCGCCGCCGTTGCAGCCTGGCACGTCCTCGGCGGTGACGAGAACGGTGGCGTCGAGGGCGGTGATGGCGCCATCGGCAATGGTCACGGTGAGCGGGGTGTCGTAGCGGGACTTGTCGAGCTTGACCAGGTACACACCGTCCCGCCCGCCGGCCACGGTCATCTCCACCGTCGAGGGATCGCCGGTGCGGTTGTCGATGCGCGAGGCGAAGGCCAGGATACGCCCGTTGCCGGAGGTGACGCTGACGCGGAGCCGCTGGTGGGCGGCCGTCGGGCCGACCACGTCGGCCACGTTGAACTGCCGCGCCTCCCGCTCGCGGATAGCGTAGTTCTTGGCGGCGAGTTCGTTGCCCGCGGCGTCGAGGCGCTGCACCCGCACGGTGGCGGTGCCCCCGGCCGTCTCGACGAAGCCGAAGTTCGACCGCCACACCTGGCCACTGTCCTGGGCGAGACCGAAGAGGTCGGTGGACTCCCCCTGGCCGATGGCCAGGGTGGCGGGGAGGCCGACGAAGAGTTGGCCGGCCGTGCCGGTTCCCTTGGTGGTCTGCACGTTGGCGTCGTAGATCCGCCCGCTGACCGCCACCGGCACGTCGGCCACCAAGCGGAGGGCACCGTACGCGTCGTCTTTGCCGAACAGCTCCAGCACGGCGTCGACGATCTCGCGGACCTCGCCGGGCTCGAGCTCGACGGTGGCGGTCGCGGGGGTCGTGTTGGCCACGTCCCGCTCGAGGAAGCTCACGGTGACGTTGGCCCTCGGGTTGCCGGGAGGGTTGAAGATCCACACGTCGGTGCGCCACTGGGAACACAGGCCGCCAGGGCAGGCACCGCGGGCATGGCCCACCGACGGAAGGTACAGGTCGGTAGCCGGCGTGACGGCCAGCCCCGCACGCGCACCGAGAAACACGAGCAGCAGCGACATCCAGGCCTTCATGACACCCCCTCGGGCGATGGGCCGCCAGCCGCAGCTCCCGAGCGGCCGGCGGCCTCGATTCGGTTCCTCTCCGTTACTGACCGCTCCCCGTCCAGCCCGCTCGCCAGTTGCGGTCCACCGTCCCGTTGCACGCGGCCCACGAGCCCGTGCCGCCGGTGGTCACGCTGCGCAGGGTGCCGGTGAGCACGCCGTTCGCTCCGACGCTGCCGGCAAGGGTCCAGCGGATGGTGAAGTAGGTGGTGGTGGAGGTGCCGTAGGCGATGTCCCGCTCGTCGGTGAAGGAGCCATCGCTGCCGATGGCGATGGGCGCCGAGGGGGTGGCGAAGAACTCCACCACGAAGCTGTCCGCCCCGCACGGCAGGCCTGTGACGCCGGTGTAGGCGGTCACGCCGGCGCTGGTGAGCTGGAACTCGACCCCGCCGTCCACCGTCGTGTCGTCCGGGGTCAGGACGATCCCGTCGAAGCGCCCGGTGGTGTTGGCCGCCGTCGTGGGCTTGGTGGTCATCTCCACGGTGGAGGGGTCGCCGGTGCGGTTATCCAGGCGCGAGGCGAAGGCGAGGACCTTGCCGGTGCCGCCGGTGACCCTCACCGTCACCCGCTGGTTGGTGCCGAGGGGACCGCCGATGTCGGTGATGGAAAACTGCTTGGCCTCGCGGGCGCGCAACGAGTACGTCTTGGTGGCGAGGGTGGCGCCGGTGGCGTCCACCCTCCGTACCTCGAGGGTGGCGGCAGCGCCTCCGGTTTCCACGAAGCCGAAGTTGGACCGCCACAACTGGGCAGCGTCCTGGGCCAAACCGATGAGTTCGGTGGACTCGCCGTTGCCGATGGCGGCCTGGGCGCTCAGGCCAGCAAAGAACTGCCCGGCGGTGCCGGTCCCCTTGTTGGTCACGACGTTCTCGTCGTAGATGCGACCGGTGACCACGACGGCCGTGGTGGAGACGAAGCGCAGCGCCCCGTACACGCCGTCCAGGTTGAACAGCGAGTACACGATGTCAGCCAACTCCTTGGTTTCACCGGCGGCGACGGTGACGTCCCGAGTGGGCGGGGCCGTGTTCTCGGTGTCGCGGCGGAGGAAGGACACGGTGACAGTGGCCGCCGCGGTCGAGGGGTTGTAGATCCAGACATCGGTGCGCCACTGGGAGCAGATGCCCCCTGGGCAGGCCCCCTGGGCGTGCCCCACCGACGGCAGGTAGACGTCCGTGGCCGGCGTCACGGCCACCGCAGCCGGGGCGGCAACGAGGATGGCGAGGATGGCGATGGGCAAGCTTCTCATGGTTTCCTCCATGTTCGGCCCTCATGATACCGCATCGTGAGCACGCGTCTGTGCGCCAGCACACCGGAATCGGCCGCGGCGAGGCGGCGGGAGGTGCTGCACGTGGAGCGCAACCGTAATCGACAGGGTCAGCGGGGGAGTTCGTGAAAAGATGGTGCCGAAGGCCGGACTCGAACCGGCACGGCTTTCGCCACACGCCCCTCAAACGTGCGCGTCTACCAATTCCGCCACTTCGGCACGCGGCGCAACTGCCAGGGCCATGCTACTGCTGCTCCGCCGGCGCCGGCACCTCGCTGGCCGGTGCCGGGGTCGTGGCCGCCGCCGGCACCTTGACGCCGGCCGTCACCGAGCGGCTCCGGCGGGCAGTGAGTACCGACAGGCCGATGCAGAGGACGACGAACAGCACGAACGAACCGGTGGTCAACTTGTGGAGGAGGGTGGTGGTCCCGCGCGGGCCGAACGCCACCTGGGAGCCCGCCCCGCCAAAGGCAGCGGCCACGTCGGCGCCCTTGCCCTGCTGGAGCAGCACAACGAGGATCAGGAACAGGCAAACGACGATGTACACCATCACGAGCAACGTCAACACGGACCCATCTCCTTCCCCGTCACTGGGCCGGGGCAGTTGTGGATGATAGCGGAAAACCCTTCGACGTCAAGGCTCGCACCACCGACGAGCGCGCCATCGACATCCCGCTCGCCGAGGAGGGCGGCGGCGTTTTTTGGGTTGACACTGCCACCGTAGAGGATGCGAAGCTCCTGCGCAGCGGCGTCGCCGAACAACTCCCTCGACCGCGCGCGCAGAAAGGCATGGGCTTCTTGGGCCTGGGCGGGGGTGGCCGTGCGCCCGGTGCCGATGGCCCACACCGGCTCGTAGGCGATGGCGAGCCGCGCCGGATCGAGGCCTGAAAGGTGACTGCTCTGCTCCTGGAGCACGTCGAGGGTCGAGCCGGCCTCGCGCGCTTCGAGGCTCTCGCCCAGGCAGTAGATCACCGAAAGCCCGGCGTGTTGGGCGGCGGCGGCGCGGGCCCGGGCCGAGGCGTCGCTCTCCCCGAACAGCCGGCGCCGCTCCGAATGGCCGACGATGACCCACTGGACGCCGAGTTCGGCGAGCATGCGCGGCGACACCTCGCCGGTGAACGGCCCCTCCTCCTGCCAGTGACAGTTCTGGGCGCCGATGGCGATGGGCGAGCCCGTGGCGATCATGGTGGCCACGGGCAGGAGGGTGAAGGGGAGGCAGACCACCACCTCGCTGGTAGAGCCGTCGAGGCGCGGCAGGAGGGCCTCCAAGTAGTCCTGCACCCGGGCGCAGCTCCCGTACATCTTCCAGTTGGCGGCCATGAGCGGGCGAGCCACGGCTCACTCCTGGAGGGCCGCCACGCCCGGGAGGGTCCGACCGGCCAGGAACTCCAACGAGGCGCCGCCCCCCGTCGAGACGTGGGAAAGGGAGCTGCCGACGCCGGCCAGGTGAACGGCCGCGACGCTCTCCCCGCCGCCGACCACGGTGAAGGCGGGAGTTGCCGCCATGGCGCGGGCCACGGCCAGGGTACCCTCGGCAAAGGCTGGGCGTTCGAACACGCCGGCCGGACCGTTCCAGAAGACCGTCGCGGCCCCAGCCACGGCGGCGCCAATGGCCGCCCGCGTCCGGGGACCGATGTCGAGGATCTTGTCCTCCCCTGCCAGTTCGCCAAGCTCGACGGTCCGGCCTGGGTCGTCGAGGGTGCGGGCGACCACGGCGTCCACCGGCAGCAGCACCTGGCAGCCGCGCGAGGTGGCGAGCTCCAGCACCTCCCGGGCGGTGGCCAGCAGCTCGCCTTCCACGAGGGAAGCGCCGACACCGATCCCCTGGGCGGCAAGGAAGGTGTTGGCCATCCCCCCCACCAGCGCCAGGGTGTCCGCCTGCCGGGCGATGGCCTCGAGGGTTTCGAGCTTGCCGGAGATCTTGGCGCCGCCAACGATGGCCATGTACGGCCGCGCGGGGTCGTCGCGGACCTTGGAGAGCGCGGCAAGCTCCCGGGCCATGAGCGGGCCAGCGGCCCGCTCGGCAAGGAGGCGCGCCACCCCCGCCGTGGAGGCGTGAGCCCGGTGCGCAGTGCCGAAGGCGTCGTTGATGTACACCTCGGCCAGGGTGGCGAGACGACGGCAAAACTCCGGGTCGTTGGCCTCCTCGCCGGCATCGAAGCGCAGGTTTTCGAGGAGGAGCACCTCGCCGGGCGCGGCGGCCGCAACGGGCCCACCCGCCGCCGCCACCGGGCCGGGGACGAAGCGAACCGGGCGGCCGATGTGGTGTTCGAGGACCGGTACCACCGGCGCGAGGGACAGGGCGGGATCGGGCGTGCCCTTGGCCCGACCGAGGTGCGAGCAGGCCACCACGATGGCGCCCCGCTCGGCAAGGGCGACGACGGTGGGTGCCGCCTCGCGGATCCTGGTGTCGTCGAGGACGCGTCCGTTCTCGATGGGGACGTTGAGGTCGAGACGGAGGAGCACGCGCCGCCCGGCCACGCGGAGCTGGTCCATGGAGCGCAGGGCCATGGGTTACCTCACGAACAAGCGTGCCAGGTCGACGCAGCGAGCCGCATAGGCGTACTCGTTGTCATACCAGGAGAAGACCTTGCCCATGCGTTCGCCGACCACCACGGTGGAAGGGGCGTCGACGATGGAGGACGCCTTCGTGCCGCGGAAGTCGATGGAGACGAGGGGTTCCTCGCTCACTTCGAGGATCCCCGTGAGCGGGCCCGCCGCCGCAGCCCGGAAGGCGTCGTTGATGGCGTCGGCGGTGACGGTCCGGGAAGCGGTAAAGGTGAAGTCGACCAGCGACACGTCGGCCGTGGGCACGCGCACCGCCACACCGTCCAGCCTGCCCTTGAGGGCGGGGAACACTTCGGCCATGGCGCGAGCGGCGCCCGTCGAGGTGGGGATCATGGAGACCGCGGCCGCGCGGGCCCGCCGCAGATCGCTGTGGGGCAGGTCGAGGATCCGCTGGTCGTTGGTGTAGGAGTGAACGGTGGTGAGGAGGCCGTACTCGACCCCGAACTGCTCCAGGAGCACCTTCACCACCGGCGCCAGGCAGTTGGTGGTGCAGGAACCGTTGGACACGATGACGTGCGTGGCAGGGTCGAGCAGTTCGTGGTTGACGCCGTAGACGACGGTGAGGTCCACCCCTTTGGCCGGCGCCGTGATGACCACCCACCGGGCCCCCGCCGCGAGGTGGGCGCGGGCCTGCTCTCCCTTGGTGAAGCGGCCGGTGCCTTCGAAGACCAGGTCGATGCCGAGGTCCCGCCACGGGAGCTGGGCCGGTTCTGGCACCGCCGTGACCGTCACCCGGCGGCCGTCGACGGTGAAGCCGGTGTCGTCCGCCTCTACCCGGGCGGTAAAGCGGCCGTGGAGGGAGTCGTACTTCAGGAGGTGCGCCAGGGTCTGGGGCGAGGTGATGTCGTTGACGGCGATGAACTCGAAGGCCGGATCGGCGTACGCCTGGCGAAAGATGAGTCTGCCGATCCGTCCGAAACCGTTGATGGCGACGCGAAGGGCCATGGTATCTTCCCCTTTCTCTTCGGCAGTATAGCCGTGCTGCTTTTGGCGCGGCAAATCGGTGCGCTACCATTGGCGACCGTGGCGACCGTCCGCACCACCGTCACGCCCGTGCGCTTTCGCGGCGGCCTCGAACTCGTGGACCAGCGGCTGTTGCCGCACCGCATGGTCTGGGTGCGGCCGGCGGACGTGGCCGCAGCCGTGCGCTGCATCCGGACCCTCGTGGTGCGCGGCGCACCGGCCATCGGCATTGCCGCCGCCTACGCCCTCGCCCAGGAGGCCCAGCGCACCACGAGTCCCGCCAGGCTGCGGGCCGCTGCGGCTCGCCTCTCAGCCGCCCGTCCCACGGCCGTCAACGTGCGCTGGGCGGTGGAACGGGTCCTCGCGGCGGCCCTCGCCGCGCCCCCGGCCCGGCGGGCGGCGAGCGCCCTGGCGGCAGCCCGGGCCATCCACGAGGAGGACGCTGCCGCCTGTCTCGCCATTGGCCAGCACGGAGCCGCCCTCGTGAGCGGCCGCGTGCGGCTCCTCACCCACTGCAATGCGGGCGCCCTCGCCACCGGCGGCATCGGCACGGCCCTCGGCATCGTCCGGGTGCTCCACGCCGAGGGCCGTCTGGAGCGACTGTACGCCTGCGAGGCGCGGCCGGTGCTGCAGGGGGCTCGGCTGACGGCGTGGGAGGCCCTGCACGACGAGATCCCGGTCACCGTGCTTGCCGATTCGGCAGCGGCCAGCCTGCTGGCCGCCGGGGTGGTGGACGGCGTGGTGGTGGGGGCCGACCGCATCGCTGCCGACGGCTCGGTGGCCAACAAGGTGGGGACCTACCCGCTGTCGGTCCTCGCCCACCGCCACGGTGTGCCCTTTGTCGTCGCTGCACCCACCAGCACCTTCGACCTCGACTGCCCGACCGGGACCGCCATTCCCATCGAGGAGCGCGCTGCCGACGAGGTCCGCACCCTGGGGGCGAGCCGCGTTGCACCTGCCGGGGTGGCGGTGTTCAACCCGGCCTTCGACGTCACTCCCCCAGAACTCGTGACCGCCATCGTCTCCGAACGCGGGGTGGCTCGCCCGGTGAACGCCGCCTCCATCGCCAGGATCGCTCGATGAGCGAGCGAGGGCACGGGCCGGATCCCGCCCGGTCGCCGGGTCCACTGACCCTGGGGATCGAAACCTCCTGCGACGAGACGTCGGTGGCCATCGTCGGCGGCCAGGGCGAGGTCCTCGTCAACCTGGTGTCCTCCCAGGTCGCCCTCCACGCCCCGTACCTGGGGGTGGTCCCGGAGCTCGCCGCGCGCCATCACCTGGAGGTGCTGCCCCGCCTCCTCGACGAAGCCGACCGGCAGGTGGGGCTCGAGGCCGTGGCGTTGGTGGCGGTGACCTGCGGCCCAGGGCTGATCGGCTCCCTCCTGGTCGGCACCTGTTTTGCCTCGGCGTACGCCTGGGCCCGTTCCCTGCCCCTCGTCGGGGTGGACCACCTGGAGGGGCACCTGGTCTCGCCGCTGTTGCGTCTCGACGGTGAAGCCGCGAGACCGCTGCCCGATCCCGCCCTGTCGCTGGTGGTGTCGGGGGGGCACTCATCGATCTTTCTCCACCGTCATGGCTGCGTGCGTGCCCTCAACCGGACCCGGGACGATGCGGCAGGCGAGGTCTTCGACAAGGTCGCCGCGGCCCTCGGCCTCGGCTACCCGGGCGGGCCGGTCATCGATGCACTCGCCCGCGGCGGCGACCCGTTCGCCTTTCGCTTCTCGCCGCCTCGCATCAAGGACCCGGCCGGCGCCCTCGACTACTCCTTCTCGGGGCTCAAGACCGCGGTCATCCGCGCGGCCGAACGGCAGGCGCCCCTCCCCCTGCCGGCGGGCGAGGCGCCGCCCTTGTGGGTACGGGATCTCCTGGCCTCGTTCCAGCGAACGGTGGTGGAGTGGCTGCTCCACCCCCTCGACGCCCTGGTCGAGCGGCTGCGGCCGGCGGCGTTGACCCTTTCCGGCGGGGTGGCGGCCAACTCGGAACTGCGCCGCCGGTTGCTGGCGTGGGGGGAGCGGGCAGGGGTGGAGGTGCTCCTCGTGGCCCTCCCTCTGGCCGGCGACAACGCGGCCATGATCGCCCGCGCCGGCCAGCTGCGTGCGGCACGCGGCCAGCTCGACGATCCCCGCGGATTGCGCGCCTACCCCCGGGCCCCGTGGAAAGGGGGGGCCGACCCCTGGGGCCGCCCCCTGTTCCCGCCCCTGTAGGCCGTCGTCGCCGACCACCGGGCCGCCATGGGCTCGTGTACACTCGCACCTTCGCGCCGCCACGGCGCGGCGAGGGACGCGTGGATCAGCAGCGTATCCGCAACTTTTGCATCATCGCCCACATCGACCACGGCAAGTCGACCCTGGCCGATCGGCTCCTGGAGTTGACCGGAGCGCTGGCGGCGCGGGAGATGACCGAGCAGGTCCTCGACTCCATGGACCTGGAGCGGGAGCGGGGCATCACCATCAAGGCGCACACGGTGACCCTGCGGTACCGGGCCCGGGACGGCGAGGAGTACGTCCTCAACCTCATCGATACCCCGGGCCACGTGGACTTCTCCTACGAGGTCTCGCGCTCGCTGGCCGCCTGCGAAGGGGCGCTGTTGGTGGTCGACGCGTCCCAGGGGGTGGAGGCCCAGACCCTGGCCAACGCGTACCTGGCGGTGGACCAGGGGCTGGAAGTGGTCCCCGTGCTCAACAAGATCGATCTCCCCCAGGCCGAGCCCGAACGGGTCCGCGAGCAGATCGAGCACGTGGTGGGGCTCGACGCCCAGCACGCCCTCGCCATTTCGGCCAAGACCGGCGAAGGGGTCGACGAGGTGCTGGAGGCGCTCGTCACCCACGTCCCCGCGCCGGCGGGCGATCCCACGGCGCCCGTACGGGCCCTCGTCTTCGATGCTGCCTACGATCCCTACCGGGGGGTGCGCTGCCTGCTGCGCGTGGTGGACGGGGTGCTCCAGCGGGGCCAGCGGGTCCGCTTCCTGGCCGCGGCGCGGGAGGCGATGGTCGAGGAGCTCGGCCTCTTCACGCCCCGCCCACTCCCCGTCGAGCGTCTCGCTGCGGGCGAGGTGGGGTACGTCTTTGCCGGGCTCAAGGAGCTGCGGCAGGTGCGGGTCGGCGACACCCTGACCGATGCCGCCACCCCCGGATCGCCGCTGCCCGGCTTTGCCGAGGCCAAACCCATGGTCTTCGCCGGGCTGTACCCCGTCGACGCCAGCGACTACGAGAACCTTCGCGACGCCCTCGAGAAGCTGTCCCTCAACGACTCGGCGTTCCAGTTCCACCCCGACACCTCGCAGGCTCTGGGGTTCGGTTTCCGCTGTGGTTTCTTGGGCCTGCTCCACATGGAGGTGGTGCAGGAGCGTCTCGAACGCGAGTTCGGCCTCGAACTCATTTCCACGGCGCCCAACGTCGCCTACCGGGTTCTCACCCGCGGGGGCGGTGTGGTGGAAGTGCGTAACCCCACCCAGCTCCCGCCGGAGGGGAGTGTGGAGGCCATCGAGGAGCCGATCATCAGGGCGACCATCCTCACCCCCGACGAGTATCTCGGCGGTCTGTTGAAGTTGCTCCAGGAGCGACGCGGCGAGCAGGTGAAGCTCGAGTACCTGGGCGGCAACCGGGTGCTGCTGGAGTACCTTCTGCCCCTCGCCGAGGTCGTGCTGGACTTCTACGACCGCTTGAAATTGGTGTCGCGGGGCTACGCGTCCTTCGACTACCACCTGGAGGGGTTCAAGGCCGGCAACCTGGTCAAGCTCGATCTCCTCGTCAACGGCGAGCCGGTGGACGCCCTGGCGATCATCGTCCATCGCGACAACGCCTACCAGCGAGGGCGTGCGCTGGCCTCCAAACTCAAGGAGATGATCCCGCGCCAGTTGTTCGAGGTCGTCATCCAGGCGGCCATCGGCAACCGCGTCATCGCGCGCGAGGTTGTCAAGCCCCTGAGAAAGAACGTCATCGCCAAGTGCTACGGCGGCGATATCACGCGCAAGCGCAAGCTCCTGGAGCGGCAGAAGGAGGGCAAAAAGCGGCTGAAGCGGGTGGGCAGGGTGGATATCCCGCAGGAGGCGTTTCTTTCGGTGCTCAAGGTCGAGGTGTGAGCGGGGGCGGCCGGTCCCGCGTACCGGCGTGCACCGCCATCCGGTTTCGGCTAGGATGGGCGACGGCGCGGGAGGCCGAAGGTGGTCGCATGAAGGCGAGCAACTGGTTTCGAGAGTACTACGAGGCGATTCTCGTCGCCGTCATCTTCACCCTCTTCGTGCGGACCTTCGTGGCGCAGGCCTTCAAGATCCCGACCGGCTCCATGGAGGACAACCTGCTCATCGGCGACCACCTGTTCGTCAACAAGTTCGTCTACGCGCCCCACTGGGATACCCCCCTCCATCGCCTCCTCCCGTACCGGGATGTGCGGCGTGGCGATGTGGTCGTCTTCAAGTACCCCCAGGACCCGGCCAGGGACTTCATCAAGCGGGCTGTCGGGGTGCCGGGGGATGAGCTGCGCATCGTGGCCAAGACCCTGTTCGTCAACGGCCAGCAGGAGGTCAACCCCCACCTGGTCCACAAGGATTCCCAGACCTATCCCGACACGCCGTTCTTGCCGGCATCGTTGCGCTCCCGCGACTACTTCGGTCCCTTCGTCGTCCCGGACCAGTTCGTGTTTTGCATGGGGGACAACCGCGACAACTCCTACGACTCGCGCTTCTGGGGACCGGTGCCGCGCTCCTACCTGAAGGGGCGGGCGCTGGTCATCTACTGGTCGTACGAGGCGGAACCGAACACCCATGAGTGGCGCGGCTGGGGCCACCGCCTCAAGCAGTTGGCCGGGGTGGCCATCCACTTCTTCACTCGTACCCGCTGGCAACGTACCCTGGCACTGGTGCGCTAGAATCGGGGCGGGAGGCGCGCCATGGCAGCGAACGGTCAGCGCGGCAAGGGAAACGTCGGGTGCATCGTCGGACTTCTCGTCCTCGTCGTGGCCGTCGTGGTGGCGATGAAGGCGGTGCCCGTCAAGGTGGCGGTGGCGGAGATGCAGGAGTTTTGCGAGCGCCAGGCGGAGGGAGCCTCCCTCCCCCGCAACACCGACGAGGCCATCGAAAACGCCATTCTCGCCAAGGCGAAGTCGTTGAACCTGCCGCTGAAGGCGGAAGACCTCAAGGTCTGGCGAGACGGCACCAACGTCCATGTCGAGGCCAAGTACCGGGTGGTCATCGAGTTTCCCTTCTACACTTACAACTGGGACGTCTCGCACAAGGTCGAGCGCGTCCTCTTCTGAGCGCGCACCGCGGGGCGCCGTGGTCGGACCGCTGCGAGATGGCGCCGTGCTAGGCTCTCGCCATGAGCCTAGCCATGCGTAGCCTGTTTCGCACCAAGCCCCTTGCGCAGCTCCAGCGGGAGGGGGCGAGGACCAGTCTGCGGCGGGCCCTCGGCACCTGGGACCTCGTCGGCCTGGGCATTGGCGCCATCATCGGCGCCGGCATCTTTTCCACCATCGGCACCGCGGCGGCCGGGAACCTGGCCGACGGTCGGGTGGCGGCCGGTCCGGCCCTCGTCCTCTCCTTCCTGCTCACCGCCTTGGCCTGCGGCTTCACCGCCCTCTGCTACGCGGAGATGGCGTCGATGATCCCGATCTCCGGCTCCGCCTACACCTACGCGTACGCCACCATGGGCGAGCTGGCGGCCTGGATCGTCGGCTGGGACCTGCTCCTCGAGTACGCGGTGTCCAACGTCGCCGTGGCCATCTCCTGGGGCGACTACGCCCGCAGCTTTCTCGCCAACGTCGTCGGGTTCCACATCCCAGGCTGGCTGGCCACCGACCCGCGCACGGCCCTCACCCTCGCCCCTGGCGTGGCCCCCATGGGGCTCGCCGAGAAGCTGACCACCCTCGAGCAGGCGCGAGCGGGCACCGTGGATGGGGCCGCCCTGTTCCCCGCCTGGGAGGCCCTTCGTGACGCGCCGACCATCGCGGGCTTCCCGGTCACCGTCAACCTCCTGGCGGTTCTCATCACCGTCACCATCACCTGGCTCGTCTACATTGGCATCCGCGAGAGTGCCCGAGCCAACGCCGTCATGGTGGTCATCAAGGTGGCCATCCTCCTGGGCGTGGTCGGCATCGGATTGAAGTTCGTCCAGGGGGCCAACTGGGTGCCGTTTTCCCCCAACGGCTGGCAGGGGGTGCAGGCCGGGGCTGCGATCATCTTCTTTGCGTTCATTGGTTTCGACGCCGTGAGTACGACCGCCGAGGAGTGCCGCGACCCGTCCCGCGACCTGCCGCGCGGGATCATCTTGTCCCTCGTCATCTGCACGGTGATCTACGTGGCGGTGGCGGCGGTGGTCACGGGCATGGTCCACTACACCGACCTGGCCGGCAAGGCAGATCCCCTCGCCTACGTGTTCGAGCGCTACAACCTGGGGTGGCTGGCGGGCATCATTGCCTTTGGCGCGGTCATCGCGACGACCGCGGCCCTGCTCGTCTACCAGGTCGGACAGCCCCGCATCTTCATGGCCATGAGCCGGGACGGTTTGCTCGGACCGTGGTTCGGGCGCGTCCACTCCAAGTACGGGACGCCCAGCAATGCGACGCTGCTCACCGGGGTGCTGGTGGCGGTTCCGGCCGCCCTCGGCAACATCGCCGAGGTGGTGGAGCTCACCAACATCGGCACGCTCTTCGCCTTTTCCCTAGTGTGCGCGTCGGTGCTCATCCTCCGCGTGGTCCGCCCCGACGCCCCGCGCCGTTTCAGGGTGCGCTGGCCGTGGCTGGTGGCACCGGCCGGCATCGTTGGCTGCGTGTGGATCGCCCGCGGTTTGCCCACCGTCACCTGGGTCCGCTTCGTGGTGTGGATGGGTCTCGGACTGGTGCTGTACTTCGTCTACGGGCGGCGACGCTCCGCCCTGGTCGCGCGGCAGCGCGGGGCGGACGGGCCCGCCACGCAGGCGAGGGCGTCTCAAAACAGCACGTAGGTGCCGTTGCGCATGATTCGTTGCCGGCCGGAGGGAGCGACGGCAACCGCCTCGGTGACCTCCACCGGGTTGCCCTTGGCGTAGACGATATCCTGGTGGACCACGGTGGCGGGCGAGAGGAACTGCTCTACCCCGACGGTGCCGCCCAGGTGGTCGGAGCGACCGTAGGCCCAGTGGAAACCGGCCTTTTCGTCCTCGAGGACGTTGCCCGTGACCTCGGCCCACTCGTTGCAGCCGAAGGCCACCTCCGCAATGTTGGTCCGTGCCGCGTCGGCGGCAAAGAGGGCGCGCAGGTGGCGGGCGTGCGCCCCGTCGCCTTCCGTCTTGACGATGCGGTTGCCCTCGACCCGGAGGAGCACCGTCTCGCGGTCGCGGCGCAGGGGGATGACCCCTCGGGTCAGCGAGGGTTCGGCCGGCCGCTCCCCCTCGTAGGGAACGATGAACGTCTCGCCAGAGGGGAGGTTGATGACCCGGTCGCCGGTCTTGCCGCGGGGCAGGTAGCCGTCGTCCACCTCGGCCTGCCGGTAGCGCAGGTCGAAGGTGCAGCGGTGACCCGTGGAGAAGGTCACCTCGAGGGAGGTGGCGCCGGCCAGGGCGTCGGCCAGCTGTCGGCAGCGGCGCGCCACCTCCCGGTAGTCGGCGCGGAGAGCACTCTGTTCCATCCGTCGCTCGATCCCCGGCATGGAGGCGGCGCGAAAATCCTGCTTCTTTCGGGTCAGGCCGTCGAGGGGTGCGGTGGCGGAAAACTCCGTGAGAAAGACCGCCAGCGTCGAGTCGAGGAGGACGCGCTCGAGGGGCACCGTCGCCCCGGCCATGATGCCGGTCTCGGGCAGCTCGGCGCCGTTGGCCCAGGTCGCCGGGTAGCGGAGCAGGGGGTTGACGGCAAAGCCACGGCCCTGGCCGAGGGCGGCAAAGGCCAGCTGCCACTCCTGCGCCATTTCCCGGCGCTCCGCCCAGGCCGGCGAGTCCTTGGCCGGGGAGTCGGGCACGTCGCACGCCACCGTCACGACTTCGCCCGCTTCGGGTTCGAAGACATCGATGAGCAGCTTCGCAAGGTCGAACGCCATGGGTGCCTCCACTACCGGCGCAAGGCTACCACTGTGCGCCCAGGCGACGCGCGGTGGGGAGGGCGAGGGGGACGAGGGGGGGGAGCTCGAGGGGTGCGCCGGGGTAGCGGACCGCTTCGAGGAAGAGGCCGGCCGCCGGGGCGGTGAGCTGGGGTGGGGCGGCCTCACCAGCGAGCCAGCGGGGCACGTCGTCGGGGCGCGCCTCACCGCGCCCCACGGCGACAAGCGCCCCCACCATCCGCCGCACCTGGTTCCAGAGGAAGTGACTGGCCACGAAGCGCAGCAGGACCACCTCGCCCCTGGCTGTCAGCTCGCAGCGCTCCATCTCGACGAGGGTGCTGTCACCCTCTCCTCGCTTGGCCAGGGCCCGAAAATCGTGGCGACCGACAAAGTGGGGAAGCGCCGCCTCCATGCGCGCCAGGTCGAGAGGCGGTCGCACCCACCAGCTCACCCGCTTGCCGAAGGCCGAGCGGCGGGTGGTGAGCTGGTAGACATAGGAACGACCAGTGGCATCGTGGCGGGCGTGGAAGCGCGGCGCTGCCGCGACCACCTCGAGGACGGCCAGGTCGCGAGGCAGCGTCGCCTCGAGATCGGCGAGGAGCCGGTGCGGTGCGAGGCGGCGGCGGCAGCGCAGGGAGGCCACCTGCGCCAGGGCATGGACGCCAGCGTCGGTGCGCCCGGCGCCCTGGAGGTCGAGGTCCGCCTCGCCGGTGAGTCGACGCAGCGTCTCCACGAGTACCCCCTGGACCGTCCGGCCCCGCGCCTGCACCTGCCACCCCGAAAAGCTGGTCCCCTCGTACTCGATGGTCAGCCGGTAGGTTGGCACGCAGGCAGTGTAGCGTGGCACGGGTGGCGGCCCGTAGGGGAATCGAACCCCTGCTTCCGGCGTGAGAGGCCGGCGTCCTAACCTCTAGACGAACGGGCCGACCGCGGCATGCGAATCTACCAGACTGTCCCTCCCGTGTAAAGGTGCGCCCCAGCCGCCGCGACCGCCTCTGACCGCGCCCACACCTCGCACTCGTTCCTAGCAGATGCGCGGTACGTCGCTGCCCGACAGCAGGTCGAGGGGGCGATCCACGCCGTAGGCGGTCCGGAGGACCACCTGGGACGTGCCGTCACGCGCCGCGGCGACGTGCCCGACGATGGCGGCCCCCTGCCCCAACGGGTGGCGGTGCAGCACCTCCACGGCGCGCGCCGCATCCTCAGCCCCGACCCAGGCGAGGAAGCGGCCTTCGCAGGCGAGGTAGAGAGGGTCCAGGCCGAGCAGCTCGCACGCGGCCGCCACTTCGGGCCGGATCGGTATCGCAGCCGCCTCCAGGCACAGGCGGACGCCCCGTCGTTCGGCGACCTCGTGGCAGGCGGTCGCGATGCCTCCCCGGGTCGGATCGTGGAGGGCGTGGACGGCGACCCCCGAGGCCAACAGGTGCTCGACGAGCCCCGAGAGCGGGGCGCAGTCGGAAGCGAGCCCTGGTCCGGCCAGGTCGTGGCGGCAGGCGACGATGGTTCCGCCGTGCTCGGCGATGGGGCCGGAGACGAGGATGGCATCGTCGTCGCCGATCCGGTGATCGCCGAGATCGCGGCCGGGGGGGACGAGCCCGAGCCCAGCGGTGATGGCAAACACCCGGTCGCCGGCGCCGCGCGGCACCACCTTGGTGTCGCCGGCCACGATGGGCACGCCCACCTCGGCGGCAGTGGCCGCAGCGCGGGCCACCAGCCGCTCGAGCAACGCGAGGTCGAGTCCCTCCTCGAGGATGAGGGCAACGGTGAGGGCCACGGGGATGGCCCCGGCCATGGCGAGGTCGTTGACGGTGCCGCAGACGGCCAGGCGGCCGAGATCGCCGCCGGGAAACTCGAGGGGATCCACGACAAAGGCGTCGGTGGTGAGGGCCGGCCGGCCGCTGGGCAGCGTTTCGAGGATGGCGGCGTCGGCGAGCGGCTCGAGGAACGGGTTGCGGAAGGCCGGGAGGAAGGTGGTGCGGATGAGTTCGCGGGTCAGGCGGCCGCCGCTCCCGTGGGCCAGGAGGATGGTGTTCGAGGGCACCACCGTCAACTCCTTTCCGCAAGGTGCTCGTGGCGGTACCAGGCGGCGCAGGCACCCTCGGCGGACACCATGCAGGCGCCGACCGGCGTGTCAGGGGTGCAGGCAGTAGCAAAGAGGGGGCAGGCGGGGGGATCGAGGCACCCCTTGAGGATGTCGCCGCATCGGCAGCCCTGGGGTTCGCGGGGGAGGGGGAGGGAGACCTCGAGGCGGGCTGCGTCGCGGTGGCCGTACTCGGGCCGCAGCTCGAGACCCGAACCCGGGATGACGCCGAGCCCGCGCCAGGTAGCGTCGGCAGGAGCGAAAAAGCGCTCCACCAGACGCTGCGCCGTCTGGTTGCCCCCCTCCGACACGACCCGCGAGTACACGTTTTCCACCGTCGCGCGCCCGTCCACGCACTGGCGGACCAGCGAGAGCACCGCTCGCAGCACGTCGGTTGGCGAAAAGCCTGCCACCGCGGCTGGGATCCCGAACTCCTCGGGGAGAAAGGCAAAGGCCCGCCAGCCGGTGATCACCGACACGTGGCCAGGGCATATGAAGCCGTCCACGGCCACGTCCTCGTCGCCGGCCAGGGCGCGCAGCGGCGCCGGCATGGTCTTGTGCGCCGAAAGGCAGAGGAAGTTGCGAACCCCCGTCTCCTCCGCCTCGGCGAGGGCTGCCGCCACGGTGGGGACCGTGGTTTCGAACCCCACGCCGACGAACACCACCCTCCGCTGGGGTTCGTTCCGGGCGATGGTCACGGCATCGCGGGGCGAGTAGACGACGCGGATGTCAGCGCCCTTGGCGCGCGCCCGTTCCAGGCTGCCGGTGCTCGAGGGCACGCGGAGGAGATCGCCAAAGGTGCAGAGCGTCACGTCGAGCGTCGCCGCCAGTGCCTCGGCGCGGTCGAGCACGCTCACCTCCGTGACGCAGACGGGGCAGCCGGGTCCGGAGATGAGGCGCAGCTCGGGCGGCAGCAGCCGGCGCAGGCCGGCGGCGGCAATGGCGTTGGTGTGGGTGCCGCACACTTCCATGAAGGTGACGGGACGAGGCACGCGCTCGGCGGCCCGGCAAATGGCCGCCACCAGGCCGCGCACGGCCTCATGGTCGGCGAGCTGGGCGGCGGTGATCACACGAGCTCCGCACCCTCCGCCGCCTGTCGCAGGAGGGCCAACGTTTCCTGGGCCTCCCCCTCGTCCACGGTACCGATGGCGTAGCCCGCGTGGACCAGCAGCCAGTCGCCCACCCTGGCCTCGGGAACGAGGACCAGGGACACCTCCCGCCGGACGCCGTCGAGCTCGGCGACCCCTGCCGACGCCTCACGTACCTTCAACTGCATGGGCACGGCCAGGCACATGATTCCCCCCAAGGCGCGGAACTGTCTCGCGGGCCGCGGCCACGACGCCCACCACCGCTTGCCCGTAGGATATCCCACCATCGCCCGGCGGCAGGCGCCACGGCAGCAGCACGGTGAGACCGGCCCCCTCGAGGAGTCGGCTGAGCTCGGCCCGCAGCAACCGGTTGACCAGGCAACCGCCCGCGAGGGCGACGACCCTCACGGTGGGGGGCACGACCGCCATGGTCACCTCGCTCGCCAGGCGCGCAAAGGTGGCGTGAAAACCGGCCGCCACGGACGCTGGCGCCTCGCCGGCCGCAGCGCGGCGAGCGGTGGCCAGGAGCAGGGCGCGGGCCGGCAGCCTCGGTACACCGTCTTCGCCCCGTTCGAGGGACACCTCCGCCCAGGCCGGGAGGGGCCAGGCGCCCGTGGCCGCCGCTTCCAGGCGCGCTGCCGCTTCCCCCTCGTAGCTGTTGACGGTGGCGAGGCCGAGGACGGCCGCCGCTGCCTCGAACAGGCGGCCGGCCCCGCTCGCCCGGGGCCAACCAGGTTGGTGCGCCAGACGCTGGATCGTCGCCAGCTGGGGGGCGGGCAAGGTGTCGGCCAGGGGCGTGGCGGCGAGGAGGTCGGGTTCGGGAGTGTCGGCGAGGAGAGCTGCCGCCACTCGCCACGGCTGGCGCACGGCCGCCTTCCCGCCCACGAGGGGGAACGGCTCGATGGAGGCGAGGCGGTGCCAGGCCAGGGAGCCGTCGACGAGGAGCCACTCGCCCCCCCAGGCGGTGGCATCCTCCCCCCAGCCAGTGCCGTCGAGGACGACGGCGGCGGCGGCGCTGCCGGGCTCGGGGAAGCGGCGGTGCTCGGCCAGGACGGCAGCGGCGTGGGCCAGGTGGTGCTGCACAGCGAGAAGACGCGCGCCGCGCCGGGCCGCCAGGTGTCGGCCGAGATGGGTGCTGGCGTAGTCGGGGTGGGCGTCGATGACGATGGTCCGCCCCTCCGCTTGCAGGAACGCCTCGAGGGAGTCGATCACTTCCGCGAGAAACTGGCGCGCAGCCTCGCTCTCCAGGTCACCCACGTGCTGGGAGAGGACCGCCTCCTCGCCGACGGCCAGGCACGCGGTCGCCTGCAGGTACGGGCCAACGGCCAGGACCGGGTGGGGGGACGCCTCCGGGAGGGGGAGGGGGGA
>FWPV01002630.1_pt1 | contig 43291 bp, 41 predicted proteins | sample 2228371 | NCBI WGS metagenome assembly FWPV01 (sample SAMEA103939776, study PRJEB20133) | metagenome
CGGAGTCCCCGGCCGCAGAGGCGCCGCCGGAAGCGTCGGTGCCGCCGCCGGCGGAGGCCGCCGCGGAGGCCGGCCGACCGCGGCGGCGCTACGTACGCCCCGGGGGAGCCCGGCCGCGGAAGAAAGCCAACGCCACAGGAGGACGTTCATGATCATCCGACAGCTCGCCGTGGGCCCCCTTCAGGCCAACTGCTTCATCGTCGGCTGCGAGCGGACCCGGCAAGCCGCCGTGATCGACCCGGGGGACGAGGCGGACCGCATTCTCCTCGCCCTCGCCGATCGCGGCCTGACGGTGACCCACATCCTGAACACCCACGGCCACTTCGACCATGTCGGCGCCAACCGCCGCCTGAAGCAGGCGACCGGGGCCCCGATCCTGATTCACGCGCTCGATGCGCCCATGCTGCGCCTGCTCGCCCGGACGGCGGCCGCCTGGGGGATGGCGGCCGAAAACTCGCCCGACCCGGACCGATTGATCGCGGAGGGGGAGACGATCCCGGTGGGGGACCTCGCCCTGCAGGTGATCCACACGCCCGGCCACACGCCCGGCGGGGTTTCGTTTTACGCCGACGGCTGCCTTTTCGTGGGCGACACGCTGTTTGCCGGCTCGGTCGGGCGCACGGATTTTCCCGGCGGGGATTTCGACACGCTGCGGCGGAGCATCCAGGGGAAACTCTTCCGCCTGCCCGACGAGGTGCGGGTGTTCACCGGCCACGGGCCGGAGACGACGATCGGCGAGGAAAAGCGCACCAACCCCTTCGTCGGCCTCAGGCTGCGGTAGGCGGCACGGCCGCTTGCGGGGCGGGGTCAGAAGGCGCCGAGCTGGCAGGGCTTGATGCGCACCGCGAGCGCCTCGCAGGCCGCGCTCACGGCCATGCGGGGCAGCCCGAAGCGGGCGGCGATGTCCCAGGCCGCGCGGCAGGGCAGGCGGCCCTCGGCCAACGCGGCCCGGATCGCCGCCGCGAGCGGCTCCTCGACCCGGGGGGCGGGCTTCACGATTTTTTTCTCGGGAAGGTAGCCGAACAGCCCGAGCTGGCAGCGCACCAGGCGGACGCCCAGGCGGTCGGCCGCGCGGCCGATCTCGATCGGGGCGAGGCCGAGCCGCTCGGCGAGGGCGAAGGCCTCCGCGCAACCGATCCGCCCCTCGGGTGCGTCCCGGCGCAGGGCCTCCTCGAGGCCTGGCGCGGAAGCCGAGGGATCGGGGCGGGGCTCGTTCGAATCCGGGGACGGCATGGCTTCCTCCTTGCGGGACGGGGGCCGGGGGCGCCCGACGCCGTGAGATCCGGGGAGGGATTCCCCTTCTCCCGGGCGGCTAACACATCTTCGGCCCGCAGGCAAGCCGAACGCCGGGCCGAGAGGAGCGAGGGTCCATGGAGCATCGCCGCGTGTCGCGCCGCATCCGGGTCGGCGCCGTCGCCGTGGGCGGGGATGCGCCGATCGCCGTGCAGTCGATGACCAACACGCCCACCGCGGACGTCGCGGCCACGGTGCGCCAGATCCGGCGTCTGGCGGAAGCCGGCTGCGAGATCGTGCGCGTGGCCGTGCCCGACCGGGAGGCGGCCGAGGCGATCGCCCGCATCAAGCGGGAGATTTCCCTCCCCCTCGTCGCCGACATCCATTTCGACCCGCGCCTTGCCGTCCGCGCCGCCCGGGCCGGCGCCGACGGCCTGCGCATCAACCCCGGCAACATCGGCGCCCCCTCCCGGGTGCGGGAGGTGGTCGCCTGCGCGCGCGACTGCGGCATCCCGATCCGCATCGGCGTCAACGCCGGCTCGCTTGAAAAATCGATCGTGCGCAAATACCATGGGGTGACGGCCGAGGGGATGGTGGAAAGCGCCCTGCAGCACATCGACCGGATCCGCGGCTGGGATTTCCACGACCTCAAGGTCTCGCTCAAGGCCTCCGACGTCCCGCGCACCGTCGCCGCCTACCGGTTGATCGCCCGCAGGACCGATCTGCCGCTGCACCTCGGGGTCACGGAGACCGGGACCCGGGTCGGGGGCCTCGTGAAGTCGGCCCTGGGGATCGGCATGCTCCTTGCCGAGGGGATCGGCGACACCCTGCGGGTCTCGCTCACCTGCGACCCCGTGGAGGAGGTCCGGGCGGGCTGGGAGATCCTCCGGGCGCTCGAGATCCGCCGCCGCGGCCCGGAGATCATCGCCTGTCCCACCTGCGGCCGCACGCGGATCGACCTCTTCGCCCTCGTCGAGCGGGTCGAGCGGGAAATCGCGGGGATCGCCGCGCCGCTCAAAGTCGCCGTGATGGGCTGTGTCGTGAACGGGCCCGGGGAGGCGCGGGAGGCCGACGTGGGGATCGCCGGCGGGGACGGGGCCGGCATCCTCTTCCGCAAGGGCCGGGTCGTCCGCCGGCTCCGCGAGGGGGAATTGGCCGAGGCGCTGATCGCCGAGGTCCGCCGGCTCGCGGCGGAGCCGCCGCAGGAGTCTGGCCGCACGACCCCCGGGGAAACCGGGCCGAATCTCTGACGAAAGGAAACGCGACGCCGATGGGTAAAGCCGCCCGAACCGCCATTTCGCCGACCCGCAGCGAAGACTACCCGGAATGGTACCAGCAGGTGATCAAGGCCTCGGACCTCGCCGAGCGCTCGCCGGTGCGCGGCTGCATGATCATCAAGCCCTGGGGGTACGCGCTGTGGGAGAACATCATGCAGGCCATGGACGAGATGTTCAAGGCGACGGGGGTGAAAAACGCGTACTTCCCGCTCTTCATCCCGCTCAGCTTCCTGCAGAAGGAAGCCGACCACGTGGAGGGCTTCGCCAAGGAGTGCGCCGTCGTCACCCACCATCGCCTGGAAAAAGACGGCGGCGGCCAGCTCGTTCCCGCGGGGCGGCTCTCCGAGCCGCTCGTCGTCCGGCCGACCTCGGAGACGATCATCGCCGACGCCTTCAGCCGGTGGATCTCGAGCTACCGGGACCTTCCCGTGCTGATCAACCAGTGGGGCAACGTCGTCCGCTGGGAGATGCGCACGCGCATCTTCCTGCGGACCAGCGAATTCCTCTGGCAGGAGGGGCACACGGCGCACGCGACCGCCGAGGAGGCCTGGGAGCGGACGATGATGATGCTCGACGTCTACGCCCGGCTGGCCGAGGAGATCCTGGCCATGCCCGTGCTCAAGGGGCGCAAGACCGCGGCCGAGCGGTTTCCCGGCGCGGTAGACACCCTGTGCATCGAGGCGATGATGCAGGACCGCAAGGCGCTGCAGGCGGGCACATCCCACTTCCTCGGCCAGAACTTCGCCCGCGCGGCGGAGATCCGTTTCCACACGGCCGAGGAAAAGGAGGAGTACGTCTGGACCACCTCCTGGGGGGCCTCGACGCGCCTGATCGGCGGGGTGATCATGACGCACGGCGACGACGACGGCATCGTCCTGCCGCCGCGGGTGGCCTCGGCGCACGTCGTGCTCCTGCCGATCGTCAAGGGCGACGCCGAGCGCGCCGCCGTCGCCGAGGCGGTCGAGCGCCTGGCCCGGGAGCTCGCCGCGCTGCGCTACCACGGCCGCCCGGTCACGGTGGAGATCGACCGGCGGGACATCGGCGGGGCGCGCGTCTGGGAATGGATCAAGAAGGGGATCCCCCTGCGGGCCGAGATCGGCATGCGCGAGGTGCGCGACCGCACGGTGTTCCTGGGGCGCCGGGACCGGCCGCACGCCGAGCGGGCGACACTCCCCCGGGAGGAGTTCGTCGCCCGGCTGCCCGCCATCCTGGACGAGATCCAGCAGACGCTCTACGACCGGGCGCTCGCCTACCGCGAGGCCCACACCCGCCGCTTCGAGCGCTGGGAGGAGTTCGTCTCCTTCTTCACCCCCCGCAACGCGGAAAAACCGGAAATCCACGGCGGCTTCGCGACGGCCCCCTGGTGCGGGGACGGCGCCTGCGAGGCGCGGATCAAGGAGGCGCTGACGGTCAGCATCCGCTGCCTGCCCTTCGAGCAAGAGGACGCCCCGGGGCCCTGCCTCGCCTGCGGCCGACCCGGCCGCCACCGGGCCGTCTTCGCCAAGGCCTATTGACCCCCGCCGCCCGGCGGGTGGGGCGGGATGACGACGGGTCATGATCCGGATCAACCAGATCCTCGACAAGATCGCCGCCTACGCGCCGGATTCGCGCCTGGATCTCGTCGAGCGCGCCTACGTCTACTCGGCGCGCGTCCATGCCGGCCAGGTGCGGCTGTCGGGCGAGCCCTACCTGCTCCACCCCCTCGAGGTCGCCCACATCCTCGCCGAGATGCGCCTGGACGTCGTCAGCGTCGCCGCCGGGCTGCTGCACGACGTGCTCGAGGACACCGGGGCCCGGCCGGAGGAGCTGCGCGAGCTCTTCGGGGAGGAGGTGCTCGAGCTGGTCTCGGGGGTGACCAAGCTCAGCCTGTTGCCGGCCGTCTCTTCCCGCGAGCGCCAGGCCGAGAACATCCGCAAGATGTTCCTCGCCATGGCGCGCGACATCCGGGTGATCCTCATCAAGCTCGCCGACCGGCTGCACAACATGCGCACCCTGCGCTTCCATTCCCCGGACAAGCGGCGGGAGATCGCCCAGGAGACGATGGACATCTACGCGCCCATCGCCGGTCGGCTGGGCATCTACTGGATCAAGACCGAGCTCGAGGAAAACGCCTTCAAGTACCTGCACCCCGAGGAATACGCCCAGATCGAGCAGTGGGTGGCCACCTCGCGGACGGAGCGCGAGGCCTACATCGAGAAGATGCGCGGGATTCTCCGCCGGCGGCTGCAGGAGATGAACCTGAACGCCGAGGTGCTCGGCCGCAGCAAGAACTTCTACAGCATCTACTCGAAGATGCGGAAGCAGAACCTGCGCTTCGACCAGATCTACGACCTCATCGCCTTCCGGATCATCCTGGACACGGTGCCCCAGTGCTACGAGGCCCTGGGGCTGATCCACTCCATGTGGAAGCCGATCGATTTCAAGTTCAAGGATTACATCGGGCGGCCCAAGCCGAACATGTACCAGTCGCTGCACACCACGGTCATCGGGCCGGAGGGCGAGCGGATCGAGATCCAGATCCGAACCTGGGAGATGGACCGCATCGCCAAGTCCGGCATCGCCGCCCACTGGAGCTACAAGGAAGGCCAGCGCTTCGACGAGGCGCTGCTCAAGAAGCTCGCCTGGATCCAGGACATCGTCGAAAACCAGGAGCAATTCCGCGACGCGGGCGAATTCCTGGAGAACGTGCGCATCGACCTCTTCCCCGACGAGGTCTACGTCTTCACCCCGCGGGGGGACATCCGCGCCCTGCCCAAGGGGTCGACCCCGGTCGATTTCGCCTACCTGATCCACACCGAGGTCGGCCATCGCTGCGCCGGCGCGCGGGTCAACGGCCAGATGGTGAGCCTCACCTACGAGCTGCAGACGGGCGACATCGTCGAGATCCTCACCGCCCACAACCACCACCCCAGCAAGGATTGGCTCAAGTTCGTCCGCACGATCAAGGCGCGCTCCAAGATCCGGCAATGGATCAAGACCCAGGAGCGCGAGCGCAGCATCAGCCTCGGCCGCGAGATGCTGGAGAAGGCCTTCCGCAAGGAACGGCTCAATTTCGCGCAGCTCTTCCGCTCGGAGAAGATGGAGGCCGCGGCCGCCTCCTTGGGGTTCAAGACCCTCGACGACCTGGTCGCCGCCGTGGGCTACGGCAAGATCACCCCCCTGCAGGTGGTCCGGCCGTTTGTCGCCGCCCCCTCCGCCGAGGAGGGCCAGGGCTCCATCCTCGGCAAGCTGATGAGCCGCGTGCGGCGGCGCAAGCCGCGCGGCGGGGTGCTGGTGCGGGGCATGGAGGATATCCTGATCAAATTCGGCCGCTGCTGCCAGCCGGTGCCCGGGGACCCGATCATCGGCTACATCACCCAGGGCTACGGCGTGACCGTGCACCGGGCGGGCTGTGTCAACGCCCTGCGCAGCAACCCGGAACGGCAGATCGAGGTCGAATGGAACGTGGAGACCGCGGACACCTTCCCGGTGAAGATCCAGGTGATCTCCGTCGACCGCCTGGGCCTGCTCGCCGATCTCGTGGGCAACATCAGCAAGCTGGGCGCCAACATCCTGCACGCCGCCTCCGACACGAAGGAGAACCGGCTGGTGGAAAGCCGCTTCACCATCAGTGTCCACGACACGGACCACCTCGAGCGCATTCTCGGGGCGGTGCGCCGGGTCAAGCAGGTGCAGGACGCCTGGCGGGTCTCGTGAGGGAGGGGGGCCTCAGGGGGCTTTCTGGACGCGGCCGGCCTTCAGGCAGGCGGTGCACACGGTGATCTTGCGGACCCCGACGTCGGTCTGAGCGCGCACGCGCTGCAGGTTGGGCTCGAAACGCCGCTTGGTCACGTTGTGGGCGTGGCTGATGTGGCTGCCCACGAGGGGCTTCTTGCCGCAGATCGCGCATTGCTTGGCCATAGGTGCCTTCCCTTCGCAAACACGTCGCTCGACGAAACGCAAACAGCTTATTTGACACGATTCGAAGAAAAATGCAAGGGGCTACTCCGCCCCCCGGGAGCGTCAGCCGTTCTCGGGGAGGAGCAAGGTGGAGGTCGCCGGCGAAGGGGCCCAGGCGGGCTCGGGGGCCCGGGAGGCGGTCTCTTCCAGGCGGCTTTCGCACAGGCGGATCAGATCGAGCGCCGCCTGGTGGTAGCCGACGTCGGGGTAGCGGTGGACGACGGCGCGGAATCGCTCCAGGGCGGCCCGGTAGTGACCGCCGGTGAGGTAGAAACGCCCGATCCCGAACTCGTGGGCGGCGAGCGTCTTCTGGCAGGCGATGATGTGGTCGGTCGCCCGCCGCGCCCAGGGATCGTCGGGATACTGCCGCTTGAGGCGCTCGAAGGCCTCCAGGGCCTTGCGCGCCGGGGTCGGGTCCCGGTCGGGGGTCGAGATGCGGTCGAAGTGGCAGCGCCCGATCTGGTAGATCACGTACGGGACGGCCTCGTTGCGGGGGTGGAGTTTTTCGAATTCCTCGTAGGCGAAGAGGGCGTCCTCGTACTGCTCGAGGCGGTAGTGGGCGTCGCCGAGCTTGAGCTCGGCCAGGATGGCGTAGCGGGAGAAGGGGTAGATGTCCTTGAGCTTCTGGAAGTGCTCCACGGCCTTGCGGTAGTTGCCGCCGTCGTAGGCTTCCATGCCGCGCAGGACGAGCTCCTCCGCGCTCAGGGACTCGTCGCCCCCGCCGAAGAGGCTCGTCACGCCTTTCTTGATGTCGGAGGCGGTTTCCCGGATCGTCGTGCACCCCGCGGGCAGAAGGAGCAGGCCAAGAAGGATCCCGCTCACCGCCCGAACCAAGAGCGGAAGCCGCCCCCGCCGGAGGCAGACCGGGGAGAGGCGAGACCCGGCACCGCGGCCGCGGGGATCAGAGGAGCTTCTGAAGGGCTTCTTCAAGCTTGGCCTTGGCGACCATGCCCGTGATCTGGTTGACCACGTTTCCGTTTTTGAAGAAGATCAGGGTGGGGATGGCCTTGATGCCGTACTTGCCGGGGGTCACCGGGTTGTTGTCCACGTTGCACTTGGCGAACTTGATCTTCCCCGCGTAGTGCTTCGCCAGGTCCTCCACCACGGGGGCGATCGCCTTGCACGGCCCGCACCAGGGAGCCCAGAAGTCGACCAGCACGGGCTTTTCGCTTTTCAGGACCTCGGCCTCGAAGCTGCCGTCCTCGAGTTCCAGAATGCCGTCCGCCATGAGAGGGATTCCTTTCTTGAAACCAAAGTGAGGCGATAATAGAGTCTCCCCGAAGCAATGTCAACCAACCGGGCCGTCGGGTGCGGCCGGGGGGGATGCGGGGAAGAACCGGGAGGTCGACCATGCTTGAGCCTCAACCGCTTCGGGTCGGGGTCCTGATCTCCGGCGGGGGCACCAACCTGCAGGCGATCCTCGATGCCGTGCGCGAGGGGCGTCTTCCCGCGCGGGTCGTGTTCGTCGGCGCCGACAACGCGGAGGCGAAAGGCCTGGAGCGCGCCCGCGCCTGCGGCGTGCCGACCTTCGTCGTCCCCTACCGGGAGATCCTCGCGCGCTTCGCCGAGGATCCGCCGCGGGCGTTTCCGCCGCCCGATTTTTCCCTGGCCGCCGCGCGCGCCCGGCAACGGCTGCGGCCGGGTGCGGGGGATCCGCACCTGGACCGGTTTCTCGCCTCCCGGGCCGCGGCCGAGGCGGAGCTGCTGGCCGCCATGCGGCCTTACCCCTTCGACCTGCTCGTGCTGGCCGGCTTCATGCGCGTGCTCACCCCCTACTTCATCGACCGCGTGAACGCCGGGGCCGATCCGCCGCGCATCATGAACATTCACCCCGCGCTGCTGCCCGCCTTTCCGGGGACGGACGGCTACGGCGACACCTTCCGCTACGGCTGCAAGGTGGCGGGCTGCACCGTGCATTTCGTCGATTACGGCGAGGACACCGGGCCGATCATCGGCCAACGGGCCTTTCCCATCGAGGAGGGGGACACGCTCGAGACGGTGCGCCGCAAGGGGCTCGAGCACGAGTGGCGGCTCTACCCCGAGTGCATCCGGCTCTACGCCGAGGGCCGCCTGCGCACGGAGCGCCGCGTCTACGAGCTCCCCGGCGGCCGGCGCCTGGAGCGGACCGTGGTGGTCGTCGCCCCGGCTTCCCCGCGCGCGGCGGAGGGCGGGGCCGGATAGTCCCCCCGGCCCGCCCTCACAGGTAGGTGCGCGCCCCGAGGTAGCGCCGCCGGTAGTAGTCGTCCTCGAGGGAATCGACCCGGATGCGGCTTCCCGGCCGCGGCGCGTGCAGGAATTCGTCCTTGCCGAGATAGATCCCCACGTGCGACGCCCGCGAGCCCCCCCGGGTGGCGAAGAAGACGAGATCCCCGCGCCGGAGCGCGCCCGGCGCGATGGGTCGGCCGGCCTGCCACTGGTCCCCCGAGGTGCGCGGCAGCTCCAGGCCGTTGAGGCCGTAGACCACGCGCGTCAGCCCGCTGCAATCGAAGCCGCCGACGGTGGAATCGCCGCCCCAGCGGTAGGGGATGCCGATGAAGCGCTGGGCGGTGCGGACGAGCTCGTTGCGGAACTGTTCCTCGCTCACGGTGCCGTCGCGGCCGAGCGGGTAGTCCTCGGGGGCGACGATGAAAAAGTCCTCGATCAGCCGCTTCCGCTGCAGCTTTCCGGCCGCGGCGACGGCGGCCTGCCGGGAGGGGAAGTTCCCGATGCGCACCTTGTAGAAGCCCGACTCGTCGATGAAATGGTAGGCCGCGAGGCGCTCGGCGAGCAGCCGCTCGGTCAGGCGCACGGCGTTGTCGATCCGCACGAAGGCGCCCACCTGGATGGTGTAGCGCAGGGCCGGAAGGGTGGGCCGCGGCCGGGGGGCGGGGGGCTCGGTTCGGGACGGGGGGATGCCGGCGCAGCCGGCGAGGAGCCCCAGCAGCGCCGCGGCGAGCGCCGCGAGCCGCCGTCCCCGGAACCGCTGCGCCATCAGCCGGACTCCAGCAACCGGCCCATGAGCAGGGGAAAGGCGACCACCGTCCCCATCGCCGCGCCGAGGTTCGTGAAGACGACGACCAGCAAAATGCGGGTCACGCGGTTGCGCCAGAAGCCGCGCACGGAGAGGATGTCCTCGGGGAGGCTTTCCAGATCGCGCACGCGCGGGCGGCGCGAGAAGGCCTCGACGAACCCCGACACCCAGCCGGCGGCGACCAGCGGGTGCAGCGTCGTCACCGGGGCGACGACCGCCGCGGAGAGGATGGCCGCCGGGTGGGCGAGCGCCAGGGCGGCGCCCAGCCCGGCGAGCAGGCCCGTGCTCAGGCTCCACAGCGTGACCATGCTCGTCCCCGCCTGGCCGCCGCCCGACAGGAAGCCCGCGGCGAAGAGGGCGGCGAGGAGGCCGGGAACGGACCAGGAGAGCAGGCGGGCCCCCCGGCCCGCGGGCGGGACCGTCTCCAGCGCCGCGAGATCCACCGCTTCGTTCCAGCAGGCGGCAATGCCCGGCAGGTGCCCGGCGCCCACCACGGCGAGGACCCGCCTGCCCGGTGCCTGCCGGATCCGGGCCGCGAGCACCCGGTCGCGCTCGTCGAGCAGCACCCGTTTCAACGTGGGGACCGCGCGGCCGATCTCCTCGAGGAACGTCTCGAGCACATCGCGGCGCTTCAGGCGCTCGATCTCTTCCGCGTCGACCTCGGGGGAGGAAAGGAGGGCGCCGGCGAGCTCGCGCAGCAGGCGGAAGCGTTCGCGGATGCCCAGGGAGCGCCACAGCCGGGTGAGGCTCACGCGGATGTCGCGATCGACGAGCCGGATCGCCGCCCCGGTCTCCTCGGCCGCCTCCGCCGCGCGCCGCATTTCCGCGCCCGGCTCCACGTCGAGCCGCCGGGCGATGCGCTTCTGGAAGGAGGCGAGCAGGAGGTTCACGAGCAGGACGGAGGCCTTCTTCTCGCGCAGCACGCGCAGGATGTCCGTATCCCGCCAGCGTTCCTTCTGGCGCAGGGCCTGGTAGCGCGCGGGGCAGAGCTCGAGGCAGACGGTGTCGGGTTTCCAGGCGGCGATCGTTTTCGCGACCAGCCGCACGGAGTCCTCCGACACGTGGGCCGTGCCCAGGAGCAGAAACTCGCGGTCGCCGTCTTGGAGGTGCTGGATCGGAGGCGGGTCGGAGGCGCTCATGCGGTGCTTTCGTTTCCGCCCGCGGGAGCTTGCAAGCGGCGGAGATTCGTCTACAATGGCATTCTACGCCGGATCCCTCCGGATGACAAGCCGTGAACCCCGAACCGACGCGATGAGCCCCATCGACGCCTACCGCATCCCGGCCCCGCCCTTCTACCTGAGCCGCGGCTCGGAGGTCGAGGTGTTCGAGGCGGCCTGGGCCGCCCGGCTCCCCGTGCTGCTCAAGGGGCCGACGGGCTGCGGCAAGACGCGTTTCGTCGAGTACATGGCCTACCGGCTCGGCCGCCCGCTCGTGACCGTCGCTTGCCACGAGGACCTCTTCGCCTCCGACCTCGTCGGCCGCTACCTGCTGCGCCGCGATGAAACCGTCTGGGTCGACGGGCCGCTCACGCTCGCCGTGCGCCACGGCGCCCTCTGCTACCTCGACGAGGTGGTGGAGGCGCGCAAGGACACCACGGTCGTCATCCACCCCCTCACGGACAACCGCCGCCGCATGGTGATCGACAAGACGGGCGAGCTGCTGCCCGCGCACCCCGACTTCCTGATGGTCGTCTCCTACAACCCCGGCTACCAGTCCGTGCTCAAGGGCCTCAAGCCGAGTACCCGGCAGCGGTTCGTGGCCCTCGAGTTCGACTACCCCGAACCGGAGCAGGAGGCGCGCATCGTGGCCGCCGAGGCCGGCATCCCGCCGGAGGCCGCCGCCCGGCTCGTCGCCTTGGCCGCCAAGATCCGCACCTTGCGCGAACAGGGGCTCGCCGAGGGGGCGGGGACCCGGCTGCTGATTCACGCCGGCCGCCTGATGCGCCGCGGGATCGATGCGCGGGAGGCGGTCCGCACGGCGGTCTGCCTGCCGCTCACCGACGACGAGCACCTGCGCGAAACCCTCGAGGACCTGATCGCCGATGTCCTGTGACGGGCCCTCTCCGGCAGGTCCCCCGCCGGCCGCGGACCCGGCCGCCGCGGACAGGGCCTGGGCCTCCGCCCTCGCCCCCGCCTTCGGCGAGGCGGTGGCGGCGGGCTATGCGGCCCTGGACGGCCGGGCCGGGCGGGAGGCCCGCCTGGGCTTTCACCGCGCCCTGCGGGCGGCCGGCCGGGAGGGCGCCGCCCCGGGCCGGCTTCTCGCCGAGATCCTGCCCCCCGTGCTGCTCTGCGGCGAGGGGGAGCTGCAGTGCTCGTTCTTCCGGGCCTGGGAGGCGCTCGCCGCGCTCGGGTTGCAGGCGCTCCAGGGGTTGCTCTCCGGGCTGCCCGGGCTGCTTTCCGCGGCCGGCCGGCCGGGCCTCGTCACCCTCTGCCTCGAGGTGCTCGAGGCCGTCGCCGCCGCGCGGCCGACCCACGAGGAGATCCGGCGCTTCACCCGCACCCTGCCCCCGGCCTTCCTGCGGATCGCCGGCGAAGGCGATGCGGCGGCCCTCCGGGCGCTGCGGGAGCTCGCCCGGCTGGACCGCCGCCTGCTCGAGCCCTTTCTCGCCGGGCGCGAACGGGGCCTCGACGGGCTCGGCGCGGCGGCCCTTGCCGGATTCGTCGCCGAGGCGGCCCGACGGTTCGCCCGCCAGGGCCGCTTGGCGGCCGGCGCTTTTCTCGCCCTGGAGACCGAGGACGCACGCCGGCACCTGGGCGCCTGCCGGCAAGGCGCCCGCCTCCACGAGCTGCGGCCGCGGCTCGGCCGTTACCTGCGGGCCCGCCTCGGCCGCCCGCTTGCCGTGCGGCCGCTCGCGGAGTTCGCCGAGCCGCTGGAACCCGGTCGCCTGGTGGTCTCCGACGGATGCGCGCTCTACCTCCCGGAGGAAATCGCCCGGGAGGAAGGCCGGGGGCAAAACGAGGCCTGCTACCGCCTGCTCGCCGGTCTCGAGGCCTCCTTCCACGAGTTCGGCACCTTCGCCCTCTCCGCGCTCCGGCCGCAAGGCGGGGGGGTGGCGGGGTTCCTCGCCTCGTTTCCCGATCCCGCGTTTGCCGGGGAAGTCTTCAACCTGCTCGAAACGGTGCGCGTGGCCCGCTGCCTGGCGCGGCGCTACTCGGGGCTTGCGCGCCGGCTGCGCGCCGTCCTCGCCGCGGAGGCGCCCCCGCCCCCGGAGGAGCCCTCGCTCACCGGGCTCCTCCGTTTCCTGCTCGGCATGGGCGGGGAGGGGGTCGGAAACCCCTCCGGGGCGGCGGGCCTTCTTCGCCCCCTCGCCGAGGGGCTCTCGGAGGACGCCTCCGTCGCCGACACCGCCCTGCAGGTGGAACGCGGCTACGAGGCGCTCGACCGGCTGCTCGCGGGCGAGGGGGAGGCGCGGCGGCTGCGCACGCCCTTCGGGTGGCGGCCTTGGCCCCATCCGGGGCACGCCGCCGCGGCCGGCCTCGACGGCCGCCTTCCTCCCGCCGGCCGCCCAAGCCGTGTCACGGTCATAGGCGGCCTCCCCGACCTCCGGCGGGAGCCGGTCTCCGGGGAGCGGCCGGCCGGCGCGGAGGGGGGAGATCGGCCCGCTGCGCCGGGGGGGGCCGAGGTTCGCGGGTCCGGCCGGGCGGAGGGACCGGAGGAAGACCCGGTTGCTCTTCGCGCGGCGGCCCCGGGAAAGGAGGGCTTCCGGTACCCGGAGTGGGACGAGGTCCTGGGGGATTACCTCCCCGACCACGTCACGGTGTACGAGCGGACCGCCCCCGCCGGCCCGGCCGGGTTCTACGCCGCCATCCTGGCGCGGCGGGCGGCGCTCGTGCGCGCGGCGCGGCGCGCCTTCGAGCGCTTGCGGCCCGAGGGGCTCCGGCGGCTGCGGGGGTGGCGCGAGGGGGAGTCCCTCGATTACGGCAGGCTCCTCGACTACGCCGTGGACCGGCGGCGCGGCGGGGTCCCCGAGGAGCGGATTTTCGTCAAGCACCTGCCCGACCGGCGCGACGTCGCCGTGCTCCTGCTGGTCGACGCCTCGCGTTCGACCGCGGCGGTCGTGCCCGATGCCGGGGCGAGCGTGCTCGCCGTCGAACAGGAGGCGCTCGTGATCCTCTGCGAGGCGCTCGGCGCGCTAGGCGACGCCTTCGCCGTCGCCGCCTTTTCCGGCTCCGGCCGCCGCCACGTCGAATACCGGGTCGTCAAGGCCTTCGACGATCCCTGGACGGAAGAGGTCCGCGACCGCATCGGCGGGCTCCTCCCGCAGCGCAACACGCGCCTCGGCGCGGCCCTGCGCCACGCCGGCAGGCGGCTCGGCGAGCAGCCCGCGCGGGTGCGCCTGCTCCTGCTCCTGAGCGACGGGTTTCCCAACGACGCGGGCTACCGCGCGGAGCGGGCCGTGGCCGACACCCGCCGGGCCATCACCGAGCTCGCCTGCCGCGGCATCCGCTTCCACGCGGTCACGGTGAACCACCCGGCCGAGGAGCGGCTCGACCAGCTCTACGGCAGGGCCCGACACCACGTCATGGCCGACGTGCGCGCGCTTCCCGGCCGGTTGCTGCGCACCTACGGCGGCCTGGCCCGCTGAGCGCCGCGGGGCGGGGCGCGCCGCCTCGAGCGGCCGGGAGCCGGCCCGCACGGCGGGGGGGGGGCGGCGATGCTCGTCTACGAGGGGATCTACCGCTGGGAAGGGTTCGGCGGCCGGCTGCGGCTTCCGCGCGGCTGCTGCCGGCTGCGGATCTACGACCTGGGCCGGCAGGCGGCGGAAGCGATCGTCCCGCTGCGGCCCATCCTCGTCCTCGTGGCCGACGTCCCGGAGAGCCCCCTCTCCGTGAGGAGCTGCGCGGGCCACCTGGCGACCTCGATCGCGCGGGATTTCGCGATTCCGCCGGCCCGCATGCTCTATGTCGAGCACGTGCCCGAGAGCCGCTACGGGCCGGGGGGGGAGCACGTGATCCCCGAGGAGTTCGTGGCGGTCGACTTCACCTGGACGGAGGGCGGGGCGATGCATCCCCGGTGGCGTACCCTGCCGGGGCCCTTGTCCGAGGCGATCCGGCGTTTGCTCGCGGCGGGGGGCGGCCCGGGGACCCCCGTCCCGTGAGGGCTCAGCGCAGGGGGAAGACGGTGAAGATCACGCTGCTCCACAGGGCATGGGAGACGATCACCGGCGGCAGCCTCCCGCCCCACGCGTACCAGCCGCCCCAGAAGGCCCCGGCGACGGCGGCCGCGCCGACGAGCATGAGGTTCCCGGACGTCACGTGCACGGCGGCGTAGAGCGCCGCGGCCGCGGCCCAGCCCCGCAGGCGGCCGAAGCGTTCCATGAGCGCCTCCTGCAGGGTCCCCCGCCAGAAGATCTCCTCGGCCGGGCCCGTGACCAGGAGCAGCAACCCCGCGATCGCCCACGCCGGTGTGCCGTCCCCGCGGCGATAGATGCCCTCGATTTGCCGCCCGGCGAAATCGAACCACGCGAGCGAGACCTCGCGTCCGGCCCAGAAGACGCCGTAGAGCAGCGCCGCGCCGGCCGCGCCGGCGAGGAGGTCGCCGGGCCCCGGCAGGAGCTCGGCGAGCCGCCGCGGCCGGAGGCGCAGCGAGACCGCGGCGAGGAAGCCCGCCGCCAGGGAGATCTTCAGCCAGAAGGAGCCGACGGGCCAGGCGAAGGTCACCGCCCACAGCAGGAAGGCGATTCCCACGAGGGCCCCCAGGGCGAGGGCCGGCCGATGGGCTTCGCGGTTCACCCGGCGATCATCGAGGCGACGAGCAGCAACCCGAAGACGGTGTCCAGGCGCGCGGTCTGGGCGTCGGCGTCGAGGGGCATGTCGGTCGCCATGCGTTTGAGGAGGCGCACGCCGATGGGGGCCGAGAGCAGGACGGCGAGCGACAGGCGGGGAAGCGGCCCGAGCAGGGCCATCGCCGCGACCGCGGCGTAGGCGGCGACGATGAGCGCGAGGAAGAGCGACCTTCCCCGGCGCACGCCGAGCAGGATCGGCAGCGTCCGGATCCCCTTGCCGCGGTCGTACTCCACGTCGCGGAGGTTGTTGGCGAGGAGCACCAGGGCGACGAGAAGCCCGAAGGGCAGGGAGACGAGGAGCGCATCGGCGCTGAGGGCCTGCCGCTGGACGTAGTAGGCCCCGCTCACCATGAGCGGCCCCCACATCAGGAAGACCGAGAACTCCCCGAGGGCGCGGTACTTGTAGTGAAGCGGCGGGGCCGTGTAGGCGATGCCCGCCGCCGTCCCGGCGAGGCCGAGTCCCAGGATGGCCGGGCCCCGCGCGGCGGCGAGAGCGATCCCGATCAGGGCGGCCGAGGCGTAGAGGCCGAACGCGGCGTTGCGCACCGCCGTGAGCGAAAGACGCCGCACGAGCAGCGGGTGCGGGCGGTAGTTCGCGGTGGGCACGGTGGGGTCGTCCACCCCGGAACGCACGTCGTCGTAGTCGTTGATCAGGTTGCTCGCCGCGTGCATCAGGACGGCCGCCAGGAGGGTCAGGCCGTAGAGCGGCCAGGAGAAGGCGCCGTCGCGCGCGGCGAGCGCCGCGCCCACGGAGACCGAGATCGCGGTCATCGTGAAGGACCAGGGCCGCGTGGCGAGCAGCCAGTCGAGGGCGGCGGGCGTCACGGCGCCGCCTCCGGCGGCCGGACCCCCGGGCCGCGGCGGGCTTCCTCGGCGGCGGTCCGGGCGCGCTCGAGCGCCTTCTCGGCCTCGGTGCGCGCGGCCGCGGCCCGCTCCTCCTCGGCGCGGATGCGGTACTTGAACTGCTCGCGGCGCGAGGGGGTGTTGCCGAAGCGTTGCCGGGTTTCCAAGGCGCGGCGCTCCTGCTCCTCGGCGCGGCGGATCGCCTCCCGGGCCGCCTCCTCGGCCTCGCGGGCGCGGCGTTCCCGGGCTTCGGCCGCCTCGCGGCGCTCTTCCTCGCGCCGCTTTTCGAGGCGCCGCAGGCGAAGCGCCTCGGCCTGCTCCGAGGTCTCGACCTCGACGACGTCCTGCAGCCGCGCCTCGGCCGGCGGGGGCTCATCGGTGAGGTGCAGGCGGCCGCGGGCGTCGGTCCAGGTGTAGACCTTGGCCTGGGCGAAGGCGGGAAGCGCCGCTGCCGCGACCAGAAGGCAGGCCAGCCCCAGCGTGCGTGCGGTTTCCCCCATGGGGGCCTCCGGCGGATTCGGCGAAGATTCGACCCTGCAGTGTAGCGGCGCGCCCCGCAAAAGTCAATTTGCCCGCCGGCCGCCGGAGGGGCTTCGGGCGGTCGTTTCCTCCCAGAAGCGGGCGAGTTCCGCGGCGAGCTCCCGCTCGTCGCGCACCCGTTTCGGCCGCCACGCCGGCGGCAAAAGCCGCCGGGTGGCGTCCTCCGCGTAGCGCCGGTCGAGGAGGAGCAGCACGCCCCGGTCCTCTTCCGAGCGGATGACGCGGCCGGCGGCCTGCAGCACGCGCTGGATTCCCGGGAAGCGGTAGGCGTAGTCGTAGCCGCAGCCCCCCCGGGCCTCGAAGTGGGCGCGGATGAGCTCGCGTTCGAGCCCGATCGCCGGCAGCCCGACCCCCACGACGGCCGCCCCGGAGAGCCGCGCGCCGGCGAGATCGATGCCCTCCCCGAACGCCCCGCCCATCACGGCGAAGCCGACGAGTGTCCCGTCGCCCCGGGCCTCGAAGCGGGCGAGGAAGGTTTCGCGCTCGAGTTCGCCCATGCCCGGCTCCTGCACGAGGATTTCGGCCTGCGGCGCGTCCCGCCGGAACGCCGCGAGCACGAGCCGCAGGTACTCGTAGGAGGGAAAGAAGAGGAGGTAGTTGCCGCGGCGGCCCTCCACGAAGCGGCGGAGCATCCGGGCGACCTCGCCGCAGGTGCGGGCGCGGTCGCGGTAGACCGTGGAGACGGCGTCGGCGACGAACACGCCGAAATGGGGCGCCGGGAACGGGGAGGGCAGCGTCAGGCTTTCCGCGGGGCCGCCCCCGAGCAGCGCGCGGAAATAGTCCGGCGGCGAGAGGGTCGCCGAGAAGAAGACGGCCGCGCGGGAACGGCGCAGGGCCTCGGCCATCGGCCGCGCGGGGTCGACGCAGAAGAGCTTGACGAGCAGGTCCCCGGGGGAGGCCTCCCAGCAGACGGCGTAGGCCTCGTCGAAGCGCTCGGCGATGCGCAGGAAGGCCGCGGCCTCGAAGTAGCGCTCCTCGAGCTGCCGGCGGTAGGGGGGGCGGCGGTTCTTTTCGAGCCAGCCCTCGGCGACCGAGGCCAGCTCGCCGAGGTGCGCGAGGAGCTCGGCGGGCGGCTGGGGGTCGGCGACGGCGCCGCCCGCCGACCGGGTCCTCCGTTCTGCCCGGTCGAGGCAGGCGTCGAGGCCCTCGAGGCGCCGGCGGATCGCCGGGAGCTCCGGGCCGAGCCGCAAGCCGAGGTCGCGGAAGGACGATCGGCGCAGCTCGGCCGAGAACATCTCCCGCGAGCGCTCGGCGAGGTTGTGGGCCTCGTCCACGAGAAAGGCCCACGGCCCCCCCTCCTCGAGGAAAAACCGGCGCAGATAGGCCCGGGGGTCGAAGGCGTAGTTGTAATCGCAGAGGACGAGGTCGGCCCAGCGGGCGAGGTCGAGCGAGAGCTCGAAGGGGCAGACCCGGTGGGCCCGGGCGGCCTCGGCCACGGCCTCCCGCGTCCAGGCCTCCTCGCGGAAGAGGGCCTCGCGTGCCGCGGGGAGGCGGTCGTAGTGGCCCGCGGCGAAGCCGCACTCCTCGGGGGTGCAGGCCGCGCCCGGCGTCAGGCAGACCTTTTCCCGGGCGATCACGGCCAGGTGCTTGAGCCGCAGGCCCCGGCCGCGCAGGGCGGCGAGGGCATGCTCGGCCGCCAGGCGGCCCGTCGTCCGCGCCGTCAAGTAGAAGACCTTCTCGCAGCAGCGCTCGGCGAGGGCCTGCAGCGCCGGGTAGAGGACCGCCAGCGTCTTGCCGATGCCCGTCGGCGCCTGGATGAAAATCCGCCCGCCCCGCCGCAACGCCTCCCGGACGGCCCCGATCATCTCCTGCTGCCCCGGCCGGAAGGCGGAAAAGGGGAAGGCGAGCGTCCGGATGGAGGCATCGCGCGCCGCGGCCCAGGCGCGAAGCGCCTTCGCCCAGCGCGCCCAGGCGCCGACCACCTCCTCGAAGAAGGCCGCGAGCTCCTCCGCGGCGTAGAGCCGGCGCACCGAGCGGGTCGCCCCCGTGTCCGTGCGGGCGTAGGTCAGCTGGACCTCGACGGCCGCGTGGCCGTGGGCGGCGGCCCAGAGAAAGGCGTAGATGCGCGCTTGGCCCCAGTGCAGCGGGTTTTCCTCGCGCAGGCACTCCCTCAGCGGGCGCCGCGTCGTCTTGATCTCCTCGATCCGCGGGAAGAGCCCTCCGGTGAAGACCCCGTCCAGCCGCCCGTCGACCCGCAGCCGCAGGCCTTCGCGTTCCACCGTGCGGCCGAGGGCGACCTCGGCGAGGTAGTCCGGGGGGCGCGAGGCCTGGATCCGCTGGTGCAGGCGAACGGCCTCGATCGCCGTGGCGGCCCCCGTGAACTCGGCGCGCAGGTCCCCGCGGCGCAACACGAACTCGACGAGCTCGCGCACGCCGACGGCGAGTTCCGGGCGGGGCTCCGTCGCCGCGAGGTCCGCGGGGCCGGGCGAGGGGGCGGGGGCGGCGGGGGTCACGGCAGGCCCGTGGCGGGGAATTTGCGATCCATGGCAAAACCTGTTATCAGAACTCGGCCGTCTCCGCCAGGCGGGGGCGGCTTTGCCGACCCCGAGGATCCCGTCCCGATGGCCGAACCCAACCGCTCGACGCCCCGGATCATCCCGCTTTCTTCCGGCGCCGCCGTGCCGGGCCTGGTGGCGCAGAGCCCCTCGATGAAGCGCATCCTGCGCATCGTGGAGAAGGCCGCCGCCAGCGACACCACGATCCTGCTGAACGGGGAGACCGGGACGGGCAAGGGCGTGCTTGCGCGCCTGATCCACGAGTCCTCCCCGCGCCGCGGCAAGCCGTTCGTGCCGATCAACTGCGGGGCGACCCCGGAGGGGCTGCTCGAGAGCGAGTTTTTCGGGTATCGCCGCGGGGCCTTCACGGGCGCCGTCGCCGACACGCCGGGCAAGTTCGAGCTCGCCGACGGCGGGACGGTCTTTCTCGACGAGATCGGCGACATGAGCCCCGAGCTCCAGGTCAAGGTGCTGCGGGTGCTCGAGGAGGGCGAGTTCGAGCGCGTGGGCGGGCGGGAGACGATCCGCATCGACGTGCGCATCATCGCCGCCACCCACCGCGACCTCGAGGAGGAGGTCCAGAAAGGGGCCTTCCGCGAGGACCTCTTCTACCGGCTCCACGTGATTCCCATCGTGCTTCCCCCCCTGCGGGAGCGCCGGAGCGACATCCCCTTTCTGGCCGAGCACTTCCTCGAGGAGTCCGCCCGCCGCAACCGGCGGCCGCCGATGCGCCTTTCCTCCGAAGCCCTGGAGGCGCTGCTCCATTACCCCTGGCACGGAAACGTCCGCGAGCTGCGCAACCTGATCGAGCGCCTGGTGGTGCTGAAGGAGGGCGAGGTCATCGGCCTGGACGACCTGCCGGAGAAGATCCGCGCCGCCCATCCCCTGCGGGAGAGGCGGCGCGCGGCCCTTCCGGCCGTCGAGGGGATTTCGCTTGCGGCCGCGGTGCAGGAGTTCGAAAAGGCCCTGATCCGCAGCGCGCTCGAGAAGGCCGGGGGGGTGAAATACCGGGCGGCGGAGCTGCTCCAGATCAAGCGGACGACCCTGCTCGAGAAGATCAAGCGCTACCAGCTCGACGGCCTGGTGAACGAGTCCTGACCCCGCCCCCGGCGGGGGGCGGCCCAGCGGAAAGGGGATGCGGCGGACGATGGATACGGCGGACATTCTGTTCGTGGACGACGACCCGGCGATCCTGGGCCTCGTGGCGGAGTACCTGGAGGAGGCGGGCTACCGCGTGGAGTGCGCCGACAACGGCCTGCGCGCCCTCGAGCGCATCCGCGAGCGGCCGTTCGCCGTCGTCTTCACCGACATCAAGATGCCCGACATCGACGGGATCGAGCTCTTGACCGCCATCAAGGCCCTGCGGCCCGAAACCGCCGTCGTCATGGTGACCGGGCACGGGACGATGGAATCGGCGATCCGCGCCATGAAGGCCGGAAGCTACGACTACCTGCAGAAACCCTTCAAGCTCCCGGTCCTGCGGGACATCGTCGTGCGCATCCTCGGCGAGCGCCAAGCGCAGGGCGAAGCGGGCCGGCCGGCCCCGCGCGCGATGCCCCGGCACCGCTTGGGCCGGCTGGTCGGCATCAGCCCGCGCATGCAGGAGGTCTACGAGGGGATCGAGCGGGTGCGGGCAAGCGCCGGCCCGGTGCTGATCGAGGGGGAAAGCGGCACCGGCAAGGAGCTCGCCGCGCGGGTGCTCCACGAGCTCTCCGGGCCGTCCGAACGGCCCTTTCTCACGGTCGCCTGCCGCAGCGGCTTCCGCGGCCTCGAGGCCGAGGCCGCGGCGGAGCGCTTCGCGGAACTCTGGCCCGCCGCGGGCGAGGGAACGCTCTACCTCGACGATCTCTGCGATCTGCCCGCGGTGGCGCAGGAGGCCCTGGCGCGCCTGATCCGCGGCCGATCGCCCGTTGCCGACCCGGCCGCGCGGCCGCGGGCCCGGCTCGTCGCGGCGACCCAGAAGACGGTGCGCGAGGCGCTCGCGCGCGGGGAGCTCGATGCCGGTCTCTTTTCCCTCTTCGGCGGGTCGATCCTCCGCATGCCGCCGCTCCGGGAGCGCCTGGAGGACCTCTGCCTCCTCGTTCACCACTTCCTCGAGCGCTTCAACGCGCGGGGTGCCCGGCCGGTGCACACCGTGTCCCCGGAGGTGATGGACATCCTGCACGCCTACCGCTGGCCGGGGAACCTGATCCAGCTTGAGAACGTGATCGAGCGCGCCTTTGCCCTCGGCGTCGAGGCGGTGATCCGCGTCGAGGACCTCCCGCCCGAGATCCAGACCGCGGGTGCGGTCCAGCGGATCTCCTGATCTCCCGCCGCCCCTTTCGGTTCAGTCCGGAACCCCCGGGGCCGTGCGCAGGAAGATCGTGAGCCGCGCCCCCGGGACCCCCCACGCGTCGAGCGGGCACTCGAGCCGCGAGGCCGCGGGGGCGCCGGGCGGGACGACGAGATCGAAGGCCAGCCGCGTTTCGCACTCCCCCCACCCCCCGCAGCGGGGGCAGACCCCGAGGAAGCCTCCCCACCCGCCGCAGGCGTCGCAGGGTCCTCTGAGGGGCACAACGAGCGAAAAGACCCCCCCCTCTCTCGCTTCCCGCGGGCTGAGGACGACTTCGAGGGCGATCTCCCGGGCTGCGCCGTGTGCTGTGCGCCGCCGCCGCGGCGGCGGCGGGGGAGGGGATTCGCGTCGGGCGAGGAGCGCGTCGTAGGAACGGCGGCGCTCGGGCCGGCCGAGGGTGGCGTAGGCCTCGGCCACTTCCCGGAAGGCGGCCGAGTCGGCGGTCGGGCCGCCCACGTCGGGGTGGAGTTCCTTCACGCGGCGGCGGAAGGCACGCCGGATCTGGCGGGTCGTCGCTCCGCGGCTGACGCCCAGGATGAGGTAGTAATCTTTCATCCCCGTGCGTCATCGGCCGCCCCGAAGGGGGGGAGGCGGCTTTCGGCCGCGGGGCCCCCTCCGGGCTTCGAAGGGAGGGGGCCCCGCGGCCGGCGGTCGTTATGCGCTCTGGATGGTGATCTTGCGGGGAGTCGCCTTTTCGACCTTGGGCAAGGTCAGGCGCAGCACCCCGTCCTGCAGCTTCGCCTCGATGCGGTTCTGGTCGATCACCTCGGAGAGGGTGAACTGGCGGTAGAACCGCCCCGTTTCGTACTCGACCAGGATGTCCTCCTCGTCGGGATGTTCGAAGGGCTCGACATCGCCCACGATCGTGAGGATGTCGTCGCGCAGATCGATGTTGAGCTTGTTCGCTTTGACCCCCGGGATGTCGGCGAGCAGGGTGATCGCCTTGTCGGTCTCGAAGATGTCCACCTCCGGCGTGAAGGTCGGGCCGGGGGTCGTCTGCTCGGCCTGGGCGGCAAGCTCCTGTTTCTCCTTCACCTTCAGCTCCTTGCTCTCGGCCATCGCGTTCACCTCCTCTCTCATTTCACCGTGATCTGGCGGGGCTTGCTCGCCTCGGCCTTGGGGACGACGATCGTGAGGATGCCGTCTTCGAGCCGGGCTTCGACCTTGTCGGGGTTGATTTCACCGGGCAGCCCGATGACGCGCGAGAATTTGCCGGATTCGCGTTCGCGGCGGTGGTAGCGGGCGTTCGAGTTCTCGGCGGGGATCTTGCGCTCGCCGGAGATCGCCACGCTGTTGGCCGTCGCCTGGATGTCGAGGTCGGCGGCGGTCATGCCGGGGAGTTCCGCGCGGATGTAGTAGTTCTCCTTGGTTTCGGTCAGGTTGATGAGCGGGAAGACCCCGGACACCGGCCGCGGCGAGGTCCATTCCTCGAACAGGCGGTCCATCTGCCGCCGCATCCGCTCGAGCTCGGCAAACGGCGAACGGGTAAACCATCCGGGAAATCCGGTCAGCCTGCGGTAGATCATGACCCTCCTCCTTTCCTTTTTTGGATTGGCGTTCCTTCGTGTTGGCGGTGTTAAGGTAGGATCGAACGGCTTGATGTCAAGACAATGATGAGCATGAAGAATGCAAATGAGTGAATTGCAATCAATGGGATGAGTAATGAGATCCGGGGTTCAACACCGTCCCGCGTGCGCGGGGCCGGCGCGGCGGGTTGAGGCGTGGGGCAAGGATTCCCGGTCGAGGTGCGTCAGCCCCGCTCCGGCGGAAGGGTCAGCGTTTGGCCGGCCTTCAGCGGCGCCTTGGGGTCGAGCCGGTTCATCTTGACGAGTTGGTCGAAGGGGATCTTGTAGCGGCGGCTGATGCCGTAGAGGGTTTCCCCCTTTTGCACGACGTGCACCCGGGCCTTGGCCGCCGTTTTCGGGGCGGCGGGGGCGGCGGCGTTCGGCTTGGCGGCCGCTTCGGCGGGCTTGATCGCGGCCGCGGTCTCGGCGGGGCGGGCGGCGGGCTTGGCGGTGTCGCGGGCGAGCTGGTCGAACTTGCGGCTCCAGGCGGCTTCCTGCTGGGCGAGGCGCTCGGCGAGGGCGGTCATTTCCTTGTCACGGCGCTCGAGCCGGGCGAGGCTGCTTTCCAGGCCGTCCAGCCGGGCGAGCTTTTCTTCCACGGCGCGCAGCCGGGAATCGAGGCCCTTCCAGGCCTCGCGGTCCAGGCCCCGCGGCGATCCGGTGAAAAAGAGCAGCGCCAGCACGATGAGGACGAGCAGGCCCGCGCCGCCGGCCACCAGGGGCTTGAGCGATTTTCGCCATTCCGCCCCCTCCCCGTCGCGGCGGCCATCGTCGTAGGGCGCCGGATCTTCGTGCGCCGAGGCGCTTCCGCTGAGGACGAAGCTTTCTTTCGATTCGGATTCGCGGTCGGTCGGATGCATGAGGCGTCCCTATTCCTGGGCCGGGGTCTTGACGTTGCCCTCGAAGGGCTCGGGGTTGGCGAAATAGCCCTCCGGGTCGGAGAGCAGCTTTTCCAGTCGATAGCGGTAGTAGCCGATGCGCACGCGCTTGTTTTTCTGCGAGCCGAAGTACTCGAGGGGTTGCTCCTCGAGCTCGGCGATCCGCTTTTCGAGCTTCTCCCGCTCCCGGTCGATCAGCTCCTGGCGCGTCGGGGGGGCGTTGCGGCGCACGGCCTCGGCCTGGCGCCGTTCCGCTTCCTCCCGCGCCTTCTCGGCTTCGAGCTCCTGCAGGATGGCCTCGACGCCGGGGTCGCCCGCTTCCGCAGCCCCGGGCGCGGCGGCCGGCGGCTCGGTTTCCTGGAACATCCGGCGCACGTCGCGGGCGTCGGCCGGCGGCCGGTTGCCGAAGACGACCGTCCCGTCGCGGTCGACCCAGCGATAGACGTCCGCGCTGAGGTAGGAGAGGCCGGGGAGCAGAAAACAGGCCAGGGCGGCGAGGAGGCGGAGTTTCATTTCGACTCGTCCACGAAGCGGCGGATGGCGTTTCCCTGGGAAGGCGGGAGAGGCTCGAACTTGACGCCGAACCCTTCGGGCCCGCTCCAGGCGATGCGGCCGCGGAGGGAAAAGGGCTGGCGGTGATCGGGAAGCGCGAAGTTGAGAATGACCTCCTCGCCCACGGTGAAGCGCTCGTGGGTTTCGACGAAGACGCCCCCGATGCTGATGTCGAGGATGTAACTGCGGCAATCCCGACCGCGGACGCGGTAGTCGGCGTTGATCAGGCAGGACTTGCGGGGGTAGGCGCGCATCCGCGGCTCGCTGCCCTCCAGGCGGAGCGTTTTCTCCCCGGCCTCGCCCTCGCCCAGCCGGCCAAGCTGCTCGAGCAGGTGAAGCTGCTCGTTTTCGGGCATCGCGACGACCAGCTGGAACAGCTCGCGCGTGACCCGCTCGCCGACGAGTTGCCGGAGCAGCAGGTACTGCTGCTCCCGGCTCATGCGGCTGACCCGCTGAAAGAGCCGGATGGTCGTCTCGTGCCTTCCGTTGTCCAGATCGGCGAGCATGGCCCAAGCTCCTCGCCCCGGCCGGGGCGGTCGCAACATCCAATCTTCACTCTACCCCAGCCGGGGGGGGGAGTCAAAGCCCGGCCGCCGAGCCGTCTACCGTCTCGGGGTGCGGCGGGCCTTCCTCCCCGAGCAGCTCCAGGCGCCAGCCGAGCTCGGCCACCCCGCGCACGGTGGCGGCGACCGAGCAGTACTTTTCCTGCGAAAGCCGGATCGCCTGCTCGGCCGCCTTGGCGGTCAGCCCCCGCCCCGCGAGGCGGTAGACGAGCTCGATGCGGCGGTAGGGCCAGGGCGGCTCCGGGTCGCGCTCGGCCTCGGTGCGGACCTCGAAGAAGCGCAGCGCGATGCGCTTTTTGCGGAGGATTTCCACCACGTCCACGGCCGAGCAGGCGGCGAGCGCGATCAGCAGGAGCTCGGAGGGCTTGGCGCCGATGGCCTCGCTCTGGCCCGAAAGGACGACCGCGTGGCGGCCGGAGTCGATGCCGACGAAGTGGGTTTCGTCGATCCAGCGCACGGTGGTGCGGACGGTCATGGGGAGACCTCCCGTTCGGGTTGCCGGCGCCGGAAAAGGGCGCGAGGCCGCGGCGCCGGGAAGTTCGGGCCTGGTTAGCGCAATTCGCGGCGAAAGTCGAGCCGGCCGCCCGGGGCGGCCGTTTGACACGGCGGCGGGATCCGCGGTGTAATGCGTCCCTCACCGGCATCGTCGTGCCGCGTGCACACCCCGGGTCGCTTTCCTCCGCCCCGGGCCGCATGGGAGCTTCGCCATGGCGCACAGAACGCCGCTTTACGAGCGCCACCGCGCGCTCGGGGCCGCCTTCACCGAGTTCGCCGGCTGGGAGATGCCCCTGCACTATCCGGCCGGCATCGTCGCCGAGCACCTCGCGACCCGCCGCCGCTGCGGCCTTTTCGACATCTCCCACATGGGCCGCTTCCGCGTCACGGGCGCGGAGGCGCTCCCCTTGCTGCAGCGGGTGCTCAGCAACAACGCGGCCGCCCTCAACCCCGGCGAGGCCCAGTACACCCTGCTCCCCGACGCGGCGGGCGGCGCCCTGGACGACGCTTACCTCTACCGGCTCACGGAGGGCGAGTACCTGCTCGTGGTCAACGCCGCCAACCGGGAACGGGACTGGCGGCACCTGCAGGCCGCGGCGGAGGACTTTCCCGCGGTCGCGCTCGCGGACCTCACCTTCGAGACGGCGATGCTCAGCCTGCAGGGCCCGGAATCGCGGGGGCTCCTCGCCTCCCGCCTCGAGGGGGGCCGCCTGCCCGAGCCCTTCCGCAACCGGCTGTGCGCGGCGGCCTGGCAAGGGGCCCCGCTGTGGGTCAGCCGCACGGGATACACCGGCGAGCCGATCGGCTTCGAGCTCTTCTGCACGCCGGAGGCTGCCCGCTCCCTGTGGGAGGCCCTGGTCGACGCCGGGGCCCAGCCGGTGGGCCTGGGGGCGCGCGACACGCTGCGCCTGGAGGCCGGCCTGCCCCTCTACGGCCACGAGCTGGGCCTGGACCCCGGGGGGCAGCCGATCCCCGTCTTCGCCTGCCCGGCCGCCCGCGCGGCCGTCAGCCTCTCGGCCCTCAAGGGCGACTTCGTGGGGCGGGAGGCGCTCACGCGGCAGTTCGAGGCCTGGCGACGTTTCCTCGCCCGGGACTTCGCCCGCCTCGAGGATCTGCCGCGGCTCATCCGGCCGATCGCGATGATCGACCGGGGGATCGCGCGGGCCGGGGCGACGGTGCTCAGGGCCTCGCAGCCCGCGGGATGGGTGACCAGCGGGACCATGGTCCCCTACTGGGTGACGGCGGGGGAGGGGCTCGACTCGGTCCAGACCGAGGAAAGGGGCATGCGCGCCATCGGCCTCGCCCTGATCGACGGCGACCTCGAGGAAGGCGACGAGATCGAGATCGATATCCGCGGCCGGCCGGCGCGCGCCGTGATCGTCCCCTGCCATCTGCGCAACGAGGCCCCGCCCCGCGCGTGGCCCGTGTTGTGGCCCGAACGCGGGGCGGAGCCGCCCGCCGCCGCCGGCGACCCCGCCGCCCAGGCGGCCGCACTCGTCCTCCGGGCGGTCGAAAACCACCGCTGGCGCCAGGACTGCTGCATCAACCTGATCCCCTCCGAGCAGACGCCCTCGCGGCTCGTGCGGCTGCTCTCCGTCACCGACCCCGTCGGCCGTTACGCCGAGCACAAGGCCCTCAAGGCCTTCCGCGAGGCCGACGTCTTTTTCTACCAGGGGACCGCCTTCATCGGCGAGGTGGAGCGGATGCTCGTCGGCGAGCTGCGCCGGATGTTCGGCTGCCGCAACGTCGAGGTGCGCCCGATCTCCGGCCAGATGGCCAACATGGCCGTCTACGGCGCCCTCGTCGACGTACTCAACCGCGCCGACCGGCGGCGCGAACCGCGCCGGATGCGCGCGGTGCTCAACCACCACATCATCCGCGGCGGGCACCTGAGCGCTCAGCCCTCGGGGGCGCTGAAGGATTTCGTGATGCGCGAGTCGCGGCGCGAGCGGCCGGCGGCGATCCCCTTCCCGGTGCTGCCCGAGGACCCCTTCCGCATCGACCTCGCCGCGACCCGCGAGCTGATCGCGGCGGCCCGCCCCGAGCTCGTGATCCTCGGGCGCAGCCTGACGATCTACCGCGAGCCCGTGGCCGAGATCCGGGCCGCCCTCGCCGAAACCGGCGTGCCGGCGGTCCTGATGTACGACGCGGCCCACGTCCTCGGCCTGCTCGGCCCCTGCTTCCAGCAGCCCTTCGCCGAGGGCGCCGACATCCTCACCGGCTCCACGCACAAGACCTTCTTCGGCACGCAGCGGGGCCTCGTCGCCTGCGATTTCGCCCCCCGCGACCCCCGCTACCCCCTCTGGGAGGCGATCGAGCGCCGCACCTTCCCGGGCAGCCTGAGCAACCACCACCCGGGGACGCTGCTCGGGCTGCTCGCCGCCGCCTACGAGATGGAGCGCTTCGGCGAGGCCTACCGCAAGGCGGTGATCGAGAACGCCAAGGCCTTCGCCGCCGCGCTCGCCGCCTGCGGGCTGCGCGTCGCCGGGGACCCGGCCCTGTCCTACACCGAGACCCACCAGGTGATCCTGCTCGTGGGCTACGCCCGCGGGCCGCGGATCGCCAAGCGGCTCGAGGAAAACCACATCTTGCTCAACTTCCAGGCGGCCCCCGACGAGGAGGGCTTCACCGCCGCCGGCGCGCTGCGCATGGGCGTGCAGGAGATGACCCGGTTCGGCATGGGGCCCGCCGACTTCGGCGCGCTCGCCCAGCTGATCGCCGATTGCGTCCTGCGCAAGGCTGCGGTCGGCGAGGAGGTGAAACGGCTGCGAGGCCGCTTCCGCGAGATGCGCTACTGCTTTTCGGGGCCCGAGGCCGAGTCTTGGCTCGAGCGGCTGCGGGAGCTCACCTGAGCGGGGGGCAGGGGAGGAGGGGACGATGGGCGAGATCCGGCTCACGGCGGAGGTGCGCACCGATTACGACTGCGAGGTTCTCGGCCTTCCGGCCGCGCGCTGGGCGGAAGCGGTCTTCCACGCGGGCGGCGGGGAAATCGCCCTCGAGGTGAGCGTCGAACAGGACGTGATCGTCGCGTTGATGGTGGGCGAGGAGGCGGCCTGGAAGGGCACGCTCGCGGGCTTGAAAAAGCTGCTCCGCGGGGAGATCCCGGCGCGGTAGCACGCGGGGGCCTCGTTCCGCCCTCCGGGGGCGGCGTCACGAGCGTTCGTGCGGCGCGCGAAGCGCCCGCGCGGCGACCGCGGCGAGGGCATTGAGGGCCCCCGTGAAGAGGTGATCGGCGCCGGGGATCACCGCGAGCGGGGCCTCGGGGTTCCAGATGCGCCGGAGGGGCTCGATCCGCCGGGCCGGGGCGATCGGGTCGCGTTCCCCCGTGACGACCAGGCGCAGGGCGGGAAGCGGCGCGGGGGCGCCGAAGTCGAGGAGCGCAACCGGCGGGGAGACGAGGATCAGCCCGGAGAACCCCTCGGGTGCCCCGGCAAGCACCCAGGCGCCGAAGGAGTAGCCCGCAGCGAGGATTTCCGCGGCGCCTCGGCCGCGCAGCCACTCCCGCGCGGCGGCGAGGTCCTCGCGCTCCGGACCGCCGCCGCCGTGGACCCCTTGGCTTCGCCCCACGCCGCGAAAATTGAACCGCAGCACCGAAAGCCCCGCCCCGCGGAAGGCCCGCGCCAAGGCAAGGACGACGGGGTTGTCCATGTCCCCGCCGTAGAGGGGGTGGGGGTGGGCGATCAGGGCCGCCCGCGACCCGGCCGCCGCGTCGAGTCGGCCCTCGAGCCGGATTCCCCCGCAGGGGATGAAGACCTCCATCGCCGGTCACCTTCGGGGTTGCAGCAGGGCGAGCAGCTCGGCGCCGAAGGCCGCACGCTGCCAGGGCCTGAGCTCGAGGATCTCCCGGAGCTCGGCCTCCGACCGCGGGCGCCGCTCGGCGAGCGCGCGCATCGCCGCCTTGGAGCAGACGAGCGCCGGCTCGAGGCCGAGCGCCCGCCCCTTGCGCTCGCGCCAGCGGCGCAGGGCCTGGAGGCGCTCGCCCGCCGCGGCGCTCAGGGTTTCGCGGGGGCGGCGCGGGTAGCGGGGGAGGCGTTCCGCGGGAAGCGCCATGGCCGAGGCGATCGCCGCCAGCACCTGCCGACCGTAGCGCTCGATCTGCAGCGGGCTGAGGGCTCCGCTTTCGGCGAGGCCGCGGAGGTCTCCGGGCGGGTGCTCGGCCAGGGCGAGCAGGCTTTCGGTGCGGAAGATCTTAAACGGCGGCCGGTCCTTCTTCCGCGCCAACTCCTCGCGCAGCGCCAGCAGGGCCTCCAGCACCGCCAGGGCCCGCGGGCTGAGGCGGCCGGCCCCCTTGCAGGAGAGGAAGCGGGGCTCCGCGTCCTTCCCCTCGGCGGGGGGCAGGTCGGCGAGCAGGCGGCATTCCTCGAGCACCCAGGCGAGACGCCCCTTGGCCGCGAGCTCCGCGGCGAGGTGCTCGGCGAGCGGCACGAGGTGGCGCACGTCGGCCGCGGCGTAGGCGACCATGGCCGGCGGAAGCGGCCGCTGCGACCAGTCTTTGCGCCGCTGGCTCTTGTCGAGCTCGACGCCGAAGGTGCGCTTCAAGGCGGCCTCGAGCCCCGTTTCCGCGAAGCCGAGAAAGCGACAGGCGAGCTGGGTGTCGAAGAGGTGCTCGACGCGGATGCCGAAGTCGCGCTGGAGCAGCCGGAGGTCGTAGTCCGCGCCGTGGAAGACCTTGCGGATGCGGGCGTCGCCGAACAGGGGCTTGAGGCAGTCGAGGTCGCGCAGGGCGATCGTGTCCACCACCGCGTGCCGCGGGGGGGCGGAAATCTGGAGGAGGCAGGTTTTCTCCTGGAAATGGTAGAGCGAATCGGCCTCCAGGTCGACGCCGATCGCGGGCGCGGCGGCGATCTCCCGCGCCAGGGCGGAGAGCGCCTCCGGGGAGTCGACCCAGAGGGCGGGGGACGGCGCGGAGGAGGCGGCCCGTTGTCTTGACCCGGACATGCGATCCTATTTACAATAGTTTCTTTGTTCGGCTCAAGCCCGGAGGTTCGGGTTCGGCAGGGACCGGCGGTCTTCGGCCGCGCCGGTCCCGCCGTTTCGGGACCTCTCCCGAGGAGGGATGTTCATGATTCGGATCACGCTCCCCGACGGCAGCCGGCGGGAGTTCGAGGGGCCCGTGAGCGGGCGGGAACTCGCCCGCGGCCTCTCCGAGCCCCTCGCCCGCAACGCGGTGGCGCTCGAAATCGACGGGCGGCTGGTCGACCTCGACACCCGGATCGAGCGCGACGCCGCGGTGCGGGTGATCACCCCCCGCGATCCCGAGGCGCTCGCGATCCTGCGCCACAGCGCGGCGCACGTCATGGCCCAGGCCATCCTGCGGCTCTACCCGGAGGCGAAGCTCACCATCGGGCCGGTCGTCGAGGACGGCTTCTACTACGACATCGACATGCCCCCCGTCTCCGAGGAGGACTTCCCCCGCATCGAGGCCGAGATGCAGAAGATCGCCCAGGCGAAGCTCCCCATCCGCCGGCGCGAGGTGAGCCGGGAGGAGGCGCTCGCCCTCTACCGCGACGAGCCCTACAAGCTCGAGATGATCCGCGAGCTGCCCGAGGGGGTGATCTCGGTCTACGAGCAGGGGGAGTTCGCCGACCTCTGCCGCGGGCCCCATGTCCCGCACACCGGCTTCGTCAAGGCCGTCAAGCTCCTCAAGGTCTCCGGGGCCTACTGGCGGGCCGACCCCTCGCGCGCCCAGCTGCAGCGCATCTACGGCACGGCCTACTTCGACAAGAAGGAGCTCGATGCCTACCTGCGCTTCCTCGAGGAGGCCCGCCGCCGCAACCACCGCCGCATCGGCCAGGCCCTCGACCTCTTCAGCTTTCACGACGAGGCCCCCGGGATGCCCTTCTTCCACCCGCGGGGGATGGTGCTCTGGAACGCCCTGCTCGACTACTGGCGCGAGGAGCACCGGGCGGCCGGGTACGTGGAGACCAAGACGCCTCTCCTCCTCCACCGCGCCCTCTGGGAGCGCTCCGGCCACTGGGATAACTACCGCGAGAACATGTACACGACGACGATCGAGGAGACCGAGTACGCCATCAAGCCGATGAACTGCCCGGGCGGCATGCTCCTCTACAACCGCCGGCCCCACTCCTACCGGGAGCTGCCGCTCCGGGCGGCCGAGATCGGCCTCGTGCACCGCCACGAGCTCTCCGGGGTGCTCTCGGGGCTCTTCCGCGTGCGCGCCTTCCACCAGGACGACGCGCACATTTTCATGGCCCCCGAGCAGATCGAGGCCGAGATCCTCGGGGTGCTGCGCCTCGTCGAGCGCATCTACGCCACCTTCGGGCTGGGCTTCCACCTCGAGCTCTCCACGCGCCCCCAGAAGTCGATCGGCTCCGACGAGCAGTGGGCGCTCGCGACCGACGGGCTCCGTTCCGCGCTCGCCGCCTACGGCCGGGAATACAAGGTCAACGAAGGCGACGGGGCCTTCTACGGGCCCAAGATCGACATCCACATCAAGGACGCCCTGGGCCGCACCTGGCAGTGCGGCACGATTCAGCTCGACATGTCGCTCCCCGAGCGGTTCCAGCTCGTCTTCGTCGACCGCGACAACCAGCGCAAGCGGCCGATCATGATCCACCGCGTGATCTACGGCTCGATCGAGCGCTTCCTCGGCATCCTGATCGAGCACTTCGCCGGGCGGTTCCCCCTCTGGATGGCGCCCGTGCAGGCCGTGCTCCTGCCGATGAACGACGAGCTCGTCGCCCACGCCCAGGAGCTCCGGGCCTCCTTCGACGGCGCCGGGCTGCGCGTGGAGGTGGACGCCCGCACCGAAAGCCTCAACCGCAAGGTGCGCGAGGCGCAGCTCGCCCAGGTGCCGCTCATCCTCACCGTCGGGCCCCGCGAGCGGGAGAGCGGGACGCTCGCCGTGCGCACGCTCGACGGCCGCGTGACCCCGGGGGTCGACTGCGGCCGCTTCGTCGAGGCCGTCCGGGAGAACGTGCGGCGCCGCGCGCTCTCCTTCGAGGGCTTCGGCGCCTGAAGGGAGAGGCACGCCGATGGCCCGACGCCCGTCCGCCGGATGCGCCCCCGAGAACGCCGGGGTGACGACGAGCCGGGTCCGCTTCTGCGACCTGCGCTGCCCCCAGGCCGATGTCCCCCGGGCCGCCGGCCTGGACGGCGCCTGCCGCACCTTCGTCTCGCTCTGGTGCCGCAGGCTCAAGCGGCACGTGACCAAGAACGCCCCCTGCGAGGCCCGCTTCGGCCGCAGGCGCCCCACGACGGGGTTCTGAGGGGCAAGGACCGAAACCGCGGGCCATGCGCACCTTTTTCAGCCACTGGCTGCCTGTGGTCCTCTACGCCGCGGGGATCTTCCTCGTCTCTTCCCTCCCGAAGCCGCCCCTGTTGCCCTCCGTCGCCGGGGCCGACAAGGGACTTCACTTCGTCGCCTACGCCGGGCTCGCCGTCCTCTGCGCCCGCGCCTTCCGCCGGCGCTGGCCGGGGCTCTCCCCCTGGGGCGTGGGCAACCTGAGCCTGCTAGCGGCCGCGCTCTACGGCCTCACCGACGAGCTCCACCAGGCCTTCGTCCCCGGCCGCACGGCGGATGCCGCGGACTGGCTGGCCGACAGCCTGGGAGCGGCAGCCGGCACCCTGGCCTACCTCCTCGCGGTCCGCCGCCGCTCCCGCCCGGCGCCCCCGCGCCTTGACAGGTTTTCCGATCCCGTTTAAGTACCTCGGCAGACCCTTCACCGCGTTTTCCCGCGGACTCCGAAACCCATGGCCCTCGACCCCCTCTCCGCCGTCTCCCCCGTGGACGGCCGCTACCGCCGCGCGGCCGAACCGCTCGCCGCCCATTTTTCGGAGGGCGCCCTCATCCGCTACCGGTTGCGCGTCGAGGGGGAGTACTTCCTCGCCCTGTGCCGCCTGCCGCTGCCCGAGCTGCGGGACATCGACCCCGGGCGCCTGGCGGCCCTGCGGGAGCGGCTGGCCCGGCTTTCGCGCGCCGACGAGGAGCGGGTCAAGGCGATCGAGCGCGAGATCAACCACGACGTCAAGGCGGTCGAATACCGGCTCAAGGAGATCTTCGCCGAGCTCGGGCTCGACCCCTGGCGCGAGTTCGTCCACTTCGGCCTGACCTCCCAGGACATCAACAACACGGCCTTTCCCCTCGCCCTCAAGGACGCCTGGAACGAGGTCCTCGCCCCCGCGCTCGGCCAGGTCGTCGGCCGGCTGGCCGCGCTCGCGCGGCAGTGGCGCGACGTGCCCATGCTCGCCCGCACCCACGGACAGCCCGCCTCGCCCACCCGGGTCGGCAAGGAGATCCACGTGTTCGTCGCGCGGCTGCGGGAGCAGCTGCGGCTGCTCCGGCAGGTCCCCTTCGCGGCCAAGTTCGGCGGGGCGACGGGGAACTTCAACGCCCACCACGTCGCCTACCCCGGCATCGACTGGATCGCCTTCGCCGACCGCTTCGTGAACGAGACCCTCGGCCTGTCCCGCACGCGCTTCACGACCCAGATCGAGCCCTACGACCACCTCGCCGCCTTCTGCGACGGCCTGCGGCGCATCCACACCGTGCTGCTCGACCTGGCCCGTGACTTCTGGACCTACATCGCCTTCGACTGGTTCCGCCAGAAGGTCCGGCCGGAAGAGGTCGGTTCCTCGGCCATGCCGCACAAGGTGAACCCGATCGACTTCGAGAACGCCGAGGGGAACCTCGGGGTCGCCAACGCCCTGCTGGGGCACCTGGCGGCCAAGCTCCCCGTTTCGCGCCTGCAGCGCGACCTGACCGATTCCACCGTGATGCGCAACGTCGGCGTCGCCCTCGCCCACGGGCTGATCGCCTACCGCAGCCTGCTCCGGGGGCTGGAGAAGATCACGCTCCACGAGGAGGCGCTCCGCGCCGACCTGGAGAACCACTGGGAGGTGGTGGCCGAGGGGATCCAGACCGTCCTGCGCCGCGAGGGGTACCCCCGGCCGTACGAGGCGCTCAAGGAGCTCACGCGCACCGGCGGGCGCATCACGCGGGAGGCGATCGCGGCCTTCATCGAGACGCTCGCCGTCCCGCCCCGGGTGAAGGAGGAACTCCGGCGCATCACCCCCCACACCTACACGGGGGTCGTCCCCGACTTCGGAGAGGAGGAGTGCGCATGAGCGGCCCCCACGTCCTCGTCGAAGCCCGCCCCTTCAGCGCCTTCGACCCCGCCCCCCTCGAGGCCCTGCACCGGGCCGGCTTGGAGGTCTCCGACCTCCGGGGCGCGGGGCTCGCCGACCCGCGCTTCGCCGAGGCCCTCGGCCGGGCGGAGATCCTGCTGTGCGGCAACGACCTGCGCGTGGACGACCCGGTGCTCGCCCGCGCCGGGCGGCTGCGCGCCGTGGCCAAGCTCGGCGCGGGCCTGGACACGGTGGACATCGCCGCCGCGACCCGCCGCCGCATCCCGGTCTTTCACACCCCCGGGGCGAACAACCAGGCCGTGGCCGACCACACCTTCGCCCTGATCCTCGCGCTCGCCCGCCGCATCCTCCGCTGCGACCGCGGCCTGCGCGAGAAGCGCTGGGAGCACACCCGCATCCTCGGCGTCGAGATCTGGAACAAGACGCTCGGCCTGATCGGGCTGGGGGCGATCGGCCGCTGCGTGGCCCTGCGGGCCAAAGGCTTCCAGATGCGCATCCTCGCCCACGACCCCTACTGGCCCGAGGCCTTCGCCGCGGAACACGGGATCGAGCGCGTGTCGATCGGGGAGCTTCTCGAGCGCGCCGACATCGTGAGCCTGCACCTCCCGCTCACCCCGGAGAGCCGCCACCTGATCGATGCGGCTGCGATCGCCCGCATGAAGCCGAGCGCCTTCCTGATCAACTGCTCCCGCGGCGGGATCGTCAACGAGGCCGACCTTGTCGCCGCCCTGCGGCAGGGCAGGATCGCCGGCGCGGGGCTCGACGTCTTCGAGCAGGAGCCGCCGCTTGCCTCGCCGCTGCTCGAGCTCGACAACGTCGTGCTCACCCCCCACACGGCGGCCTTCACCTACGAGGGCATGAACCAGATGAGCACCGGGATCGTGGAGCAGATCCTCGCCTTCGTGCGCGGCGAGCGGCCGCGGCACACGGTCAACCCCGAGGTCTTCGACCCCGCCTGACCCCCCCGGGTGCGCTCAGGGGCGGCCCTCGAGCAGGGCCTGCACCGTGCGCAGGACGAGCGCCCAGATCGCGTCCGCGGGAAGCCCCTCCTCGATCGAGCGCGCAAAGAGCGCGCTCATGCGCGCGGGGAACTCCTCGTCGGCGGTCCACAGGAGCAGCGTGATCGGAACGCGCGGCAGGGGCCGGAAGCGGAAGGCGCAATCGGCGAGCGCGACCGGCTCGGCGGCGAGCCGCCGCGCCGCGGCGGCGAAGCCCTCGGGATCGGCCCCGTAGCGCGTGAGCAGCGGCCCGAAATCGAGGGCGTGGGGGCCGCGGAAGAAGTGCCCCTCGCGCAGGTCGCGCACGCCGACCGGGGGGCCGTCCTCGGGGAGGGCCCGGCGCGCCCGGCACAGGTACTGCCGGAGCACCAGCTCGAGGAGAGGGTCCGCGGCGGGCTCCCACCCCGCGCCCCGGGGGCGGAGCAGCCGGCCCGCCTCCGGGTCGACCCGCCGCGGTTCCCCGAGAAAGGAGAAGGAAAGCCCGCCTTCGGGGTGGAGGGCGAAGCCGGTGGCGGCGGCGAGCTCCGGCAGGGCGCGCCGCCGCACGGCCTCCCAGGTGCCGCAGGCCGGCTCGTCTTCCCCGCCTGCCGCGGGAGGGTTCGCCTGGGGGTTCACGTCGCCTCCGGCTGGCAGGTCGGGCAGAAATGGGTGCCCCGGCCGCCGAGCAGGATCCGCGCGATCGGGGTGCGGCAGCGCGGGCAGGGCTCGCCCGTGCGGCGGAAGACCCGCAGGGCGTCGGCGTTGCGTCCCCGGCGGCCGCCGACGGAATAGTAGTTCGCCTTGCCGGTGCCGAGCGAGGTCCCCAGGTTGTCCAGGCCGCGGCGCAGCACGCGCCGGATCGCGCGGTGGAGCCTCGCCGCCTCCGCGGCGGAGAGGGTGTCGGCGCGGCGGCCGGGGTGGATCCCCGCCTCCCAGAGGGCCTCGTCGGTGTAGATGTTGCCCAGGCCCGCGAGAAAGCCCTGGTCGAGCAGCAAGGGCTTGATCCGGCGTCGCCGCGGCCGCAACGCCCGGATCAACCAAGCGGCGGTGAACGACGCCTCGAGCGGCTCGGGGCCGATGCGGCCGAGGATCCGGCCGGCGTCCTCGGTGAGGTAGAGGCGCCCGAACTTGCGCGTGTCGTGGAAGCGCAGCTCGCCCCCGTCCTCGAAGCGCAGGACGACGTGCTCGTGGGGACGCCGCGCGGCGCCCGGACGACAGAGCTCCAGGCGGCCCGACATGCGCAGGTGAAGAAGGAGCTCGCCGCCCCCGCCGAGCGCGAACACCAAAAACTTCCCGCGGCGGCCCACCCCCGCGATGCGGCGGCCGGCGAGGCGGCGGCAGAACTCCTCGACCTCGGGCTCGGCCACGGAGCGCGGCCAGTAAACCCGCGCGCAGGCGAGCACGCGGCCCACCAGGCCGGCCGCCCGCAGGTCGCGGGCGATCGTTTCGACTTCCGGCAGCTCGGGCATGGGTCCGGGAGGCGGCGGGTTGACTTGTCCGCGGGGGGCCCGTATAACGGCCGCAACCCGGGCCGGCAGTCCTCCGCGCAGGCCGCCGCCTGTCCCGCCCACCCCTATCAGAAGCGGCGCGGGTTGCCAAGAACCGCTCGGGCGGTGCGGCTTCCCGCCGCCCGGCCGAAGCCTCCGGGGCGCTCCCCCCGTTCCCCGGACGAGAGCGGGAGTGAACCATGGACTTCACCCTCTCCACCGAGCACGAGATCCTCCGCGATACCGTCCGCAGCTTCGCCGAAAACGAGATCCAGCCCGTCGCCCGCGAGCTCGACGAGGCCGAGCGCTTCTCCTACGAGACGATGGCCAAGATGGCGGAGCTGGGGCTCTTCGGGATCTTCGTCTCCGAGGACTACGGCGGCCAGGCGATGGACTACCTCGCCTACATCATCGCCGTCGAGGAGCTCGCGCGCGTCGACGGCTCGCACGCGGCCACGGTGGCGGCGGGCAACTCGCTCGGCATCGGCCCGATCTACTACTACGGCAACGAGGCGCAGAAGCGTCGCTACCTCCCCAAGCTCTGCAAGGGGGAAACCCTCTGGGGCTTCGGCCTGACCGAGCCGAACGCCGGCTCCGACGCCTCCAACGCGCGCACCACCGCCGTGCTCGACGGCGACGAGTGGGTGATCAACGGCAGCAAGATCTTCATCACCAACGCCGCCACCGACATCACCGCCGGGGTGACCGTGCTCGCCCGGACCGGCACGCGCCCGAACGGCAAGCCCGAGCTCTCCTGCATCCTCGTGGAGACCGGGACGCGCGGCTTCACCGCCCGGCCGATGCACGGCAAGATGATGTGGCGCGCCTCCAACACGGCCGAGCTCTACTTCGAGGATTGCCGCGTCCCGCGGGATCACCTGCTGGGCGAGCGCGGCCACGGCTTCCACCAGATGATGGAGACGCTCGACGGCGGACGGCTCTCGATCGCGGCGATGGGGCTGGGCGGGGCCCAGGGCTGCTTCGAGCGCGCCCTGCGCTACGCCAACCAGCGCGAGCAGTTCGGCCGACCGATCGCCACCTTCCAGGCGAACGCCTTCAAGCTCGCCGACATGGCCACCGAAATCGAGTGCGCGCGGCTGCTCCTCTACAAGGCCTGCTGGCTGCGGGATCGCCATCTTCCCTTCGCCAAGGAGGCGGCCATGGCGAAGCTGTACTGCTCCGAGGTGATGTACCGCTGCGCCAACCACGCCGTTCAGCTCCACGGGGGCTACGGCCTGATGAAGGAGTACGACGTGGAGCGCTTCTACCGCGACCAGAAACTGCTGGAGATCGGCGAAGGCACCTCCGAGGTGCAGCGCATCGTGATCTCGCGCCACATCGGGGCCCGCTGCCTGTAGCCCGGGCCCGGAGGAGGACCCATGGAGACCGGCGGACGAAAAACGATCGCCGACATCGATTTCTTCGAGGACTTGACCGGCGAGCTCGCCTGCCCCGCCCCCTCGGAGGCCGAGTCGATCGGGGGGCGCATCCGCGCGGTGCGGGAGGCCCAGGGCCTCGGCCTCGAGGAGCTCTCCCGCCTGACCGGCTTCGAGGTCGGCTACCTGGCGAAGGTCGAGGCCGGGGAGATCCAGCCGCCGCTGGGGGAGCTCATGCGCCTCTCGCGCGCGCTGCGCAGCGCCTTCGGCGCGATCGTCTCCGGGACGGGCGAGAAACCCTACGCCGTGACGCGGGTCCACGAGCGCCGCCTCGTGAAGCGCTCGGCCGGCCAGGCCGGCAAACGTCACCTCTACAGCTACCGCAGCCTCGCCCCCGAGGTGCGGGGCCGCCACATGGAGGCCTTTCTCGTCCAGCTCGGCCCCGCCGCCGAGCCGGAGACCTCCGTCCACGAGGGCGAGGAGTTCGTCTTCGTGCTGGAGGGCACGGTGCGGTTGGAGATCGGCGGGGAGCGCTTCGACCTCGAACCCGGGGACAGCGCCTACTACCTTTCCACGACCCCCCACCAAATCTCCGCCCGCGACGATCGGGCGACGATCCTCGCCGTCCTCTACCCGGCCTGACGACCGCGCCCGCCGCCCCGGCCCGCGGGGGCCGCGCGGCGGGGGGCGGCTTGCAATTTCCCCCCGTCGTTTTTAGCGTATCCCCATCGCACCGGCCCCCCGGAAGGACCCCCCGGGGAGCCGGTTCCCGGGAGGATCCCCATGGTGGCCCACGGTCTCCGGCGCGCTCTCGCCTGCGCGCTGCTCGTTGTTTCCCTCGCCTGGCGCGGTACGCTCGCCGCGGAGGCGTCCCCCCGGATCGACGTCCGGGAGTTCACGCTGCCGAACGGCATGCTCTTTCTCGTCGTCGAGCGCCCCGCCGTGCCCCAGGTCGCGGTGCGCCTGGCGATCCGCGCCGGCTCCGCCCTGGAGGACGCCGGCCGCACCGGGCTCGCCCACCTCGTCGAGCACATGCTCTTCAAGGGGACGCGCAACTTCGGATCCCGCGACGCCCGCCGGGACGCCGAGCTCCAGGAGCGGATCGACGCGGCCTACGAGGAGCTGCGGGCCGAGGAGGCCCGGCGGCGCCCCGACCCCGAGCGCATCCGGCGCCTGCGGGAGGAGATGGAGCGGCTGCGTCGGGAGGCCCAGCCGCTCGTCATCCCGCAGGTCTTCTCGACCCAGCTCGGCAAAAACGGCGCCGTCGGCGTCAACGCCTTCACCAACACGGACCAGACCCAGTACGTGGCCTCGGTGCCCGCGGACATGCTCGAGCAATGGTTCTCGATCGCCAGCGAGCAGATCTTCGAGCCCGCGTGGCGGGAGTTTTACGTCGAAAAGGAGGTGGTGAAACGGGAGTGGGCCTTCCGCTACGCCAACGACCCCGACGGCGCGGCCTGGCTGGACCTGCACGCCCTCGCCTACCGGGCGCACCCCTACCGCAACCCCGTGATCGGCTGGCTCGCCGACATCGAGCGGCTCGGCACCCGCGACGCGATGGAATTCCACGCCCGCCACTACCACCCGGCGAACGCCGTCTGCGTGCTCGTGGGGGACGTGACCGTGGCCGAGGCCCGGCGGTTGGCCGAGATCTATTTCGCCCGCTACCCCGCCGGACGGCCCGCCCCCGAGATCGTCACCGCCGAGCCGCCCCCCGGCGGCCCGCGCCGCGGCGTGCGCTACCTCGAGGGGGCGCGGACCCCCGTCGTGCGCATCGGCTTTCACGGCCCGCGCATGGGCCACCCCGATTTCTACGCCCTCGACGTGCTCTCCCTGATCCTCAGCCAGGGCCGAAGCGCTCGGCTCACCCGCCGCCTCGTCGAGGAGGGCCTGGCGGCCGACGCCTGGGCCGCGCACCCCGACCGGCGCTACGCCGGCTTCTTCGTGCTGGGGGGGACCCCGGTCGAGCCGGAGGGCGAGGGCCTCGCGGAGGCTTCCGAGGAGAAGCGGCGCGAGGCCTACCTCCGGGCCTGCGAGGCGCTCGAGGAGCGGCTGCTCGCCGAGGTGGAGCGCCTCCAGGCCGAGCCGGTGGCCCAGGAGGAACTCCTCCGGGCGAAACGGCTCAACCGCCGCGATTTTCTCGACCGCCTGCGGAGCAACGGCGCCATCGCCAGCCTGCTGGCCGGCCTCGAGGTGCAGGCCGGCTGGCGCTACCTCGAGGACTACCTCGAGCGCATGGAGGCCGTCACCGCGGCCGACATCCAGCGCGTCGCGCGCGAGCTGCTGCGTCGCGAGCTGCGCACCACCGTCTACGTGATCCCCGGCGGGCCGGCCTCCCGGCCGCCGGAGGAGTACCGGGAAGAGCGCTCGATCCCGAGTGCGGCCGCGGGGCGGCGCACGATCGCGGCCGCGGATTGGAACAACCACTCGCGCTACCCCACCCCCCAGGGCTGGAAGCACCCGCTCTCCTTCCGACGTGAGCCGCGCCGCATCGACTACCCAGCGGCGCACCGCCTGACGGTGGAGGGGGTCCCCGTGTTTTTCCTGCCGGACGCCTCCCTGCCGCTGGTCGACCTCACCCTCTACGCCCGCCTCGGCGCCGTGGACGAGCCGGTCGAGCTCGCCGGCCTGACCGACCTGCTCGAGGAGACGCTCGTGAACGGCGGGACCGAGTCCCGCTCCGCCGAAGAGCTCGCGGCCCTTCTCGACGACCACGCGATTCGCGTGAGCGCCTCGATCGGCCTGGAGGAATCCGCGTTTCACCTCTCGCTCCTCTCGGCGGACTGGGAACGGGGCACCGCGCTGCTCGCCGAGATTCTCGCCCGCCCGGCCTTCGAGGAGCGCATCCTCGAGGCCGCCCGACGGCGGCTCCTCGACGCCCTGCGCCGCGAAGGCGAGGACGCCTCGGCCGTGGCCCTGCGCGAGGCGATGATCTGGCACTTCGCCGGCCACCCCTACGGCCGGGACCCGCTCGCGGCGCTCACGACCCTGCCGCGCATCGGCGCCGCTGACCTGAACGCCTTCCTGCGCTCCCGGCTCGCTCCCGAGAACCTCGTCGTCGCCGCCGCCGGGGACATCGCCGCGGAGCGGCTCGAGGCGGGTGTCCGCCGCCTGCTCGCGGCCCTCGCCCCCGGGGGCGGGCCCGCGCGACGGATCCCGCCCCCGGAGCCGACCCCGCCGGTTCTGGCCCACATCCACAAGCCGGGCCAGGTCCAGGCCCAGGTCGCGGCCGTCCTGCGCACGGTGCCGCGCACCGATCCCCGCTTCTGGAAGCTCGGCCTGCTCATCGAGCTCTTCGGCGGAAACGACTCCCTCCTCTACACGCGCCTGCGGGACGACCTCGGCGTTGTTTACGCGGCGGGCTTCTCCTCCGCCTCGCGCCGCCATGCCGGGATGGCCGTGGGCTCGATCGGCGCCCGCAGCGACCGGGCGGCGGCGGCGATCGAGGAGACCGTCGGCCTGCTTCGCGGGCTTTCGCGGGAGGTGCCGGCGGAGGAGCTCGAGCTCAAGCGCCTCGATGCCTTGAACGGGTTCGTCTTCGCCGTGAGCTCGCCCCTGGACCTCGTGCGCGCTTACGGCCGCTTCGCGTTGCGCGGGGAGCCCCTCGACACCCTCGTGCGCATCCAGGAGAGCCATTTCGGCGCGACAGCCGAAGAGCTGCGGGAGCTGGCCGCCGTCTTCCTCGACCCGGCCCGGATCCAGCTCTTCGTCGTGGCCGACGGGACGACCCCCGTGACCGCCCCCGGCGGCCGTACCCTCACCCTGGAGGAGGAGCTGCGGGGCCTTGCCGAGCGGCTGGGGATCCCGTTCCGGGGGATTCCCTGGCGTTGACGTCTCCCCCGGCTTCGGGGGCGGCTTCGCGGAAGCCGTCGAGAAGAATCCAGAAGAGGGACTCGAGGCCGGGCGGGTCGGGGGCCGGCGCGGGAACGAGGCCGGGCCCGAACCCGCGCGCGGCAAACGGCGCAAGAAACGACGGCCGCCGCGTCACCACGTGGACCGGCACGGCATACGGGTCCACGCCGGGGGGGGATCGCGAGCGGCGGGGCGTGGTCGCCGAGCACGATCAGGAGCTCGTTTCCCCGGAGGTGGCGCCGGGCGAAGCCGAAGACCGCCTGCAGCGAGTCGAAGAGCAAGGTCCCGTACGCCGCGTGTCCGGCAAGGCCTTCGCCGAGCGCGGTCCCGCCGGGCCGCTCGAACGCCCGGTAAACGGCGCCGTTCCCGATCGCCTCCCAGTCGGCGAGGTAGGGCGCCCGGCGGTCGAAGGGGGTGTGGCTCCCGGTGAGGATCGCTTCCACGAAGACCCGTTCGGTTCCCGCCGTGCGGCGGCCGATCCACTCGAGCACGTACTGGTCCGGGACCGGGGAAAAGCCGAAGGCGGGGCCGGCATAGCCGAAGTCGGACGCCGTCCGGGTCTCCTCGAAGCCGAAGAAGCCCATCTCCGCGGACGGCCAGCGGGTTCCCGGCATGGCCCGGAGCGTGCGGTAGCCGGCCTCGCGGAAGCGAGCGGCCAGGGGGACGATCGTCGAGGCGGGCAACAGGTCGTGGGCGAGCTGGGTGTCGATCCGGACCCCGGAGGCGAGGCTCGCGTGCGAAAGCCACGAGCCGCCGCCCGCCGTCGGCGCCCGGCGCAGGGCGGAGACCGCCCGGAAGCCGGCGGCGGCAAGATCGGCCGCGATCGCCTTGAGGCCCGGTCGGAGATCCCCGGCGAGGCACGGGTCGAAGAGGGCGTTTGCCCCGTAGGATTCGACGAAGACCACGTACACCGCCGCGCCCCCGAGCCCGGCGAACGCGGGGTGCTGCGCGGCGGCGGCCCGGGCGGCCGCGTCGAAGCGGGCC
>FWPV01002631.1_pt1 | contig 43254 bp, 43 predicted proteins | sample 2228371 | NCBI WGS metagenome assembly FWPV01 (sample SAMEA103939776, study PRJEB20133) | metagenome
TTTCCACCACGTCCTCCAGCCGGCCAAGCCGCTCTTCGGTGCGCGCCTGGGCGGCGGCCAGACGTTCTACCACTTCTTCCAGCCGGCCAACCCGCTCTTCGGTGCGCGCCTGGGCGGCGGCCAGCTCTTCCACCCGTTTCTCGGTGCGCGCCTGGGCGGCGGCCAACTCTTCGACCTGTTTCTCGGTGCGTGCCTGGGCGGCGGCCAACTCTTCGACCTGTTTTTCGGTGCGCGCCTGGGCGGCGGCCAGCTCTTCGACCTGTTTCTCGGTGCGTGCCTGGGCGGCGGCTAGCTCTTCCACCCGTTTCTCGGTGCGCGCCTGGGCGGTGGCCAGTTCGTGGAGGGCCGCTTTTACCTCGGCCAAATCTTCCCGCGTCGTGGCGTACTCTTTTATCCGTTCATCTGCAGCTTTGTATGCTATGGCGACGACAAACTCTTGCAAGGTTGGGCTGATCGTCTCTGTAGCCATGCCTGCCTCCTGGTATTATAGGCTCAAAGATCCTTCCCGATGGGGCCAAAGACCTTCTTGGGTTGCCACATGCCTGTCTCTGGTTGAAAGGCCAAGATGGCCAGGAAATCGCCATCCGAGCTGTAGGCACGGCACAAGGTTGTGCCCTTGTCCTCTGCCGGTGGCCTGCCCATCACCGCCTGCCCCTGGCTGATTCGCTGTGCCTCCTCGCCTCCCAAGACCATCGCTGGCCAGTCGAGCAACGCCTCGTCCATCGGCAGCAAATAGTCGCCTTCCTGACCGTGCTGAAACGCCTCTTCCAGCCGCTCCAGGCTGACCGCCTCTTCCAAAGTGAACCGCCCGCTGCGCAGCCGAACCAACGCTGCCAGATGGGCCCAACTGCCTAGCCGCTGACCCAGGTCGTGGGCCAGCGAGCGGATGTAGGTGCCGGGCGAGCAGGCCACTTCGCAGATGATCGCTGGTGGTGTCCAATCCAGCAGCACGATCTCATCAATCTCCACCGGACGCGGTTCCAAGGTCACGGCCTCGCCGCGCCGGGCCAGCCGATGCAGGGCCTGTCCGTCGCGTTTCAAGGCTGAGTAGAGGGGCGGCACCTGCTGAATCGGCCCCACAAAGCTCGCCAGGACTGCCTCGATCTCCTCCTGGCGAAAATCAATACGCCCCCCGCTGTGGGTCACCTGGCCTTCGGCGTCATAGGTGTCGGTGGCTGTGCCCAAGATGATGGTTGCCCGGTAGCGCTTGCGACCGGCCAGCAAATATTCCGCCACGCGGGTTGCCTGCCCCAGGCAAATGAGGAGCACGCCGGTAGCCAGCGGATCGAGTGTGCCGGCGTGGCCCACTTTGCGCTGTCCGGCCAGCCGCCGCACCGCCTCAACCACGTCGTGAGAGGTCATGCCAGACGGCTTGTCTACGTTCAGAATGCCCGAAAGGGGCACTTGACGCCTGGGCGCAACCCACCTGGAGCGGCAAGCAACCGGTTGCAAGGAGCACGGCCTCCCTGCCACTTCCTGCCTGTCACAGCCAGGCACCGGCTTCCCCCTGTACGGGCTAGCGTTGCCCGGCCAGGCTGGCCCGCACTTCGGCCAGCACGCGCTCTTTGACCTGCGTCAGGTCGCCTGTCAGCGTGCAACCTGACGCCTGGGGGTGTCCCCCACCTCCCAACTTTAGGGCCACCTGGGCCACGTCTAGGCCGGGTGCCGCCCGCATTCCCACGTCCACCGTCCCATCTTCCCGCTCGGTAAAGACCAACACGACGTCGGCCTCACGCACCCCCACCAGAAAGTTGGCCAGGCCCGAATCGCCATTTTCCCCCAAAGACCAGCGGCGGCGCATGGCGCAGGTTATCTCGGTCCACAGGATGCCATCCTCCAGGTGCAGGTCGCTAAAAGCCTGCCCCCACAGCCGGACGGCGGCCAAAGGGCGCTGATCCAGCGCCCGGTGGGCGATCTCGCCCGGTGATGCGCCGGCCTCAACCAGCCGCAATGCAGCGCGCATAGCTGCCTGGTCTACGTTGAGGGTACGAAACGAACGGGTATCGGTCACCAGGCCGGTCAGCAAGCAGACGGCCACAGGCTGGGTGAGAGGCCACTGCAGGGCATCGGCCAGGGTCAACACCATTTGGGCGGTCGCCACTGCCGATGGATCTACCCAATTGATGGTGCCAAAAAAGGTGTTGGTGATGTGGTGGTCTATGTTGATCAGCGGCAGGGCGGCCAGGTCCTGGTTATAAACCTTGCCCATCCGTCGCTCGTCGCTGCAATCCAGGCTGATGACCAGGTCATACGGCCCATCGGCCTGTTGGACCACCTGGTCGCTGCCCGGCAGCCAGGTGTAAGGCGCGGGCACCTCTGCTTCACAGGCCAAGGTCAGCTCCTTGCCCTGGGCCTGCAACAACCAGCCCAGCCCCAGCAACGAGCCGATGGCGTCGCCGTCGGGAGCCACATGGGCCACCAAGAGGATGCGCCGGGCCGGCTCTAGCTGTTCGTGGATGGCCTCGAACAGGTCATTGCTCATCGTCAGAAAGGTCGCTTTTGATCTGATCGAGCAACTGGTCAATGCGCTGCCCATAGGCTGTGCTCGTATCCAATTCAAAGAGCAGTTGGGGCATCAGGCGCAACTGGAGATGACTGGCCAACTGGCTGCGTAGAAAGCCGCTGGCATGTTCCAGAGCAGCCTGCGCCTCTTTTTCTACCTCGGCGTCGCCCAACACAGAGTAATAGATGCGGGCCAACGACAGGTCAGAGGTGACCGTGACATCGGTGATGGTCACCCCTGTCAGCCGTGGATCGCGCACAGCGCGCATCAGGAGCAGGCTCAGCTCCCGATGGATCAATTCGGCAATGCGGTTCAGGCGACGAGTCTTCATAGCACCTATCCGCCATCCGCCATCAGTAACGGACCTGTTCTTTGCGGTAGAATTCCAGGGTGTCGCCTGCCTGGAACGCGTCAAACCCGGCGAGGCCGATCCCGCACTCAAAGCCGGCCTTTACCTCGCTCACATCTTCCTGGAACCGCCGCAGCGAGTCGATCCGCCCGGCAAAGATCTCCTGTCCGCCGCGCAGCACCCGCACCAGGGCGTTGCGCGTCACCTCACCGTCGGTTATGTAGCAACCGGCCACGTTCCCGCGACGTTTGATGGTGAATACAGCCCGTACCTCGGCGTGGCCGATGACCACCTCCTCATATTGGGGTTCCAGCTTTCCTTTGAGGGCCTTGTCCACATCGTCAATCAGGTTATAGATGACGTCGTATTGGCGGATGCTGACCCCTTCCTGCAGCGCCTGCCGGCGCGCTGCCTCGTCCACGTCTACGCGGAAACCGATGATGATCGCATTGGAGGCCGCTGCCAGCATGACATCCGACTCGGAAATCCGGCCGGTCCCCTGGTGAAGCAGCTTGACCTTGAGGTCTTCGGTGCTCAGTTTTTCCAACGAGCTGGCAATCGGTTCCAGCGATCCCTGAACATCGGCTTTGAGGATCAGGTTCAGTTCTGTCGCCTCACCCGCCTCGAAACGGCCAAAGAGATCGTCAAGGGAGGTGAAGCGGGGCCGGGCCGGTTGTCCGGCGGCCAGGCGTGCTTTTTCCGCCCGCTCGGCGGCAATCAGCCGGGCCTGGCGCTCATTTTCCACGACTTCAAAGATGTCGCCGGCTTCGGGTACGTCGGAGAGGCCCATAACCAGCACCGGCATAGAAGGCGGGGCCTCGGTCACCGGCCGCCCTTGATCGTCGTACATGGCCCGTACCCGGCCGCAGATAGCCCCGATCACCAGCGCGTCGCCCACTCGCAGCGTCCCACCCTGCACCAACAGGGTGGCCGTCGGGCCGCGATGCCGGTCGAGCTGGCCTTCGATCACGGTGCCCACTGCCGGGCGGTCGGGGTTGCTCTTCAGGTCGGCCACATCGGTCACCAGCAGGATGTTCTCCAGCAGCTCCTCGATGCCCTGTTTCTGTTTGGCCGATACCGGCACGCAGATCACCTCGCCGCCCCAGTCCTCAACGGTCAGGCCCACATCGGCCAACTGCTGTTTGACCCGCTCTGGGCGGGCGGAGGGCCGGTCCATTTTGTTGAGGGCGACTACAATCGGCACCCCTGCTGCCCTGGCGTGGTCAATGGCCTCTCGTGTTTGGGGCATCACCCCATCATCGGCAGCAACCACCAGCACCGCCAGGTCGGTCACCTGCGCGCCCCTGGCCCGCATGGCTGTGAACGCCTCGTGCCCTGGCGTGTCAATGAAGGTGATCTTGCGCCCGTCCTTCTCCACCTGGTATGCGCCGATATGCTGGGTGATCCCCCCCGACTCGCCGGCTACGACGTTCGTCTCTCGGATCGCGTCCAAAAGTGTAGTCTTGCCGTGATCCACATGCCCCAATACGGTGACCACCGGCGGCCGGGGCTTTAGCCGTTCGGGTGGCTCGGTTTCGGCCAGTCGCTGCCACAGTGTTTTGGCCTGTTGTTTCTGTTCTTCGACAGGTTCGGGCTCTGAAACTCGCAGCGGCTTGATCTCAAAGCCCAGCTCGCTGGCCACAATGCCGGCCGTCTCATAGTCAATCGTCTGGTTGATGCTGGCCACTATGCCGCTGGACATTAACTGTTTGATGACATCAATAGGACTCATCCGTAAGGCTCGCGCCAGGTCGCGGACGGTCAGCATCTCTGGCAGTTCGATGACCTTGGGCGCAGGCGGGGCACCGGACGGTTTAGCCAGACCTGGGCGCGTGGCATCTGATGGCAGGGCCGCCTGGGGAGGTCGTGCACCTTTCCCACCGGCTGCCCCCTTTATCGGCCTGCCACTCGAACCGGCCTGTGGCGGCTTGGGCCTGGGTGCTGCTCCCGGCTTTTTTGGCACAGGTCGCGGCTGTTCCAAATCTTTCTCATCCTCTCGTTGTCCCATTGTATCACCTCTTCTTTCCATCCGCGGGTTCGCTCTCATCGGCCTCACCATCCTCCGTCAAAAGCGGATCCGCCACCGCCTTTAGCCTGGCAGCCTCCTCAGCACTCACCTCACACTCGAGGGCCCGTCCTAGCCTGCGTGGTTCCGATAGGATCTCCCAGCAACGGCGGTCAGGGCACAGGTATGCCCCTCGGCCCGGCTGCTTGCCCTTGAGGTCCACTTCCAGGCTGCCGGCAAGGGTACGGACGATCCGGATCAGCTCCCGCTTGGGCCGCTGGCGTCGGCAGGCAATGCAGGTCCGCAGCGGGATATGTTTCCGCGATTGGCCCGATGACCGTTTCACTTAGCCCCCCCGCTGCTCGGGTGTCGCGCTCTGCTACCAGCCACGCGACTGCTGCGACCTCCGCCATGTCCGTTCATATTGCCTGTAGTCATCAAAATCGCTCTCGCGTCGGCCTCGGTCTCGCTTCCCCTTTTTCTTCTTCTTACCGCCCTTGGGCATCTCTTCGTCTTCGAGCTCCTCCACCTCCCATTCCGGACCCCACTCCTCGGCCTCTTCGATGTATATCTGTTCGCTTGAAAAATCCTCTGCCGGCTGAGTAGTCACCCACCCGATGGACCCCTCGATCGGTTCCTCGGCAAAGGGTGGTTCCAGGTCGGCTTCGGCGACGGCTTCTTCCGGGGAGGAAGCCTCTTTGGCCTGCACCGGTTCCTCTTCCTCAGCCACCGGGGCGGCCTGCTCGGCTTCTGCCTCCTCTTCGGCTGCGGCGGCCACCGCCTCCGGTTGGGGCGAAGGCGGCTCGGCCGGCCAGGCCAGGCCCTCTTCGCGCCCCTCTTCGACGCTGGCGGTGATCAGGGCTTTTTCTTCCTCGCTCAACGATTGCAGGTCACGCTTGCGCAGCAGGGTTTCGGCCAGGGTCAGCAGGTCCATCTGTTCTGGTGGAACGGTTGTCTCTTCCAGGCGACCCAGCGTCTCTTCGGCTGCTTCGCTCGCACTCTTGATGTCAATCCGCCAGCCGGTGAGCTTGGCTGCCAGCCGCGCATTTTGGCCCTCTTTGCCGATGGCCAACGAGAGCTGGCGGTCCGGGACGATGACCGTCCCGGTTTTGCCTGTCTCTGGATCATCCTCCAACAGCACGTTCATGACTTTGGCCGGACTGAGCGCGTTGGCGATAAACACGGCAATATCCGGGTGCCACTGCACTACATCAATCTTTTCGCCTCCCAACTCGTCAACGATGCTCTGGATGCGCCCACCCCGCACCCCCACGCAAGAGCCGACCGGGTCCACCCCCTCTTGAGTCGCGTGGACGGCCACCTTGGAGCGCGATCCCGCCTCGCGGGCGATGGCCTTGATCTCGACCGTTCCGTTGTAAATCTCAGGGACCTCCAGCTCCAACAGGCGTCGCAACAGGGCCGGACTTCGTCGGGAAAGGGTGATCTGGGGGCCTCGGCTCCCTTTTCGCACCTCCAGGACGTAGGCCCGCAATCGCCCTCCCCGCCGATATTTCTCACCCGGCACCTGCTCGCGGGCAGGCAGGATCGCCTCTGCCCCGTCCAGGTTGACAATCACGTCGTTCGTGCTATAGTCCACGCTCTGGATGGTGCCCAAGGCGATCTCGCCGGCGGTATCCACGAAGGAGCTATACAGGGCATCCCGCTCCGCCTCGCGGATCCGCTGGAGAATAACCTGTTTGGCTGCCTGCGCAGCGATGCGCCCAAAGTCGCGGGGCGTGCTTTCGATCCGCACCGTCTCGCCCGGTTGCGCTGTCGGCACCAACCGGCGTGCATCCTTGAGCGAGATCTGCGTCTTGTGATCTTGTACGGTCTCGACGACCTCCTTTAGCGCATACACGCGGGCATTGCCGGTGTTCGGGTCGATCTGCACTTCAATGTTGGTCGCCGCTCCAAAATTGCGCTTGTAGGCTGAAATCAGAGCGGCTTCCACCGCCTCCAGCACTACTTCGCGGGGCAGCTTGCGCTCGGCGCATAATTGGTTGATTGCCAACATAAAATCACTCTTCATTTCCAACCGCCTTGCCGTCGTTCTATGGCCATTCCTGTGCCGATTCGTATCACCCTCAGTCGCTGCAGGTTCCCTGATAGCAAGAAAAGTGGGGACCCCCCACTTTTCCACAGTCCTGCTGCTATAGTCGGCCACATTATAACACAGGCCACCCGGTCTGGCAAATTTGCCCTATGCCTACGCACCCTTGCCCGGCTGCGATTGTTGTCAAATCACTTGACAGGCCGGCTGTAGGGCAACTCCTATGGAGTTGCCCTACTGGGAGGACGCTCGGTGGAAGGCCATTGGACAGCCTCCTCGAACCGTGATAAAATGCTCCCTGTCTGCAACAAGGATGGGAGTATGACCATACGACCGAGATCACCTGAGGAAACCTATGGCCCTGCTCTGCAAAAAGCACGGGAGGCATTGTTCCACCTCGATCCAGGCCAGGCAGCGGCACGCGCCGCCGTCACGTTCCAGCCGCTGGGGGCAGGCGGTGGGCAGTTCCACATCCCCTTTTTTCGCACCCTCTATCAGGTCAACTGGCCGGAAGGTGCCGTTGAGCGGGTTACTGACCGGGGTGTGGTGGACATAACTACGCAGATCATCCTCTTGCATTACCTGCTCACCGCCGACGGCACCCCTTTGGCCGACCGCTGGATCGCCTTTCGGGCCTTGCCTGGCGGGCTGGGTTACGACGCTGCCTTTCAGGGACGGGCCAGCCTTCGCCTGGCACGCGCCTTTGGCGCTGACCGCAACGCCTTCGAGGTAGCCGCCCGGAGCCTGGATGGTGAACGCCTGGCCTTTGGTGATGCCTCCTTTGTGTTCCGGGCGTTGCCCCGGGTGTGGCTGGCGGTGGTGCTGCACCTGGCCGATGACGAGTTTCCGGCCCAGGCCAATGTCTTGTTCGATGCCTCAGCGAGCCATTACCTGCCCACCGAAGACCTGGCCGTCCTGGGCGGGATGCTGGCCGGGATGCTTGTCAGGGCGGCAAAGGGCAGGTAGACGGGAGAGGGGACAAAGAGAGCGCCGCCAGAGGGTTCTCTCTGGCGGCGCCGGGTGAGTGGTGGCGGAGAGGGCGGGATTTGAACCCGCGGAGGTGTTACCCTCACACGATTTCCAATCGTGCGCATTCGACCGGACTATGCTACCTCTCCGTGGCTGTGTGCCGGGATTATTATACCACGGCCGGTCGGTTACGCCAAATCTGGCCGGCAACAAAGGCCCTTTGCCCCTGCTGTGGCGGCTATGTCAGGCTCGGCGGTTGTTCGCGTCTCTGTTGTTGCGGCGGAACAGCCGCAGGCACTCTTGCCAGAACGAGCGTCGTGCAGAAGGGGCGGCAGGGGGCTGTGATTGGGCTGGGTCCTCGGGCGCGGCTGCCGGCAACGGCGCCATTTCCCGCAGCTGTTCATTTTCGGCCCGCAGGGCTGCATTTTCACTGCGCAGCCGTTGTACCAGGGCGCGCAGTCCCAGATTTTCATTGCTGATTGCCCCGGTCGAAAGCTCCCATGCCTGATTGGCCTGTTGCGCTTCAAAGGTCCGAAACCGCAGTACGGCCAGTCGGGATTCGGTTTCTATCATGCGCGACAGGGTTCGCTGCAGCTCCTCTTGGCTCAGCGCGCCCGATTCGATGGCTTGCAAGACCCGCTCCCCTTTGACGTAGGCCAGGCCGTTCGCCAACAGCAGGCGCAGCCCTTCTGAGTGCTCCCAGCCGTGCTCCTCGATCGTTGCCTGGATGTCGCGCGCCGTCTCGCCATCAACCAGGATCTCTAGTCTGACCACCCCATCTTTTTCGCTTGTCATATTCATCTTTCTCTTCGCCGGCGGAAAAAAGCCCTGCTCGATCGGGTTTTCCCGGCGGCACTCGCTGCCTGCTCGCCGGGGGGCTGGTCGTTGAGCACTGGCCGGCGCTCGATCTCTGCCTTCAGAGCTTCGTTCTCGGCCCGCAACCGCGAGATTGTGGCTTCCAGGTCGTGGCACATGCTGTTCAAGGCGGCATTCCGCATCTCCAGCACTTTGTTATCCCGCATGAAATCAAAGGCGTAATATTTCATCACCGCAGCGGCCGACTCCAGGTGCAGCAGCAGTTTGACCAGATGATCCTGCCGTTCATCGCCACTGCGAAGGTAAAGCTCGCCCTTGGTAAAGCCCAAGCCGCGCGTCAGCAGGATGCGCAGGCTCTCTTCCGGCTCCCACCCTTCCTGTTTCGCCACGGCCAGGATATCGTCATAGGTCTCCCGGAGCATCCGCACCTCCACGGTGACGATCTCGGCCCCTGCAAAGGCCTCGGCGAAAAATTTCTGTTCATAGTCGGAGGCAGTCAAGACCAACGGTTCATCTGACATTGTGTCCTCGGCCCTTTCTAGTCAATCTGACCAGGTTGCGCCGGAATGATGACCATCGGCCCCCTCTGTGACAAGGCCGGCCCGGGTCCGGTAATCGGCAAGCGCTTTGTGGCGCAGCCGATGGACTTTTTCCTTTTCTGCCTTTCGGGCTTCGCCACTGAAAAAGGCCACAGCTCGCACCCACGAGGCCTGTTCCCATGGCTGTTTCGGCTCGTGGCGGTTATTCCAATCGTGCTTGCGGACATATTCCTGCAGATCACCCACCAGAGGGGTCAGCCTGGCGACCGCTACCTCCACCAGGCAACGGACCGTCTCCTCATCTTCGGCGATGGCCAGGGCGCGGCGCAGATGAGGCAGGCACAGCCCATCAGACGCCGCATACAGGTCCCGGAACTCGGGTTCGGCCACCTGGCGGACCAGCCACCTCAGGTGGATCTCTTCCATCTGGCCGACGAGCTCACAGGCCCGGCAACGTTCCACGGGAGAGATCTGCGCCAGCAACGATGCCCCAGGCGCTGTGGGGAACAGCCGGCGGGCCAGCCAACGGCCTGCGGCTCCCCGATGCTCCAACCACCGCCGCAGGCGAGCCCGGCGGTCGTTGTGTGGTGCCGGGTTCCTGCTCAGGTGCTCTACCAGCGTCGTTAAGAGCCGGCCGGTCAGATCCTCGTAGATGATGCCTACACCCAGGCCGTCTTGCCAGAGTTCTTGTTCGGTGGCCTGCAAGGCCCAGGCGTGGTCTGGACACAGCCCCATGCCGCGCACCAGGTGCAGCCGGGTACCGCCATCGTTGACGTTCTCGTAGAGCAAGGTTAACAGGTAGCGGCTGTCCGACTGCTGTCGCAGCCGGCAGAGGGGGCAACCGGGCTCACGAAAGGCAAGCTCCAGGGAAAGTGTGATCAGGTTCATGCTACAGCCGGCCTGCTTCCCGCTGAGTCCCGGTCAGGGCAGCGATGGCCCGCAGCCAGGCATTGCCCTCGTCGCCCAACGGCTCATCCCGGAAACGGGGGTCGTTCTTGCGGATGAAGGAGGCCAGGTGTTCCACCAGCCGCCCCCAGATCGTGCGCTGGGCGGTCAACAGAGCGTCGAACACCGACTCGTCCCGCACCAGGGCCAGAGCCTGGCGAAAGTGGGGCAGGCATAGCCCGTCAGACGCTTCATACGCCGCCAACAACCCCTCCTCTCCCAGCAGGTGATCGAGCAGAGCACTCAGATACAGGTTCTCCATCTGCCTTGCCTGGGCGCAGGCCGGGCATTCTGCCTTCGCGGTCAGCCGGGCGACCAGGTCGGCCGTTGCTGCTGCCGGCTGGCTGCGATCCAGGCTCTCCTGGGCACGGCGCAGCGACAGGGTCGGCAGGGCCTGAAAGCGGGCTCCCTCCATCGCCCTGACCACATTTTTCAGCACATCGTGCATCAAGATCGCCACGCCTAGCGAGGCGCCGGCGCGGTCAAGTTGCCAGGCATGTTCGCGGCAAAAGCCCTGCGCCTGGCGGATGCTCTGGCGCACGCCGGGATCGTTCACATTCTCCCACAAGAGGCCATCAAGGTAGCGTTCGGTGTCCCGGAGGATCAGACGGCACACCGCGCAACCCGGCTGCGCCAACTCGTCGCGCAGGTCATAATAGCTTTTGGTCCGACTCATCGAAACGTCCCTATAGAACAAAAGCCTCCACCGACCGCGACACCCTTCTGTGTCACGGAGGTAGAGGCTATTAATCGGCAACCCGATGGATCAGGAGACCAGATCTCCCCGGGCGAGCCTCATCGCCCAGTCATTAACTTGGCTATGTTAGATTTTGCTACAGACAGCCCCCACCCCCGCTCCGCGTCGGGCACCCCCTCGGAGCCAGGATGTGAGCTTGCTACTGACCAATCTAACAATGTCGACTTGAGTATAGTATAGCATACTAGGGGATTGAAGTCAAAACCGGGGCTCTGAGGGGGGGCCGTCGCTTTTTTGCGCACGCTCTGCCCTGGGCGGCCACAAGGGCGGGCAACCACAAGGGTTGCCCCGACAACCTGCCCGATGCGGAGCTGCGCTACTCTCACGCAAAAGTTGACGGACACCCGCTCTGGGGGGCTGCCCTGCTCAACCCCCGGTACCGGGTCAGGGCAGGTCGGTTCCACCCGGCCTAGTCCCTTGGCCCTATGGTCCCAAGATTAAAATTTCAACCGTTTCACCAAAAAAACCGCAATACCCCTTGACCAAATGGAGGGGATGGTGTATACTGTGGATGAAAGTGGTGCATTGTGGAATGAAGTGGTGTGGCAATCCACGAAACACCTAGAACTAATGTTCTATGAACCAGATGTTTCTTGGCGAGTTCGAGCACACACTGGATGACAAGGGCCGGATCATCATCCCGGCCAAGTTCCGGGCGCGTCTGGCCTCCGGCCTGATCATCACCAAGGGGATCGATCCTTGCCTGTGGCTTTATCCGGTGGACACGTGGGAGCCGTGGGCCGCCAAGGTCAGCGCCCTGCCTGTGACCGATCCCCAGGCCCGTAATTTTCAGCGGTTGATGCTCGGTGGCGCATCAGACGCGGTGCCCGACAGGCAGGGGCGGGTCAATCTGCCCCAATACCTGCGCCAGTACGCGAACCTTGACAGCCAGGTAGTGATTGTCGGGCTGTACGATCACTGCGAGATATGGAATGCGGAGCGTTGGCGCGCGCTCCAGGCAAGCAGCGACAACGATCCAGAGGGGCGGGCCGCTCAGTTCGCCAGTCTGGGCATCTAGCCCGGCGGCAGGGCAGGTTGTATGGACGAGGCCAGGCCTCACGTTCCGGTTCTCTACGATCAGGTGCTGGCCGGGCTGTCGGTCCGGGCCGGCGGGCGTTATGTGGATGCTACCGTTGGCGGGGGAGGACATGCTGCCGGCATCCTGCGGGCTTCCGCCCCTGATGGGCTGTTGCTCGGCCTGGATGCCGACCCGGAAGCGATCGCCTGGGCGCGACAGGTTCTGCATCCCTTCGGCGAGCGGCTGACCCTGCAGGTTGCCAACTTTCGGCATCTGGCACAGGTGGCCGGTGCGCTCGGTTTTGAGCAGGTGGATGGTGTGCTGTTGGACCTGGGGCTTTCCTCCCGCCAACTGGCCGACGGCAGCCGGGGTTTTTCCTTCAGCCAGGATGGGCCGTTGGACATGCGCTTCGACCCGGCCCAAAAGCTGAGCGCGGCGGACCTGGTCAACGGCCTGCCGGAAGAAGACCTGGCCGACCTGCTATGGCGCTACGGCGAGGAACGGTTTGCCCGGCGCATCGCCCGGGCCATCGTCGCCGCTCGACCGGTGATGACGACGGGTCATCTGGCCCAGGTGGTGGCACGCACGGTGGGGTATCGGGAAAAGATCCATCCTGCCACCCGGACCTTTCAGGCGCTGCGCATTGCCGTTAATGACGAGCTGACCGCCCTGGCCCAGGCATTGCCCCAGGCCCGCGACCTGCTCCGGCCTGGCGGCCGTCTGGCGGTCATTTCGTTTCACTCGCTGGAAGACCGGCTGGTGAAGCGGTTTTTCCAGGACGAGGCGCGGGACTGTCTCTGCCCGCCCGAAATGCCGGTTTGTGTCTGCGGGCATCGGGCCAGTCTGCGGCTCGTCAACCGCCGGCCGATCCGGCCCGGCGACCAAGAGGTCGCTACGAACCCGAGGAGCCGCAGCGCCAGGCTGCGGATTGCGGAACGTCTGCCGAATTGAGCATGATGGAGTGGAGAGAGGAGATGCCTATGGCCAGTCATTCCATACCGATCGCCATCGCCCAGGCGCACAAACGCACCCGCTCTCGGGCGGCCAGCCAGGCGCTGTCGCTGCGCACGGCCTTTTTCGTCTTGATCGCCCTGGCCATCCTGTTCGGTTGGCTGCACGTCATCCTATCCCTGGAGATCGCCTCAACAGGCCGGCAGATCCAGCTCAAGACCGGGGAGCTGGAAGCCATCCAGCGCCAAAACAATCTGTTACGGTGGCAGGTAGCCGAGGCCATGTCGCCCGAAAAGCTGGCTGCGCGTGCCAGGGAGTTGGGCTACGAGCTCCGCTCCCCTATTTACCTGCCACTGAAGCGGGCCGGTGCCCAACCCTGAACAGCAAAAATCTGGTGGATAGAGGATCGTCATGGCTGCTGGCGACACGGCAAGAACCTATCATTACCGGCTGATCCTGCTGGGCTTGTGCCTGACTTTTGGCTTTTCGGTCATCCTGGCCCAGCTTGTTCAATACCAGGTGCTCAGGCATGATCAGCTCAGGCAGATCGCCGACGCGCAGCGAGATCGGGAAAAAGAGGTCCCATCCCAACGGGGGCTTATCGCCGATACCAACGGCTACCTGCTGGCCACGAACCTGGTTCGGTGGGACATTTCGGCCTCTCCCCCCCTGGTTGTCAACCCGGAAGGCCTGGCCTCCCAACTGTCCGAGCTGCTCGCCCTGCCGCAGGATCAGATATACGCGGCTCTGGTCGCCAAGAAGCCGTGGGTTCTGCTGGCCAAAGATGTTCCGCAGCCGATTGGGGAGGCCATCCTCAATTTGCAAGCCGATGGCATCCTCTGTGAGGCTCATCAGCTCCGGGTGTATCCAGAAGGGGAGCTGTTTGCCCATGTCGTGGGGATCGTCACCAGTGCCGGCGATGGTTTTTATGGGGTGGAAGGGTTCTATAACCAGACTCTGAAAGGGGTTGGGGGGAAATTGCAGATCGAGCAGAATCCGGTCGGCGATGAAATCCCCATCCCACCCTTGCGCTTTAATCCACCCCAAGAGGGCACGAGCCTGATCTTGACCCTGGATCGCAATATCCAGTACATTGTTGCCGAAGAGTTGGCGCGGGCGTTGGAGGAGTACAAAGCCGAAAGTGGGACGGTGATCGTCATGGACCCCAAGAGCGGGGCTGTGTTGGCAATGGTCAGTACCCCGACCTCTGACCCGAACCACTTTGCCGATACCGGCATCCGCCTCCTGGCCAACCCGGCGGTTAGCAGCATGTGGGAACCTGGATCTGTCTTCAAGATCATCACCTGGGCAGCCGGCCTGGATTCGGGGACGATCAGCCCGGGCACGACCTGGTATGACAACGGGGCGTTGGAGATAGGGGGGCGCGTCATCCAGAACTGGGACCGGCGAGGGCACGGCCTGGTGACGATGGAGGACGGGTTGGTGCAGTCGCTGAACACCGTTGCCGCTTTTATCAGCACCTCGGTGGGTAAAGATCGCTTTTATACCTACCTGCGGCGTTTTGGCTTTGGCAGTTTGACGGGCGTTGACCTTGCCAGCGAGGGGCCTGGCATGGTCAAGTTGCCCGGCGATAGCAACTGGTTCCCGTCCGAGTTGGGGACCAACTCCTTCGGCCAGGGTGTTGCCGTGACGCCGCTGCAAATGGTCACGGCGGTAGCGGCGGTGGCCAATCAGGGCTTGCTGATGAAGCCGTATGTCGTGCGCCAGTTTATCATCCCAGGCGAGGATGGTCGCAGGGGCCAGGTGCTTCAGGTGGAGCCCACGATTGTGCGCCAGGCCGTATCCCGTGAGACGGCGCAAACTCTCACCGAGATGCTGGTCCAGGCGGTGGAGCGCGAAGGGGCCGGCAAGGCGCGGATTCCCGGCTACCGGATTGCAGGCAAGACCGGCACTGCTCAGATCCCGACCGCCTACGGCTACGAGCCCACCGACACGATCGCCTCATTTGTGGGCTATGCGCCGGCCGACGATCCGCGCTTTGTCGTCCTGGTCAAGCTGGACCGGCCCAAGGCCTCGCCGTGGGGCACCCACACCGCCGCGCCGACCTTTCGGGCCATTGCCGAGAGGCTGTTTGCCTACATGCAGATCCCGCCGGACGAGATCCGCCTGGCGCAGCAGTGACAGGGAAGATGGGATGCGAGCTGACGTGCTAACTCTGGCGGACCTGATCGCCGGCCTGACAGGAGATGAAAGGCTGTCAACCGAGGTCATGCCTAAGGCCAGATCCGTGCAGATCCAAAAGGCGGTGATTGATTCGCGGCTGGCCACTCCTGGCTGTCTGTTCATCGCCCTGCGCGGCGAGCACCACGATGGCCACGACTTTATCCCGCAGGCGGTGGCCGGTGGGGCGGTGGCGGTCATTGCCGAGCGGCTGCCCGAACCAAATGGCGGATACTGGGTGGTAGATGTTGGAAAACTCCAGCGCCCAACAACATCGGCTATCCAACCCCCGGTTTGTCTGATCGTACCCGACAGCCTGGCCGCCCTGCAACAGGCGGCTGCCCACTGGCGACGGCAGCACGAGGTGCGCGTTGTTGGTATTACCGGCAGCGTGGGCAAGACGACCAGCAAGGAGGCCATTGCCGCCGTGTTGAGACAGCGCTACCGCACTTTGAAAAGTGAGGGGAACTATAACAACGAGATCGGCCTGCCCCTGACCCTTTTGCACCTGACCGCGTCTCACGAGCGGGTGGTGCTGGAAATGGGCATGTATGATCTGGGCGAGATCGCTCAACTGGCCCAAATTGCCCGGCCCCAGGTGGGGGTCGTGACCAATGTGGGGCCCACCCACCTGGAGCGCCTGGGCACTATCGAGCGCATCGCCCAGGCCAAGGCTGAGCTGCCGCAGGCCCTGCCCTCGGCGGATGAGGGGGGAGTAGCCATTCTCAACGCCGATGACGAGCGGGTGCGAGCTATGGCCGGGCAGACGCGGGCGCGTCTCTTCACCTACGGCCTCACCCCGGCCGCCGATCTGTGGGCCGACGAGATCGAGAGCGCGGGGCTGGCCGGCCTCCGCTTTGCCCTGCACCATCGGGGCGAGACGATCCATGTCCGTGTGCCGCTAGTGGGCCGCCATAGCGTGCACACGGCGCTGAGCGCCGCTGCCGTTGGCCTGGTAGAAGGACTGTCGTGGGAAGAGATCGTGGCCGGGCTTCAGGACCCTGTGGCCCAGGTGCGGCTGCTGGCTACACCCGGTCCGGCCGGATCGATCCTCCTGGACGACACCTACAACGCCAGCCCGGCTTCCTGCCTGGCTGCGCTCCGGCTGCTGGCCGAGTTGCAGGGGCGCAAGATCGCCGTGCTGGGCGATATGTACGAGCTGGGCAGCTTTGAAAAGGAGGGCCATCGCATCGTTGGCCGACATGCTCGACAGGTGGCCGACCAACTGGTGGCCGTTGGCCAGCTAGGGCGTATCATTGGCGAAGAGGCGTTGCAGGCCGGCATGGCCGCCGACGCCGTTCACCTGGTGGAGAGCAACGAGCAGGCCATTGCCCTGCTGCAAACCCTGATCCAGGGCGGCGATGTTGTCCTGATCAAAGGCTCGCGGGGAATGAAGATGGAACAGATTGTCGCTGCCCTCAGCCAACCCTCGGCTGACCGGCAAGCAAAGGATAAACAGCCATGACATTCGACCCTATGCCCTTTGCCCTGGCGTTGGGCACCGCTTCGTTTTTGATCGCCGTCATTTGGGGGCCGCCCCTCCTCCGGCTGCTGCGCCGGTGGCGCATCGGCAAACAGATTCGCGTGGAAGGCCCAACGGCCCATCAGACCAAGATGGGCACTCCAACAATGGGCGGGCTCATGATCCTGGTGCCGGTCATGATCATCACCGTGGTCATGAACCTGGCCAACTTTTTGAGCGGTTTTGACTCGGGCAAAGCCATCCTGGCCTTCTTTCACTTTGAGGAGGGCAGCCCCCTTATCGGCAAGAGCATTCTATTGCCGCTGTTGGTGATGATCGCCTTCGGTGTGTTGGGCGCGGTGGACGATCTGGCCGAGGTGCGCCATTGGTGGGGTGGAGGTGGGTTGAAAGCGCGGGTTATGTTCCCCCTTCAATCCCTTCTGGCCCTGATGGCGGCCATCGGGCTGTATCATCCCAGCTTCCTGGGGCTGCACGAGGTGGGCATCCCCTTTGTCCAAGATGTGGTGGACATTGGCCTGTGGTATGTGCCGATCGCTACGTTTATCATCGTCGGCATGGCCAACGCGGTCAATCTCACCGATGGCCTGGACGGCTTGGCCAGTTTTACGGCCATTGTCGCCTTTGTGGGGTATGGGATCATCGCCTTTTTGCAGGGGCAATTTCCGCTTCTTTCTTTCTGTTTTACGATGGTTGGCGCCTTGTTTGCCTTTCTGTGGTTCAACGCCTATCCGGCAGAGCTGTTTATGGGGGGGATGGGTTCCTTATCGTTGGGAGCGACGTTGGCCGTCGTTGCCCTGATGTCGTTCCAATGGCTGCTGTTGCCCATCATCGGCGCGATCTTTGTCGCCGAGGTAGGATCGGTCGTCATTCAGGTGTTCTATTTCAAGCTTAGCCGGCGGCTTACCGGCACAGGGCGGCGTGTGTTCAAGATGACACCGTTGCACCACCATTTTGAGCTGCTGGGCTGGAGCGAGACCCATGTCACGCAGCGGTTTTGGATCATCGAGGTCCTGGCGACCATGTTGGGCATTGCCCTGGCGCTGTTGTAGGGATGACCAATGACCAACGATCAACGACCGGTATCCGAAACCGAATATTCAATCTCTGCTGGGGTGGTGGGGTTGGCACGGGAAGGGCTGGCGCTGGCCCGCTTTCTGGCGGCGCGCGGCGCGCGGGTGACCGTTACCGATGTCAAACCGGCCGAGGCGCTGGCCGACCAGGTGGCAGCGTTGGCCGGCCTGCCGGTGACCTGTGTTCTGGGGGGGCACCCTTTGTCGTTGCTGGATGAGGTCAATATCCTCTTTGTCAGCCCTGGAGTGCCGTTAGAGATTCCGCTGCTGGTCGAGGCGCGGCAACGGGGCCTGCCGTTGAGCAGCGAGACCCGGCTTTTCACCCGCCTCTGCCCGGCGCCCATCGTGGGCATCACCGGTTCTAGTGGCAAGACGACCACCACCGCCCTGGTGGGGGAGATGCTCAAGGCCGCCGGGCGCCAGACGTGGGTCGGCGGCAACATCGGCCGGCCGCTCATCGGCCATCTGGATGAAATCGCTGCGACCGATGCGGTGGTCATGGAATTGTCGAGCTTTCAATTGGAATTTTTTGCGCCCTGGCCGCAAAAACCTGCCCGCTCGCAGATGGACAGATGCCTGTTCGACCCGGCGGGGTGGAGTCCGGCGGTGGCCGCCGTGCTGAACATTACGCCCAACCACCTGGACCGCCATCCGACGATGGAAGCCTACATCGCAGCCAAAGCACACATTCTGAACTACCAGCAGCCCGGCGACGTGGCTGTGTTGAACCTGGACAACCCGGTCACGCGGCGGATGGGGGAGGCAAGAAGCATCGCGCATCGCAGGCTGTGGTTCAGCCTGGAACATCGGGTGGAGGAAGGGTCATTTCTGCGCGGCGGTGAGTTGGTGCTCCGGCTGGCCGGGCGTGAGCAGGTGGTGTGTCGGGCCGAGGAGCTGAAACTGCGCGGCCTGCACAACGTCGCCAATGTTCTGGCTGCTTGCGCGATTGCGGCTGCTGTCGGTGCGCCGCTCGAGGCCCTGCGCCAGGTCGCCGTGACCTTCCCCGGCGTGGAGCACCGTCTGGAGCTGGTGCGCGAGTGGAGGGGTGTGCGCTGGTACAACGACAGCATCGCTACCACGCCGGAGCGAACTGTCGCTGCCCTGCGCGCCTTCCCCGGCGATCCCATCATTCTGCTGGCCGGGGGGCGCGACAAACACCTGCCCTGGGACGAGATGGCGGAACTTGCCCGGCAGCGGGTGCGCCATCTGATCCTGTTCGGCGAGGCAGCCGGGTTGATCGAGCGAGCGGTGCAAGAAGCAGGGGGGGAACGCTACGATCCACGCCCTGTGCAATCTGGAACCAAGATACACCAGGCAGGGACGTTGGAGCACGCCGTGGAGCTGGCTGCACAGCTTGCCCAACCCGGCGATGTGGTCCTCCTGTCGCCGGGGGGGACCAGCTTTGACGCCTTCCGCGACTTTGCCGAGCGGGGTGATCGCTTTCGCCATCTCGTCAAAGCATTGGGGTGAAAAGTGGCAAAATCGTCAAAATCTGAAGAACAAGGCGCACCCGATTGGACCCTGTTGGGCACCGTAGTAGCACTCATTGCCCTGGGGATGATGATGGTCTACAGCTCTACTTTCGACATGGGCTATCGTCTCAAAGGGGATGCGGCCTACTACTTTGAACGGCAGATGATGTGGCTGGGCATTGGCACGGTGGCCATGCTGATTGCTGCCCGGATGCACTACCGGCACTGGACCAAGTTCTCTATCCCGATGATGGTGGGGACGCTGATCGTGCTGACGATCCTGGCCGTCCTGCGGCAGAGGCGGCTGTTCAGCGCCTCGGTCTCGCCGGTAGAGATAGCCAAGCTGGTGGTTATCATCTATATCGGACACTGGTTAGCCTCCAAGCGGGTGGAGCAGTTGCGCAATCTCCCGGTGGGCATGTTGCCCTTTACCATCATTGTCGGCCTGGTGGCCGGCCTGGTCATCGTGCAACCCGATATTTCGGAAGCGTTGGTTATCATCCTGGTATCGCTGGCCATGTTCTTTCTGGCCGGTGCCGACCTGCTTCAGTTTTTCATCGGCTTCTTGGGCGGTGGGGCAGCCTTTGTCTTTGTCATTACCCGCATCTCGTACGCTATGGAGCGGCTTCAGCCCTATCTGACCGAGTGGCGAGACCCGCTGCAGAGCGACAACTTTCAGTTGATCCAGGGGTTGATCGCTTTGGGCAGCGGCGGCTTGCTTGGCTTGGGGCCGGGCAATGGGCGGATGAAGTACCAATGGCTGCCGGCAGCCCATACCGACAGTGTTTTTGCCGTTGTTGGCGAAGAGCTGGGCCTGGTGGGCTGTCTGGCCCTCATTGGCCTGTTTGCCCTGCTGGCCTATCGCGGCTTTCGCATTGCCGACCGGGCAGCCGATCCCTTTGGACGGTTGCTGGCCACCGGCATTACCTCGTGGATCACACTTCAGGCGCTGATCAATATGGCCGTGGTGACCGGCACGATTCCGTTCACCGGTATTGCCCTGCCGTTTATCAGTGCCGGAGGGTCGTCGCTGGTGAGCTGCATGTTGGGCATAGGCATCCTGCTCAGTGTGTCCCGTCAAGCGTCAGACGTCAAACGTCAAACGTCAGACGTCAAACGTCAAACGTCAGACGTCAAACGTCAAACGTCAGACGTCAAACGTCAAGCGTCAGACGTCAAACGTCAATCGTAAATCACGTTGAGCCATGAAACTGGTGGTATCGGGTGGTGGAACAGGAGGGGGGGTCTACCCTGCCTTAACCGTCGTCGAGGCACTTCTGAGCCCCAAGACGGAGGGCTGCCCCCTGCCGACCGTGGCTGTCGGCGACGTGCTGTGGATCGGCAGCCGGGGGGGGATGGAAGAAGATCTGGTCCGACGCGCCGGTCTCCCATTCATCGGGCTGGCCGCCGGTGGATTGCGGGGGATGGGGCTGCTGGTGACAGCCCGCAACGCTGCCCGGATCGCAGGCAGCGTGGGGCAGGCACGGCGCTTGCTGGCCAGGTTCCAGCCGGACGCCGTGTTGGTCACCGGCGGCTATGTCTGCGTGGCGGTGACGCTGGCTGCCCGGACGCTGGGGGTGCCGGTGGTCATCTACCTGCCCGATATTGTGCCGGGGCTGGCCATCCGCTGGCTGAGCCGCTTTGCCTGGCGGGTGGCGGTGACAAGCGAAGAGTCGTATCACTATCTGCCCTTCAAAAAGGTGGTTGTGACCGGGTATCCGGTGCGACCGGAGATATTTGCCCTGGACCGCACCCAGGCGCGACAGATGCTGGGCCTGGATCCCGACCCGGCGGTCAAGACGTTGCTGGTCTTTGGCGGCAGCCGGGGGGCGCGGAGCATCAACCAGGCGTTGGTTGCGGGGTTGCGCGACCTGCTACCGGTCTGCCAGATTGTGCATGTCAGCGGGCGGTTGGATGCTGGCTGGGTGGCCGGCGCTGCCCGGAGCCTGCCGGAAGGGCTGCGGTCCCGCTATCACCACTTTGACTACTTGCACCAGATGCCCCAGGCGCTCGTGGCCGCCGACCTGGCCGTAGCCCGGGCCGGGGCAGCCACCTTGGGCGAGTTTCCGGCGGCCGGGCTGCCGGCGGTGTTGGTGCCTTATCCCTACTCGGGGCAGCACCAGCAGCCGAATGCCGATTATATGGCCCGCCACGGCGCGGCCCACGTGTTGTCTGATGCCGACCTGGGGAAAAAGCTGGTGCCCACGGTTTTGGCTTTGTTAGGCGACCAACAAGCCCTGGCAGCAATGCGGGAATCGGCCAGGGCCATGGCTCGGCCTGACGCTGCGGCGGCCATCGCTGAACAGCTTGGGCTCGCGGCCCGCCGTGTGGAGCCGGCATAGGTAACAATTTGCGCCTGTAGAGAAAAGATGGCACCGGTTGTAAACACCACTACGTATCTGATTGTGCTGTTTATAGTGTTGGCCCTCTCCTTCTGGATCGGCTACAAGCGGCACTGGATCCGATCGGCCACCATGCTGGGGGGCATTATCCTCAGCCGCTTGTTGTTGACCCCCAAGGGGGCCGAGGTGTTCACCAATCTCGCCAACCGCCTGATCAAGGGGATCATCGTGGCGATCCGCAGCCGAATGGACTTTAAAGAGGCGGCCAAGATCGCCGAGGGGGTGAGGTCTGATTGGATCAACCCTTCCAACCAGGCGGTGGCGTTGACGGTCGCGGCGGTGGCCTTTATCGGCCTGGCCTATCTGCTGGGCAAAGTGCTCAACAAGGTGATCAAGACATCTGTGGGGATGATTGGCGGTATCCTCGGCGCGTTGTGCGGCTATCTGCTGCTCAATCTGTTCTTGCCCTACCTGCCGCCGCATCTGCCGGATTGGATCATTACCACGGCTCCGGCGCCACGAGGACCGCCCGCTCCCGGCCGGAGCATGGTCATGCCGGCCATAGAACTGGCGGAGAAGAATTTCAAGACGGCCATTACCATCTTCCTGGGAGCGATCCTGTTCTTGACCGCCTTGAGCATAAAACCGAAGAAAAAGAGCTAGAAGCAGCGGCGATGGGACCGATTGAGATCCTGTGGGGGGCGATTGTCCTCATGTTCGTCATTATTGCGGTGGCGCGCGGCTACGACAAAGAGTTGGGGGCTACTGTCATCATGCTGGCCGGCCTGCTCGTCGTTGGCCTGTTGAACAGCCGGCTGCATCTGGATGAGCGCCTGCCCAAGCTGCTGCAAACCTACATCTTTCGTAAACCGGACCAGGAGGTATTGATCCGACTCTTTTCCATGCTGCTTTACCAGGGCATTTTTCTGGGCATCACCTATGCCGGTTACGCCGGCCGGGTGTTGGAGTGGGAGGGAGCAACGGCTGGCGGACGGCTCAAAAAGATGCTGAGCCTGTTGATTGGGGTGATCAACGGCTGGCTGGTGGCCGGGACGCTATGGTACTACATGGACAGCTATGAATACCCGCTGCCGGAGCAGATCATCAAACTGCCGCTCACTCCCCTGGCCCAGGAGTTGGTCAAATTCCTGCCGCCGGCCGTCTTGACCACCAATGCCCTGGTGATCATTATCGCCATCTTGCTGGTGCTGCGGGTGCGGAAATGAAAAGGGAACGACTCCGAGACCTTAGCAGGGTCCATTTGGTGGGTATCGGCGGCATTGGCCTGTCGGCCATTGCCCGGGTGCTGCATGGCCGGGGCTATCGGGTCTCCGGATCCGACCGGCAGCCGTCGGCTCTCACCAGGGAGCTTGCGGCAGAGGGGATCACCGTCTATGTGGGGCATCGCGCCGAACAGGTGGCCGGCGCCGAGCTGGTGATCGTCTCGTCGGCGGTGCCTGATGACAACCCGGAAGTGGTCGAGGCCAGGCGGAGAGGGCTGCCGGTAGTCAATCGCGAGCAGTTTCTGGGCGAGCTGACGGCCGACAAGGTGGTCATTGCCGTGGCCGGCGCCCACGGCAAGACGACCACCACGGCGATGATCGCCTGGATCCTACTCCAGGCCAACCTGGACCCGACCTTTATTGCCGGCGGGGTGCTGCAAAATCTGGGGACCAATGCCCGCGCCGGGGCTGGGCCGCACTTTGTCATCGAAGCTGACGAATACGACCGGGCTTTTCTGGGGCTGCATCCGGCTGTGGCCGTCATCACGGCGCTGGAGCATGACCACCCCGACTGCTATCCATGCTTTGACGATATGCGGGCAGCCTTTGCCGAGTTCGCCGGGCAGGTGGTGGCCGGCGGTGTGCTGGTCGTCAACGGTGAGGATGTGGAAGCCAGGAGCCTGGGGGAACGGGTCGCGGGGGATAGGTCGCCGGGGAAGGAGCTGCGGGTCGTGACCTACGGGCTGAGCCGGCAGTGGGCCTGGTGGGCCGCAGGTGAGCAACTGGGCACCAGCGCCGCTTTCGAGGTGTGGCGCGGCGACGAGCGGCTGGGGACTTGTGCCTTGCAGGTGCCGGGCCGGCACAACATACTCAACGCCCTGGCGGCACTGGCGGTCAGCGCCGAGGTGGGGGTTGAGTTTAGCCTGGCGGTTGCGGCCCTCACCCGCTTTCGCGGCACGGCGCGCCGCTTTGAGGTGAAAGGGGATGTTCACGGAATCACCGTGGTGGATGACTATGCCCACCACCCGACCGAAATCCGGGCTACCCTGGCCGCAGCGCGGCTCAAGTATCCGGGGCGGCCGTTGTGGGCAGTGTTCCAGCCCCACACCTACAGCCGCACGGCGGCGCTGCTGGACGGCTTTATCGGCGCCTTCGACCAGGCCGACCATGTGCTGGTGACCGACATCTATGCCGCACGGGAGCAGGATACCCTGGGGATTTCGGGGCGTGATATTGTGGCCGGCATGCATCACCCCGATGCCCACTATGTGGAGACGCTGGAGCAGGCTGTGGCGCTGCTGCTGGACCGCGTCCGGCCGGGCGATGTGGTTATCACTCTGGGGGCGGGAGATGGCTACCTGGTCGGTGAGTGGCTGTTAGAGAGGCAGAAAAAACGGGGGGCCGCATTATGAGCAGATCGAGTCGAAAGCAGGAGAAAAGTGGTGGGTTGTTGGCCACATCGGGCCTGTTGGACCGCCTGCGCCACGTACGCAAGCGCAAGCGCGCCTTTGGCGGGCAGACGTTGGACATGGCGGCCCTCCGCCGCCGGCTGGTGGAGGAACAGAAGCGCAGGCATGACCGCTGACGGTTTCGATCTGGCCTTGCGCTGCCTGGCCGACGACCTGCGGGCCGCTCTGGGTCCGGCAGCGGTGGGGGAGCGCCGGCCCCTGGCCCGCCACACCACCCTGCGCATCGGCGGGCCGGCCGACCTGTTGGCTGTGGCGCGCACGGCCGAGGCGTTGCGCCAGGCAGTCACCCTGGCCTGGCAACATCAGGTGCCGTGCCTCGTCCTGGGCAGCGGGTCCAACGTGCTGGTGAGCGATGCCGGCGTGCGAGGGTTGGTGGTGCTCAACCGGGCGCGGGCCGTGAGCTTCAGCGGCGCTCGGCTCAGGGCCGAGAGTGGCGCGGCGCTGGCGGCTGTAGCGCGGCGCTGTGTGGCCCGTGGGCTGGCCGGGCTGGAGTGGGCGGTGGGCATCCCCGGCACGGTGGGGGGCGCGGTGGTGGGCAATGCCGGGGCCTGGGGCGGGGAGATTGCTTCTGTCCTGGTGCAGGCGGCCGTTCTGGAACCCGGTGGCATTTTGGCCGAGTGGCCGGTGGAACGCTTTGGATACGGCTATCGGACGAGTGTGATCAAGAGGCAAGGGGCCAGAGGCAAGGGGCCAGAGGCAGTGATATTGGCTGCCGACCTGGCCCTGCGGCCCGACGATCGAGCAAGATTGAAAGCCCGCGTGGCCGAGATCCTGGCCCGGCGAAAGGCCGGCCAGCCGCCAGGGGCAAGCTGTGGCTCGGTGTTCAAGAATCCGCCAGGGGACTATGCCGGCCGGCTGATCGAGGCGGCCGGATTAAAGGGGCAGCGCAGCGGGGCAGCCGAGATTTCACCGGTACATGCCAATTTCATCGTCAACCACGGCGGGGCGACGGCCGCCGACGTAAAGGCGCTGATTGACCTGGCCCGCCGGAAGATCGAAGCACAGTTTGGGGTTGAGCTGGAGCTGGAGATTGAGCTGCTTGGTGAGTGGCTGCCATAGTACTCAAGAACTAGTGGTTGCAGACTTGCATAGTACTAAATATTGTGGTATAATAGGCCATGAAGAAAAAATTGCGGGTGGGGCTCATCTTTGGGGGGCGCTCGGGTGAGCATGAGGTGTCGCTCATCTCAGCCCAGGGTGTGATGAGTGCTCTCGACCGGGACCGATATGAAATCGTGCCCATCGGCATTACCAAGGAGGGCCGCTGGCTGGCATCGGGGGATCCGATGAAAGCGCTCCTCTCCGGGGTGGTGGCCGAGAGCCGACCGGCTGCCCTGCTGGCCGATCCATCGCAGCGGGGGTTGATGTGCCTGGAAGAGCAGGAACAGCGCCAGGCCCTGCGTGCCATCCAGGTAAGCCAACTGGACGTCGTTTTCCCGGTTCTACACGGCCCTTACGGCGAAGATGGGACGATCCAGGGGTTGCTGGAGCTGGCCGGTGTCCCCTACGTCGGGGCCGGGGTTGCCGCTTCGGCGGTGGGCATGGATAAGGCGCTGTTCAAAGAGATCGTCCGCGCCCGTGGGCTGCCGGTGGCTCCCTACCTGGTGATCAAGCGCAAAGTGTGGGAGCAGCGGCCGGAGGAAACGGTCGCCCGGATCGAAGCAGAGATCGGGTATGATTGTTTTGTCAAGCCGGCCAACCTGGGCTCCAGCGTGGGGGTTTCCAAGGCCCACAACCGGGCCGAGCTGCAGGTGGCGTTGGCCGAGGCAGCCCGTTATGATCGCAAGCTGCTTGTCGAGGTGGCGATAGATGCCCGCGAGATCGAGGTCAGTGTGCTGGGCAACGACGACCCGATCGCCAGCGTGCCGGGGGAGATCATCCCCAGCCGCGAATTTTACGACTATGCGGCCAAATATCTGGATGGCGCTTCAGAGCTGCTGATCCCGGCGCCGATCCCAGCCGAAACGGCTGAACTGGTGCGGCGGCTGGCGGTGGAGGCGTATCTGGCCATTGACTGCGCCGGCATGGCCCGCGCCGATTTCTTGCTCGACCGGCAGACCGGTCAGGTGTACCTTAATGAACTGAATACCATCCCCGGCTTTACGCCCATCAGCATGTTTCCCAAGCTGTGGGAGGCCAGTGGCATCTCGTATGGCGAGTTGATTGACCGGCTCATTGAGCTGGCTCTGGAGCGGCATGCCGACAAGGGCCGCTCGGCCACATCGTACCAGGTGCCGGAGCAGGACCATGCGCATTGACCTGCTTGAACCGGACGGGGGGCGGCGCAGGCGGAAGGGACGGCGCAGGCGTTCTCCAACCTTTGACGTCGCCGTTGTCCAGCCCCGTGGCCAGGCCCAGGGAGGGCGATCCGTGCCGCGCAGCCGGCCGGCCGGACAGCGCAAGCTAGATTCGCGGTCAAAGGCCAGGGAGCGCACGGCCCGCGCCGAGGCTCCGGGCCGGCCCCGGACCGGGTGGCGGACCTTCTGGATGCGGTTGCCGGGGCTCTTGCTCCTGGCCGGGCTGGTCGCGGTTCTGGTCTATCTCTCGACCGATGGCCGTTTCTTTGTTTACGATTACAGGGTCCAGATTGTGGGCGTTCGTCACCTGGATGCCGATGCCATCTACCGCGTGTCGGGCGTGGACAAACAGCACATCTTTTGGATCAGGCCGCAAGAGGTAGCCAGGGCCATCGCCCAGATGCCGGGGGTAAAGGCTGTCCGTGTGGGATGTGGCTTGCCGGCCCAGGTGGCCATCGAGGTGGAAGAGCGGGAACCGGTGGTCATGTGGCGGGCTGTCACCCAGAACCGGGATTGGTGGCTGGACGAGGAGGGGGTGGTCCTGCCCTACCACGGTGACGTGCAGTCACCCGAGGTGATCTTTGTGGTGGATTCCAGCCCGCGCTATCTGCAGGTCGGGGACCGCATCACGCCGGAGGGGGTCGTCCAATCGGTGCGGCAGTTGGCCGCTGCCTTGCCGGGGGTGAGGATCTTTTTTTACGATGCCGACCGGGGGTTGAGTTTTACCCAACAGACGGCTGCCGGGCAGTGGCCGGTGTATGTGGGCGACGGCCAGGATGTCCGGCGCAAGATCCAGGTGGTTCAGGCGCTGAACGACTATCTGACAGCTCACGGCATCCAGCCGCGCTATGTGGATGTGCGCTGGGCCGATCATCCGGTGTATGGCAAACCGGCTCAGAGTAGTGGAGAGGGGAACTAGGCGGTGTGGTGGCTTCCGGTTCTGGGGTTGCTCCTTGGCCTGATTTTGGGGACGGCGCTGTCCATCACCGTCCCGGCCGCCTATTCGCGCTACACGGCGATGGCCATCCTGGCGGCTCTGGACTCGGTGCTGGGGGCGGTGCGGGCCCAATTGGATGGCGAGTTTGACAATCGCATCTTTTTGAGTGGCTTTTTTACCAACATCGTTCTGGCCGGGGGGCTCACCTTTCTCGGCGACCGGCTGGGGGTTGAACTGTACATCGCCGCCGTCGTAGCCTTTGGGGTGCGGCTGTTCAACAACCTGGCCCGCATCCGCCGGCAACTGCTGGAGCGGATAGAGAAAAATCAGATGCGGCACGGATTGGAAAAGTGACAGAACCAAGGACGATCGTTGGCATTGATGTTGGCACCACCAAAATCTGCACCCTGGTCGGCGAGGTGCACGAGGGGGACCGGCTGCGCATCATCGGCGTTGGCGTGGCCCCGTCTCATGGGCTGCGCAAAGGGGTGGTGGTCAACGTCCATGAGGCGACCGAGGCCATTACCGCCTCGGTGCGCAAAGCGGAGCGGACCTCGGGCTACGAGATCACCAGCGCCTATGTCGGCGTGGGGGGAGGGCATGTTTCGGCCATCAACAGCCGTGGGGTGGTCGGCATCTCACGCGGTGAGCGGGGCATTACCCAGTCTGACATCGAGCGGGCGCTGGATGCGGCGCGGGCTGTTGCCATTCCCCACAACCGTGAGATCATCCATACCATCCCGCGCGGCTATGTGGTAGATGGCCAGGAAGGGGTCAAAGATCCCATCGGTATGCAGGGCATCCGCCTGGAGGTCGAGGCCCATATCATCACCGGCGCTTCAACCTGTGTCAGCAACCTGGTCAAGTGTGTGCGCAACGCGGGGGTGGAAATTGATGATCTGATCTTGCAATCGCTGGCTTCGGGCGAGGCGGTGCTGAAAGAGTCGGAGCGGGAGATGGGGGTGGTGCTGGCCGATATAGGTGGCGGCACGACCGATATTGGCATTTTCATTGACGGCAGTATCTGGCACTCTGCCGTGTTGGGCACCGGCGGCGAGCATCTGACGCGGGATGTAGCGGTGGGGTTGCGCACGCCTCTGAGCGCCGCCGAAGAGCTCAAGATCAAGTATGGGAACGCCCTGCCGGGATCGCTGCCCACCGACGAGATCATCGAGGTCACTTCCTTTGGCGATGGCGCCCGGGAGGTAGTATCGCGGCGGCAACTGGCCGAAGTGATCGAGGCGCGGGCCGAGGAGATTCTGACGTTGATCCTGCGCGAGGTCAAGCGGTCCGGGTACGATGGTTTGTTGGCGGCAGGCATTGTGCTGTGTGGGGGTACGGCCGACCTGGCCGGGTTGCAGGAACTGGCCCATCAGGTGTTGCGCCTGCCGGTACGGGTGGGGGCTCCGCACGATTTGCAGGGGCTGGTGGATACGCTGGAAAGTCCAGCCTACGCCACGGCGGTGGGGTTGCTGCTGTGGGGCATGCGCCACGGGCCGGCGGTCCAGGCGGAGACTAAGCCCAAGCGTCCGCCTAGCTTGTTCTGGCAGAGGATACGGAGCTGGTTCCGGGTTTTTCTACCTGGATAGCGGATGGCGGATAGCGGATAGCGGATAGCAGATAGCAGATAGCTGAAAAGGAGGGAGAGATGCAGCAGAAATTGATGCCAGAGGTGGAGAACTTTGCCCGGATCAAGGTGCTGGGCGTGGGAGGCGGTGGCAGCAATGCCGTGAACCGAATGCTGGATGAGGGTGTGCGGGGTGTCGAGTTTATTGCTATCAACACCGACGCACAGGCGCTGATGCTCTCTAACGCGCCGACCCGGGTGCGCATCGGCGACAAGCTGACCAAGGGGTTGGGGTCCGGCGGCGATTCGACCGTCGGGGCGAAAGCGGCCGAGGAATCCAGCGATGACCTGTACGAGGTGATCAACGGCGCCGATATGGTGTTTATCACCGCCGGCATGGGGGGCGGCACCGGCACCGGCGGCGCGCCGGTCATTGCTCGCATTGCCAAGGAAACCGGCGCCCTGACCATCGGCGTGGTCACCAAACCGTTCAGCTTCGAGGGGTTCAGGCGCAAGCAGGTGGCCGAGGAGGGGATTGAGCGGCTCAAGGACCATGTGGATACCCTGATCGTCATTCCCAACGACCGGTTGCTGCAGATTGTGGACAAGAAGGCCAGCATCCAGCAGGCGTTCCGCATGGCCGACGACGTGCTGCGCCAGGGCATCCAGGGCATTTCGGAGCTGATCACCGTGCCAGGGTTGATTAACCTCGACTTTGCCGATGTGCGGACTATTATGGCCGAGGGGGGTGCGGCACTGATGGCCATCGGCCACGGCGAGGGGGACAGCAAGGCCACCGATGCCGCAGAGAAGGCCATTGCCAGCGCGCTATTGGATGTGACCATTGATGGCGCGCGGGGGATTCTGTTCAACGTGACCGGCGGCCCAGACCTGACCCTGTTCGATGTCTACGAGGCGGCAGAGATCATCCGCAAGACAGCGCACCCCGAAGCCAACATCATCTTTGGCGCGGTGATTGACGAGGCGATGAAGGACAAGATTCGCATCACGGTCATCGCTACCGGCTTTGATGCGGCCACGCAGCAGCGCCCGACGACGGTGCGCAGCACGCCGGCGCGGGTGGCCGAGCCTCGGATTGCACCGCGCGCCGTGCCCGTGGCCGATTTTCCGGTGCGGATGGTAGACAGCGACAATCTGGATATCCCGGCCTTTCTGCGCAAACACGTCAAAGGCGCCGAGTAACAGACCGCCTGAGACGCCGGGTCGGGCCCGCTAGTTCTGCGCTCTCGGCCTGCTCAGCGGCGAAAGAGGAGGGTTCTCAGCACTCTTCTGGTGACCTGTTGGTGAGGGACGGTCGCCCCCTGGCGATGACAGGTTGCCAGCTTGAATAGCCAACCCCAGGAGATCCCTGGGGCATTGGTTATTTCCTATCCTATCTAGTGCTTTCTGCCTGCAGAAGGCTATCGCATCCCTTCTCGCCCCCTTTCCCCCGGAAAGGGGGCGAGGCCTTTCAAGATTAAAATTGCCCCGGGGTTGCCTCACCCCTGGCTGTGGGTCTTGCAATCTGGGCGGGTTTGTGGTATAGTACCACAGGACTACCAGATATTGGGGCAATGATCTAATCGGCCACGATAGCTAGTGTTTATATCTTGGGGAATTTCAGGGGACCCCACAGGTTTCGTTGCTGTTTCTGGGAGTGACAGCATGAATTGTCCGTTTTGCTCCGCGACCGATTCACGGGTGATTGATACACGGGATGCCGAAGGCGGCATTCGCCGACGGAGGGAATGTGCCGGTTGTGGGCGGCGGTTCACCACCTATGAGCGGGTGGCTCCGCTGCGGCTGATGGTCATCAAACAGGATGGTCGTCGTGAGCCGTTTGACCGGGACAAGATCCTGCGCGGCATTCAGATCGCCTGCGCCAAGCGGCCGGTGGACACGGCGGCTGTCGAAGAGCTGGTCAGCGGCATCGAGAGCGAGCTATATCACCGCGGCAGCCGTGAGGTCACCAGCCGTGAGATCGGCGAGATGGTGATGCAGAATCTGCGCAAGCTGGACGAGGTGGCCTACATCCGCTTTGCCACCATCTACCGCCGCTTTGCCGATGTGGAGGACTTGGCCGACGAGATCGAAAGCCTGCTGGAGCGCCGCCAACGGGAGGCAATTCTAAAGGCGCAGATGCGGCTGGACATTTGAGGTTGGAGGCTGGATGACCCGGACGGCCTATGTGCTGTTGCCTTCGCCTTTTGGGTCCCTGGCGCTTCTATGGCGGGATATGCCGGGGGGACCCAAGGTGCAACGCGTCCTGTTGCCCGGAGAGGGGACGCCCGTCGAGGAGATGCTGCGGGCCTGGCCCGTTGAGGTTCTCCCCGGCTCCTGCCCGGCGATGGCGGCCCTGGCGGCGCAGATCGAACGCTTTTGGGCGGGAGAAGGGATCTCTTTCCCGCTGGAGATCCTGGCGCTGGAGACCTGTTCCGCGTTTCAGCAGCAGGTGTTGCGCGTCGAGCACGCCATTCCGCGCGGCTGGGTGAGCACCTACGGGCGGATCGCCGCCTACCTGGGGATGCCGGGCGCGGCGCGGGCGGTGGGCACGGCGCTGGCGAACAACCCGTTCCCGATCCTCATCCCCTGCCATCGGGTGGTGCGCACCGATGGGACGCTGGGCGGCTATCAGGGCGGCGCGGCGATGAAGCGGGCGCTGCTGGAGATGGAGGGGGTGGAGGTTTCGGCGGCGGGGAAGGTGCGGACGGCGAGGATGTGCTATGAAGGCCGGGCGGCGTTGTAATCCATACGGCGCCATCAGGCCATGCAAAGCAACTCCCTGCGGGGCCGCCTGGCAGGACCTACAGCCCCTGTAGACCGGTTCTGGCCTGCAGATCTGCTATTCTAACTTGGGAAAGGCGCCATGTCTCAAGAGATCAGAATGCCAATTCCATCTGAACTGGATCAAGAAATTCCCCTCAGCGATAACGCGCTGACCGTGCTGCGCAAACGCTACCTGCTGCGCGGCCCCGATGGCGAGCCGATTGAAACCCCGGCGCAGATGTTCTGGCGGGTGGCCTCTGTCGTCGCCGCGCCCGACGCCGAATATGGCGACGATGCGGCAGCGACGGCGGCTATCTTTTACAAGCTGCTGGCCTCTTTCCGCTTCCTGCCCAACTCGCCTACCTTCACCGGGGCCGGGACGCCGCTGGGCCAGCTTGCGGCCTGTTTTGTGATCCCCATCGAAGATGACATGGGCCGCGACCCGGCGGGCATCTTTTCCACCCTGCGCGTCGCAGCCCTCATCCAGCAGACCGGCGGCGGCAACGGCTTTTCCTTTTCTCGCCTGCGGCCCAAAGGGGCACGGGTCAGCACCAGCAGAGGGCTGGCCACCGGGCCGGTTGGTTTCCTGCGGGTGTACGACAAAGCCTTTGGCGAGATCGCCCAGGGTGGCTCAAGAAGAGGGGCCAACATGGCCGTCCTGCGCGTGGACCACCCTGACATCCTGGAGTTCATTCGCTGCAAGAGCCAGGAAGGCGATATTGTCAACTTTAACATCTCGGTGGGCATCACCGACGCCTTTATGCGCGCCGTAGAGGCCGATGAGGAGTATGATCTGATCAATCCGCAGGATGGCAGCGTGTGGCGGCGGCTCCGGGCGCGGGAGGTGTTCGACGAGATCGTCCGGCACGCCCACCACAATGGCGAACCGGGGGTGCTCTTTCTCGATGCGGCCAACCGCAGCAACCCCTTGTCGCACCTGTACGAAATCGAGGCGACCAACCCCTGCGGTGAGCAGGCTTTGGGCCCCTACGAGAACTGCTGCCTGGGTTCGATCAATTTGGCGCAACATGTCACACCCACAGGGGGGGTGGATTGGCCAAAGCTGCAAGAAACGGTCGAATTGGCCACCCACTTTTTGGACAACGTAGTGGATGCCAACAAGTATGTGCCCAGCGTGCCTGAAATCGAAGAGGCGGCCCGCCGTGCCCGCCGCATCGGCCTGGGCATCATGGGCCTGGGGGACCTGATGTACCAGGCCGGCATCCGCTACGGCAGCCCGGAAGGTGAAGAGTTTGCCGCTCAGGTGATGGAGTTTATCCGCTACCACGCTATGCGCACCAGCATAGACCTGGCCCGGCGGCGAGGGCCCTTCCCGGCCATTGGCGGCAGCATCTACGACCCGGACAATCTGCGGTGGCGGCCACCTGCCCCCCTGTCGCCCTACACCCACGATTTTGGCCGCCCTCCTCTCGACTGGAACAAGATCGTCCAGGAGATCCGCAGCTACGGCATCCGCAACGCTGCCCAGACCACTGTGGCCCCCACCGGCACCGTTGCCACTGTCTCCGGCTGTGAAGCCTATGGCTGCGAGCCGGTTTTTGCCCTGGCCTACATCCGCCACTTCAAAGATGGCGATCGAGATGTGGAGCTGACCTACGTCAGCCCGTTGTTCAGACAGGCGCTGGAACGCGCCGGCCTGGATGAAGCCACCCGGCAGCGGATCATCCAGCAGGTCTTTCTCACCGGCAGTTGCCAGCAAATTGCCGAGGTTCCGGCCCACATCCGCCATGTGTTCGTGGTTGCCAACGACATCGGCGCCGAGGAACATGTGCGCATGCAGGCAGCCATCCAGGCGTTCGTGGATAACAGCATCTCGAAAACCATCAACTTTCCAGAGAACGCGACGGAAAGCGACGTGGCCCGTGCTTACCACCTGGCCTGGCGGTTGGGCTGTAAAGGGCTGACGGTATATGTGACCGGCTCCCGCGAGAAGGTGGTGTTGGAGACGCTAAAGACCAAGCAGGCCAAGAAAGGAGAAGCCGAGCAGCCTTTGCCGCGCAAGCCCCGGCCAACGGTGCTGCATGGCACTACCTATCGTACTCCCACCCCCTTGGGCACGGCCTACATCACTATCAATGAAAATGGCGATGGGGACCCGTTCGAGGTCTTTGCCAATGTGGGCAAGGCCGGCTCCGATACCGCTGCCGTGGCCGAAGCGATTGGCCGGCTGATCAGCCTGGCGTTGCGTATGCCCTCTCCTCTCACCGCCCGTGAGCGGCTGACAGAGGTGATCGATCAGCTCTCCGGCATCGGGGGGGGGCGGCCGCTGGGCTTTGGCCCCAACCGGGTGCGGAGCCTGCCCGACGCCATTGCCCAGGTATTGGCCCGCCACGTAGCCCTGGTCGAGGCCGAACCGCCACCGGAGCAGTTGCCGCTGCCCATCACCGCATCTGGCCAGAAGGTGGACCTCTGCCCCGAGTGTGGCCAGGCCGCCTATGCAGCGATGGAGGGTTGCCGCAAGTGCCTGAACTGCGGCTATAGCGAGTGCTGACGTTTGACGTTTGACGTTTGACGTTTGACGTTTGACGTTTGACGTTCGACGTTTGACGATTGACGTTTGACGTTTGACGTTTGACGATTGACGATTGACGTTCGACGTTTGACGATTGACGTTTGACAACATTCGGTGGTATAATGGCCGCATGGTGCGGCGGCTTGTCCGTGGCCTGCTGACTTTTGTATCGCTGGTGCTGTTGGCAGGCGCGATCACATTTTTGTATCTTGGCTGGCGGATCAACCACACCGGCGCTCGTGACCTGGCGCAGCAGGCAGACGCCATTATCATTCTGGGTGCTCGCGTTGAACCGGACGGGCAGCCCGGCCCTGACCTGCGGGTGCGTACCCTCCACGCCGTGAGCCTCTTCCGGCAGGGGCTGGCGCCCTACCTCCTCTGCACCGGCGGCTATCGCAACGACCGTCTTTCGGCAGCGGCGGTGGCCCGCGATCTGGCGGTCGCCCTGGGCGTGCCAGCCGACAGGATTCTGCTGGCCGATGGCTCGATGACCACCCGTGAGGATGCCGCCAGCGCCGGCGCCCTCATGCATGTCCACGGCTGGCGGAGGGCTATTCTGGTCAGCCATCCCCTGCACCTGGAGCGCGCTCGCCTTTTGTTTGAAGGACAGGGCCTGATTGTGTATCCCAGCCCCACCAGCACGGACCTGGACGCCATCCTCTGGCGGACCCGTATCTGGCTCACCGCCCGTGAGGCTGTCGGTATCGTGTGGATCGGCCTGGAGGAGCTGGGGGTCCCCTCCGAGTGGACCAGCCTGTTGAGCCACCTGGTCTACAGCTTGCCCGCCTCTCTTGAAAGCAACTGATGGCCTGGCCACAGATCGCCAAAACACAACGCCTGCTGGCCCAAGAGCGGGGCACCCTCCGCAAGGATTGGGGAGGGCGGCTGCCTGTTGCTCTGGTCTTTCCCAATCGCTACTACCTGGGCATGTCCAGCCTGGCCGTGCATAGCCTCTACCATCTGTGGAATGCCCGCGATGACGTGGTCTGTGAGCGGTTCTTTACCGATCTCATGCCGCCCCTGTCGTTGGAGAGTGGCGCGCCGCTGGAATATTTCCCCATCATCGCCCTGTCTATCTCTTACGAGCTGGATTATTTTAACGTCGTGGCCCTGTTGCGCGCGGCTGGCATCCTGCCCCGCGCTGTCGGGAGGGAAGCCGGGCTGACCACAGGCTGGGATGGAGATCGGCCACTGGTTATTGCCGGGGGGCCGGCTGTGTCGGCCAACCCAGAGCCACTTGCCCCGCTGCTGGATGCCGTGCTCATCGGCGAAATCGAACCGGTCTTTGACCGGCTGACTGATGCCCTGCATCTGGTCGCCGACGGCCGCGACGCTGCCCTGGCTGCCCTCTCCACCATCCCTGGCCTCTACCTGCCCTCTCTCCACCATCCCCCTCCACCCATCCACCGCCAATGGCTGCCCGACCTGGACACTTTTCCAACCCGCTCTGTCCTACTGACCCCCGATACGGAATTTGCCGACGTGGGCCTGATCGAGATCGCACGGGGCTGCGGACGAGGATGCCGCTTTTGCCTGGCAGGGTACAGCTACCTGCCGCCGCGCCAGCGTTCTGTGGCGAGTATCCTGGCCCAGGCCGATGAACTGTTGCGCCATACCGACCGGCTGGGGTTGGTCAGTGCTGCCGTTTCGGATCATGCCGAGATCGCTTCTCTGGCGATGGAATTGCGCAAAGCCGGGGCGCGCCTCAGCGTCTCGTCGTTGCGGGCAGATTCCATTTCAGAGGCGCTGGTCCGCGCCCTGGCCGAATCGGGGACGCGGACGCTGACTATCGCCCCGGAGGCCGGCTCCGAGCGGCTGCGACAGGTCATCCACAAAACCCAGAGCGAAGATGACATCTTGCGTGCCGTAGAGATGGCGGCGCGATACCGGCTGGAGCAGGTCAAGCTGTACTTTATGCTGGGCCTGCCCACCGAGGATGAGGAGGATGTGCGGGCGCTGGTGGCTCTGGCCCTGGCCTGCGCCCGATGTTTCCCCCGCCGGGTCACGGTCAACATCACGCCGTTTGTGCCCAAAGCTCACACCCCTTTTCAACGGTCGGCCCAGATGCCGGCCGATATCGTGAAGCAGAGGCTCGGCTACGTCGAGCGAGAATTGCGCCGGCAGGGAGTAGCGGTCAAGGGGGAGAGCCCGTCCTGGGCCGAGGTGCAGGGCACCCTGGCCCGGGGGGATCGCCGTGTGGCCGAGGCGCTCCTGGCTGTGGAACGGGTTACGCCGGCGATCTGGCGCAAGGCGCTGGCCCAGGTTGGCCTATCGGCTGACGAGCTTCTGGCCGAGCGGGGGGCGGGTGTTCCCCTGCCCTGGAGCTTTATCCGCTGACCACGCTTGACGAGCCCTCACCCTACCCCCTGAGGGAGAGGTGAGGGGAGAGTTTTGCTCTCCATCGGGTTTTGTGCTACACTAGCTTCCTGAGGGGGAGGAACCCAACTTGCTACGGCGAGAGCACAACCAGCTTGTAACCTACCATTTCAAGTCGCTGGCCGTTGAAGGGCTCGTCCATGCCGTGTTCACCCGGCTGGGCGGCGTCAGCCAGGGACCGTTTGCCTCACTCAACGTGGGCCGCAGTGTGGGCGATGACCCAGCAGCCGTGGCCGAGAACCTGGCCCGTATTTGGGCCCATCTCGAACTGACCCCCGAACAGGTAGCCACGGCCTATCAGGTCCATGGCAACCGCGTGGCCGTCGTGTCCGCAGCCGATGCCGGGCGGGTGTTCCCCGACACCGACGGCCTGGTCACCGATGTGCCCGGCGTGGCCCTCCTGTTGCGCTTCGCCGACTGCCAGCCGATTCTGCTCTACGACCCGGTGCACCACGCTGTGGGCCTGGTCCATGCCGGGTGGCGGGGCGTGGCCCAGGGCATCGCCCGCCGCGCCGTGGAGGCGATGCAGGCTGCCTTTGGCAGCCGGCCCCAGGATCTGCTTGCCGGGTTGGGACCGGCCATCGGCCCGTGCTGCTATGAGGTCGGCCAGGATGTAGCCTCGGCGATAAGCTATGCTCTATCCGGCTGGGACAGGGTGATGCAGCCTGATGGGGAGCGGTGGCGCCTTGACCTGCCGGCAGCCAACGCCCTACAGCTCGTTGCTGCGGGCCTTAGCCGGCGGCGGATAGAGCAGGCTCGGCTGTGTACTGGGTGCTACAAAGATGAGTTCTTTTCCCATCGGGGCGACAATGGCGCAACGGGACGCTTTGCCGTGGTGGTCTATCTGAAAGCAAGGGAGCAAGGGAACAGGGAGCGAGAAGGCAGGGAGCAGGAAATCCGGGAGCAAGGGGAGTTGGAGCCGGAGGAGCCATCGGTGTGGGATTCGCTCCAGCCGCCCGGCTTTCCAATCTTGGGCGAGGTCCTTGGGGGGGACGAATGACCGATCTGGAGGCCAATCTGCGTGTTGTGCGAGAGCGGATCGCGGCCGCTGCCAGGCGTGCCGGGCGCGATCCGGCCGATGTTACGTTGGTGGCCGTGACCAAAGGCCAGCCGGTTGAGGTGATAGCCGCTGCCTACGGCTTGGGGCTGCGCCATTTTGGCGAGAACCGTGTAGAAGAGTCTGAAACCAAGGTGAATCGGCTGCCCCCTGACATTACCTGGCACATGATCGGCCACATCCAGAGTCGCAAAGCCAAACGGGTGGCACCGCTGTTCCAGATGGTCCACTCGGTGGACAGCGTCAAGTTGGCCCGCCGCCTGAACGACTCCTGCGCCGGTCGGGATGAGCCGTTGCCGGTCCTGTTGGAGGTCAATGTCTCGGGCGAGGCAAGCAAGTACGGTTTTCTCCCCGGGGCAGACCTGCTGGCTGCTGTGGAAGAGATCCTCACCCTGCCCTTCTTAAGGCTGGAGGGGCTGATGACCATGGCCCCTATCGTCGCCGACCAGGAGGAGGCACGCCCTGTCTTTGCCCGGCTGCGGCAACTGCGCCAGGAGCTGGCAGTTGCCTTTCCCCAGGTCAACTGGCGACATCTTTCGATGGGCATGAGCGACGACCTGGAGGTGGCTGTGGAAGAGGGGGCTACCCTGGTGCGGGTGGGCCGGGCTATCTTTGACCCTGGCCGGCCGCCGTGGAGTCAATGCCCCATACTACCGACGACGGAGGATTGACAACGATATGCTGGCGCTGATCAGAATTATCTCGCTGGTCTTTCAACTATACGAGTTTCTCATCCTGATCCGGGTGCTACTTTCGTGGGTGGTTACGCCTTATAGCCACTTTATGGGCCATCCCGCCATCCAGCTCCTGATCCGGGTCACCGATCCGGTGTTGGAGCCGCTGCGCCGCATCATCCCGCCCATCGGCGGCGCAATTGACATCAGCCCGGTCGTGGCCTTGATCATTCTGGAGATCGTTCACCGCCTGTTGATCTGGATTTTAGCCGGACTGTAGCGACCATGACTGCGGGTACCCGTCGGGAAGAGTGCGCCATCTTGACCGTCAAGGTTGTGCCCCGCGCCAGCCGAAACGAGCTGGCCGGGGTCCAAAACGGCGTGATCCGCGTCCGTCTGACAGCCCCCCCGGTGGAAGGGGCAGCCAACCAGGCCCTGGTCGAATTTCTGGCCGACCGGCTGGGGGTGCCGAGGCGGAATGTCGAGATTGTGGCCGGGCACACCGGCCGCCAGAAGGTGGTGAGCGTGAGCGGCCTCTCAGCGGATCAGGCGATTGACCGCCTGCAGGGCAGGTAGCCGGCTGGGGGGTGGAACCTTGGGCTACGCTTGACCGTCTATATGATACCTTGAAAGGAGAGGGCGTGATGAAAGAACGACGATTTTGGTTGCTCTTGTTGAGCTTGCTGGCCGGGCTGAGCCTGGCCCTGGCGGCCTGTGGCCCGGCAGCGACCCAGGCGGTGTCGCCCCTGGCCACCCCGACCGGCGGCGGTACCCCAACAGAAACGCAGGCGCCCCAGGAGGTTCCAACCGTGCCGGATGAGGCCAAAGAGATAGTTGCCCAGGCCAAACAGGACCTGGCCGAACGCTTGAACGTTGCTCAGGAGGCCATCGGTGTGGTGAGCATTGAGGCCGTGCAGTGGAAAGATTCCAGCCTTGGCTGCCCCAAACCCGGCATGGCCTATGCCACGGTGATCACGCCCGGCTATGTGCTGGTGTTAAAGGCTGGCGACCGGGAGTACACCTACCACACCGGGCCGCAGAACCTGGTATTGTGTGAGCAGGGAACCCAGGTGGAAAAGATCGAGCCCGGCGAGCAGCCGGTCCATGAAGCCGAGCTGGACGCCGAGAAGGCCGGCCTGGTGGAACAGGCCAGGAAGGATCTGGCTGAGCGGCTCAAGGTGGCCTCGGAGGCCATCACCCTGAACTCCATAGAAGCTGTGCAGTGGCGCGATAGCAGCCTGGGCTGTCCGCAGCCGGGCATGAACTACCTGATGGTCATCACGGCCGGCTATCGGATCCGGCTGGTGGCAAACGGCCAGACCTACGAGTACCATACCGACAAGAACAATGCCGTGTACTGCGCAAATCCGCAGCCATCCGGCGAGCTGCCGGCCGAACCGAGGGTGGTGGAAGTGGCCAAAGCGGACCTGGCCCAGCGGCTGAACCTCTCTGCCGACGAGATCCAGGTGGTCAAGGTTGATTCGGTCCAGTGGCGCGATGCCAGCCTGGGCTGCCCCAAGCCGGGTATGATGTACGCCCAGGTGATCACACCGGGCTACCAGATTATCCTTTCTGCCCAGGGGAAGGAGTATGACTATCGCGCCACGGAGGAACACGCCTTCTTGTGCGAAAAATAGTCGGCTGTGTATCAGGCCCCTGGCGCTGCGCCGGGGGCTTTTTTTTGTTTGGAGGTGTCTGCGGTAAAGCCGGGCCCCATCTTGCCAAGGTGGCTGTAACGGCTTGCAATGCCAACCGCTTTGTGCTACCATAAGGGCGTTTCATAAGCAAAGGAGCGAGAAATAACATGGGAGAATGGAAAAACACAGCCGAAGTGGCCATCGTCGGTGGCGGGATCATGGGGGTCAGCACGGCCTATCACCTGGCGCAGCGCGGCTGCCGCGATGTGGTCATCCTGGAGCGGGACCTGCTGGCCCAGGCATCCACCGGCCTGAGCGCCGGGGGCATCCGTCAACAGTTTTCCCACCCGGCCAATATCCGCCTGTCACAAGAAGCCGTCCGGGTGTTCGAACGCTTTGAGGAGCTGTTCGGGGTGGATGTGGAGTTCCGCCAGGTGGGGTACCTCTTTTTGGCCCAGAGTGAAGAGACGTGGCAAGAGTTCCTGGCCAATGTCGAGGTTCAGCGCCGGTATAACGTGCCGGTCGAGGTGCTATCGCCGGAGGAGATCAAGCGCCGGTGGCCCTACCTGAATGTGGACGACCTGCGGGGCGGCACCTTTTGCGCTGAGGATGGCTATGCCGACCCTTACATGGCGGCGATGGGGTTTGCCAACGCTGCCCGGCGGCTGGGTGTGCGCATCGAGGAGCGGACGAAGGTGATCGGCATCCGGGTCGAAGGGGGGCGGGTGCGGGGCGTGGAAACGACGCGCGGTCCGGTCTCGGCGCCGGTGGTGGTCAACGTGGCCGGGGCGTGGGGTGCTGAGGTGGCAGCCATGGCCGGTTTCGACCTGCCGGTCAAACCGTATCGTCGCCAGGTTTTTGTCACGAAAGCCTTTGACCTCATCCCCAAGCCGGTGCCGATGATCCTCGACATCGAACCGGCCTTCTATTTCCGTGGTGAGGGGCCGGGCGTGCTGATGGGCATGAGCGATCCCGATGAACCGCCGTCGTTCAACACAAACTGGGACTATTCCTTCATGGAAAAGGTCATCGAAAAGGCCATCCACCGGGCGCCCATTCTGGAGCAGGCCGAGATCGGCCGTGGCTGGGGCGGGTTGTACGACATTACTCCGGACGACAATCCGATCATCGGCCCGCTGCCGGGGGTGGAGGGCTTTTTTTGCGCCATCGGCTTTTCGGGACATGGCTTTCAGCAGGGGCCGACGGTGGGCCGCATTCTGAGCGAGCTTATCCTGGATGGTACGACCGATTTTGACCTGAGCCCTTTTGCCCATGACCGGTTCGATAGGGTGGTGGGCAAGGCAGAGACGAGGGTGGTGTAAGATGAAGCTTCGAATCCTTTCTGGTGGAGATGTACAACGTGCGGTGACGATGGCCGAAGCCATTCAGGCCGTCCGAGAAGCCTATGTGCAGCTTTCGGCAGGGCAGGCGGTGGTGCCACTGCGCACCCCGGTGCCGGTGGAAAGGCGTGACGCGGTGACCTTGTTCATGCCTGCCTACCTGGCCGCCAGCGACGCCCTGGGGGCCAAGATTGTGTCGGTCTTTCCGGGCAACCCGGCGCGGGGGCTGCCCCTCATCCACGCTGTTGTCATTGTTGTGGATGCCGAGACGGGGTGCCCTGCAGCCCTTATGGACGGCACCTATCTGACCGCTTTGCGCACCGGCGCGGCCTCGGGGGTGGCCACCGATCTGCTGGCCCGGCATGATGCCCGCGTGGCGGCTATCTTTGGCGCCGGCGCTCAGGCCCGCACCCAATTGGAGGCGGTCTGCACGGTGCGGCGTATTGAGCGGGTGTGGGTCTACGATGTGGACCGCCGGGCGGCAGAGCGGTATGCTTTCGAGATGAAGGGGCGTGGACGACCGATCCCTGCCGACATTGCGGTGGCCGAGTCGCCGACCCAGGCGGTGCGTGATGCCGACGTGATCTGCACGGCCACCACCTCCCGCGCGCCGGTGTTTGCCGACGCCGACCTGAAGCCAGGGGCCCATATCAACGGCATCGGTTCCTACACGCCCGAGATGCAAGAGGTGCCGGCCGAGACGGTGGCCCGGGCCAGGGTGATAGTAGATTCGCGCTCGGCCAGCCTGGCCGAGGCGGGCGACCTTCTTATCCCTCTGAAACAGGGGCTTCTGGCCGAGACTGACATCTGGGGCGAGATCGGCCAGGTGGCGGCGGGGGTTGTGCCCGGTCGGATGTCAGCCGAGGAGGTCACCTTTTTCAAGTCGGTGGGGGTGGCCGTACAAGATGTGGCCGTTGCCGGCCTCATCCTGCGCCGCGCGGTTGAAAGGGGGCTGGGCGTCGAGGTCGAGTTGTGAGGGCCGGTCTGAAAACCGCCGGGGGCATGGAGGGGATTTTGCTTTTCAATCGCAGAGACGCAGAGTTTTTAAGATAATTTTCTCAGCGCCTCTGCGGTGGAGCTCCAGGACTTTTTCAGCAGCCTCTGTAGGGAGGAGAAAGGTATGGCGGAGGCAGAGGCTCGCCTGCTCATCGTGGACGATGAGCTGGCCATTTTGGAGATATTGGTCACGTGTTTGACCCCTGAATATGAGGTGGTGGCGGTTGCCGACCCTCGCCAGGCTCTCCGCCTGTGTGAGCAACAGCGGTTCCATCTGGCGCTGGTGGACGTACGCCTGCCGGGGATGTCCGGTATGGAGCTGGTGTCCCGTCTGCAGGCGCTCGATCCACAGATGGGGATTGTTCTGTTCACGGCCTATGCCCAGGTGCGTGATGCGGTTCAGGCCCTACGCGATATGGGTGTGCTGGACTATATTCCCAAGCCGTTTACCCTGGATGAGATCAGGCGGGGGGTAGAGAGGGCACTGGCGAGGCTAGGGCAGTGCCGCCGGTTAAAGCTGGGCGACCTGGTGATTGATGTGGCAGGGCGGCGGGTGGAGCGGGATGGAAAGGCGCTATCGCTCACCTGCCAGGAATTTGACCTGGTTTTGTACCTGGCCCGCCACAGAGGGCGGGTGGTCCCTTATGACGAGCTGTACACCGCTGTGTGGCAGAGCAAGCCGGAGGCCTGGTATGAAGAGGCGATCCGCAACACGATGAGCCGTCTGCGCAAAAAACTAGGAGATGATCCTCACTGCTCCCGGTACGTTCGCACCGTGCGGGGCGTGGGGTATGAGGGGATCGGTTGAGGCAGGATCGGTAGAGACCTGGTCCGAGCGAGGGCAACCAGCCCCCAAATCCAAAACTGATACGAAATTGATAGGTTCAAAACGGCGAAAATGTGGTATAATAGGAGGCGAATCTTGGCCGGTA